>ERZ746981.118-NODE-118-length-65837-cov-719.652464_pt1 | contig 65837 bp, 48 predicted proteins | sample MGYA00374948_ERZ746981 | MGnify/ENA primary metagenome ERZ746981 (study PRJEB28757, sample SAMN06711160) | food metagenome | host: microorganism | place: China:Harbin | collected 2017-01-30 | study: EMG produced TPA metagenomics assembly of the Analysis of...
TTGGCATGCGGATAGATCTGGATAGGGGGCCGGGGCTGGATATGGACAACCATGCTTTCCGGCTGTGATGTCGCCTGGATTCCCACCTGACCGGACTGACGCGCGGGTGTCAGCTCAGCCGCATGCGCGCCCTGCCCCAGCATGGCCGCCCCCGATGGCAGGCTGAGCAACATGGCCAGAACGGGAAAGTCGGCGGCCTTCCTGCCCGTCCGCACGACGTGGGCGCACAGGGCAAGCCTGCGGGAATTCCGGATGTTCGCGGTCGTGGCCGGGGTCAGGGAAGGCACCATAGTTACGCACCAGTTCGTCATATACGGATTTTATCCGCCGTTAAGCACTAAATATTTTCGTATTATACAGATAAGTTCGCGTCAATCGTGTATTATCATCGGCTTTCGGAAAGTTATCAAAAAAACTTCCCCCGCGGGTCGTTATTTTACTAACGTGCTGTTATTTAATGTTTTTGCTCAGATTCACCGAAAAGACAATGTGTCATAAAAATTACAGGACCATTTTTTTTGACGATTTAAAACGTGTTATTGACAGATCCACAAAGCCATCATACAGAATATATAGCGTATTTTTACAGTGATTTTTCAATAGGACGAATCACTGGCATTAAATATCGTCTCCTCCCTTCGGCATACCCGATGCAAACCGCTTCATATTCTCCATACTTCCTTATATAAAAAAGGAATATAAAAAGTGGCCAAACCATCATTCCCGACCCGGCGCAGCCTGATGCAGGCCACCTTCGCAGCCGCCGCCACCCTTGCCTTCCGCCCCCCGCAGGCCCGGGCGGCGACAGGGCTGCTGAATGTATCATACGACCCGACGCGTGAATTATATCAGGACATTGATACCGGGTTCACCCGCCTGTGGGCCAGCCAGCATGGCGGCGCGACCGTGCAGGTCCGTACGTCCCATGGCGGGTCCGGGGCACAGGCGCGCTCTGTGCTGGAAGGGGCGCCTGCGGATATCGTCACGCTGGCCCTGGCCTATGACATTGATGCCCTGGCCCATGCCGGCCTGCTGGCCACCGACTGGCAGAGCCGCCTGCCCCATAACGCCACACCCTATACCAGCACCATCGTGTTCCTGGTACGCAAGGGAAATCCCAAGAACATCCATGACTGGCCGGACCTGATCCGTGAGGGGGTGCAGGTCATCACCCCCAACCCCAAGACATCGGGCGGCGCGCGGTGGAACTACCTTGCCGCATGGGGCTGGGCACTGCGCCAGCCGGGCGGCACGCCAGAGACTGCGCGCGCCTATCTCAAATCCCTGTTTGCCCATGTGCCGGTACTGGACACCGGGGCACGCGGCGCCACCAACAGCTTTGTCCAGCGCGGCCTGGGTGACGTGCTGGTGGCATGGGAAGCCGAGGCCCTGCTGGCCACGCGCGAGATCGGGCCGGACCAGTTCGACATGATCGTCCCCCCCCTGACCATCCTGGCCGAACCGCCAGTGGCCGTGGTGGACCGCAACGCGCAGGCCCATGGCACGACGGAACTGGCGCGGGCCTATGTGGACTACCTGTTCAGCGATGCAGGGCAGAAAACGGGGGCGAAACATTATTTCCGTCCCGTCAACGCCGCCATCCTGGCGGAAAATCAGGACCGTTTTACCCCCACGACCACCTTTGACATCGCAAGCCTTGGCGGCTGGGCCAAAGTGCAGGCCACGCATTTCGCCGATGGCGGCCTTTTTGATGGCGTCTACACGAAATGAATCCGTCCCGTCCGTCCCCTTTCCCCGGCCTGCGGTGGCAGCGCGACCCGCTGCCCGGCTTCGGGCTGGGACTGGGCATGACGCTGTTCTGGCTGGGCACGATCGTGATCCTGCCCATGGTGGCGCTGGTTGTCCGGCCATGGGGCGAAGGGCTGCACAGCGGTCTGCGCGCCTTCGCCCACGCGGCGCATGACGGGCGCATGCTCGCGGCAATACGGGTCAGTTTTACATCGGCACTGCTCGCGGCGGTGGCCGACCTTGTACCCGGCCTGCTGATTGCATGGGCGCTGGTACGCAGTGACATTCCGGCGCGGCGGCTTATCGACATGCTGGTGGAACTGCCCTTTGCCCTGCCCACGGCCGTGGTGGGCATTACCATGGCAACGCTCTATGGCCCCAATGGCTGGCTTGGCGGCCCGCTGGCGCGGTGGGGGGTGCATGTCGCCTTTACGCAGGCCGGTATCGTGCTGGCGCTGATGTTCATCGGCCTGCCCTTCGTGGTGCGCACCATCGCCCCCGTCCTGCGCCACCTGCCGCGTGATGTGGAGGAAGCCGCTGGAATACTGGGGGCCAGCCGCCTGCAGGTGATCACGCGCGTCATCCTGCCCGCCCTGTACCCCGCACTGGTCACGGCGGCGGGCATGGCCTTCGCACGTGGCATTGGTGAATACGGATCGGTCATCTTCATTGCCGGCAACCAGCCCTACCATACCGAAATCGCGCCGCTGCTGATCGTCATCCGCCTGCAGGAATACGATACCCAGGGGGCGACACTGATCGGGTTCGTGCTGGTGGGGATATCGCTCCTGTCGCTTGCGGGCATCGGCCTGCTGCGCCGCCACCTGTCATACGGCACGGACTGAGGGGCTGGAACACGATGTCACGCCTGCTGTTTGCCCTCGTGGTCTACCTGCTGGTGGCCGTAATGGTGGTGCTGCCACCCGTACTGGTGTTCGCGGCCGCGCTTTCACACGGGTTACGGGTTGCCATGGCCACGCTGGCCGATCCCGATGCCCTGTCCGCCATCCGCCTGACCATGATCGTGACGGGTATCAGTGTGGCCATCAATACCGTGTTCGGCACCATGGCGGCGTGGACACTGGCGCATTTCCGCTTTCCCGGCCGCAACCTGCTGGTAGTACTGATCGAACTGCCGCTCAGTGTCTCGCCCGTGGTGGGGGGGCTGGTCTGGCTGCTGGTCTTTGGCACACAGGGATGGTGGGGGGCGGCACTGGAACGCTGGGGCCACCCCGTTCTGTTCGCACCACCGGGCATTGTGCTGGCCACCGTGTTCGTCACCTTCCCCTATGTCACGCGCACGCTCATGCCCATGCTCGCGCATAACGGGCGCGAGGCGGAAGAAGCCGCCGTGATGCTGGGTGCGAACCTGTGGCAGGTATTGTGGCATGTCACGCTGCCGGGCGCGCGGCTGGCGCTGCTTTCGGGCGTGCTGCTGACCACGGCGCGCGCCATGGGGGAATTTGGCGCGGTATCGGTCGTATCGGGCCATATTCCGGGCCTGACCGAAACCATGCCGCTGCATATCGAGACCCTGTACAACGGCTACCAGACGGTGGCCGCCTTTACCATGGCAGCCCTGCTCGCCCTTATGGCGATGGGTGTGGTCATGGCCCGCAACCTGACCGAACGCCGCCACGGGCGGACGGAGAATACGGCATGAGCGTTCAGCTGGAGCAGATCACCCACCGCAACCCGCGCAACGGGCGACCCATTGTCGATAATGTCTCGCTTGCGGTGGCCAGTGGCAGTTTTACCGCCCTTGTCGGCCCATCGGGTGCCGGCAAGACCTCGCTGCTGCGGATCATTGCCGGGCTTGACCCGCATCAGGCAGGCCATGTCTCGATTGACGGGACACGGGTGGATACGCTGGATGCCCGGGCGCGCAATATCGGTTTTGTATTCCAGCACTATGCGCTGTTCGCGCATATGAGTGTGGCGGCCAATATCGGCTTTGGCCTGTCCGTCCGCCCCCGTGGCCAGCGCCCGCGGCGTGATGTGATTGCCCGGCGGGTGGAGGACCTGCTCGATCTCATGCAGCTTTCCGGGCTGGGGGGGCGCCACCCGCATGAACTCTCCGGCGGGCAGCGCCAGCGCGTGGCCCTGGCCCGCACGCTGGCCACCGGCCCGCGCGTGCTGCTGCTGGACGAGCCGTTTGGCGCGCTGGACCCGCTGGTGCGCAGGCAGATCCGCGGCTGGCTGCGCAGCCTGCATGAACGGCTGGGGCTGACCACCATCCTTGTCACCCATGACCGGCAGGAAGCGGCCGAACTGGCCGATACGGTGGTGCTGATGCGCCATGGCCGCATCGTGCAGGCCGGCACACCCCAGGCACTGGAAGACACACCGGCCGATCCCTTCACCATGGCCTTCACCGGCGATCTGGTCCGCCTGGGTGGCCGGGTGGAAAACCATGTCTTCACGCCCGACCTGCCTGACATCCTGCCCGTTACCGCCCCGATTGCCGCCGGCCCGGCCGAACTGCTGGTCCGGCCTGTCGATATCGCCCTGCGCCCCGGGCAGGGACAGGCCACCGCCGTACTGCGTCAGGCACGTGGCCCGCTGGGACTGTATGACGTGCGTCTGGGCACGGACACGCTGCAGGTGGAAACGCTCATGCCCCCTGACCGTCCCCGCATCCTGCCGCACTGCGCGCTGGATGTTACGGCCGGGCGGCTGGCGCGCGACAATGCGTGGGCCAGCGTCGAGACCCCGCCATTCCCCGGCCCGCCGTCCATCCACCCGACAGGAGAGCGTATCCATGCACAGCATTCGTGAGCGCACCGCCATCGCCCTTGTCATCATGCTGGACGTGGCGTTCTACGGAACGGCGGAGCGGCCCGTCAGCACCATTGAAATCGCGGAACGCTCCAGTCTGGCGCGCCGGGGACTGGAGCCCATATTGCAAGGCCTGGCCCGCGCCGGGCTGCTGAAGGGCGTGCGCGGCCCGCATGGCGGCTACCGGCTGGCCCTGCCCGCGCGCGAAATCCTGCTGTCCGATATCTGCCGGATTGCGCTGCATGATGGTGCCCATGCGGCGGACAGGCGCCAGGGCGCGCTGTTCAATACCGTGATCCGGCCCTTCCTGGACCAGATGGACGGATTGCTGGCACATGAATACAGCAAGCTGACATTGCAAGATTTTGTGCGGCAGGCCGAAATGCGTGGCCTGACCCGCCCTGCGGCAGGCCCTTCCGCCTTCCATATCTGATGGCGGCGGCGCGGCGGTTTGTAAAAAATTGTCGGGTGCCGCCCTTTTTCCGGAAGGCGGCATTCCCTGAAGCTTTTTGAAAAAAGCTTCACCAAAAACTTTTGTTTTTCATCAATGCCCTGCTGGTGAAAAAACCGCTCAGTCCAGCCGGACAGAGGGGCGTACGAATACATCCAGCCAGTCCACCAGACACGAAATCGTGCCCCGCACCGGCCCGTACAGTTCAAACTGGTGCTGGCGATACAGCATGAGATGGACCAGCCGCGCCGACAGGCCATGCAGCCAGCCACCACCAAAAACCGTGCCACCGGGGAAGGTGCCCCAGCCATTATAGTCACCCAATGCGACAACCGCGCCCTTGTTATGGAAAGTAAAGGGGGGCAGCGGATTGCCGCTTTTCATCCATCCCGGCAGCACACGGGCCAGATGATGGGCCTGCTGGCGGGCGGCCTGCGCCGTGGGGGCCACGGGTTTCTCGGCAATGAAGGCACAGTCACCCATGGCGAAGATGTTGTCGTCCTCCATCACCTGCAGGCTTGGCCGGACCTCCAGCTGACCTGAGCGCGAGAGTTTGAGGCCGCCGAATTTACTGGTCACGTCCGGTGCCTTCACACCCGCAGCCCACACCCGCAGCGTGGCGGGCACGCGGCTGCCATCTTTCAGGATAAAGCCGTTCCCATCCGCCCCGCTGACCATGGCCCCCGCGCGCACGCTGACGCCAATCGCCTCAAGCTGCCTGACCGCCGCCGCCGAGACTGCCTCGGGGAAAGCGGGCAGGATACGGGGACCGGCTTCAAGCAGGGTGATGCGCAGCCTGGGCGGCTTGCGGCCAAAACTGTAGAGCGAGGCGAGATCAAGCGCCTTGTGCAGTTCCGCCGCAAGCTGGGTGCCGGTGGCCCCGCCCCCCACAATGGCGATATCCAGTTCCTGCCCGTTGGCGAACGCCCGCAGCAGTTCCATGCGGAAGCGGTCGTTAAAGCCGTTTGCATCGACCAGGTTGTCAATGAACAGGCAGTGCTCGGCCACACCCGGGGTCCCGAAATCATTGGCCCGGCTGCCGATGGACAGTACCACCGCGTCATAATCCAGCGTGCGGGCCTCGACCACCACTTCCCCACTCAGCCGGTCCCGGATCGGGGCAAGGGAAATGGTCCGGGCCGTGCGGTCCAGCGCCGTGATCTCACCAGGCCAGAATTCAAAATGGTGGCGGCTGGCCTGTGACATGAAGCTTATGCGGTCATTCTCGTTGGCGGCCGTGCCGGCGGCAAAGCAGTGCAGCATCGGCTTCCACACATGGGCGAAGCTTTTATCCACCAGCGTGATTTCGGCCTGCCCCGACCGCCCGACCGAATTGCCCAGCCGCGTGGCAAGGGCCAGCCCCGCCACACCGCCGCCCACAATCACGATCCGAAACTTCTGTGCCATCTCGATAATGCTCCAAACCCGCTGGCCGGTGTTGCCGCACGCTGGCAGAACCCCCGGCCCGCTCCAGCCATGTAAACCACTCTGGGCGTGAGCATAGGCCATCGCCCCCCGGCCTGAAACACGCGGCCGGGCAATTTCATGCACGAATATGTAATGACACGGTGCAATGGCATGTCCCGTCCCGCGCCGGAATGCGGAAAACCCACGCATGCGGCGGGCTGATCAAAAGAACCCGATCAGCCCTTGCCGCCCATGCCCACACCTGCCATGCCAGGCCCCGGACGGGCAACGCCCCTGCCCCCACCGCGTTAACCGGCCTGATGCGCCGTAACAGCCAACCGCGCGCAAGGGACCTTTACCCCGCTGTCACCTGCAACAGGAGAAAACATGACTGCCACCCCGAACGGACGTATCCAGGGCAAGGTTGCCGTCATTACCGGTGCCGCCAGCGGCATCGGCCGGGCCACGGCCGAGCGTTTTGCCGCCGAGGGCGCGAAACTGACCCTGACCGATCTCAATACCGACGCACTTGATGAGCTGGTCAGCCAGTTTGAAAAAAGTGGCGTATCCGTCATCGCGGTGCCCGCCGATGTCACGAGCGAAGCGGACATCCAGCGCGTCATGCACGAAACCATGAAGCAGTTTGGCCGGATTGACATCCTGGTTGCCAATGCGGGCGTGATCCCCGAAGCCGACCTGGCATCCGCCACGGCAGAACTGTGGGATCATACCATGGCGGTTGACGCACGCGGCATGTTCCTGTCGTGCAAATATGCCGCAGCCGAGATGGTCCATGCCGGACAGGGGGCGATTGTCTGCCTGTCCTCCATTTCCGCCTTTGCGGGGCAGAAGGGCCAGGCGGTCTATGGCCCGGCCAAATTCGTGGCCTCCGGCCTGACCAAGCACCTTGCCATCGACCTGGCGGACAAGGGGGTGCGCGTCAATGCCGTGGCCCCCGGCACCATCGATACGCCAGCCGTGGCCGGAATGGATGCGGAGGGAATCCGCAAGGTGGTGGAGATGCACCCGATGGGCCGCATGGGCAGGCCGGCCGAAGTGGCCAGCGCCATCCTGTTCCTGGCATCGGACGATGCCTCCTTCATCACCGGCGCGGTCCTGCCGGTCGATGGCGGCTACCTGGCCCAGTAGGGCCAGCCCCGGCCGGGCCGCCCTTCAGGCGATATGCACTTCCACATCATGCTCACGCAGCATTTCGGATATCCGTTCGGAGGGCTGGCGGTCGGTAAAGAAACCATGGACGTGGGACAGGTGGCCCAGCCGGCCCATCGGCCTGCGGCCGAACTTGGTCTGGTCCGCCAGCAGGTAGACACGCCGGGCATTGCGCATCATTGCCTGCGCCACGCTGATCTCATCGGCATCAAAGTCGAGCAGCGTGCCGTCCTCCTCTATCCCGCTTATGCCGATCACGGCAAAATCGGTGCGGTACTGTTCAATGAAGGTACTGGCGGTGGAGCCGGTAATGCCCCCATCGTAAAAGCGTACCTGCCCGCCCGTCACGATGACCTGAAAATCGGTCTGGGCCGAAAGCGGGGTGGCCACATGCAGGTTGTTGGTAATGATCCGCAGTGCCTTGTGCCGCCGCAGCGCCTTGGCAAAGGCCTCGGTTGTGGTGCCGATGCTGACGAACAGCGATGAATTGTCGGGGATATGCCGGGCGGCAAGGTGGCCGATGGCCTCCTTGGCCCGACGGTTGAGCACCTGCCGCTCGGAATAGGCGATGTTCTCGACCGACGAGGCCAGCCCCGCCCCGCCATGATGCCGCGCCACCAGCCCGCGACGGGCCAGGTGGTTGACGTCACGCCGTATGGTCTGGACGGCAACGTTCAGCCTCTGGGCCAGTTCCTCATTCGAGACATAACCCTGCGTACGCACCAGTGCGGTAATTTCGTGGTGACGTTCTTCTGCCGACACGTTGCCTTTTTCCCCTTACGCCGGTTACTTGCTCAGACCACGCGCGCAACGGTGCGCCCGGTGGCACCCAGATCGGCAAAGGAGCGTTCCAGCCGCTCCACGATGCCCATCTCCCCCACGCGCAGCCACTTGCGCGGGTCATACAGCTTCTTGGTCGGCTTGCCGGTGCTGGGCGCGATCTGGTGGCTGAAGGCCTCGGCATGTTCGTGCACGTAGCGGCCGACGCTGCTGGCGAACGCGAACTGGATGTCGGTATCGATGTTCATCTTGAACACGCCATACGACACGGCCTCGGTAATCTTGGCCTGTTCGGACCCCGAACCACCGTGGAAGACCAGCGCCAGCGGCTTGTCGCCCCGCCCCGTGGCCGCGGCCACGGCCGCCTGCGAATTGCGCAGGATCTCGGGCCGCAGCCTGACATTGCCCGGCGCGTACACGCCATGCACATTGCCAAAGGAGGCGGCAATGGTCACGAAGCCCAGCGGGGACAGGGCCTCATAAGCCTTCAGCACATCCTCGGGCTGGGTGTAGAGATGCGCGTTGTCGGCCCCGTCATCCAGATCGTGGCCAATACCGTCTTCCTCGCCGCCGGTCACACCCAGCTCGATTTCCAGACCGATGCCAAGCGGGGCCATGCGGCGCAGGAAGGCGGCGCATTCGGCGATATTGTCTTCCAGCGGTTCGGCCGAAAGGTCGATCATGTGCGAGGAGAACAGCGGCTGGCCGGTTTCCTTCACCGCCTCCTCGCTGGCGTCGATCAGGCCGGATATCCACGGCAGCAGCTTGCGGTCGGCATGATCGGTATGCAGGATCACACACACGCCGTAAGCCGCCGCCACGGTATGGACATGACGGGCCGCGGCCACCGCCCCCAGCACGCGGGCCCGTGCCGCATCTTCCATGCCTTCGCCCGCATAGAACCGCGCGCCACCGTTGGAAAGCTGGATGATCACATCCGCCCGGTTGCGCGCCGCCGCTTCCAGCACGGCGTTGATGCTGTCCGTGCCCACCACGTTCACCGCCGGCAGGGCATAGCCCTCGTCACGGCAGGTTTCCACCAGACGGCGGTAGTCGGCACCGGTCACCACGCCGGGCCTCAGGCCCAGGCGGGCGGAGGCAGTGGTCGCTGTGTCAGTCATGTCGTTCCTCTATTGCGTGTTATTGTTGTTATGCAACGGATGAAATGTTCACCAGGTCTTGGTCTGGTAATCGTGATGGCCCTCGACAAAGCGGATGGTGCCGGACTTCGAGCGCATGACCAGCGAATGCGTGACCGTGCGCACGCCCGAACGGCGGATGCCGTGCAGCAGCGCCCCACCCGTAACACCCGTGGCGGAGAACAGGACATCACCACGGGCCATGTCCTCCAGCGCCAGCTTGCGCGAGGGATCGGCGCCGGGATTCATCCTGCGCGCGCGTTCGATCTGGCCATCGTCCTCGAACATGAGGCGGCCCTGCATCTGCCCGTGCACACAGCGCACGGCGGCGGCGGCCAGTACGCCTTCCGGCGCGCCGCCGGAGCCGACATACAGATCGATTTCACTGTCCTCGAGGCAGGCCGCGATGGCGGCCGCCACATCCCCGTCACTGAGCAGTGTCACACGCGCGCCGACCGCGCGGGCGCGGGCAATCAGTTCCTCGTGACGTTCACGGTCCAGCGTGCAGACCATGAGTTCGGACACGTCACGCTTCTTGGCCTTGGCCAGGGACTTCAGGTTGGCCTCGATGCTGCTGTCCAGATCCACCACGCCTTCGGGCAGGTAGGGGCCGACCACGATCTTGTCCATGTAGATGTCGGGGGCATGCAGGAAGTTGCCGCTTTCCGCCAGCGCCACGACAGTCAGGGCGTTGGGCAGGTTCTTGGCGCACAGGTTGGTGCCTTCCAGCGGGTCCACGGCAATGTCCATGCCGGGGCCACCCGCACCCACCTTTTCCCCGATGAACAGCATCGGGGCTTCATCCATCTCACCTTCGCCGATGACAACGGTGCCGTTGATGGCAACCGTATCGAAGGCACGTCGCATGGCCTCCACCGCCGCGCCATCGGCTTCGTTCTTCAGGCCGCGGCCCGTCCAGGCGGAGGCGGCGACAGCGGCCGCTTCCGTCACGCGGACAAGTTCAAGCGCAAGATTGCGATCCGTAACCTGATAGGGATTATGCCGTGTGGAGGTCATGAAGCACTCTTTTCCTATGTTCTGGTATTCGTGGGTCAGGCGGCTACGGTGGAGCTGAGCGTGCGGCGCACCGCCAGATGCCAGCCCGCCACCATACTGTCGCGCTGGGCCTTGTCCATTGTCGGGCGGAACAGGTGCCCGCGCGTCCAGGTGCCCTCCAGTTCGGGGATGCTGCTCCATACGCCCGTGGCCAGCCCCGCCAGGAAGGCCGCCCCCAGCGCGGTCGTCTCGACCTGCCGGGGACGTTCCACCGGGGTCTGGAGCATATCGGCCAGGAACTGGCAGAACCAGTCATTGACCGACATCCCGCCATCAACACGCAGTGCGTTCAGCTTTCCGCCGCCGTCCTCGCGCATCGCCTCCATCAGGTCCAGCGTCTGGTAGGCCACCGATTCCAGGGCCGCGCGCGCGATATGGGCCGCGGTCGAACCCAGCGTCATGCCGCAGATCAGGCCACGGGCGTCGGGGTCCCAGTGCGGCGCGCCAAGGCCCACGAAGCCGGGCACCATGTACACGCCATGGCTGTGCGGCACGCGGGTTGCCATGTCATCGGTCTGGGAGGCATGGGTGATCAGGCCCAGCCCGTCACGCAGCCAGCGGATGGCCGCACCGGCCACGAAAATCGAGCCTTCCAGCGCATAGACCGTCTCGTCACCAATACGGTAGGCGATGGTGGTCAGCATCCGGTTTTCGGAATTGACGGGCGTGGTGCCGGTGTTGAGCAGCGCGAAGCAGCCGGTGCCATAGGTTGCCTTGGCGGTGCCGGGCTTGAAACAGGCCTGGCCGACCATGGCGGCGTTCTGGTCGCCTGCCATGCCGGCCACTTTCAGCGGTTCACCAAACAGGTCGGCTTCCGTCTCACCAAAGATCTCGCTGTTGGTGCGGACTTCGGGCAGGATGGCGCGCGGCACGTTGAACAGGGCCAGAAGCTCGTCATCCCACGCGCAGGTATGGATGTTGAACAGAAGCGTGCGCGAGGCATTGGTCGTGTCGGTCGCGTGCACGCGGCCGCCGGTCAGCCGCCACAGAAGAAAACTGTCGATGGTGCCGCAGGCCAGTTCACCACGCTCGGCGCGCGCGCGCGCACCTTCCACATTGTCCAGTATCCACGCAATCTTGGTGGCGGAAAAATAGGGGTCGAGCAGCAGGCCCGTGCGCTCGCGCACCAGGGGTTCGTAACCCTGCTCGTGCATGCGCATGCAGACCGGCGTCGTGCGCCGGTCCTGCCAGACGATGGCGCGATGGACGGGGCTGCCAGTCTTGCGGTCCCATACCACGATCGTCTCGCGCTGGTTGGTGATGCCGATGCCCGCGATGGTGGCGGGACCGCCCACCTTCGCTATGGCCTCGCGTGCGGTGGACAGCACGTTGGACCAGATTTCCTCCGCATCGTGCTCCACCCAGCCCTGATTGGGGTAATGCTGGGCGAATTCGACACGGGCAACGGACAGCGCCGCGATATCGCGGTCGAACACGATGCTGCGGGTGGACGTTGTTCCCTGGTCAATAGCGAGAATTCTGTTCTTCTTGTTCATTATTTTCTCCTGCCCATGCGGGCGGATTCTGGTTTGTGGCCACGGGCGGCAGACTGCCACCCGCGACCGTCATGCCGCCGCAGCCGCCCGTTACGGGGCCGCCTTTGCCGCAACCGGCTGGCGGCCACGCAGATAGGCATCCAGCCGGCCCGCGTCCTCATCCGTCACATGCAGGCCAAGGCGGGAACGGCGCCACAGGATATCCTCGGTGGTCTGGGCCCATTCATGCGCGATCAGGTATTCCACCTCACGCGCCGTAAGCCCGCCGCCAAACTGCTCGCCCATATCCGCCATGCTGCGCGCATCGCCCACGATCACATCGGCACGCGAGCCATAGTTGCGCACCAGCCGCCAGCACAACTGCTGGTCAAGGAAGGGGGCCTTTGCCGCCAGACGGGCAAGCGCGCCTTCGAACCCGCCCTCACCCAGGTCACCGCCGGGCAGCACCTTGTCCGCCGTCCAGCCCGGCGCGGACAGGACCGGCAGGAAAGGCTGAAGCTTCTCGATCGCATGTTCGGCCAGCCGGCGGAACGTCGTGATCTTGCCACCGAAGATGGAGAGCATGGGCGCCTGGTTGCCCTGCGTGTCCACATCCAGCACGTAATCACGCGTCACGGCCGACGCGTTCTTGGCCGCGTCATCATAGAGCGGACGCACGCCGGCGTAGCTCCACACCACATCATCGGGGGTGACGGGCTTGGTGAAATAGCGGCTGACGCTTTCACACAGGTAGCTGATTTCCTCGGGCGAGATCTCGACGCGGCCGGGCGCCTGCGTCCATGGCACGTCGGTCGTGCCGATCAGGGTGAATTTCTGCTCGTAGGGAATGGCGAAGACAATGCGCTTGTCCGGGTTCTGCAGGATATAGGCCTGTGGCCCGTCAAACAGGCGCGGCACCACGATGTGGCTGCCCTTGACCAGACGCACGTTCTTGGTGGAATCCACCTGCGCGCGCTCGCGCAGCACTTCGCTCACCCACGGGCCACCGGCATTGACTACGATCCTGGCCCGCACGGTCTGCTGGCTGCCATCGCGCGTGTTCTCGATCACGGCCTCCCACAGGCCATCAACACGCCGGGCCTGCACCAGGCGGGTACGCGTGCGGATATCGGCTCCGCGCGCCTTTGCATCCATGGCGTTGAGCACGACAAGCCGGCTGTCCTGCACCCAGCCATCGGAATAGGCGAAACCGCGCGCCAGCTTGCCATTGAGCGGCTTGCCCGCCGAGCTTGTGCGGAAATCGAGCGACTTGCACTTGGGCAGCGTCATGTTGGGGGCAAGGTGATCATACAGGAACAGGCCAAGGCGCAGCATCCACGCAGGCCGGGCCTGTGGCGTGTAGGGCAGCACGAAGCGCATGGGCCAGATGATGTGCGGCGCGATGCGCAGCAGGCGTTCGCGTTCGATCAGCGCCTCGCGCACCAGGCGGAATTCATAGTATTCCAGATAGCGCAGGCCGCCATGGATCAGCTTGGTGCTGGCCGATGAGGTGTAGCTGGCCAGATCGTCCTGCTCGACCAGCAGGACGGAGGCACCCCGCCCTGCGGCATCACGCGCGATACCGGTGCCGTTGACGCCCCCGCCCACGATCAGCAGATCGAACGGGCTGCCCTGTGTGGGGGGGGAGCGGAATGTTTCGTCCATGGACGCCATAATGGGTGTTCCTCCTGATACGGATGTTCGTAAACGAACATGATGCGCGCTTCAAGGGGGAAAGCGCACATGCCACCTGTCGTTCCTTAAAATATTTTCTATTCTGTTTATTAATAAGCCAGCCATAAATTCGCCATTACCTGCATTTCATATGAATCTGTATTTTTGTGCATGTGCGAAATCGCGCATGCCGGATGATACCCATGCCCCCATCAATGGCCGTTCCCGAACAGACCGGCCCGCCACCCCGAATCCGCAAGGTTGGAGAGGTTGAATGAAATATATTGAAATACATGGAAAAAGGAGATCCGCCTACCCGACCTGTCGCAGCACCCTCTTCCCCCACCCGCCATGTTCGTTTAAGAACATCCGGGGACTGGAAAAAGGCCAGAAGGCACACAGCCCCTTCCCATCAAATGATAATAAAAGAATAAAGTGGGCTAATATGTTGAAAAACAGACAATTCCTGGGGGAACTGATCGCGGAATGCATCGCGGTGGCCATCATTGTCATGATTGGCGATTCCGTGGCCGCGATGTATGCGCTGTATGACCCGAGCCCCTACAAGCTGGCCTACTGGGGCGTATGCATTGTATGGGGGCTTTCCGTCACCATTGCCATTTACATTACCGGCAGCGTATCGGGCACGCATGCCAATCCGGCCGTATCGGTGGCGCTGGCGCTGTACCGCGGTTTTCCGTGGCGCAAGGTACCGGCCTATTGCGCGGCCCAGATCCTGGGGGGTGTGATCGGCGCGGCGCTGGTCTATACACTCTACCAGCCCGTGATCGACCATTACAACCAGCTGCATGCCCTGACCCGTGCCGATGGGGGGGCCGCGGGCGTGTTCTTTACCCATCCGGGCGAATTCATAACCCCGTTCCACGCCTTTGTGGACGAGACGATCCTGACCGGGCTGCTGGTCTTTGGCATCTTTGCCGTCACATGCGAATACAATACCGTCGCCCCGCAAGCGAATTCGGGCGCGCTGATCATCGGGCTGCTGGTGGCCAGCATCGGTGCGTGCTCGGGCTATCTGGAAGCATGGGCCATCAATCCCGCGCGTGACTTCGGCCCGCGCCTGTTCTGCTTCCTGGCCGGGTGGGGAGACTCCGCCCTGCCCGGGCCGGACCACTTCTGGTGGGTGCCGGTTGCCGGGCCGGTGCTGGGGGGCGTACTGGGGGCGGGCTGCTACCAGTTCCTCATCCGGCCCTTCATCCCCCGCCAGGCCAGCCCGGCCGTCCCGCCCGTGTCCTGACGCGCGGGAACTTCCCCATCTGCCGGCCCCGTGCCGGCAGGCTACCCGAATGCGCCCGCGTACCGCAGGCCCACGCTGCCCTGACAGAGGGAACCACCCGGCCCCGTCTTCCGGTCATGACGGGGCCGGGTACGCCGGTTCAGCGTTGGACGACGGTGCGGATGGCAAAGTTGCTCTGTATGCGGGCCACGCCGGGCATGCGGGAGAGTTCTTCCTTGTGGATGCGTTCGTAATCGGCCGCGTCGCGGGCCTCGACCCGCACAAGATAATCCGCATCCCCCGTCATGAGATAGCATTCCCGCACATCGGCGCATTCACGCACGCGGGCCTCAAAGCGGCGCAGGCATTCCTCGGTCTGGCGCTCAAGCGTGATCTGCACGATCACGGTCGTCATGCCGTGGATCGAGCGCTCATCCACCAGGGCGCGATACCCCCGGATCACACCCTCCTTTTCCAGCATGCGCACCCGCCGCAGGCACGCGGAGGGCGACAGGCCCACCCGCTGCGCCAGTTCGGCATTGCTCATCCGCCCGTCATGGCGGAGGTTTCGCAGTATGGCATCGGTCATCCGGTCGAACGGCATGGTGAATTTTCCGCTTCTTGTCGCATATCATTGCGTACCAGAGACCATGAATTGCATGATATTGCATTGAACGACAGGACATTTCATTAACCAACGCATACGATCAATCCTGTTCCGCCTTGGACGATGGAGTTCGCCGCGCATGACCGACCTGCCTTTTCCCATACCCGCCACCGGGTGGGCGGCCCCCGGCGCCGGGGCCATGCTGGAAATCAGCCTGGGCGCGGTGGCGGCCAATTACCGCCTGCTTCGCGCGCGTACGGGACAGGCCACCTGCGCCGCCGTGGTCAAGGCGGATGCCTACGGTCTGGGGGCGCATCAGGTCGCACCCGTGCTGGAACAGGCCGGGGCGAAGGTCTTTTTTGTCGCCCATCTGGAAGAGGGCATACGCCTGCGGCCCCATGTCAGCCCCACGGCGCAGATTTTTGTCCTTCACGGTCCCATGCCCGGCACGGAGCGGGCGTTCACCCATCATGCCCTACTGCCCGTGCTTAACAGCATGGAGCAGATCGCGGGCTGGCGGGCGCATGCGTCAAAGGCGCAGCACGCGCTGCCCGCCGCCCTGCAGGTTGATACCGGCATGTCCCGTTTCGGCCTGTCGGATGCGGATGTCACGGCGCTGGCCGATACCCCGGCCCTGCTGGACGGGATCGAGACCCGGCTGGTCATGAGCCACCTTGCCTGTGCCGATACGCCCGCCAGCCCCGCCAACGCCCTGCAGCGCGACAGGCTGCGCGCCATGGCCGCGCGCCTGCCGGCCGCCCCGCTGGCGCTTTCGGCCTCATCAGGCATCTTCCTGGGGCCGGATTACCATTTTGACCTGGTACGGCCCGGTGCCGCGCTGTATGGACTGGCCCCCAACGCGGACGCCCCGAACCCGCTCCAGCCCACCGTGCGGCTGCAGGCGCGCATCGTCCAGCGCCGCACCATCAAGGCGGGCGATGGCGTGGGCTATGGCCTGACATGGCACGCCAGCGGCCCGCGACGCATTGCAACACTGGGCATCGGCTACGCGGATGGCTTCCTGCGCCAGGGCGCCAGCAATGGCGGCTGCGCATGGCTGGACAGTTACCGCCTGCCGATCCTGGGCCGGATTTCCATGGATTCCACAACGGTGGACGTAACCGGCGTGCCGGAAAGCGTGCTGGACCAGGCCACCCATGTCGACATGATCGGTCCCCGCCGCAGTGTGGATGACGTCGCGCACGCGGCCGGCACCATTGGCTACGAGGTACTGACCGCTCTCGGCTCCCGTTTCCATCGCGTCTACCTGCCGGCGCAGGCGGCGTGATACGTTTCCACCCGCCACAGAAGGCACGTTTGCAATGAAGATCATCGTTCTGGGTAGCGGTGTCGTTGGTGTGACATCGGCATGGTATCTGGCACAGGCAGGCCATGAGGTCACGGTTGTCGACCGCCAGCCCGAAGCCGGGCTGGAAACCAGTTTCGCCAATGCGGGACAGGTCTCGCCGGGTTATTCCTCGCCATGGGCGGGGCCGGGCGTGCCGTTCAAGGCGCTCAAGTGGCTGCTGATGAAATACCGCCCCTTCGTGTTCTGGCCCATGCCCGATCCGCATCTGTGGAAGTGGCTGGTACAGATGCTGGAAAACTGCAACACCCCGGCCTATGACCGTAACAAGGGCCGCATGGTCCGCATTGCCGAATACAGCCGCGACGTGATGCGCGACCTGCGCGCCAGCACCGGCATCACCTATGATGACCGCCAGCAGGGCACGCTGCAGGTCTTTCGCACGCAAAAGCAGATGGACGGCATTGCAGGCGATATCCGCGTGCTGGAACAGTACAACGTGCCCTATGAACTGCTGGGCCGCGCCGACTGCGTGAAGGCCGAGCCGGGACTGGGCGTATCCGCGCACAAGATCGTGGGTGGCCTGCGCCTGCCGGGCGATGAGACGGGGGATGCCTTCCTGTTCACCCAGCGCCTTGCGGCCAAGGCGGCGGAAGCAGGCGTGACCTTCCATTATGATACACGCATCCGCACCATGACGGCCGAGGGTGGCCGCATCACCGGCGTGGAAACCAGCCGGGGCCGGATGGTGGCGGATGCCTATGTCGTATCGCTGGGCAGCTATTCACCGGCCATGGTACGCAGCCTGGGGCTGGACCTGCCCATCTACCCGGTAAAAGGCTATTCGCTGACGGCCGACATCATCAACGAAAAGCAGGCCCCGGTTTCCACCATCATGGACGAGACGTTCAAGATCGGGATCACCCGCCTGGGCAACCGGGTCCGTATTGGCGGCACGGCGGAACTGGCCGGGTTCAGCACATCGCTGCGCGCCCCACGACGCGAGACGCTGGAGCATTCCGTGACCGACCTGTTCCCCGGTGGCGGGGACATTGCCGGGGCAAGGTTCTGGACCGGCCTGCGCCCCATGACACCGGACGGAACCCCCATCATCGGCCGCACGCGCTACGACAACCTGTTCCTCAACACCGGCCATGGCACGCTGGGATGGACCATGGCGTGTGGTTCGGGCAAGGTGCTGGCCGATATCATGTCCGGCCGCATGCCCGACATCCCGCATGAAGACCTGGGTATCGTGCGCTACGGCCAGTAAGATACCATTAAAAAACGACAGGCCTTTCCGGGTGCCGCCTTTTTTAAAAAAAGGCGGCGTTCCCTGAAGCTTCTTGAAAAAAGCTCCACCTGAAACCTCTTTACGGTTTTACGGCTACACGCCTGCAATACCCGTCGTCACGGGGGAGAAGCCCTCGGGCGGTCCCTCCCCCCGCTGGCGCACCACACGGTACACCGTGCCACGCAGCCAGCGGTGCACGGGGTCACTGTCGCGCCGGGGATGCCAGGCCTGGAACGAACGCACGGGCGGCAGTTCGAAAGGGAATTCGAACTCGGCCAGATGCATCGAGCGGATGGGCAGGTAGTCAATGGCAATGCCCGGCAGCGGCAGGATCATGTCCATCATGCGCAGGGTCTCGACCATGGCGTAATAGGTGGGCACGACCATCACCACACGGCGCTTCAGCCCGTAACGGTCCTTCAGCACCGTATCGATCGGGCCATACAGCCGCCCCCGGCGTGATACGCTTATATGCTCGTATCGCACGATGGAGGCGGGCGTGATGCCTTCGCTCAGGATGGGGTGGTCAGCACGCACCAGCGCGCGGAAGGATGTGGGGAACAGGCTCTGCCGGCGGATTTCGGGGCGCATGTCATCACTGGCGCCCAGATACAGGTCCACCCGGCCTTCACGCAGGTCATCACTGGGTTCCTCATCCGTTTCGGGGGCGAAGGTAATGGTGCATCCGGGACAGTCCTGACGCAGCGCGGTCAGGATGGCCGCACCGAACGCCCCCACGATCAGGTCATTCGCCCGCAGGGTGAAATGCGGCGCAAGCCCGGCCAGGTCTGGCGTCTCCTGCTCTTCCAGCAGGGCGTCCGCCCCCTTTACCAGCGCCTGCACCCGCTCGCGCAGGCCCAGCGCAAAGGATGTGGCCACCATCCGCCGCCCTGATGCCACCAGGATCGGGTCACCAAACACCACGCGCAGCTTGGCCAGGCTGCGGCTCATCGCCGCCTCGCTTGTATGCAGCCTGCGCGCGGCATGCGAGACCCCTTCCTCCTCGATCAGGACCTGGAGGCTGCGCAGCAGGTCAAGATCGTAGCCTTTTCTCATGCGCCCCGCGTTTTCATCCCTTCCGGACCGGCACGCAGCCGGCCCGGCCATTACAAAAAATGCCGTCTCCCTGCCCTAACATGGGTCTGGCCGCCTGCCTACCGCCACGACCACCGTGGCCTGCCGGGTCCGGGACAGATAAATGTGAGGGCACCGGCATGGGCCGGGCTTCATTCCACCCCGGCCGCCATGGCCGCGACACAGGCCGAGGCCGTGCGGCCAATGCCATCAAGGCAGGCCAGTACCTCCAGCAGCCTGCCGTTGCCGGGATCGGCCCGTTCCATGCGCGCCAGCCGCCTGCGCGCCGCGCGCACGACGGCAATGCCACGCGGGCTTGCCACCCTGTAGCGCACCAGCGCGCGCAGCAGCGCGGTTATGACCGCCGACACCGCATCACGCCGCTGGCGCTTGAGCTGGCGCAGAAGCAGGATATTCAGCCCGACGGAAGAGAACATGAGCATGAGCCGGATATCCCCCGCCGCCCCGTGATCCCCCGCCTGGGCCGCATGCCGCACCATGCGCCCGATCCGGTCCACGCTGGTCCCGATCCACCACTGGGGCGAAGGCGGCAGCGGCACAAGGCACAGCCGCCGCAGTTCACCACGCATGTGCCGGCCAAAGCGCAGCCGCTCATCGCGCGCGCGAAACGGCAGCACAAGGCGGAACACCAGGACACTCAGCCCCACTGCCAGCACCGTATGCCATGCGCCGTTCAGGAACGTTACCTCGTCCACCCGGCTCTGGTTGCCGGGCATGAGCAGGTTGGGCATGAGCAGCCCGTAGGCGGCCGCCGCCCCCGCCGTGCCCCGGCTGCATTTGGCCAGCCCCCCCACGAACAGGAAAATGCCCAGCACGAAGGCGAATTCCTCATAATCACTCAGGTAAGGCAGCACGCCAAGGTCAAGGAAGCCCGCCGCCACGGCCGACCATACGGCCCCCGACAGGAAGCGCGTGGTGCCCACCACCGGGTTCTCCCGCGTGGCGAACAGCCCGCAGACCAGCGTGGTAATGGCAATGAACCCCATGCCGCCGGGCCAGGCCGTGACTTCGTACACCAGGGCCGCAAGCATGATGGCCACGGCCCCGCGCAGGCCGTTATGGAACGCAAGGCGGATATCGCGGTGCCCGCCCAGATGGAAGCGGAAATGGTCATGCGGGGGCGGGCGGTAAATGGCGTGGCAATGTGCCAGCGCCTCCTCCATATCCCCCATCGCGGCCGCCAGTACGCCATGGGTGATGCGCCCCATCTCCTGCGTGCCTGTTGCCGCCCGCTGCTCGAACAGGGTGCGCAGGTGTGCGGCCTGTGCGTGCAGGTCGTCCAGCGCCCTTGCCTTCAGCCGGGCGGTAGCCAGCCGGTCGCACAGATGCAGCAGCTGGCCGCGTGTATCGGCCAGTATCCCGTCATCACTCAGCATGGCCCGTTCCGCCCCGCCGGACAGGCCGACAAGACGGGTGACAAGGATGGAAACCTCCGCCAGCACGGCGCGGGCATGATCACCCGCATGCACCTGCCGCCCCATCTCGATGGCCGGGAACTCCAGCCCCTGATGCACGGAGACCAGCATGTTCGAGAACTCACCGGCATGGACCAGCGTGTCACGGTCATGCAGCACGATCTCACGCAGCAGGGTGGCCAGCCGGTGCAGCACGTCCTCCACCTGCGCCACCATGGCCGCCCGCGCCCGGGTGGACAGGTTGAGCGTGAACAGCGTGGCGATCGCCGCCTCGCACACCACCCCCAGCACGATATAGGTGGCGCGCGAGACGCCGATGAAGAACACGTCATCCGGCGCGGACGCCGCCGCCACCGCGATGATGGAACATGTGTAACCCGACAGCACGAAGGCATAGGAGCGGAAGTTCAGGCAGAAGGTGGCCAGGAAGCTGCACAGCCCGATCCACGCCGCCACGGCCGGAAAGAACAGCCATGACTGCTGCGGGAAGGCCGCGATGAACACCACCGCCGCCACGGCCCCCACCAGCGTGCCCACGATGCGCCAGCGTGCCTTGGACATGCTTTCGCCCCGCCGTACCTGGGCCACCGACCACACCGTGGCCACGGCCCATTGCGGGCTGTCCAGTTCCATCCACAATGCAATGGCCAGGGCGATGAGGGAGGCCAGCGTGTTGCGCAGCGCGAAGCCCACGGCCTGTGGCGTGGGGCAGAACAGCCAGCGTGGCATGAAAGGACTGGCCGCCGGCCAGCGCAGGCGCGCAACCGGATCGGCTACAAAGCGGGATATTTCCATATGCTCCTGTCCGTCGTATCAGCATGGCGGACATGGTCCACTTCCCGTGGGGGAATGCGGTCGGTCAAAGGGCTCCTGGTGGATCAGGGACGGGCAGGTGGCGTTTTTTCATACGGGCGGTAGCGCGGAGACCACATGGCCGCCGCCAGCATCGCCCCAATCCCTGTTTCGGGCATGGCGGGGGCGACCCCTTCCGCCTGTCCCTGACGGATCACGGCGCGCGCGACCGCCATGGCCACAGGGCGCAGCGCGGAGACCGGCGGCAGCAGGGCTGCATCATGTCCCCCACCGGCCCCCACGGCGGGAGACAGCCCGGCCAGCGCATCCGCCGCAGCCAGGAACATGCCATCGGTCATGCGCGTAATGCCACCCGCCATGACCGCCAGCCCCACGCCGGGAAAGACATAGGAATTGTTGATCTGGTCCACCGGCCGGGTCCGGCCCGCATGGGTTACGGGCGCGAACGGACCGCCGGTACCGATAATGGCGCGGCCATCGGTCCATTCCAGCAGGTCGGCGGGCAGGGCCTCGATATTGGCGGTAGGGTTGGACAGGGCAAAAACGACCGGGCGTGCGGCCTGCCGGGCCATGGGGGCCACGATCTGGCGCGTGAAGGCCCCGCCCTGCCCCGATGTCCCGATAAGCGTGGTGGGGCATACATGGGCCATCACTTCGGCCAGGGTGACATGCGCCGGGTCCGCCACCTGCCAGTCCGCCGCCACGTCGGCAGGCTGGGCAAAGGGCATCTGCCCCTCGGTCACGCCTTCCATGCCGTGGCGCACAAGCCCGTTGATGTCGACCATGAAGAAGCGGCTGCGGGCTTCATGTGCCGCCATGCCCGCGCGCACCATCATCTGCGCCAGCAGGTCGGCAATGCCGCAGCCCGCGCCACCCGCGCCAAAGATGACGATGCGCTGGTCAGCCAGTGGCGCGGCCCCTGCCCGGATCGCGGCCAGCAGCGCGCCCGCGGTTACGCCGGCGGTGCCCTGTATGTCATCATTATAGGTGCACAGGCTTCCCCGGTAGCGGCGCAGGATGCGCAGCGCGTCAGCACCCGACAGGTCCTCCCAATGCAGGGCGATATCGGGCCAGCGCGCGGCCACGGCGGTGACGAACTCGGCAATGAAGGCATCGTATTCCGCGCCACGCACCCGTGCGTGCCGCCAGCCGATATAGTCCGGGTCGGCCAGCAGGGCCGCGTTGTCCGTGCCCACATCCAGCAGGACCGGCAGCGCGCATGCCGGGTCCAGCCCGCCACAGGCGGTATAGAGCGACAGCTTGCCAATGGGGATGGCCATGCCGTTGGCCCCCTGGTCACCGATGCCCAGAATGCTGCCGCCGTCGCTTGCCACGATCACGCGCACGCCATCCCATTGCGGGCTGGCCAGGATTTCGGCAATACGGCCCCGGTCTGTGTAATTCAGGAACAGGCCGCGCGGGCGGGTCCAGATCTGGCTGAACTGCTGGCAGGCGCGGCCGATGGCGGGCGTGTAGATGATGGGCAGCCAGGATTCGGGCGCCTGGTCGATAATGGCGTAGAAAAGGGTTTCATTCCTGTCCTGGATTTCGCGCAGCGCAATATGTCGCGCAAAATTGTCCGGCAGTGCCGCCAGCCGCATGCAGGCCAGATCGACCTGTTCGGCCAGGGTTGCGATGCGCGCGGGCAGCAGGCCATGCAGCCCGAACAGGTCACGCTCGCGCCGGTCAAATGCATTTCCCTTGTTCAGAACAGGACAGTCCAGGAGTTCCCTGCCGGACAGGGCGGTATGAAGGGGGACCTGCCCCGGGAAGTGTGCTGTATCCGACATGAACGATCCGACGTTGCGAGAACCCGAAAGAATGCGCAGGATACGGTTCTGCACATATTCGTGTAGGGCACGTGGCCGCATGCCAACCGTACGTGCCACGCAATCATGGAACAGCCGCCCCATGCGCGACGAGATCAGTGACCTGAAGTTTTTCTGCATCCTGGCCGCAGCCGGCAGCATTGCGGGCTGCGCGCGGGCCATGGGCATGTCACCCGCCGCCATGAGCCGCAGGCTGAGCGCGATGGAGGCCCGGCTTGGCACGCGGCTTGTCACCCGCACCTCGCGCCATTTTGCCCTTACGGCGGAAGGCCAGCGCCTGCATGAGCACGCCGTGCGCATCATGCATGACGTGGAGGAAGCCGAGGCCGAATTGACCGCGCGCGCCGACAGGCCGCACGGCCTGCTGCGCGTGGGCGTGCCATCGGAACTGGGGCGCAAGATGCTGGCGGGCGTGGTCGCCACATTCGTGGAGCAGTACCCCGAGGTGACCGTGCACCTTATCCTGTCCGATGCCGGGCTGGACGTGATTGACGACGGGCTGGACATTGCCATCCGCCCCGGCATGCCCACCGATCAGGAGGTCATGACCACCAGCCTGCTCAACAGCCGCCGCGTGGTCTGTGCCTCCCCCGAATACTGCGCGCGCAAGGGATTGCCCGCCACCCCGCACGACCTGCTCAAGCATGACTGCATCTGCCTGATCCGACGCCAGCGCATATTCAATGAATGGGTCTATCTGGATGGGCGGGTGCGCAAGGAGGTCCATGTCACCCCCCGACTGGCCACATCCAGCAGCGAGGTGGTGCATGACTGGGCGGTCAGCGGGCGGGGCATTGCACTGAAGGTGCTGTGGGACATTGCCGATGACCTGAAATGCGGCAGGCTGATCGAATGCCTGAGCGCCTATGCGTGGGAGGACGTGACGCTGCACGCTGTCTACCCCTCCCGCACGCATATGCCGCCACGCACGCGCTTCTTCCTTGATTTCGTGCGCAGGGAACTGCGCCGCAACTACTTCGGCATCTGACCCGCCCCTGCCGGGTCAGGGGCGCGGCGTGTAGTTGGCACGGATGCGTTCATCCAGATAATCGCGCGCGGTGATGGGGGCATATTTCTTCAATGGTCCCTGGATGACCGCATCGCGGTTGGCCTGGCAGAAGAACGGCAGCGACAGCCTTGGCCCCAGATATTCATCGCGCCGGGGCATGCGCACCCGGTGCAGGGTGGAACGCAGGCGGTCATCGCTCCAGCGCATCAGCATATCGCCAATATTGCAGGTGACCGCCCCGCGCAGCGGCGGCACGTCGGTCCAGGCCGGGGCATCGGCTTCCATGCCGGGACAGACCTGCAGCCCCCCCTGCCCCGGCCGCTGGTGCAGCAGGGTCAGGCAGTCAAAATCGGAATGCGCCCCCGCGCGCCACAGGTCGAAATCCGCATCCGTGGCGTTTTCCATGCTCATGTAATGGATCAGCCGCAGCGTGCTCTGGTAATAAGGCGATGCGGGGTCATGGTTATGGGTGAAGAAATCGGAATCAAACCCCAGCCGGATGGCAAAACAGGACAGGATCTTCATGCCCAGTTCCCAGTTCTGCCGCTCGAAACGGCACATCCGTGCCTGAAAGCCGGGCAGTTCCGTGGCGGTGGGCCACAGGCCCGCCATGTCCGGCAGGGTGATCTGGTAGGATTCCTTGTTGTCCGGCGTACCGGTGGAAGGGCGGACCTGCGCGCGGTATTCCCACCCCGCATTGGAACCCGGCCTGCGCGCATGCCGCGCCTTTTCCGCCATGGGCAGGTCAAAGAATTCCCCTGCAACGGCAAAGGCGGCGTCAATATCCTCCTCGGGGATACCGTGATTGAACACCTGGAAAAAACCGACCTGCGTTGCCGCCTGCCACAACGCATCGGCAATGGCTTCCTTGCGGTTGGCATAATCGGACAGGTCGATGCGGGGAATGTCACGCGCGACACTGGTGCCAGCCCCCCCGATCCGGGTTTCACGCTGGAGTTCGGCCAGTTCATATTCAGGGAAAGCAGACATGCGATATTCTCCGGGCAGAAAGTTTTTTCCTGCGGGACGGGCATGGCAGATACAGGGCGGGAACCGGCACGGGCGGCATGCACACCGCCGGTCACGGAACGATCATATGTTGAAAAAAGATATGCCCTGCATGACAGCGGTCCACTAATCAGGAACGGATTGGTGTGGAGCAATGTCCAGGACCCATGTCCAGACCGCTTCTACTCGCCCCATAAGCACAGCACGCACGCACGCCTGCCGTCAAGCATGAAATCACGGGCTGCGGGCCGACCGGACATGCCCTGCTGTATTTTTGAAAACAGTTCACTGATGGGAACATAAAAGTTTTCGGGTGTCGCTTTTTTTAAAGGCGATGTTCCCTGAAGCTTTTTGGAAAAAGCTTTACCAAAAACTTTTACCAGTTTTCCCAAATGTTTATTTTGAAATGGTCTCTAGGTTACAGGGGGCTGGCCGGGTAGCCAGACCGTGCAGCGGGTCCCCTCCCCCGGTACGCTGGTTATATCCAGCCGCCCGCCATGACGGTCAACGATATGGCGCACGATGGCAAGGCCCAGCCCGGTGCCCTGATCCCCCGTATTGCGCCCGGCGGGCTGGGTTATGCGGTAGAAGCGCTCGGTCAGGCGTGGCAGGTGCTGTGGTTCGATACCCGGCCCGTTATCACGCACGGACAGCAGCAGCCCCCCCGTGTCCAGCCATTGCGCCCCCACTTCAATACGCGCCACCGCGGGCGCTTGCGGCCTGCCATACCGCAGGGCGTTCTCGCACAGGTTGACCAGCACCTGTAAAATCTGGTCCGCATCGCCACGCAGGCTGCCCGGCGGGGCATCATGAACCACCAGCGCCGCCCGCTCCCCGGCGGGCTTGCCCTGCAGTTCATCACGGAAGCGGCCCAGCAGTTCGGCCACCACCACCTGCCCCTGCGGGCGCTGGTGCTCAAGCATCTGCACGCGCGACAGATAAAGCAGCCGGTCAATCAGGCGCTGCATCCGGCTTGCCTGCCGCGCCATGATAGCCAGGAATTTCTGCCGCGCCACCGCATCATTGGCGGCAGGCCCCTGCAGGGTTTCGATAAAACCGATCAGGGCGGCAAGCGGCGTGCGCAGTTCATGGCTGGCATGGGCCACAAAATCGCTACGCGCACGGTCCAGCGCGTCACGCGCCGTGGCATCCAGCAGGACAACCACGCAGGCAGGCTGCCCGTGCCACCGCGCGGCCTTTACAAAAGCCTGCACCACCCGGCGCACCGGCACATCCGCCTCGATACGGACCTCGGTCACGTTGCCGGGCTGCAGTTCGCTCACGGCGCGCTGCAGGGCGGGGTGACGGATCATGGTGCCCAGGCCTTCGGCAAATTCATTCTGCGCACGGGCACCGGCATGCAGCAGGCGACCGTTACGCGCCAGCACCAGCAGGGCCACGGGCAGGTCATCCACGGCAATCGTGTCCTCATCCGTGCCCTGCACGGGGTCCGCCGCCCCACGGGCCACAGGGTAATAGGGCAGCCGCCCGGCCATGTCATGCCGGCTCAGGACAAACCAGGCCCCGCTGCCCCCCACAACCAGGCCAACCACCAGCAGCACAAGCGCCGTCACACCGTCCTCCCCTTCCCGACCTGCCGCATGGCCCGGAAAACGGGCGATACCATGCTGGGGAAACAACTAAAAGAAGAATGATTTCTGAAATAAAATTACAATTTGTGCGGTGCAAAATTAATATAATTATAAATCGTTTGACGTTTCGATAATTTTACCCTACACCTTCTCCAATCATAAAAAATAAGAACAATGGCCCAACAAATCATGACCGATCCGGTTCCACCCGCCAGGACGCCCGTCGTCCCCGCCCGTTCCGCATCCCCCCGGCCACACGGCTGAAAAGACGCGCGTCGCTTCACCCGGCATCCCCGCCGCGTACCCATGCCCCGTCGCTGATGACCGGGCCACGAGAAAACCAACAGACATGACAAGACAGATCCGGCATGCCCGCAGCGGGCGCGCACGCCATCCGTTTTCCCATACCTGTAAATGGCTGCTGGCCGTCAGCACGGCCGCCACGGCGCTGCCGGTGGCACATGCCCAGGTTGCCCCCACGACGGGGGTGCCCTCGCTCGTTTCCGTCAATGCGGTCCCGGCCGTACCCGCGACCCCCGCGTCACAGGCCAGCCAGATCAGCCTGAACACGCTTGATGCCGAACGCCTTGGCCCCACGCCCCAGGCCATCCGCCGGCCGCCCAACACGCCCATCCCGCCCAGCGGGGTGCCGGCCTATCCTTCGGCGGGGCTTGCTACCATAAGCGTGGCCCCCGTCAGCAGCCCCGGTGACAGCAAGGCCTTCCACAAGATCGAGCTGGATGCCCTGACCCGCCATGAAGGCCCGTCGGGCTTCCTGCCCGCGTGGATCGACGCGCAGCATGATACCGACCTGGAGGACCCGTACTACGTGCCAACCGCGGGCAGCGGGCACCTGGTGCCGCAGCTCAACCCGCTGCGTAACCGGCTGCGGGACCATGGGGTAAGCTTTGCCTTCACCTACAAGGGCGAGGCCATGGGCGTGATCAGTGGCGGGGTGGAACGTGGCATGAGCTACGTGCACGAACTGACCGCGCAGGTGAACTTCGACCTGGAAAAGATGGCCGGCATAAAGGGCTGGTCCGTCCATACCCTGGTGATGGAACGCGCGGGGCACGCCGTAAGCCACGACCGGGTGGGGGAATATTATGTCAACCTGCAGGAAGTCTATGGCCTGTCAGGCAACGTGGTGGCGCATCTGGTTGATTTCTATGCGGAAAAGAAGCTGCTGGACAACCGGCTGGATGTAACGTTCGGCCGTATGGCGCTGACGCATGTGTTCGCCACATCCCCGCTGCTGTGCTCGTTCATGGTCACCTGCTCGGCGCCCGTGGCGCTCAAGCTTGATCCCGGCTTCAGCGTGTACCCCAAGGCCACATGGGGCAGCCGCATCCGCATGCGCCCCACGCGTGATACCGCCATCCAGCTTGGCGCCTATTCGGTCAGCGCCCTGTCCGACAACCCCAGTGGCTGGGCATGGGGGGCGGAGAACACGACCGGCCTGATGCTGCCCGTCGAGTTCACATGGCAGCCCTACCTGACCCGCAACCGCCTGCCGGGCCACTACGTGCTGGGATATGCGCATGACACCACCCGCTACCCCGACGAAATCGGGATCGGCCTGCCCGCCGCCCTGAAAACCGCCGCCGGCCACCAGCGCTCGGCCCCCATGGACATGTTCTGGTTTGAAGGCGACCAGATGGTCTACCGTCGCGGCGGCCGCAACCAGATGGCCGGCGGCTACCTGATGGCGGGCTATATCCACAATACACCGCATGTCACCTCCATTTCCGATCAGGCCTATGGCGGCCTGTCCTTCGCGGGTGTCATCCCCTCCCGCGTGACGGACCGGCTGGGCATCATGTATTCGTGGTACCATGTCAGCCACCGCAAGGAGGAAGGACAGATCCTGCGGTATGAGGCCGGTTATTCGCTGGGGACATCGGTGCGCGCGCCCCAGACGGATTCCCACATCATCGAAGCCTATTACGCGATCGACGCCATGCCCGGCATACTGGTGCAGCCGGAATTCGAGTACATGATCCGGCCGGGCGAGACCAGACACATTCCCAATGCGGCACTGGTGGGGCTGAAGGTCATCGCCAATCTCTGATACCCCGACCGGGTATTGCACAAATTGCATGACAGCCCTGCATACGGAAATATGCAGGGCTTTTTTCGCTGTTTTCCTTGATAATGATAATAAGAATTTGTTGCAATTATGAGACAGGAGACGGCGAAACACAGCCATCGTGTTGCGAATAATTATTACAATATGTATTGCAACATTCTGCAATTAAGAGGCTGTTGCAATTATGACAGACAAGACCCCCCGCCCCGGCATCCGCCCCAGGCTACGGCCCTTCTCCCTGCTGACCGCCAGCATGGCGCTGGCCTGTGCCGCAACCGGCGCCCGGGCCGCCCCCGATGCGGTCCCGTCCCCGCCCCGGGCCAGCGATACGGCAGGCACGCCGGACAGGAAATCCCCAGCACCCCCCGCGCAGGACCAGTACAACCACGCATCCGACAGCAGGTACGACCAGACCCGCGTCACGGCCTCGCCGATGAACGTGCTGCATGAATCCATCGGCCTGAGCCGCATGCCACAGGACGCCATGCACACGCCCCAGAACGTGAACGTGGTGCCCCAGATCCTGATGCAGCAGCAGAATGTCAAATCCCTTGATGAGGCCCTGAAGAACGTGCCCGGCATTACCGCATCGGTTGGCGAGGGCGAGGGCGGCATGGCGGGGGACCAGTTCCTGATCCGCGGTTTTGCCGCACAGAACGATATTTATGAAAACGGCCTGCGTGACTTTGGCGTCTATACGCGCGACAGTTTCTATTACGACCATGTCTCGGTCATAAAAGGCCCGTCATCGGAAGTGTTCGGCAATGGCACCACGGGGGGCGCGATCAACATCGTGACCAAGACCCCGCATCTGGGCAACAGCTACCAGGCCAGTTTTTCGGGGGGCAGCGGGTCGTATTACCGGGGCACGCTGGATGTGAATTACCAGCTTGGCAGTTCCACCGCCTTCCGCCTGACCGGCATGGGCAACGAAAACAACGTGGTGGGGCGTGACTACATCTATTCCCACCGCTGGGGCATTGCGCCTTCCATCGCATTCGGGCTGGGCAAGAAAGTGTCCTTCGTGCTGGAATACTTCCACCAGAACGACAACCGCATCCCCGATTACGGCGTGCCGGTGGTCTATTCATCCGCCAGTGCCATTGGCCGCCCGGTGACCGAATATGGCGTCAGGCGCACCAACTGGTATGGCACCACCTATGATCAGGACGATTCCAGCACCGACATGATCACCGGCCGCCTGACGGCCAGGGTCAGCCCCATCCTGACACTGTATAACGACATGCGGGGCGGGATATTCCACCGCTATTTCTCCGCATCGCAGGAAGCGTGCTCGAACTTCTCCAGCGGCGCCACCCTGACCAACAACACGATCAATGGCGTGGCCGCTTCCTCCACCTGCCAGTCGGATTTTTTCTCATCCAACCCCGGCTCCGCCGTAGTGGCGCGCAATGGCGGTGTGGGGGGACCCGAACCCTACCGGCAGAGCGACTGGTCGATACAGGATGTGTTCTCCGGTGTGGCGCACCTCAAGACGGGACATATCCGTCACGAGATCATCGGCGGGTTTGACATCGAATACGTGACCGACCACCGCCAGAACTACGCCTATGGCTCCAACCGCCCCGGCACCAGCCTGCTTGACCCCTCGCCCTATGTGCCCGGCCTGACGCTGGGCGACTGCGCCCAGTATCCCAACCGTCTGGTCAATATCGGCAATGGCGTGGGCCGCAAGTGCTACAAGGACAGCGATGCGCTGGATGTGGGCTTCTTCCTGTCCGATCAGGTTTGGCTGACGGATTACCTGTCGGTCAAGGCGGGCTTTAGGTGGGATAACTGGAACAGCCATTACAGCGCCACCGGCGGCAGCACCGCCACGCCGGATGTGCATTACGGGCAGAACGAAACCACCATCAACCCTTCCGTCAGCATCATGTACACCCCGCGCAGCAACCTGATGGTGTATTTCAACTGGTCGGAATCCACCACGCCGCTCAGCCTGTATGTCACCAACAGTTCCGAACCCATGACACGTTCCAGCCAGACCGCTGCGCCCGAGCGCAGCAGGCTTTATGAGGTGGGCGCCAAATACAGCGCCTTCCATGACCGCATCGGCTTTACCGCAGCCCTGTTCCGGCTGGAAAAGAACAACGCCGTCCAGACCGACCCCAGCACGGGCGACGTAAGCGCGACCAGTGACCAGGAACGTAACCAGGGGCTGGAACTCAGCGTATCGGGCACGCTCATGCGCAACTGGATGTTCTATGGCACCTATGCGCTGTATGACCCCACCATAACCAAGGCCGGTTCCACCACATCCAAGCAGGGAGGCCAGATCCAGTACGTGCCCCACAATCAGGCCACGGCATGGACCAGTTACGAAATCGCGCCGCGCAAGCCGTGGAACATGACGGTCGGCGGCGGCATTACCTGGCGGCAGGGCGTGTGGCTGGACCAGGCCAACACGGCACGCGTGCCCGCCACGGTGGAGTTCGACGCCATGGTCTCGCATCATTTCGACAACCACTGGAAAGTGGCGATGAACGCCTATAACCTTGATAACCGGCTGAACTACGGCAGCCTGTTCTCCAACCGGGTCACCCCCTCCATCGGGCGGTCGTTCCTGTTCAACATCTCGGCGCAGTACTGATCCACCGCGCGACATGCCCAAGGCACTGCCATGCTGCTGCACATTCCCGCCCTGCTTACCGCCGATGAACTGGCCCATTGCCGCGCAGTGCTTGAAAGCGCGCCATGGACCGATGGCCGCGAGACGGCGGGCGTACAGTCAGCCAGGGCCAAGAACAACCTGCAGCTCGGGCGTGATACCCCGGCCTGCCGCGAACTGGGGGAAATCGTGCTGCGCGCGCTGGGCCGCAACGCGCTGTTCAACAGCGCGGTGCTGCCCTACCGGGTCAGTCCGCCCCTGTTCAACCGCTATGAAAACGGCATGAGCTTCGGCGCGCATGTGGACAATGCCATCCGTGGCATCCTGGCGGGTGGCATCCACACGCGCATCCGCACCGATGTGTCCTCCACCCTGTTCTTTTCCGACCCCGATGACTATGAGGGCGGCGAACTGACCATGCATGCCAATGGCAACGAACAGGCGATCAAGCTGCCGGCGGGCGACATGATCCTCTACCCCACCACCGTACTGCACAGCGTGACGCCGGTTACGCGCGGCAGCAGGCTTGCGGCGTTTTTCTGGTCACAATCCATGATTGCGGAGGAAAGCCGCAGGCAGATCCTGTTCGATCTGGACATGCAGGTCACGGCGCTGCGCGAACGGCTGGGCGATGGCGACCCGGCCGTGCTGTCCCTGACCAATATCTACCACAACATGATGCGCCAGTGGTGCATCCTGTAAAAAAGTCATCATGCTGAACGATATCGGGAGAACCATACGGGTTTTTCCACAACGGGTACGTCTGTCTCAAAATCAGGATGGCGTGCCACGGACGAAATATTTCCGGCTCTTGCAATATTTCCCGTGCTATTTGCGCGTCACCCCTATACAAGGATCGCACGGCTGGACTTTTCAGCTACGGACAAGATTTCAAATGCAGCCACGATACGCGGCCTTCTGGCATCCCCGATAAAACGAAAAGTCTCGATTCCGCGCATGTTCGCGTGGGTGCCGGTTACGCAAGGAGGCCAACACATGGCCGCAGGAACAGTTAAATGGTTCAACGCCCAGAAGGGCTTTGGATTTATCCAGCCTGATGATGGAAGCGCTGACGCTTTCGTTCACATCTCCGCCGTCGAGCAGGCTGGCCAGCAGACCCTGAACGAGGGACAGGCCGTGACGTATGACCTCGAAAGGGGCCGTAACGGCAAGTCTTCCGCAGTCAATCTGAAGATTGGCTGACAATTGCGGCAGGAACTTCGGTTCCTGCCGTTTTTGTTTCTACCCTTCTGCCCACAGGGCGGGGCTGACACCCCGCGCCCCTTCAGCCCACCACGAAGATATCACGCATCCGCAGCGTGGCCGCGACATCCCATACCCGCGTGGCCAGCGCCGTAGGCTGGGCCGGGACCAGACGCACAAGCCCCACTTCGGGCGTGGCACAGGGACCAAGCGGGCGGATCTGCAGCCGGTTGCGCCCGGTATGGGTGGGCAACGCGGCCACCGGCAGGATACTGGCCAGCCTGCCACCCAGCACTTCGCCATACAGCACCTCGAGTGAATTCGTCTCCAGCATTACGGTCGGGGTCACGCCCGCGTTGCGAAAGGCGCCATCCACGATCTGCCGCGTCCGCATTTCCGCGCTGAGCAGGCACAGCGGCAGGTCGGCAAGGCTGTCCCATTCCTGCCGCCCGGCCGGAAGCGTCAACGGTTCGACCGCCACCAGCACATGCTGTTCGGTATAGAGCGGCAGGATTTCAAAAGGTCCGTCGGCCGGGATCTGGTCCAGATAGACCAGCCCCAGATCAAGCTGCTGCAGGCGCAGGCCATGGATGGTATCCGCGCTGGACCCCAGCCTTGCATGCAGGTGCAGGCCGGGTATGGCGCTGCGGAAGCCTTCCAGCAATGGCGGCATGGCCTGGAGTGCCGGTGGCATCACGCCAATGGACAGCGTGCCGCCCGCCACCTGCTGGGCAAAGGCCGCTTCCTGCCGCAGCCCATCCAGTGCCGCCAGCGTCTGCCGTGCCCAGTCCAGCACGCGCCGGCCTTCATCGGTCAGGCCGTTAAAGCGGCGCGTACGGCGGATGATGGTAATGCCCAGTTCGGATTCAAGCTGGCGTATCGCCGCCGAAAGCGCGGGCTGGGATACACCGCAGCTTTCCGCCGCGCGGGAAAAATGCCGGTAGCGGTCCAGCGCTATGAGATATGTCAACTGCCGCAAGAACATACCCTGCCCCTTTATTCATGCCGGTCAACCACGCCTTCCGCCAGCGCGCACCACCATGTGCCACGGACGGCCCCCACCGTCCATCCGGGTCTGCCCGGCCAGCCGCATCCGGCATTCCCCTGGCACATGACGGGTCCGGCCCGGCGGCGGCATGCCAGACCGTGGGAAAGGAAGCGTTCCGCCGGTTGCGGGATGCAAGGCGGAACCCTTCACATTGCTTGCTGTACCATTGACGCTGACCGGGATAATCCCCGATGAAAGGACAACCATCATCCAACAGATTCTGGCGGCATCACGCGGTCCGCCCCGCCGGTCCTGCCAGCCATCCCCATTATCCATACCGGAGACCGCCATGGCCCTGAACCTTGCCAATACATCCCTTTTCCGCCAGGACGCATTCATCGACGGTACGTGGCGCCCCGCGCTGGATGGCGCGCGCCGGCCGGTGCACAACCCGGCCACCGGCGCGCTGGTGGCACAGGTTGCCGAATGTGGCACCCCCGACGTGACCCACGCCATTGCGGCGGCCATAACGGCACAGGCGGAATGGCGCAACCGCACCGGCGCCCAGCGGCAGGTCATCCTGACACGCTGGCATGATCTGGTCATGGACAGCCTGGATGACCTGGCCACCCTGATCGTGACCGAACAGGGCAAGCCACGGGCGGAAGCGGCCGGTGAGATCCGCTACGCCGCAAGCTTCCTGCTGTGGTTCGCGGCCGAGGCCATGCGGGCCTATGGCGATATCATTCCGCCCACCAACCCTGCCACCCGGCTGAGTGTCATCCGCCAGCCGGTGGGTGTGTGCGCGGCCATCACGCCCTGGAATTTTCCGGCCGCCATGATCACCCGCAAGGCCGGGCCGGCGCTGGCCGCGGGGTGCGCGATGATTGTCAAGCCATCGGAAGAGACCCCGCTGACGGCGCTGGCGCTGGCGGAACTGGCACGACAGGCCGGTGTACCCGCAGGGCTGCTGCAGGTCCTGCCAGGCGATGGCGTAACGCTGGGCAAGGCCCTGTGCGCCAGCCCCGATATCCGCAAGCTGTCCTTTACCGGCTCCACACAGGTCGGGCGTATCCTCATGGCGCAGTCCGCCCCCACGCTCAAGCGGCTGTCACTGGAACTGGGTGGCAATGCCCCCCTTATCGTGTTTGATGACGCGCATATCGAACAGGCGATCAAAAGCACCATCGCCGCCAAATTCCGCAATGCGGGCCAGACCTGTGTCTGCGCCAACCGCATTCTGGTGCAGGATGGCATTTATGATGAATTCGCCACCCGCTTCGCCCGCGTGGTGGCAAAGCTGCGGGTCGGGCCGGGCAGCAACCCGGATGCCGCCATCGGGCCACTGATCAGCACGCAGGCGCGCGACAAGGTGGAGGAACACGTCCGTGATGCCGTGGCCCACGGCGCGGGCATACTGTGCGGCGGGGCGCGTGACGCGGCGGGCGACCTGTTCTACCAGCCCACGGTATTGCAGGACGTAACCCCGGCCATGCGCGTGGCGCGGGAAGAAACCTTCGGCCCCGTGGCCCCGCTGCTGCGCTTTCACACCGAAGCCGAGGCCATTGCCATGGCCAATGACACGGAATATGGCCTGGCCGCCTATTTCTTCACCCGCGACCATGCGCGCGCCCACCGCGTGGCCGAAGCGCTGGAATACGGCATGGTCGGCCACAATACCGGCCTGATCTCCAACGAGGTCGCACCCTTTGGCGGCATCAAGCAGTCGGGCATGGGGCGGGAGGGATCACGCTACGGCATAGATGAATACCTGAACATGAAATACATCTGCACCGACATTACCGACCCCGGTGCCTGACCGGCCACCGGCCCGTCACGGGGCGGTCCTGGCGCGCATTTACATCCGCCAACAATGAAGTACGATGGCGCGCATGGACGAATTCCGCTTCCTTCATGCCGCCGACCTTCATCTTGACAGCCCGCTGCGCGGGCTTACGGAAAAATCCGGCGAATATGCCCGCCTTGTGGCCGATGCCTCACGCCGGGCCTTCAGTGACATGGTCAGCCTGGCCATAGAAAGTGCATGCCGCTTCGTGGTGCTGGCAGGCGACGTGTTTGACGGTGACCTGCGCGATACGCAGTGCGGGCTGTTCTTCATCAGCGGCATGGCCAGGCTGCGGGCGGCGGGTATCCGCGTTTTCATGATCCTGGGCAACCATGATGCTGAAAACCGCTTTGCAAGGCATCTGCGGGTGACGGACAACGTCCACCTCTTCGCCACGACCGGAGCCGAGACCTGCATCATGGAGGATCTGGGCGTTGCCGTGCACGGCCACAGCTTTGGCCGCCGCGACGTGCGCACCAATATTGCGCGCCAGTATCCCCCGCCGGTAGCGGGGCTGTTCAACATCGGCATCCTGCACACCGCCTGCCAGGGGCGTGAAGGGCACGAGACCTATGCCCCCTGCACGGTCGAGCAGCTGGTCAACCATGGCTACCAGTACTGGGCGCTGGGCCATGTCCACACCCGCGAGATCCTGCACCGGGACCCGTATGTGGTGTATGCGGGCAACCTGCAGGGGCGGCATGCGCGTGAAGCCGGGCCGAAGGGGGCATCCCTGGTCACCGTGCGCGGCGGCGCGGTGGCCACGGTCGAACACAGGGTGCTCGATGCCGTGCGCTGGGCGTGCGAGAGCGTGGACCTGACGCAGGTCGCCACGCACGAGGAGATGGACGCACGCATCCGCAACGTGGCAAGGGACATCATGGCGCAGGCACAGGGACGCCCGGTGGCGCTGCGGCTGGAACTGGCGGGGACCACGTCGCTGCATGCCGCCCTGCTGCGTGACAGGCAGGCGGTGCAGGAGGAAGTCGAGGCCGTACTGGCCGGCATATCGGACCAGATATGGCTTGAGCGCCTGCAGCTGCGGACCGGCGCGCCGGCCCGCCCCGCAGTCATGGACCCCTCTACCGGCGGCCGGATTGCCGCCGACATACGCGCTGCGGCAACACCCGAGGCACTGCAGGCGGAACTGGACGCCATCCTGACCGCCGTCATCGAACGCATGCCCGCCCATACCCGCAGGGAGGAAATGCGCGCCGCCATCCTGCATGATGTCCCGGCCCGCGCGCGTGACCTCGCCCTCTCGCTGGTGCAGGACCCCGAAGGGCGCGATGATGCGCATCAGTGAACTCAGGATCACCCGATATGGCGCGGTCCCCGGCCTGGACCTGGATCTGGGGGACGGGAGCGGGCTGCATGTCATCCATGGCCCGAACGAGGCGGGCAAGAGCACCTGCCTTGCCGCCATTGGCGACTTCCTGTTCGGCATCCCGGCCAGAACGCGCGCCGGGGCGGTTTTCGGCAACGGCCAGATCTGCCTTGGCGCCCGTATCGTGCTGGAAAACGGGCAGGTACATGACCTGAACCGCTACAAGCGCACCAACCGTTCCCTTGTCACCACCGAGGGTACCGCCGTAGCGGAGAGCCTGCTGATACCCGAGACCATGACACGCGCCCGCTTTGCCGCGCTGTTTGGCCTGAATGACGAGACATTGCGCACGGGCGGCGCCGAACTGCTGCATGCGAACGGCGATATCGGCCGCCTGATCGTGGAAGCGGGCGGGGGCCTGCGTGCCCTTATGGTCAGGCTGGACGAGATTGATGCGAAACGCGCCTCCCTGTTCACGCTCCGCCGGGCGGGGGGGCGTGCGTTCTACAGGGAACTGGATGTCTTTACAGCCGCGCAGCAGAGCCTCAGGGCCGCGTCGCTGGAACATGATGCCTATGACCGCCATTGCCGTGACCGTGACGAAGCCCGCAGCCGCAGGGCCGCCATAAGTGCCGAGCAGACGGAACTGCGCCGCCAGCACAGCCATTACGAACAGCTGGAAAAGGCCCTGCCCCAACTGCACGAGATTGCCCGTCTGGCCGCTGCACTGGCCGCACAGGCCGACCTGGAACCGCTACCCCCCGGCATGGCCACCACCATAACCACCGCGCTGGAAACCTGTGCCGCCGACCGTGCGCGCCATGCGGCGGCACAGGCCCAGGTGACCCAGCTGGTCCGGCAGACCACATCCCCCCCTGCCGAAGCCATGCTGAATACCCTGCACGAAGCCGTCGCCCGCGCACGCAGCCTGGGCCAGAGCGTGCGCCGCAACCGTGACCTGCATGCCGGGCATGAGGAAAAACGGCGCGCCATGAACGAAAGCCTGTCCAGCCTGCGCCAGCGGCTGGGCCGGGGGGCGGATGCGGATCTGCGGCAGGCCGTGCCCGACCGCGCAACCCTGGATGCCATACGCCATCTGGCCGACGCACAGGCCGACTGGCACAACCGGCATACGGGGCTAGCACGGCAGATCAGCCAGGCCGACATGGCCATTGCGCGCAGGCGGCAGCGCATGGCCAGCCTGCGCGCGGCAGGTCATGACGTGGCGCTGCATGCCGATTCCGCGCCGTTTTCCGGGCTGGTGGCGGAAATGAAGCGGCTGGAGATGCGCGCGGCCACCCTTGACCGGCGGCAGGCCGCCCTCGCCGCCCGGCTGCGCGCGCTGGGAGCGGCCACGGTGGAAGACCTGCGCGCCATGCCCTGCCCCCCGCCGGAGGGTGCGCGCATGGCCGCCGAACGCCAGCACCACCTGCGCACCGAATATGACCGGCTTGACGCGGCCTGCACGACGGAACGCGCACGACAGGCCAGACTGGCCGCCGAGCTTGCCCGGCTGGAACAGACCGGCAGTCCGCTGGCCCCCCGCATGCTGGATGAAGCCTGCCGGCAACGTGACGCGGTGTGGCAGGATATCCGCGCAGCCTACCTCGACCCCGAAAATCCGCCCGCAGGTCCCGCCGCCTCCACCCGCCACGCCCGGGCCGCGGCGCTGGATGCCGCGATTGCCCGGGCGGATTCCCTGTCCGCCCAGCTGCTGGCACAGGCTGACCGCATCGCCCGCCTGGAAGGGCTGCGGCACGACATCACGCATTGCGCGGACACGCTCACGCTGCATGAACGCACCAAGGCGGACATACAGGCCCGGATGGCCGATGACTGGCGGGCCTTCATCGCACCATTCCGCGTACCGGCCCCGCACGCCACCACCCCCGATGCGCTGGTCGCCTTTGTATCCGCCCGGACGCAGCTGCTATCCGATGCCACGCAGATCGCGACCGAACTGGCCCAGCTGGCGGAAGACCGCATAAAACCCGACACGCTGCACGAAGGCCTGCGCGCACTGGCCGAGCGCCTTGGCATCGCGCCCACCCTGTCACCGGGGCCTTGCGTGGAAGCGGTGACCACCGCCCTGCGCCAGCATGCCAGCGGGCATGAGGAATATGGCCGGCTGCATCGTGAACTGGATGACCTGCTGCCCGAACAGGCTGACCTGCAACGGCAGGCCGCCGCCCTGCAGGCGGAACGACAGGACTGGGCGGCACAATGGGCCACGGCCATGCAGGCCATCGGGCTGGAGGCCGATGCACCGCCTCCCGCCGCCTGTGCGCTGGCAGCCGACTGGGCCGCCGCCCCGGCACAGCTGGAACGACTGTCCGAACTGCATGAAACCTGTGTTCAGGCCCGGCAGGCCGAGCAGGACCTGACACAGGTCATGGATGAAATCCGCCCCCACCTGCCCGCGCCCCTGCCCGCCGATGGCGTGGCGGCGGCCCAAGCGCTGGAGCAGTTGTGGCAGGCGGCGCAGAAAAGCCAGCACCAGCGCGAGGCCCTGCTGCCCACGCTGGCCAGGGCACGTCAGGACCTGGCGGAAAGCGGGGCCAGCCTGTCCCACGCCCATGCCATGATTGACCAGTTGCTGGCGCGCACCCATGCCGAAAGCCCCGAGGCACTTGAACAGCTTGCCGGCCGTCTTGCCCGGCGTGACAGGCTGGCACAGGAACACACCCGGGCACTGGACACCCTTGCCCGCATGACAGGGGGCCAGTCCCCTGCCGCACTGGAACGCGCCATTGACGGCCGCGACCTGCCCGAACTGCGGGCCGAGACCGCACGCATGCACGACCGGCTGAAGGATCTTGACCTGCAACGTGACGACGCCGTGCGCGCCGAGCAGCATGAGGAAACGGCGCTGCGCGCCTTCGAGCATAATACCGACGCCCCGCAGGCGGCGGCCCGGCGCGAGGCAGCCATTGCCAGCCTGCACCAGATTGTGGAGGAATATGCGCAACTGACCCTGGCGCGGAACCTGATTGCCAATGCCATAGACCATGTCCGCTCCGCGGAGCAGGACCCGCTGGTCACACGCGCGGGGCAGTTCTTCTCCCTTGCCACGCTGGGCGCGTTTAACGCCATCCGCACGGACCTGGATGCACAGGGCAACCCGGTGGTACTGGGCCAGCGCCACGACGGAAGCCATGTGCCGGTGGCGGACATGAGTGCCGGCACGCGTGACCAGCTTTTCCTGGCGTTCCGCCTTGCCAGCGTGGAAACCTACTGCCGCGCGGCCGAACCCCTGCCCTTTGTCGCCGATGACCTGCTGGTGCAGTTTGACGACGCGCGCAGCGAATGCACGCTACGGGTACTGGCGGATTTTGCCCGCACCACGCAGGTGCTGCTGTTTACCCACCATGACAGCATACGCGACATGGCCCGCAGCCTGCAGGCGCAGGGGGTGGCCATAAATCTTGTGGAACTGCCCCGCATTGCGGCGTGACAGCCCGTCCGAACGGGCGGGCATGCCACCGCGTTGGGCGGAACCGCCACAGACAGGCTTCCCGCTCCCGCCTTACCAGTTCTGCTGATAGGGAATCGTCTGGCCGAACTGCTGCATCTGCTGTTGCTGCTGCTGCTGGTCCATCTGCATGCGCTGCTGGCGCATCTGCTCGTCCTGCTGGGCAAACTGCTGGTGCATCTGCTGCATCTGCTGGGCCTGCTGCTGGCGCATCTGTTCGCGCTGGCGCTCGATCTGTTCGCGGCCGCCGGGCTGGTTGCCCATCTGCCGGGCCTGCTGGTCAAGCTGCATCTGCTGCTGGTCGAACTGCTGGCGCATCTGCTGCATCTGCTGGTCACGCTGCATGTGCATCTGCTCCTGCTGCTGGCGGAACTGCATCTGCTGCTGCTGGAACTGCTGCTGCATCTGTTGCATCTGCTGGGCGCGCTGGGCGGCCTGCTGCATGTCCGGCTGGGCATGCGCGGCCCCCGCCATGATCAGGATGCCGGACAATGCAGCGGCAAGGCAGGCCGCATGGCTGGTAATGGCACGCGCCATGATGGTTCTCCCTGTAATAACCAGCCCTTTATTACAGCATCATGGCTGGTAATCCAGCCCGATATCCATGACGCGCACGGTATGGGTCAGCCAGCCCAGTGAAATCAGGTCCACACCCGCCTGCGCCACCGCCGTGACCGTATGCGGGGTGATGCCGCCCGAAGCCTCGGTTACCGCGCGCCCGCCCACCAGCCGGACCGCTTCGCGCAGCATGTCGGGCTGCATGTTATCCAGCAGGAAAACATCCACGCATCCGGTCTCCAGCCCTTCGCGCAGCTGTTCCAGCGTGTCCACCTCCAGTTCGATCCGCACAAGATGCCCGGCTGCGGCACGGGCACGCGTGACGGCCGGGGTAATGCCCCCGGCAAAGGCGATGTGGTTGTCCTTGATCAGGATCGCATCATCCAGGCCAAAGCGGTGGTTGCTGCCGCCCCCTGCCCGCACGGCGTATTTCTGGATGGCGCGCAGTCCGGGCATCGTCTTGCGGGTGCAGGTAATGGCGGCCTTGTACGGGCGCACCAGTTCCACCAGTTGCGCCGTGGCGGTGGCGATGCCGCTCATATGCGACAGGAAATTGAGCCCGACCCGCTCCCCCGACAGGATGCCCCGCGCGGGACCGCGTACGGTGGCAAGGCGCGCGCCCTTCGTCACCGCATCGCCATCATGCGCATGGGGCCGGAATTCGATACGCGCGTCCATGAGCGCAAAGGACAGGCGCGCCATGTCCAGCCCCGCAATCACCCCGTCCTGCCGCGCGGCCAGAACGGCGTGGACAGGTGTGTCTCCATCCACGATCACCGCATCGGTCGTAAGATCGCCCGCCCGGCCCAGGTCCTCCAGCAGGCCAGCGCGCACTAGCGGTTCAAGCATGATGTCCGGCAGGGGATGGATCATGAGGGCATTCTTTCATTCATTGACAGGGGCGCCATGGACGGCCCGGCCTGCGCCACAACCCGGGCAAGGCCCGTCCGCAGTTCGGCCAGGCCAAGACGGGAGGGAATGCCCGCGGTATCCGCATCGGGGCAGTCACTGCGGAAATGGCCACCCCGACTTTCCCGCCGGTGCAGCGCCGCCAGCATGACGGCCGCGCAGACAAGCCCCGCATCGGTATGCAGCCTGTCCGCCACCTGCAGCAGGCCGGTGCGCAGCCCTGCCTCCGTGCGGATGACACCCGCATGCCGGCTCATGACATGCCGCAGGGAAAGCGGGGACTGGGGCGCGGGCGCCGCCTGCCGCGCGGCACCCGCCTGTACCTGGCCAGCGGAGTTCATGGTCAGGCCATCCAGTTCGTGGCCGGTCCATGTGCCGCACACCACGGCTTCAAGCAGGGAATTGCTGGCCAGCCTGTTGGCGCCATGCAGGCCGGTACAGGCCGCCTCGCCCACCGCCCACAGACCGGGCACGTCACTGCGGCCCTGCTGGTCCACCATGATGCCGCCCATATGGTAATGGGCGGCGGGACGGACCGGGACCGGCTGCGTTACGGGATTGATGCCATGGGCCGCGCACAGGGCGGATATGGCTGGAAAACGGTTGGGAAAATCCGCGCCCACGCTGGCCCGTGCATCCAGGTACACCGTATGCCCCGCCAGCATGTGCCGCCACACCGCGCGTGATACGCTGTCACGCGTGGCAAGTTCACTGGTGAAACGTGCACCGGCCTCATCCACCAGCACGGCCCCTTCACCGCGTACCGCCTCGCTGATCAGGGAAAGGCGCTGGCCCCGCGCGCCAGCGGAAAGGGCGGTGGGATGGAACTGCACGAACTCCATGTTGCCCAGAACCGCACCGGCCCGCACGGCCATGGCCAGGCCACTGCCTGTGGCGGCGGGCGGGTTGGTCGTATCGGCAAACAGCCCCCCCATGCCGCCCGTGGCCAGTATGACGGCGGTGGTGGGCAGCATGACTTCCTGCCCGCCAATGTCCAGTTCCACCCCGGCAACCGCACCGTCATGCAGCACGAGGTCACGCGCGCGGGCATGCTCCACCACCGTTATGCGCCCGGTCTGCCGCACCCGTGCAACCAGCGCGCGCATGATGGTGGCGCCCGTGGCGTCCTCCCCCGCATGGGCAATACGGCGGTGGCCGTGGGCGGCCTCCAGCCCCAGTTGCAGGGTGCCATCGGCATGCCGGTCCCACGCCACGCCCAGCCCGGCCAGGCGGGCCACCGCCGCCGGGCCTTCCGCCGTGATGCGGGCGACCATGCGCGGGTCGCACAATCCCGCGCCCGCCGCCAGCGTGTCAGCCGCGTGCAGGGCCGGGCTGTCACCCGCGCCCACGGCCGCGGCCATGCCCCCCTGGGCCAGCATGCTGGCGGCAGATGGCGGCTGCATGGCCTCCAGCGTTCCGGTACAGGCCAGCACGCAGGGCCGCGTGGTGGACAGCGCCGTCATGACCCCCGCCAGCCCCGCGCCGATAATGACCGGCTGGCCGACGGGCAACGGGACCTGCCCGGTCATATGGCCAGCATGCGCTCGACCGCCCGGCGGCCACGGCTGGCCAGTTCGGGGTCCAGCGTGACCTCATGCGTCATGGTTTCCAGCGCGTGGCGGATATTGGACAGGGTAATGCGTTTCATGTGCGGGCACATGTTGCACGGACGCACGAACGCCGTCCGCGGATACTGGATCGCGAGGTTGTCGCTCATGGAGCACTCGGTCACCAGCAGGATCGGGTCACTGGCATGCCCGCGCACGAAATCGGCCATCATGGCGGTCGAACCGCTGAAATCGGATGCAGCCACCACTTCGGGCGGGCATTCGGGATGGGCCAGCACGACCAGACCGGGGTTGTCAGCGCGCATGCGGCCGATTTCCTCGGGCGTGAAGCGTTCATGTACCTCGCAGTGGCCGGGCCATGTAATCATCCTGATGCCGGTCTCGGCCCCGATATTGCGGGCCAGGAATTCATCGGGGATCATGATGACACTGTCGGTGCCAAGGCTTTCCACCACGCGCTTCGCATTGCCCGAGGTGCAGCAGATGTCGCTCTCCGCCTTTACCTCGGCCGAGGTGTTGACATAGGTGACCACCGGCACGCCGGGGTGGCGGGCGCGCAGGGCGCGGACATCGGCCCCCGTGATGGAATCGGCCAGCGAACAGCCCGCCTTCCTGTCCGGGATGAGGACGGTGCCGTGCGGGTTGAGCATCTTGGCGGTCTCCGCCATGAAATGCACCCCGGCCATGACAATCACGTCCGCATCCGTTTCCTGTGCCTCCCGCGCCAGGGCAAGGCTGTCACCACGGATATCGGCCACGCAGTGAAAGATTTCCGGCGTCTGGTAATTATGCGCAAGGATGACGGCGTTGCGTTCCCGCTTCAGGGTTTCGATCGCCCGGATATCGGCGAGAAACGTCTCCCACTCCATTGCCGGGACCAGATGGCGCACCCGTTCATAAAGCGCATCCGTCCCGCCCTGTGGCGTAATCTGGTTCATGCCTTGCTCTCCCTTCCCACTCCGGCCATGTCCTTTATGCTCATATTGAGCATAAGCCAAGTGGCAGGAACCGGGTGGCTGATTGCAAAGAGAAACGCCATTACTGTCAATCCGGTTTTCCACGCCGGCACATTATGCCTGACCTAGGGCTGCGCCAGGGGAATGCTGGTTCCCGCCAGATGCCGCGCCTGGCGTACCTCGCCACAGAAGCGGTAGAGCCTGGCGGGGCGGCCGCCGGTCTGTTCGTCAATTTCGCCTGTTTCTTCAACAAGTTGCTGCTGCATGATCAGACGGCGGAAATTCTGTTTGTGAATATGCATGCCCGACAGGCTTTCCATCACGCGCTGCAGTTGTAGCAGGGTGAAAGCCCCGGGCATCAGTTCGAACACCACCGGGCGGTAACGTACCTTTGCACGCAGCCGGGCCATGGCGGTAGCCAGGATGCGCCGGTGGTCGTGGTCCATGGCCTGTCCCGGCACGGCCTGTTCGGGCGGGCAGCCCGCTTCGGGCACCAGCCCGGCCTCATACAGCAGTTCGTAGCGCTGCAGGACCAGTTCATCATTCCACACCCCCATGTCCCCTATGGCAAACAGGGTAACGCAGCGCTGCCACTGCCGCACGCGGATGGCGGGGTTGCCCATGCCCGCCACCCACTGGCACAGACGGCGTTCGATCCCGGCCAGGCTGGTCCTGCCGGCCTCGGTCTTGCTGTCTTCCCACGGAAAATAGTCATACCAGTCCCGCCATCCGGTCTCGCCCGCATGGCTGCGGGTCAGGGCCAGGTAGGAAATGGCGATCATCCGTTCCTGCGCGCTGGAAAGGATGCGGTCATGGTCGGCAAAGGTATACAGCTGTTCGACATGACCGATGGGGTGACCGGTCTGGCGCTCCACCCATGCCCTCACCCCGGCCTGCAGGGAGCGGTGCATGGTCTCCAGCGGGCCGGAGGGCAGCAGCCTGCCATGCCCGATGGTCATGACCTGGGGCACGTCATCCCTTACCGCCGTCAGCACGGCGATCAGCTCGATCATCATCTGCGTTGTCATGGCGGCCAAGGATGTATCACGCAAACGCTATGACGGGGAGGGCTTTCCCGCCACATGGCGTGGCGCGCAGGCCACGCGCAGCGCGTGATCCGGCTGGTCGATACGCAGCGGGGTGTAACCACACGCATCCCCGTCAGCCTGCACGGGCAGGCCAGCGGGGGTGATGATCTCGACCATGCGCGCGTCCAGCACCATGACATCGCGCTGCCCGGCCAGCGTGCCGCGCAGCAGGGCCAGGCTGTAGCGCAGGCTGGCCCGCACCCCCGCCGTGCCGAACAGCACGACGGCAAAGCCTGCCCGTTCATGCATGGCGTGCGGCACCAGCACATACCGCCCGCCATACAGCTGCCCCTTGGAAATGATGACCGAAACCGCCGGATGGGCCACCCCATCCGCCACCACATTCATGGAATGGAAGGGATAGGCCCACAGCGCGCCCAGGGTATTGATTACGTAGGCCATGCGTCCGAACACCTTTTTCAGCCGCGCCGACACCGCATGCACCACATGCGCGTCAAACCCCACCCCCACCATCTGCACGAACAGACAGTCCCCGGTACCGGAACGCAGCCTGCCGGGCCGGATGACCGTATATCCCCCCGCCGCGATGATCCGGGCATTGCCGGCGGCATCGGCCGGGATGCCAAGCTCGCTGGCCAGTACATTGGCCGTACCTACGGGCAGGATGCCCAATATGATATCCGAACCCGCCATGCCATCGGCCACTTCGGCCACGGTGCCATCGCCACCCGCCGCAACGATATGGGTACACCGCCCGGCACCCGCGGCATCGCGCGCCAGCATGCGCGCATGCCCCCTGGCCGCCGTGTACAGCACGACAGGCCGCATGCCCTCCCGCCGCAGGCAGTGGACAAACCGCGCAATGCATCCGTTATCGCCCCGTCCCCTGCCCCCACGCCCGGCAACGGGGTTGGCGATGATGATGACCGTCCGGTCGCGTGCGGGCAGGGTCACGGCGTGGCGGGACGGGCCTGCGGCAGGATTTCGAACAGTATCTCCTTTGGGCGGCAGGGGCGCGCCGCCTGATCTGTCATGACAACGGGACGGTTGAGCAGGACGGGATGGGCGGCAATGGCGTCGAGTATCTGCCCATCGGTCAGCGCCGGATCATCCAGCCCCAGTTCCGCATAGGGCGTGCCCCTTACACGCAGCAGGTCACGCACCGGCACCACCAGCCGGGCGGCCAGCCCATCCAGTTCGGCGCGGGTGGGCGGCGTCTTGAGGTATTCCACCACCACCGGCTCGATTCCGGCGGCGCGGATCATGGCCAGCACATTGCGTGACGTGCCGCAGGCAGGGTTATGGTAAAGTGTGACGCTCACGCGCAGAAGCCCCCAGTGGTTCGGACGGATATGGGCACGATATAAACACGTCCCGCCGCCAAATGCAGTACCCGGCCCCGTACGGACATCGGACCGCGTGCAATCTGCCCGAAATGCCGTTATGAGTGCCCCGGCCCGCCCGGACCGGCGGGCCTGTTCCATCCGCGTGCGGGCACCGGGCCTGCCGCCGGGTGGCCGGTATGCGGTCTTCTTTCTTGCATGGTTGCCATTGTGACAGATCCTGTTTCCCCCCCGGCCACGGACGCGCTGCCCATCCGTGTCGCGGCCCTGTATCACTTCACGCCGTTCGCGGATTGCGCGGGAGTGCGTACCCGGCTGCTCGAAGCCTGCCACGCCCTTGGCATACGCGGCATCCTGCTTGTGGCGCATGAGGGCATAAATGGCACCATCGCGGGCACGGACGAGGCGATCGAGCGGATTGTGGGCATCATCCGTGCCCTGCCCGGCTGCACGGATCTGGAGGTCAAGTTCTCCCGCGCGCCGGCGCTGCCCTTTCACCGCATGAAGGTCCGCATCAAGCGTGAGATCGTGACCATGGGCGTGCCGGGGCTGGACCCACGGCGCGACGTGGGCCGCTACGTGCCCCCGGAGGCATGGAACGCCCTGATTGCCGACCCCGATACCATCGTGATCGACACCCGCAATGACTACGAGGTGGCGATCGGCACGTTTCGCGGCGCGATTGACCCAGGCACGCGCAGCTTCCGCGAATTCCCGCAATGGTTCCGTGACCGGCGCGAAGCCCTGCTTGAAAAGGGCCGTACACCAAAAATCGCCATGTTCTGCACCGGCGGCATACGGTGTGAAAAGGCCACCGCCTTTGTCCGCGCCGAAGGGGTGGAGGACGTGTTCCACCTGCAGGGCGGTATCCTGAAATATCTGGAAACCGTGCCCGAGGCCGACAGCCTGTGGGAAGGGGAATGCTTCGTATTCGACCAGCGCGTCAGCGTGGGCCATGGACTGAAACCCGGCACGTTCGACATCTGCCATGCCTGCCGCGCGCCCCTCAGCCCCGCGGACCGCGCCGCCCCGGACTACGAGGAAGGCGTAAGCTGCCCCCACTGCAGGGACGCGCGCACCGAGGCCCAGCGCAGGCGCTATGCCGAACGCGAACGCCAGATCCGGCTGGCCGACCGCAGGGGCACGCACCATCTGGGCCTGCCACTTCCCTCCCGCCCGGATGCGCCCCCGGGCGACGGGACGGAGCCATAGGAAAACCCGCCCTGCCATCACCACACGCAGGCACAGATGCCATCCCCCGAATCCATGCCGGAACTGCCAGCCATGATGGCCCGTCTTTACACCGATATTTTCGATCTGGCGGCGGACATACGCGGCGCGCCGGACCATCAGGCGCTGGCCGAGGCATTTGGCGCGCTGGTCTCCCGGCTTGGCCCCCATGCCTACAGCATGGGCACGATCCATAAAACCGACCCCCTCCAGCGCCACCTGATTGCCACCACATATCCGGACCACTGGATGGCGCATTACGTGGCGCGCAACTACCACCATATCGACCCGGTCATCGATCCCCTGCGCCATGGGCTGCATCCCTATGACTGGAAGGACATCCATATCGAAAACAGGCGGCAGGACACCATGCTGCGTGAATTCGGGGAAATGGGTTTCAGAAGCGGCCATGCCGTGCCCCTTGCCCTTGCGCCCGGCACATTGCTGCTGGTCAGCATTGCATCATACGACCCGCATATCGACACCCGCCAGCAGATGGCCATCCAGCTTGCCGCCAGCCAGTTCCATTACCGCTACCACCAGCTTGGCCGGAAGCATGCGGGCATCACGGGGACAGGGCTGACCCGCCGGGAACGCGAATGCCTGACATGGGTGGCGCAGGGAAAGGACACGGCGGATATCGGGCATATCCTTGCCCTGAGTGACAACACCATCAAATTCCATCTCAAGAACGCATTGCGCAAGCTGGGCTGCCACAACCGCGTGCAGGCGGCGGTAAAGGCGACCTGCCTGGGGCTGATCCACCCCTGATACCGGGCATGGCCCGCATCCCGGACCACACGGGCAAACCCGTACCACCGGCCGCAGGTTGATATAACCGGCGGCAGGGGGAATGATGCACGGCCCCTGCCCCGCAGCCCGGTGCCACCCGACGTGCCGTTTCCGGCCATGGCAGGCGCGCATGCAGCCATGGCAGAACAGAGTGGAGAATTCGTGACACAGGCCACCCCCTCCCCCGTGCGGCCACCATGGCGGGCACGTCTTGCGAACCGCTTCGGGGTGTATGCCAATGTGCCGCGCATGTTCCGCCAGATATGGCGGTGCAGCCCGGCCCTGACCCTGGGCGGCATCACCCTGCGGCTGGTGCAGGCGGTCCAGCCCTCGCTGGCACTGTATGTGGGCAAGCTGATTGTTGATGAGGTCATCCATCTGGGCAGCCAGTCCACGCCGCCCGCCTCACTGCTGGCATGGAGCCTGCATGGCCCGGCCTCCCGGCTGGAAGGCTGGATTGCGCTTGAGTTCATGCTCATCATCCTGTCCGACCTGACGGCACGCGCCACCACACTGGTCGATGGGCTGCTGAACGAGCGTTACATAAACGATGTCAGCCTCTCGCTTATGGGTCATGCCGCGACACTGGACCTGCAACAGTTTGAATCCAGCGAACTGCAGGACCTGCTGGAACGCGCCCGCCGCCAGGCCTCGGGCCGCAACAACCTGCTGGTGCAGTTGTTCAATATTGCCGAGATCGGCCTGACCGCCCTCACCCTGGCCGCGGGCGTCATGGCGTTTGCCCCGTGGATGGTGCTGCTGCTGGTGCTGGCCCTGCTGCCCGCCACCGCGGGCGAAGCCCATTTCAATGCCGAAGGCTACCGCCTGCTGCGCGCCCGCACGGCCGAACGGCGTGAAATGGACTATCTGCGCCACATCGGCTCCACCGCCGAACATGCCAAGGAACTCAGGCTGTTCGGGCTGGGGGGCTTCCTGGTCGGGCGGTTCCGCGCCGCCGCCGCCACGGTCATGGCGCAGAACCGCAGGCTGGCGCTGCGCCGCTTTGTCTGGAGCGGGGTGTTCGGGGCCATTGGCTCGGTCGCCTATTACGCGGTGTATATCGTGATTGTGTGGGATACGGTGCGGGGACGGTTTTCGGTTGGGGACCTGACGTTCCTGTCCGGCTCGTTCCTGCGGCTGCATACCATCCTGTCCAGGCTGCTCATGGCCATTACCCAGACCGCCAGCCAGGCGCAGTATCTGGATGATTTCTTTGCGTTCCTTGACCTGCGTCCGGCCATTGCCCCGGCCGCCACAACCATTCCCTTTCCCTCCCCCATCCGTCAGGGCATCCGATTTGAGAAAGTGGGCTTCCGCTATCCCGGCACCGACCGCTGGGCGTTGCGCAACCTTGACCTGACCATCGGGGCGGGCGAGACCGTGGCGCTGGTGGGGGAAAACGGGGCGGGCAAGACAACCATCGTCAAGCTGCTGACCCGGCTTTATGAACCCGATGAGGGGCAGATCACGGTCGATGGCATATCCCTGAGCGATATGGACCCCGCGGACCTGCACGCCCATATCGGCGTGATTTTTCAGGATTTTGTCCGCTACAGCCTGACGGCGGCGGAAAACATTGCCGTGGGCCGGATCGAAGCCCTGTCAGACACCGCGCGGATCAGGGCGGCCGCCCGTGAAGGACTGGCCGATGGCGTAGTGGGCCGCCTGCCCCTGGGCTATGACCAGCCGCTGGGCAAGCAGCTTGCACGCGGGCGGGAACTGTCGGGGGGTGAGTGGCAGAAGATCGCCATATCGCGTGCCTACATGCGCGATGCCGACCTGCTGATCCTTGATGAACCGACATCCGCGCTGGATGCGCGGGCGGAAGCCGATGTGTTCGAACGCCTGCGCGCCCTGCGCCAAGGCAGGGCGGCACTGGTCATCTCGCACCGTTTCTCCACCGTGCGGACTGCCGACCGGATCGTGGTGCTGGAACACGGCCGGGTGCTGGAAACCGGCAGCCACGCCCAGCTTGTGGCCAATGGCGGGCGCTATGCGGAACTGTTCGCGCTGCAGGCGGCGGGCTACCGCTAGCGCCAGACCGCCTATTTTGTGGTATAGCCGCCATTGACCAGAATGGTCTGGCCCGTCATCCACCACCCTTCCGACACGATGAAACGGACATAAGGCGCAATATCGGCGATATCGGTCAGCCCCGTCGTGCTGAAGGGGGAAAGGGCGGCGGCCGATTTGTGATAGGCCACGGCGCATGGGTCTTCCTGCCCGTAGAAGAAGGGCGTATCCATCGGGCCGGGGCCAATGGCGTTGACCGAAATGCCACGCGCGCCATATTCCTTCGACGCGGCACGGGTAAAGTGCTCCACCGCCGCCTTTGACCCGGCATAGGTGGAATAGAACGGTGTATAGGCCCCCAGCAGCGAGGTCACGATCGTAACCAGCTTGCCGTTGTCATTCAGGTGCCTGCCTGCTTCCTTGATGAAGAAATACGCGACACGGGTATTGATGGCGAACATGGCGTCATATTCGGCCTCGGTCGTCTCCATGATCGGTTTCTTGAGCACCTTACCCACCGTATTGATCGCAATGTCGGGCCGGCCGATCCGGGCCACCACATCGGCAAACAGCCGCGCCATCGCGCCCTCAGCCGTAAGGTCGGCCTGAACGGCCATCGCGTTGACGCCGGCCGCCTTCAGGTCGGCCAGTGTCTTTTCGGCCTCTGGCGCCGTTGCGTCGCTATTATAGTGGATGGCGATGGCCTTCGCCCCCTGCGCCGCCAGATCACGCGCGATCAGTCCGCCCAGGTTCTTTGCCCCGCCTGCGATCAGAACCGTCTTGCCCTTTATGCCATGGTCCGCCATGGGTTGCCTCCATCCCTTGTGTGCAAGCGCATACAACGCTTTTCATGGGGCAAGGTTATCAGGCAGGATATGGATATAAAGCAGCCAGTCCTGACAACACCTGTCAGAAATAACGAACAGACCCATAGTGCCATACGGAGTGACCGTGGACCGTATCGACCTGTTCCGCATCTTTGCCCGCGTGGTGGAAAGCGCAAGCTTTACCCGTGCGGCGGATACGCTCAAGATGCCGCGCTCCTCCGTTTCCGCCGCCATACAGGAACTGGAAAACCGGCTGGGCACGCGCCTGCTGGCACGCACCACCCGCTCCGTCGCCCCCACGCCCGATGGCACGGCCTTCTACGGGCACTGCCTGCGCCTGATTGCCGACATGGAAGAAGCCGAGGGACTGTTCCGCCCGGATGCCGCAGGCCCGCGCGGCCTGCTGCGCGCGAACATGCCCGGCCGGATCGGCCGCCTGCTGGTTGCCCCCGCCCTGCCCGCCTTCCTGCGGCGCTACCCTGAAATCGACATTGAACTGGGGGTCACCGACCGTGTGGTCAACCTGGTGGAGGATGGCATTGACTGCGTGCTGCGTGTCGGCCCGCTGGGGGATTCCGGCCTGATCGCGCGCCAGATGGGTGAACTGGCGCTGGTCAATGTGGCAAGTCCCGCCTATCTCGCCCGCCGGGGCACGCCGCACCACCCCGCCGACCTGGACGGGCACGAGGCCGTGCGCTACGCCGCCCCCACCACCGGCCGGGTAGAGGACTGGGAATGGATGGAAGACGGCACGCTGCATACCCGCGCCCTGCCCGGCCGGGTAAGCGTGAACAGTGCTGAAACGCTGGTGGCCTGCTGTCTGGCCGGCCTTGGACTGATACAGGTGCCCGCCTATGACGTGCGCCACCACATCGCGGCGGGCGAACTGGTGGATGTCATGCCCCGCTGGCGACCCGAACCGATGCCCATGGCGCTGCTCTACCCGCACCGCAAGCACCTGTCGCGCCGCCTGCAGGTCTTTGCCGACTGGCTGGAGCAGGTGATGCGGGCGGCCGTGGCGTAGGGTCAGATCAGGCCGCCTTCGGCTGTCATCTGCTGCAGGTCCAGTTCGTGCTCGAGCTGGTGCAGCACGGCATCATGAATTTCACCACCACGATGCAGGCGCAGCAGTTCGGCCCGGCCGGCCTGTATGGTGGCCAGCAGGGCGTGGTAATGCGCATCCCGCCTGCCCTGCAGCGCCTGCTGTTCATGACTGAAACGTTCGGCCAGTTCCGCGCGGTAGGCATACTGTTCAAGCAGGCGGCCATGCACAAGCTGCCCCTGCGCATCATAGGCCTGCTGGCGCATTGCCTGTTCCTGGGCATGCGCGATCAGCGCGCGTGCCTGCGATACGGACAGGTGGTGATGCTGCCCGCGCCCCTGCCCACCATCCCCCCCCACCATGTGAATGACCCAGCCAATGGTGGTGCCCTGCCCCAGTACGGTGACCAGAATGACAACAAAGGTCACGATCTGCATGACATCGCGCTCCGGCATGGTGGCGGGCAGCGCCAGCACGATGGCAAGGCTGACCACGCCACGCATCCCGCACCACCCCATTATGGTGACAAAGGTCAGGAATTCCCGCCAGTCCGGCCGCTCCCGGGGCGGCAGCCAGGCCACGCGCAGCCCCTCGGTCAGGATCATCCACACAAAGCGCGAGACCAGAACGGCGGCCACAATGCCCGCCACGGGACGGACCACATCCTGCGCTACCCAGGCCGTGCCCATATGGCGCAGCACGATCGCATGCAGCGACAGGCCGATCAGGACGAAGACAAGGGATTCCAGCACGAATACCAGCACCTCCCACACCGCCGCCCAGCGCAGGCGCTCATCGGCACTGAAAACGTCATGCTGCCGCCACCCCAGCACCAGCCCCGCCACCACCGTGGTGATCACCCCCGATGCCCCCACCATCTCGCCACCAATATAGGCAACCCATGGCAGCAGCAGCGTCATGGTAATGCTGAGTATGCGGTCCTGCACGCGCCCCAGCAGCCTGATCCACAGCCAGCCCAGCCCGCCCCCCACCACCAGCCCGCCCAGCGCCAGCAGCACGAATGTCATGCCCGCATGGACCGGACTGAACGCCCCGGTCAGTACCGCAAGCCCGGCAAAGCGGTAGATCACAAGGCTTGCCGCGTCATCGAGCAGGCTTTCCCCCTCCAGCAGGGTGGTGATCCGCTCGGGCAGGTGAACATGCTTGAGCACGGCCTTGGCCGCCACGGCGTCGGGCGGGGCCACGATCGCCCCCAGCACAAGGCACCCCGCCCATGGCAGGGCGGGAATGAACCAGTGCGCGACAGCACCGACGGCAAAGGTGGTGAAGGCAACCCCCCCCACCGCAAGCTGCAATATCCCCCCCAGATGCGCACGAAACGCATGCCATACGGAAAAATAGGCCCCCGCCAGCAGAAGTGGCGGCAGGAACACGATCAGCACCAGATCAGGGTCGATGCCAATCACGGGTACGCCGGGCACAAGGGCAATCCCGATGCCCCCCAGCACAAGGGCGGCGGCAGGGGGCAGGCGGAGCCTGCGCGCGGCCAGTTCCAGCCCCACGATCAGGACAATCAGCAGCAGGATGAACTCAAAGCGCCCTACATTGGACATGCGGACCCGACCCGTCACACGGCCCGGCATGCGCGCCCGGCCTGTCGGAACCAACGCATCACGGGCGGGTACGGTGGCACAAAGGCGGGCGGGCCTTCCCCTGTCATCGGAAAGGCGGCCCGCGGGCTGCCGCCCGCAGCTATGCTGCACCACCCCGGCATTATCCATGCCACAATATTGCCATACGGAAGTATTTGGCGAATATTTATGACTGACACATAAAATACATGCGGATGCCAGTGCAACGGGTCCGATGCACCCGCGTTCATGCTGGACTGGCGGCAATACGTTCCCATGCGTGGGACTGTCATGCCCCCTGCCCGAAATATCATCCACACCGTTCCCACATTTCCCCGACAAGGAGAACAGAGGATGGGTGCACCCACAAAACCGGCCATGACCGGACAGCACACGCCACACCACGCCCGGCCCGTTCCCGCCACGGACACGCAGGCACCCGGCGCGGTGGCCACCCCACCGGCCATGGCACGCGCCCCGCAACCGGCGGACAGGGCGGGGTCCGGCCTGCTGGGCAGGCTCCTGCCCGCGTCACCACCGCCACGAACAAGCCTGTTCCGCAAATAGGAACCACACCGGAAAACGCGCCCGGCCCCTGCGCGCATGCCACTGGAGCCTGAAATGGACGGGACGACCGCACCCCCTTCGCAGCCCGGCCGTGCCTTCACGTCCTCATGGCCATCGTGGCTGGCACGGCTGGCCGGCCGTGCCCACCGCATGCCGTGGGAAAACGACGCCACCCCCCTGCGCTGCGAGATATTCGGCCCCGAACGGCTTGAAGCCCATGCCAGAAGCCTGGCGGCCGCCCAGACCATCAGCCCCCGGCCCGGTGGATATGGCCACCCCCTGTCGCGGCGCCTGACGGAAAACGGGGCCTTCCTGCGCGCGGCCGACATACGGATAGCCGACGCCATACAGGCCGGAAAGCAGCTGACCCCCGCCGCCCAGTGGCTGGCGGACAATTACGCGCTGGTGGACATGCAGATCCGCGAGACCGGCCTTGACCTGCCGCCGGGCTATTACGCGCGCCTGCCCAAACTGGCGACAGGCCCCTTTGCCGGGCTGCCCAGGGTGTTCGGGGTGGCATGGGCGCTGGTGGCGCATACCGACAGCAGCTTCCAGCCCGATACGCTATGCAGCTTCCTGCTGGCCTATCAAAGCGTTACCCCGCTGACCATCGGGGAATTATGGGCGGTCCCCATCACGCTGCGCATCGTGCTGATCGAGAACCTGCGCCGCGTGGTGGCCGCCATAATGGACAACAACACCAGCAGGCGTGAGGCCGATACACTGGCCGACCGGCTGGATGCCTACCGCAGGGGCACGCCGGCCGCCCTGTCGGGCTTTCTGGCCATGATTGACCCCCGCATCCTGACCTGTGCGTTCACCGCGCAGCTTGCCCACCGCTCCCGCGGGCTGGACCCGGAAAAGGACCCCGCCCTTGTCTGGCTGGAACAGCGCCTGGCCGACCGGGGCACAACGGTGGAAGACGCGGTGCGCGACGACCTGCATGAACAGGGTGCCTTCAACGCCACCATCCGCAACATCATCACCAGCCTGCGGCTGATCGCGGGCCTTGACTGGACGGAAGCCTTTGACCGCGTGTGCCTGGTCAACCGGCTTTTCGCCCCCTATGACAGTTTTACCCAGGCCGATTTCGCCAGCCGCGACCTGTATCGCAAGGCCGTGGAGGAACTGGCGCGGGGCAGCGCGCTGGACGAGATGGACATCGCCGCCCGTGCGGTGGACATGGCGCGGGCGGCACAGGCCGGGGAGGCGGCGGACCCGCGCCGGGCCGATCCCGGTTATTACCTGCTCATGGCGGGACGGCCCGCGCTGGAAGCCGCCATCCACTTCCGCCCCACCCTGCGCCACAGTCTGGTCCGGCGCTTCTGCCGGCAGGGGATCATGGCCTACAGCATGGTCGTGACGGGGCTGACGCTGGCGTTCATGGCCATTCCGCTCTGGCTTGCCCATTACGGCGGCACCGGGACGGCATGGCTGCTACCGGCGGTGGCGTTCATCCCGGTATCGGAAGCAGCCGTTGCCTGCGTGAACCGTCTGGCGCTGGAAATGCTCCATGCCACAAGCCTGCCGGGGCTGGAGTTCCGCTCCGGCATTCCGTCCCATCTGCGGAGCATGGTGGTGATACCCGCCCTGCTGGTTACAAAAGAAACGGTGGCCGAACTGCTGGCCCGCATTGAGGTCCATTACCTGGCCACACGCGACATATCCGTCTGTTTCGCGCTTCTGACCGACTGGACCGACCATGACAGCCCCCACGCCCCCGGCGATGAGCAGCTTGTGGCGCTGGCGCAGGCAGGGGTGGACCGGCTCAATGCAAAATATGACGCCCCCGCACAGGCCATGCGCTTCCATCTGCTCCACCGCAGGCGGGTATGGAGCCAGAGCGAAGGGGTATGGATGGGCTGGGAACGCAAACGCGGCAAGCTGCACGAACTCAACCGCCTGCTGCGCGGCGCGACCGACACGACTTTCATCCCCCCTGCCCACGGACTGCCAGCGGACGTGAAATACGTCATCACGCTTGATGCCGACACGCGCCTGCCACTGGAGACGGTCCGGCGCCTGATCGGCAAGATCGCCCATCCGCTGAACGCCGCGCGTTTCGATCCGGCATCGGGACGGGTGTGCGAAGGCTACGCCATCCTCCAGCCCCGGGTCACGCCCTCGCTGCCGGTGGGGCATGAAAGCACGCTGTTCCAGCGCATATTCGCCTCCGCCAGCGGCATAGACGCCTATTCCGCCGCCGTGTCCGACCTGTATCAGGACATGTTTGGCGAAGGGTCGTACGCAGGCAAGGGCATATACGACATCGACGCCTTCGAGGCCGCGCTGGCAGGTCGCGTGCCAGAGGCCACACTGCTCAGCCATGACCTGTTCGAAGGGATATTCGCCCGTGCGGGACTGGTGAGTGATGTGGAGGTGGTGGAAGAATTCCCGACCGACTACCTGGTGGCGGCCCAGCGGCTGCACCGCTGGACGCGCGGGGACTGGCAGCTCCTGCCCTGGATCACCGCCGGGCCGTCGCATCGGCATGCACATGGATGGATTTCGGGCATTGCCCGGTGGAAGATGCTCGACAACCTGCGGCGCACGCTGTGCACCCCGCTCGTGCTGCTTGCCCTTGTATCCAGCTGGTTCCTGCCGTTCCATGCCGCCCTTGTCTGGACGGGGTTCATACTGGCGGCCGTTGCCCTGCCCGCCTTCCTGCCCGTGCTGCCCGCACTGGTGCCCCGGCAGGAATGGATCACGCTGCGCAGTTACCTGAGCGTCCTGGGCCACGCCAGCGCCGAGGCGGCGGTGATGACCTTCCTCAACATCACCTTCCTCGCCCATCTGTCCTTTCTCATGACGGATGCGATCCTGCGCACGCTGGGGCGTGTGTACATGACCCGCCGCCACATGCTGCAATGGGTGCCCGCGGCCCAGATTGCGGGGCTGCTGCGTTCGGGGCTTGCTGGGTATTACGGACGCATGGCCCCCGCCACCATGCTGGCCGGGCTGATCGTGCCGGCCGTTGCCCTGTGGGCAGCGTGGAGCCTGTTCCTGGCCGTGCCGTTCGCCGCGCTGTGGTGCCTTTCCCCCGCCATTGCCATGTGGGCCAGCCGCACGCCGGTCATTGCCGCGCGCACGCGCCCCTCGCGCACCGACATCCGCACCCTGCGCATGACGGCGCGACGCACATGGCGCTTTTTCGAGACCTTCACCACGCCGGACGACAACATGCTGCCGCCTGACAATTTTCAGGAAGACCCGACGCCGGTGCTGGCGCGGCGCACGTCGCCCACCAATATCGGCCTGTACCTGCTATGCACCGCCAGCGCGCGCGATTTTGGCTGGAGCGGCCTGGCCGATACCATCGCCCGCCTGGAAGCCACGTTTGCCACGCTGGAGCGCATGCCGCGCTACCGGGGCCATTTTTACAACTGGTACGCCACCGCCGACCTCCAGCCGCTGGACCCGGCCTATATTTCCAGCGTGGACAGCGGCAACCTGGCCGGTCACCTCGTGGCGCTGGCCAGCACCTGCCAGCGCTGGCAGGAAAACGGACCGGAAACCGACCCGTGGCGCGAAGGTACGGCTGATGCGCTGAACATCGCCATTGCCGACCTGACCTTCCGCGATGGCACGCGACTGAGCCACGGCCCGGCGGAACGCCAGTTGCTGCGGCGCCTGGCCGCATTCAAGAACAGCGTCCTGTCCGCCCCGGCGCGCTCGGCCACGGGCCTTGCGGCACTGCTGGACCACGGGCGCGCCCTGGTCCAGCAGGCGGCCCGCCTGCCCCCCGTGGCGGATGCCGCCACCGGCACGGACCGCATGTTCTGGATATCCGCCCCGCTGCGCACGCTGGAAAGCCACCAGCGCGACATGGACACGGACCTGCACGCAACGCTTGGCGCGCGACTGGGCGTGATCGCGCACAAGGCGCGGCGCATGGCGGAGGAAATGGATTTCCGGTTCCTGTGCAATCCCGCGCGCAAGCTGCTTTCCATCGGCTATCTTGTGGCGGAGGACGCACAGGATGCCAACTGCTACGACCTGCTGGCATCCGAAGCGCGGCTGGCGGTCTTCCTTGCCATAGCCAAGGGGGACATGCCCGCCCATGACTGGTTCCGGCTGGGGCGGCCGATCACGCCGGTGGGCAATGGCGCGGCACTGGTCTCGTGGTCGGGGTCGATGTTCGAATATCTCATGCCCTCGCTGGTCATGCGCGCGCCCATGGGCAGCCTGCTGGCACAGACCAACATCCTGATCGTGCAGCGCCAGATCGCCTACGGGCAGGCACGCGGCATTCCGTGGGGCATATCGGAATCCGCCTATAACGTGCGGGACCTGGAATATACCTACCAGTATTCCAATTTCGGCATTCCCGGCCTTGGTCTCAAGCGCGGGCTGGGGCTGGATACGGTGGTGGCCCCCTACGCCACCATGCTGGCGGCGATGGTGGACCCGAAAAAGGCGGTCGCCAACCTTTACACGCTGGAGAAAACCGGCGCGCTGGGCCGCTTCGGGCTGTATGAATCCCTTGATTACACACCCGGGCGCGTGCCCGATGGCAGCACGGTTGCCATCATCCGCGCCTATATGGCCCACCATCAGGGCATGTCCATCCTGGCGGTGGCGGATGCGGTGATGAACGGGATCATGCGCACGCGCTTCCATGACGACCCGGTCATCGCCTCGGCCGAACTGCTGCTGCAGGAACGCGCGCCCCGCACCGGGGCGGTGGCACGGCCCCTGCCCACCGAGGAGGCGGCCCCGCCCCCCGTACGCGCCATCAGCGCGCCATCGGGACGGTACATGGACCATGCCGAGACACTCTCCCCCGTCACGCATCTCCTTTCCAACGGGCGTTACGTCGTGATGCTGACCGCGGCGGGGTCGGGCTACAGCCGCTGGCAGGGTCAGGCCATTACACGCTGGCGCGAGGATGCGACCTGTGACGATTATGGCCAGTACATCTACCTGAAGAACCGCCGGACCGGGCAGGTCTGGACCGCGGGCCTGCAGCCGGGGCGGACGCGGCCCGATGAATATGGCGTGGGCTTTCATGAAGACCGTGCCGAGTTCGCCCGCCGGGACGGTGTCGTGACCACAACGCTGGAAATACGTGTCTCGGCCGAGGATGACGCCGAGATCCGCCAGCTTTCCATATTCAATGGCGGCAGCGAGACACTGGATATCGAGATCACGTCCCATGCCGAACTTGCCCTGTTGCCACAGGCGGCGGATCTTGCGCATCCGGCCTTTACCAAGCTGTTCGTGCAGACGGAATACCTGGCTGGCGCCCGCGCGCTGATCGCCACCCGCCGCAGGCGTACCCCGGACGAGGCGGAAATATGGGTCGCGCACCTGATCATGTGCGACACGCCTGTCGAGGTCGAGACCGACCGCGCACGCTTCATAGGCCGCAGGCGCACCGTGCATGACCCTGCCGCACTGGACACGCCAGCGCCCCCCGCCGGGCATACCGGCACGGTGCTGGACCCGGTCTTTTCCATCCGCACGCGCACGGCCATCCGCCCTGGCGCCATGGCGCGTGTCACGTTCTGGACCCTGGCCGCATCCAGCCGTGCCGCCCTGATGGACCTGATCGAAACACATCGTGACCTGGCCGCCGTCGAGCGTGTCCGCACGCTGGCCTGGACACAGGCGCAGGTCCAGCTGCGCCATCTGGACATGACGCCCGCCATGGCGGACCTGTTCCAGCAACTGGCCGGGCATGTCATATTTGCCGCCCCGACCCTGCGCGCCGGTTCCGCCACGATAGAAAAGGGCGCGGGTCCCCAGCCACTTTTATGGGAGCAGGGCCTGTCGGGCGACCTGCCGGTCATGGTGCTGCGCATAAGGGAAAACGCCAGCACGGATATCGTGCGCATGCTCTTGCTGGCACATGAATACTTCCAGCTCAAGCAACTGGCGGTGGACCTTGTCATCCTTAATGAACATCCGGCCTCCTACCTGCAGGACCTGCAGGTCTCGCTGGACCAGCTTGTGCATGGCAGGCCGCGCGCGGGCAGTGGCGTGGGATCCGTACGGGTGCTGCGCGCGGACCTGCTTTCCCCTGCCGTGCGCAACCTGATCCTGTCGGTGGCGCGCGTGGTGCTGGACGCGGACCGGGGACTGGCCGAACAGCTGGGCCAGGCGGAACGGACCCTGCCGCGCCCGTTCGGGACAGCCCCACGCCAGCCACGGCCCGAAGCCACGGATTTTGGCATGCCCGCCGTGCCGGCACTGGAATTCTTCAATGGCCATGGCGGCTTTGCCCGACAGGGGCGTGACTATGTAATCGTGCTGGGTCCCGGCCAGACCACGCCCGCGCCATGGATCAACGTGATTGCCAATGATACGTTCGGCTTCCAGGTCTCGGCCGAAGGCAGTGGCTATACATGGTCGGGCAACAGCCGCGAGCACCAGATCACCCCCTGGTCCAACGACCCGGTAAGCGACCACGCGGGGGAGACCTTCTATTTCCGCGATGAAAACACCGGCATGCTGTGGTGCCCCACCGCCGCCACGCGCCGCGACCCGCAGGCAACCTACGTGACCCGCCATGGCCGTGGCCATACCCGGCTTGAACGGATTGCCCACGGCATTGCCAGTTCCCTGCTGCAGTATGTGCCCGTGACGGACCCGGTCAAGATCACGCGCATCCAGCTTCACAACCAGTCGGAGCGGCCGCGCACGCTGTCCGTCACCGCTTATGTGGAATGGGTTCTGGGCGCCGCGCGCAGCGTGACGGCCCCCTTCGTCTCCACCACCATGGATGCCGAGACGGGGGCGCTGTTCGCGCGCAACCGCTGGAAGCCCGAATATGCCAGCCGCGTGGCCTTTGCCGATATTGGCGGCTACCTGAGCGCAAGTTCGGGTGACAGGGGCGCGTTCATCGGCCGCAATGGCACGCTGGACAGGCCGCTGGCCTTCAGCCATCCCAACGGCGTGCAGGGCCGCACCGGGGCGGGACTGGACCCGTGTGGCGTGGTGCAGACCGTGGTCACCCTGCCACCGGGCGGACGGGCGGAAATCGTGTTCCTGCTGGGGGAAGGCGTGGATGAGGACCATGCCCGCGCACTGGTCAGCCATTATCGCGGCACCGACCTTGACGATGTGCTTGCCACGGTCGAGGCACACTGGAACCAGGTGACCGGCGGCATCACGGTCAGTACGCCAGACCGTGCGATGGACATCATGCTCAATGGCTGGCTGCTGTACCAGACACTGGCCAGCCGCGTGCAGGCGCGCGCGGGCTTCTATCAGGCCAGCGGGGCCTATGGCTTCCGTGACCAACTGCAGGATGGCATGGCCCTGGCCGCATCCTGCCCGCAGCGCGTGCGCGCCCACCTGCTGCGCGCGGCGTCACGCCAGTTTGTGGAAGGGGACGTGCAGCACTGGTGGCTGCCCGATACCGGGGCGGGCGTGCGGACCCATATCTCCGATGACTGCGCGTGGCTGGCCCATACGGTGGCGCATTATGTCAATGCGACCGGCGATGTCGCGGTGCTGGATGAACCGCTTCCCTTCCTTGAAGGACCGGCGCTGCCCATGGACGAGCATGACCGCTTCATGATCCCGGCCCGCTCCGCCCGGACCGGCACCCTGTTCGAACACTGTGCCCGCGCGCTGGAACACGGCATGGCAGTGGGCGCGCACGGGCTGCCGCTTATGGGCACGGGCGACTGGAACGACGGCATGAACCGCGTGGGCGAGAAGGGACAGGGCGAGAGTGTATGGCTGGGCTGGTTCCTGCACGCGACACTTGCCAGCTTCATCCCGCTGGCGCGCGCGCGCGGCGAACATGCACGCGCGCAGGCATGGCAGGACCATGCCCGCGCGCTGGCCACGGCGCTGGAAGCCACATGGGATGGTGACTGGTACCTGCGCGCCTATTTTGACGACGGCACGCCACTTGGCGCCCATACCAGCGCGGAATGCCAGATCGATGCCATTTCCCAGTCCTGGGCCGTGCTTTCGGGGGTGGCGCCGCTGGAACGGGCGGAGCATGCCATGCGCTCGGTCATGGCGCGGCTTGTACGCGGGCAGGACGGGCTGGTCCTGGTGCTGGCCCCCCCGTTCAACACCATTGGCCCCGATCCGGGCTACATACGGGGCTACCCGCCGGGCATACGTGAAAACGGGGGCCAGTACACCCATGCGGCGCTCTGGACGGTCATGGCCATGGCGGCACTGGGTGAAGGGGACCAGGCGCATGACCTGTTCCACATGCTCAACCCGGTCAACCATGCCCTGACCCCCGCCGATGTCGCCCGCTACCGGCTGGAGCCATACGTGGTCGCGGCCGATATCTATTCCACCCCGCCCCATGTGGGCCGGGGCGGATGGTCATGGTACACCGGATCGGCGGGATGGATGCAGCGCGTGGGAACCGAGACCATACTGGGCATCCGCATCATCGGCACGCAGCTTGCGCTCAACCCGTGCATTCCGCGCCAGTGGCCACAATTCTCGGCAACCCTGCGCTGGCGGACGGCGACCTACGGCATTACCGTGCATAATCCGCACCAGCTCTGCCGGGGGACAGGTCACATCACGCTTGACGGCACGGCCCTGCCCGCGGGCGCCATGATCGACATGGTGGATGATGGCGCGACCCATGCCGTCATAATAACACTGGGCGCCAACGCATAGGGTCCCGCCCTGTATACTGATGCAATACTGCCTGAACGGCTGCAGCATGCATCCCGCGTATTTATTTGGCTCCCGCCGCCGGACAGTCCAGAACCATCCCCACCGCGCACCGTTAAGCTCCTGACGGCATGACACGAGGGCCGGGCCGTTTGCCTGCCCCTCTGACGCCACGCGCAGGCCACCTGCCGCCCGGCGGCATATGCACCTGTCGTGCCCCCCACGCAAAGGATGCAACCATGGCTTATGACATACATTCCCGCACGCCGCCCTGTGGTGTCGTGCTGTCTCCCCCGCAGCAGGGCACGCCACCGCATACGGCCCCACCGGGACATGGCGGCCCCCGCGCGGGTGAGGACGAGCCGGAATCCACCCTTGATAATGATGAAAAGATAGAAAAGACCAGCCATCGGGACACCCGGCGCGACAGCCCCGGCAGCCGCCCCGGACCGCATGCCGATACACCGGACGCACCCGGCCACCCGACCGGCCCGCAGGGACAGGCACCCTGCTGAGCGGCACGATATGAGGCGTGATGGTATTGACGGCAGTGTTTTCATGCCCCGGTGCGCCCCACGGCAGTATTCACCGGGACAGGACAGTCCGCATGCAACCTTCCCGCGCATGATTTCTTTAATGAGCAGTATATTCTTCCCGACACGAAAAGGCATGAGCAAATGGCCAAGACAATCCGTTCAGCCCTGCTGGCAGCCCTTATCGCCAGCACCCCCGCACTGGCCCTGGCCCAGTCCGACATGCAGACTGGCCCGGCCCCCACTGCTGATTCAGCAGCATCGCAGGTGGGCAGGAACCCGCCTTCAGCCACATCGCCCTCAGGCGGGCGCGTCGAACCGTCCGACAGGCTGTGGAACAACCCGCGCACCGTCAGTGAACAGCCGGGCACACAGCCACCCGCCAGCACTTCCTCCGGCGGCATGCACCGTCACGGAGGGGCCGAAGCCGGACGCAGCAGCCGTGGCGGCAACAAGACCCCCTCCCCCGCCGATAGCAGCGAACAGTAAGGCCCGCCGCCACCGCGCGCGCCCCGTCCTTCACGCATCAGCCAGATGAGAACGGCCATGTCGATACCGTATGCTCATATGTCCAGCCAGCCCCCCCTGCCCCCGCCCGCGCCACCCGGTCCACGGGGCTGTCCCCCCATGGCGCCGGACAGGTCGCAGCCCATTGATGCGCCCTTCCCCCCGCCGCCCCCGTTACAGCACCACGGCCGCCCCTTCATGGCGCGCAGGACCGGCTCCATCCGGCAAGGAATACTGAAAATGCACAAAGATCCGCCCCCCGAGACGGAAAAGCAGCCCACCCCGGCCCAGAAGCACGAAGATGAAGGCCGCGATGAAGCGCTGGATGAAAGCTTTCCCGCCAGCGATCCGCCCGCGCAGGGACGCACGACCGAACCGAACAGAAGGCCCGGCAGGTAGCAACGGCCTGTCGCCGCCCGTAAAGCCAATCCCGGCCGGCCTGTCCCACCTGCGGGCCAGGATACCGGTCAGGCAACTGTTCCCGAACCATTCCCAACAGCCCGGACATCCAGTGTCCGGGCTGTTCTGTTCTTCCATATCCGTCCTATGACGGCTGCTGGCCATGCACCGTATGGTTACGCCTGTACAGGCGGGCAACCTGATGGGTCAGGTCATCGGCGCTGCGCAGCGTGCGGTTATGAAAGGCGCGTACGCTGTCATGTGCCGCGTAGAAACGCCGGGTCACCCGGTCCGCTTCCACGATGACGGTGCCGACAAATGTGCCGTCCACCTCAACAATACGGGATTCAAGCATCGGATTACTGCCCCTGTTCGGCTGCGGTCAGGGCCGCAACCTGTGCCCGGCAGGATGTCCGCCGGCTGTTCTAGTAAGTGCCGCCCCACATGCCAGGCATCGGGGCATGGATGTTACATCGACCGATGCGGCACATTCGCATGGCTGGCTGGCACATGGCAGATCCCCCTGATCGGTATGACGCCACGACATGAGGCGCTGGAGCCGGATCATACATGCCGGGCGGGGACGGTCAACATATTATCTTTATGATAAGTGTTATTTTTTATATAACATTTTTTATGTTGTTATGCCCGCAGGATGCCGCCCGTCAATTGCCAGTCCGAAAATTATATATTTATATACAATATGTTAATTAAATTTCCGGGCCAGACCGGGCCGCTCTTCACCTGTTTTATCTGAAAGCGCCCATCCTACAGGGGCTTCCCGTCATTCAGGGGCGCAAGGACGCTGGCGCCGGTTAAATCCTTTATTTTTTGTTATATATTTTTATAACATTTTTATTCGCATAATTTAAGGATATGCGCTAGGTTAATCACGTTACATAACAGGGTGAAA
>ERZ746981.119-NODE-119-length-65766-cov-24.348643_pt1 | contig 65766 bp, 54 predicted proteins | sample MGYA00374948_ERZ746981 | MGnify/ENA primary metagenome ERZ746981 (study PRJEB28757, sample SAMN06711160) | food metagenome | host: microorganism | place: China:Harbin | collected 2017-01-30 | study: EMG produced TPA metagenomics assembly of the Analysis of...
AGCCTGTCACCATCGCCCGCGGCCTTTTCCTCCGCATCGGCCTGCGCGCGTTCTGAATCGCGCACCGTCGCAGGGTCGATCTGCTGGACCAGCGGGGTGGAATTGCCAAGGCGGGCGCGGTCTTCCTCAATCTGTGTCTGGGCGAAAGCAGGGGCGGGCAGGGCCAGTCCCATGCACAGCAGCGATGATCCCGCCCGTAGCCCGTAACGCCATGCCCTGCGGCGTGGGGCAACGCCACCATGCAGGAAACGTCGGCTAGCGGGAAGGGAGTGCGCTGCGGGGGAAAGAGCCATTGGCCAACCTCAATTGAGAATCAATGTCAGTAATAATAATTCTCAATTACATTCCCGTAATGCGCCGTCAACCATATTTTGTTACATATCGCCCCCGCGCCAGCAGGGGGGTGCCCCCGGCCCTTTATCGCAGGAAGACCTTGGGCACGCCTTCACTGTTAAGGCAGGACATGACCATCACACCGGTCCACAGCGCCAGCGAAAGACACGCGCCAACCCGCCCGCGCATCGTTGCCACCGGCCTGCCACACAGGACAGGCATATAGACTGTACGGTGGCACCACATGGCGTTCAGCATGGCCAGCGTGATCAGCAGCAGCTTGGGCGACAGGTAGGCCCGGCTGCCGATGCGCACGGGATCGTAAAAGAACAGTACGACACCGCTCAGCATGGCGATGGTGAAGGTAACATGCAGTGGACGGACCATAAGCTGTGCGACAGGCGCAAGTCTGTTACCCACCCGGCGGTTGAGAATACCGAGGTCAAACAGCATATCCATCCCGAAGAACATCGCCATGCTTATGATATGCACAATACGGATCAGGTAATGTTCGGGCTGTAGCCAGAAATGCAGTGTGCGGCTGTCCATGGCGACAAGCAGATCATAGGGCAGCCGCATAAAGGCTAGGGGGTGGCTGATCATGGCAGGCGGTCTCCGTTACATGAAAGGGGGCATACCACCTGTTGACAGTGATAACAATTATCATTACCAGAACTGAAGAATCAGCCGGATGGGATGCCGCAAACCACCAGGTATTGCCGCAGGAAAATCAATAATAATGTGATGCATTACCTTCCTGAAATTTGATGGAAACAGTCGTCATGAATAGAAGAAATACGGTTCTGGCCCTTATTGTCGCGGCATTTCCCGTGGGGACCACAGTTGCGCATGCACGCGAATATCCGATCGGCGGGCCCGTGCAGGCCCATGATATGGAAATTGCATCCAGCTACCTGACCGGCATCATGGTCGAACCCATGCCCGCAGGCATGGCCGACAACATGAAGGCGGATACCATCCACCTTGAAACCGATGTCCACGCCACGGCGGACAACGTGTGGGGCTACCCCGATGGCGCATGGGTGCCCTACCTGTCGATCGGCTATGTCCTGACGAAGGATGGCACGTCATGGAAGGCGTCGGGCACCATGCATTTCATGACCGCCAAGGACGGCCCGCATTACGCCGATAACGTGCAGATGGACGGTCCCGGCCGCTACACCGTGGAACTGACCTATTCCTCGCCCGAACAGAACGGCTTCCTGCATCATGTGGACAAGGAAACCGGCACGCCGGGCTTCTGGAAGCCGTTTACCGAGAAGTTCAACTTCGCCTATCCGCAGAAATAAGCGGGCGGGACAGGAACATGGGACGGATACTGGACAGGGTACGGCAACTGGCATGCGGCGCGGTTGTGACCATGGGTTTTGCACTGGCGGCTACGGGCGCCAGCGCGGAAACCGTGACCGACCTTGCAGGCAGGACAGTGGAAATACCCGCCAGTGTCCATCGCATCATATTGGGGGAAGGGCGACTGGTTTACGCCCTCGCGCCGCTGGAAAAACAGCACCTGTTCGACCACATCGTGGGCTGGCAGGGTGAATTCCGCGGCGCGGATACCCAGAGTTACGATCAGTACGTCGCAACCTTTCCGCAGGCAGCGGGTATCGCGCTGATCGGCAAGACCACGGCGGATACAGTCAGCCCCGAACGCGTGCTGGACCTTCATCCCGATCTTGCCATCCTGACGGTATCTGGCCACGGGCCGGGCAAGTCGAGCGAACTGGTCACACAGCTTGAAAGCGCGCATATCCCGGTTGTCTTTGTCGATTTCCGCGCCGATCCGCTGCACGATACCGTAGCGTCCATGCAGATCCTTGGCCGCGTGCTGCATCGTGAGACCGAAGCGGCGGATTATCTGTCTTTCTATCAGTCGCATCTCAAGCGCATTACGGACCGCATCGCCACCGTGCCGCAGGCGCAGCGGCCACGGGTGTTCATTGAAATGCTCGCCGCCATGCGCGAAAGCTGCTGCCATACGGCGGGCAAGGGCAATATGGGGGCCTTCATCGAAGCCGCAGGTGGCCAGAATATCGCAGCCCCCCTGCTGCCCGGCTATATTGGTGACATCGATCTGGAAAAAGTGATCGCTTCCGATCCGGATTTCTATATCGCCGATGGCACCAAGGGACCAAAGGCCAGCGGTCCGGGCCTGCGCATGGGGGCGGAAGTCACGCCGGACATCGCACGCGCATCGCTGCTGAAGGTGATGGAGCGCCCCGGCATTTCCAGCCTGCGCGCCGTGACGGATGGCCATGCCTTTGGCATCTGGCATTCGTTTTATGACTCGCCTTACAACATTCTTGCCGTAGAGGTCATGGCAAAGCACTTCCACCCGGACCTGTTTGCCGATGTGGACCCCGAGGCGACGCAGAAGGAACTTTACAGCCGCTTTCTTCCCGTCAGGCAGGAAGGGACCTTCTGGATCGATGCGCGTCCCTGACCAATCCCGGCCCGCCGCATCGTCTTCTTCTCCCGTTCCAGATCTTTCGGATTATGCAAGGCAGGTGCGCCAGACCTACCGGGCGCTGCTGCGGCGGCGCATCGGCATCCTTGGCGTCATGGGTGCGCTGATCGCCGGTTCGGTCCTGCTTGATTTCTGTCTGGGGCCATCGGGCCTGTCACCTTCGGCACTGGTGCGCACGCTGCTGCACCCGCATGATGTTTCAGCCGGACAGAGCGTGATCGTATGGCAGATCCGGCTGCCTTACGCGCTGATGGCCGTATGCGTGGGTGCCGCGCTGGGGCTGGCCGGTGCGGAAATGCAGACGGTTCTGGCCAATCCGCTGGCCAGTCCCTTTACCCTTGGCGTATCCGCTGCGGCAGCGTTTGGCGCGTCACTTGCCATCATCATGGGCTGGGGTATTCCCGGCGTGTCGGATGCGTGGGTGGTCTCCGCCGACGCCTTCGTTTTCGCCATCGGTTCGGTCCTGATGCTGGACATGGTTTCGCGCAGGCGCGGGGCGGGCACCGGCACGGTGGTACTGTTCGGCATCGCGCTGGTGTTCGCGTTCCATGCACTGGTCTCGCTGCTGCAGTTTGTGGCGAATGAGGACGCATTGCAGGATCTGGTGTTCTGGACAATGGGTAGCCTGACGCGCGCGACATGGCCCAAGCTGGACCTGCTGGCCGCCGCCTGCGTGGTGGTCACCCCGCTTTCGTTCCGCGCCGCGTGGAAACTGACCGTATTGCGCATGGGAGAGGAACGGGCAGCAAGTCTTGGCGTGGATGTGCCCCGCGTGCGGCGTGGCGCGCTGCTGCGGGTCAGCATCCTGTCCGCGCTTGCCGTATCCTTTGTGGGCACGATCGGCTTTGTCGGGCTGGTTGCCCCGCATATCGCCCGCCGCCTGCTGGGCGAGGACCACCGTTTCTATCTGCCCGGCAGCATGCTGGTGGGCGCGCTGGTCATGTCGCTATCCTCGGTCGCGGCGCGTAACCTTCTGCCCGGCGTGGTCATTCCCACCGGTATCGTGACCGCGCTGGTGGGGATACCGTTCTTTCTGGCCATCGTGCTGCGCAGGCGGGGCCTGTCGTGAAAACGGGACTGCTGGCTGAACACATCTGCGTGCATTACGGCAGGCGTGTCGTTCTGGATGACCTGAATGTAGGTCCGTTCCCGGTGGGGCACGTATCCGCGCTGCTGGGGCCAAATGGCAGCGGCAAATCCACGCTCCTGCGCGCGATGGCGGGACTGGGAGAAAGCAGGGGCACGATCACGCTGGATGGGCAGGACCTGTCACGCCTGTCCTTTGCGCAGCGCACGCGACGGTGCATCTACCTGCCGCAGACATTGCCCGCCACCGTACATATACAGGTACTGGAATCCCTTCTGGCCGCACAGCATGCAACCGGATGGACGCCCGCGCAGCCTGAAGGCGACGCGGTGGACGGCGCGCTGCGCATGCTGGACGTGTTTGGCATTGCTGACCTGGCCATGCGGTATATGGATGAACTGTCTGGCGGGCAGCGTCAGCTTGTCGGACTTGCGCAGGCGCTGGGCCGCCAGCCGGATGCGCTGTTGCTGGACGAACCCCTCAGCGCGCTGGACCTGCATCATCAGTTCGCCGTGATGGAAGTCCTGCGCCGTGAAACCGCGCGGCGCGGGATCGTGACGGTCATGGTGCTGCATGACCTGAACATTGCGGTACGCATGACCGATTATGACGTGATCCTGCGTGATGGGCGGATCATCGCCGCAGGACCGCCCCGCGATGTCATAACACCCGATACGCTACGCGCGACCTATGACATCACCGCCCGCGTGGAAACATGCAGCCGGGGCCTGCCACACGTTATGGTTGACGGGCTGAGCTGAAAACGCGCCGCAGGCGCGTGAACACCCGCCATGACAGTCATGCAGTGGAAAGCGGGAAACGGTCATACATCCGTCCTGTCCTGCTGGAGTGATCGGGATGGACCGGATGTATGACAGGCAAACGCCATGGTCTGTGCATGGTCAGGCCACCGCTGATCTTCATTACTGTATTGCAGCCAGCCGCACTCGCCGGTCAAACGTAAAGCCTCACGATGGCTACTGCCAGCAGGGGAGGGATGATACCGGTTCCTTTTACTTTCCCTTTACCCATCTGCCGAAGCATAGTCAGCCTGGATGGATATGACGGTATTGACACCTGTGTCAGGCCCATATGGCATCGCCCATGTAGCATATAAGAATATCTTTCCCTTTTCCGTGGCTGCAACGTACCTCCTGCAAATACAGACATGCGTGAGTGGCATCATGCCATGGTTAACGGCGGGTCGGCGTTATGGTGTGCCGGGACAGTAATCAGGTCGCGGTTATGGAGCCAGTGTGCAGGGTAGGATCTACCTGCGCTGCCCGGTTCCGCCGCATCCGGTAAAGTATTGGTAATGAAATAACGTCGCAGGCCGTCCCGCGAAACAGGAGACCCCCATGGCGCGGCATGGCCATGGATACGACAGACGATAAGGACGCTGCCGTTATTTATCCAGTAACCGCCATAAAGTAGCCGCGCAGCCACCTGTTCGCCCATTACTGGTCTGTTTCATAAGCCGGTTAATTTACCTCACACCCTTTTTATGTGTTCCCTGTCCGCAGGATGATCATTACAGCCATAGGTTGAGAAGTGTAAAAAAGTATTCATCCTACCCTGCATCCAGCAGGAGGCAATATTGCGGTCATGTCATAACAGAACAAAATAAACCGCCTGTTCCATATATACGATACAGTCCATCCGGCCCATTGCCATCACAGGGCGGATCAACATGCCGATACTGTCAGCCAGGGGCGCAAAACAGCGCTGTTCGCCTATGCGTCGTATCTATATAATAATGAAACATTATTAATAATGTATGGAAAAGTCGAAAGCTGCTTCCGGATTATTCATTTTTTGTAAACCAAAAATTGCATCTATTGGAAACATGGGATATTAGCCGGTGTTGATTGGCGTATACCCATGCCTGCTGCAAAAACCGGCCAGAGCGATATGTTACCCCGTGCTGTTGAAAGGTACGTCCCTGTCTGCAATGAAAATGGCATGAAATACCGATCAAAGTGATTTATTGTGGTTGCATAATAGACATATGATTATTACTGATAGGGTGAGATATGTCTCCTGACGGCAGTCTACCAAGGAAAGAAGCGACATTGGACAATAAAGATATTCCGCATACCGAACTGGTATCGATGACGACAGAAATCGTGGCCGCGCACACGAACCACAATACGGTTGCCATTGACCAGATCCCGGCCCTGATCGAGACAGTCTATGCTGGTCTCAAGGGACTTGGTGCTGAAAAGGCGGTCGAACCGACGCCGCTGCAGCCGGCCGTGCCCATCAAGAAGTCAGTATTCCCTGACTACGTGATCTGTCTGGAAGACGGCAAGAAGCTGAAAATGCTCAAGCGCCACCTCCAGACCGCCTATGGCATGACGCCGGAGCAGTATCGTGAAAAGTGGGGCCTTCCCCCCAACTATCCGATGACGGCGCCGAACTATGCGGCTCATCGTTCCTCCCTGGCGCAGAAAATCGGCCTTGGCCGCAAGGTCGTTGCCGAGCCGGTTGTCGAGGCACCCGCCGAAGCACCGGAAAAGGCGCCCCGCAAGACCCGCGCCCGCCGTACCAAGAAAGCCGACACAGCCGCGTAATAATACGCCCGCTGTTGCACGATACCCGGCCCGAAAACGGGCCGGGTATATGTGCGCGTAAAGGTCGTAATCTACCGGTCATGAACCCAGTTGCTGGTCAGGCCGGTTAATAATCCTCGCTCCGGGGCAGGGCACACATATGCAGCGCCCGTTCTGGCAGTATGTTCAGGCGGTAGCGTTACGGGCGTAATGACATAACATCCAATACAGGCTGTTCGGGGTAGCGATGTACGACCGGATCGCCTACTACAACGGCTATCTGGGCCAGTTCGCCGGTACCGGGACTTACCAGAGCGTCTCGTCCTGACAGTAAGCAATCCGTAAATCCTGACACCTGCATGATAACCTGACTGGCGGCGATGCCGCGCATCTTCATTGTGCGTGAAGCTGACCGGGCGGCAATACGGACCATTCATATAACCTGTATTGCTTTGTGCATGTGCTGACGGTCAATCATTCGGCCATTCTCAACCACTGACCGGAACAGTGCTGTACGTTTTACTGACGCGGGCAGCATTACCCTGATATGCGATCGCAGCAGACACAATAGAATATGTGTTTTCATACATAGTAATAAGTGACGTATTGCGCGCAGTGCGCTTTACGGTCATTGGCAGGATGGGACCGATCCAGACACGGACGCCACCTGCAAAACAGTCCCATTGCTGTTGGTCAGTAGATCAACGACCAACTGTTTAAAGAAATTACTGTAACAATTTGTAAACGATTTTCCGAACCAATATTACCCTGACAAACGGATGCTGTTCCACCCGGTTCTTATCCGTTATTACAAAACAGTATACGAAACATAGTCTGCACAGTAACGGTTGACTTCCAGTTCACGCAGTCAGGCGGTCCGTAAAGAAAAGGACGGGAACCGCGCAGGTCGTATCGCAAACCCGCCATGCGACGGCACCTCCATTTTGGATATCGAAGCGATACTGATCGTGGACAAGTCCGGTCAGTCGCAACGAACCAATGACCGCACAGGTAAACCGTTCGGACACACGGTCACTGTCGATTACATCTACATGATGAAGCTGCATCATCAATGCAGGTCTGATCGGTTGCTGGCAGGCAGTGTCGTCTTGAGGAGGGGTTAGACTGCATCCCCGAAACTGTCTGAAAGCGTAATCCGAACGTTTCTACAGTTTCTGACTGATGGGTCAGCCGCGATACATGCGTGGCGACTTTAGCAGGACCGGCGGTATGAAAGGCTGTCTGAAGCAGTCACCCAGAAATCATCAAGAAGTTTTTTGGTGAAGCTTTTTTCAAAATCTTCGGAAGACGTCGCCTTTCTGAAAAAGGCGGCAGACAGAACCATGGGACAGCACACAGGCTGTCCCACAGGAGCATTGATTCAGCGCATCTTCCGGCTGTTGTCCGAACGGTCGGGTTCAGGCAGCACATGATCGGGGTCCAGCGTGGCGCGGACAACGCTGCGTCCACCCGGCAGGCCGATCGTGATGCGGTCGCCCATATGCCAGCTTTCTGTCGGGATGACCTGATCGGCATGGGTACCATCGGCATAGTCCAGCCGTAACGTGACAGGCAGCATCAACCTGCCCTTGCTGCGCAGGCCGACCTGCACGCCCTGTCGTGCATCGTTATGGACATAGGACAGGCTGGTGATGGCGTAATCGGGCCACCAGTTTTCAAAATACCATCCGCGCCAGAACCAGCCCAGATCCTCCCCGGTTTCGCTTTCCATGAAGCGGAAGAAATCGGACGGGGCAGGGTGGCGGTACGCCCATGCCTGAATATAACGCCGAAAGGCGGGATCGAAACGGTCGGGGCCAAGGATCTGCTCACGCAGCAGGACCAGCCCATAAGCACTTTTGAAATAACTGACCGGGTGACGGTACTTTTCCGAAACCAATTCCGACGGCGTCATAAGGGGCGGCGCCTGAGGATCGGTCAGCAGGGGAATGATGTCGTCAGCGGGCCGCCCGGTTTTCGGCGCGAATTCGGAATCCCGCTTGGGCGCATATTCCCCATGATTGAAATGCTGCGATGCGTAGGCATCGATAAAGGTATTGAACCCTTCATCCATGAAGGCATTGCGCCGCTCGTTCGATCCGACAATCATCGGGAACCAGTCATGGCCCAGTTCATGCGTGGTGATCCAGAACAGCTTGTCGTCACGGTCCTGCCAGCCATCAAACACGATGCCCGGATATTCCATGCCCGCGCCATGCCCACCGACATTGATGGCGTTTGGCCAGGGATAGGTGAACCACTGCTGCGAGAAGTATTCGATCGCGTGCTTTACATATTCGGTGGACCGATCCCATGCCTGCGCACCCGCCCCTTCACGCGGGTAGACCGACATGGCAAGCCGGGGCACAGGCGCCATGCCCGGCGCGGGGCTGATCGCAGGCAGGTTGATCCGCGCTGCGTCCCACACGAATACCGGCGATGCGACAAAGGATACATCGCGCGTGTTTTCCATGCGGAAATGCCACGTCTTTTCGCCATCATGGGCCAGATGGCTGGCGGGGTTGGCGACATCATCGGCAGTGCGGATCTGGACGGTACTGTCGCTGCGCGCCGCCTGCGCCAGACGTGCGCGTTCGGTCGGGGTCAGCACGTCCGCCGGATTAAGCAGCGCGCCCGACCCGACCACCGTGAAGTTCCACGGCACCGTTACCGTGTAATCGAAATCCCCGTAATCAAGATAGAACTCCTGCCCCAGATACGGCAGCGTATCCCATCCCCGGCGGAAGTCGTACACACTCATGCGCGGATACCATTGGGCGATTTCGTAAATATCGCCATCACGCACCGGGGTTACGGATGTCCGCCCGCCCCATGGGCCGGGCACGGTATGGTGCCAGCGGATGCGCAGGCGTATTTTCTCCCCATGGCGCAACAGCGTTCCATCGGGCAGGGCAAGCTGCATGCGGGTATCGGAAATACGGGGCTGGATCGTAATATCCCGCCCGTCGCGCACCACACTGACAGATTCGATGACCGCGCCGTCCGTCGTATTGGCATGCCGCGAAGGATTGACGAAATCAGCCCGCGCGCCGGAGCGGTAGATGTTCTGGTCAAGCCGCACCCACAGTTCATCAAGACTGTCGGGACTGTTGTTGGTGTAGGTCAGGATTTCCTCGCCACTCAACACATGCGTAGCGGTGTCGATGCGGGCATGGATGGTGTAGTCCGCGCGGTTCTGCCAGTAGTCGGGTCCGGGCACCCCGGAACCCGAGGCATAGCGTCCCGGCGCGTCGGGCAGCGTCAGCGCATTGAACGCCGCACGCATGGCCAATGCGCCGGACGGGTCGGACGCGGGCGCGGCACGGGCTGTAGCGCACCCCGCGACACAAAGGATAAGGGCAATTTTTCCATAGGACATCAATGCGCTACCTGCCTGCTGCGTTATCGTTACGCAACTGTAGCAAGGTGGCAGGCCGCACGCAAAAGGCCGGGGGTCAGATGACCTTGATGCCGACGGTCAGCAGGATCGCGGCCAGTATGATCCGCTGTACCCGGTCCGGTATCAGCCCGATACACAGGCTGCCCAGCACGATACCGGGTATCGATCCGCACAGCAGCGAGAACAGCAGCCCCATGTCGATATCCCCGATCCACCAGTGGCCCATGCCCGCGATGGCGGTCAGCGGCACCGCATGGGCGATGTCGGAACCGACCAGCGTGCGGACCTCCAGCCCCGGATACAGGAAAATCAGCGCCGCCATCCCGATCGCTCCCGCCCCCACGGATGACAGCGTCACCATCACCCCCAGCACGATGCCCAGCAATGTGGTCAACCGGCCCGTCATGGCGGGGGAGATGCTGCCCGCCTTGGCGCGGGACAGCGCCTGCAGGCGCTGGCGGAACAGTACGCTGGGGGCGGTAATCAGCAGCGCGATGCCCAGCGCCACGGAAATGACATGCGTTACCTGCGGCGACGGGCTGCCCACCCAATGCAGGACGGCAATGGTCAGCAGCGTGGCCGGTATGCTGCCCGCCGCCAGACGGCCCACCACCGACCATGCCACCGACTGCCTGCGTCCGTGGACCAGCGTGCCCACCGTCTTGGTCAGTGCAGCATAGAGCAGGTCGGTCCCGACGGCGGATTGCGGATGGATGCCGAACAGCAGGATCAGCAGCGGCGTCATGAGCGACCCGCCGCCCACGCCGGTCATACCCACCAGAAACCCAACACCAAGGCCGGACAGGACATAAAGCAGGTTGATCGATTCAGTCAGGTGCATGGTGTAGGGACTCATGGCTCGACGGGCGGGGGCCGGTGCTGCATTCCATCGGGCGTGGTGCTGAATTTCCACGTCCGTACAGTCCCGACCGGGTCTAAATAACACAAAATATATGTGTTTTTCCGGTTGTGGAAACATCTCCTTATGTGGAATTACGGGCCAGCACAAGCCCGACCGTTAATACCGCGCCGCCATCGTCCGCATGGCTGGCGTGGAAAAAAGAAAACCCGGCGCGATGGCCGGGTCCCGGTTCAGTATGGATAGGGATAGACGGGTGGCGGCGGTGGTGGTGGCCGCATCCCCCACACGGGCGGCGGGGGCGGCGGACGGCCATAGCGCCACCTGCCTTCATGCCAGTATGGACGCCGCCCGTAGGGTCCGCGCCCGCCATGCGGGTACGGGTGGGCCCAGCCGGGATCGTAGGGCCGGGCCTGCGCCAGTGGCGGAACCGACAGCACAAGGACGGCAAAAACAGCCAGACAGAGTCTTTTCATGATGTCCTCCTCCTGTGCCAGCATGAAACCACCAGATTGCGGCACGATTGCGATAATGGTGCCAACGCGGCAGCGGCCTAAAGGAAGCGGTGCCGCGCCGCATCAAGTGATGGGGGGCAGGGGGTGCCTTCCACTACACGATTATCATCAACCGGACGACCCAGCGCGGTCACGACCGGGATCACCCCGGCCCAGACCGGCAGGTCATAATCCGCCGCATCATCAACCGGGCCGCCCGTACGGGTCTTGGCGGCGGCGGTGTCGATCCGCATGGCCAGCACACCCGTCGCCTTGCGTTCCTTCGCCAGCATGGGACGTACTTCAGCCCATCGTCCGGGCAGCAGGTGTTCAGTTATCACCTTCAGCGCATGGTCGTGCCCATCGGGGTCGGTGACGTGATGCGCCTGCCCATGCACCACCACGCTGCGGTAATTGACGGAATGGTGGAAGGCCGAACGCGCGGCCACGATCCCGTCCACCATGCTGACGGTCAGGCACAGGGGAAAGCCTTCGGTCACGTCGCGGATGATACGCGTTGTGCTCGCGCCGTGGATGTACAGCATATCGCCATCGCGGCCATAGGCCATGGGGATCACCATGGGCCGTCCGTCCATGATGAAGCCGACATGCGCCACCAGCCCGGCATCCAGAATGGCATGGACGGCGGGCGCGTCGTACCGGGCGCGTTTTGCCTGCCTTACGCGGGCATAGGGGGGCAGGTCGATTGTGGTCATATCCTTGGCTCCTTCAGGTATGCGCCCATGGTGCGCGCGCCAGTGGCCGTGCTAAAGGTCAGGTTTTCATAATTACGGAGGGCCAGTTGCTGGCCGAACGCATAACCCTTGTGCCGCAGGGCCGCGTACCGCTGGCGGAACAGATCTACCGCCAGATCCGCGACCTTGCCCGCCACGGCAGGCTGCCATCTGGCATGGCGCTGCCGTCATCGCGTGCGCTGGCGAGCCAGCTTGGGGTATCGCGCAATACGGTTTCGTCGGCCTATGACCTGCTGCGCGCGGAAGACCTTGTCATCACGCGCCCCGGTACCGTTGCGGTGCTGAACATTCCCGCCACCTTCGCCCTGACGGAGCGCAGGGCGCAGACAGTCGGGCGGCCCGTCAGCCTTGCCCCGGCAGGTCATGCGCTGTCCGCCCCGCTACCCGCCATGGTGGAGGGTGCGCGCCTGCGCCCCGGCAGGCCCGACCCGCGCCTTTTCCCGCGTGACGCATGGGCGCGGGCGCTGCGCCGGGCAGGGCGGACCCTGTCGGGTGATGCGCTGCTATATGGTGATTCGCACGGGCTGGCGGCCCTGCGGCGGGTTCTGGCCCGCACGCTGGCTGAAACGCGCGGGCTGCATGTCGATCCCGAACACCTGCTGATCCTGCCCACGGTCCGCGCGGGGCTGGGGCTGCTGGCGCGCTGCCTGTGCGCGGATGGCGACAGCGTATGGCTGGAAGAACCGGGCTATCCCGGCGCGATGCAGGCTTTTGGCACGCTGCGCCGGGTTGCGCTGCCGGTGGACGGAAACGGGGCGGATGTCTCGGCCATGCCGCAGGGCGCCCCACGGCTGATATACGTCACACCTTCCCACCAGTATCCCACCGGCACGCGGATGAGCCTGTCGCGGCGGCTTGCCCTTGTGGCGCGGGCGCGCGAATGCGGTGCGCTGGTGGTTGAAGATGATTATGACAGCGAGTTCCTGTGGAGCGGACGCCCCGTCCCCGCGCTTGGCGCACTGGCGGAAGCGGGAGAGGTCGCAACACTGGGCACCGTCGCCAAATCCCTGCTGCCGGGCCTGCGTCTGGCATGGCTGGCCGCCCCGCCGCATCTTGCACCCGCGCTGATCCGTGCGCAGACCAGCCTTGGGCTTATGGCCAATGTCCATGCGCAGGCGGCGCTGGCGGATTTCATGGATGGCGGGCAGTACCGCCGCCATCTGGAACGGATCAGTCGCATATACCGCAACCGGGGTGAAACCCTGCGCGGGGCACTTCTGGCCCATTGTGGCAACCATGTCGCCATACCGCCGCTGATTGGCGGGCTGCACATGGCCGTCCGCTTCGCGCCGGGGGTGGATGATGTGGCCGTGTCCACAGCACTGGGGCAGGCCGGGTTCGGGGTGCCCCCACTTTCACAGTTCTATCAGGGCGGGGGATCACCGGGGCTGGTTGTGGCCTTTGCGCAGGCGGACGAGGCGACCACGCGCGAATTCGCAACCCGTCTGGCGCGACTGCTGGCATGAGCCATACCAGTCCTGCGCGACAGGAGAATTGCCCCCGGACCGTCATTGCACTGGCGGTTTACAGTCCTGTCCATAAAACACGCTGTAGCGTGCGGACATTTTCTTCAATGGCCCGGATGGAGCCTGCCTGCCATGGCCATCATGGTCGTGCCGGTCTGTAAGCTGTCATGGTTCGCGCGCGCAACCTGTGCCACGATTGCACATGCGGCGCTGTGGGCCGCCGGATGGACGAAGCCATGAATGACGGCCCCGTCCATGCTGGCAGGCGGGTTCGGGCACCAGTATGGCGCGGGAAAGATGCAGGGGAGGTCATGCAGTACGCCATGGAATACAGGGCATGAAGGGACGTGTCCTGATCGCGGTCGCACTTGCCGTAGCGGCATGCGGTACCTATGCCGTCCGTGCCGCCGTCAACCCCGATGCGTTATGGCAGATCGTGCATGAACGCTGCACCCCGGGCGCAGCCACGCCCGGACAGGCCATTCCCTGCGCGGAGGTCGATACCCGCGCAGGCTATGCCGTGCTGAAGGATCGGGTGGGGGTGGGACAGTACCTGCTTATTCCCACACAGCGGATAACCGGCATGGAAGACCCCGCCCTGCTGCGCGATGACCTGCCGGATTATTTCGATTACGCATGGCGGCAGACACGGCGGCTGAATGGCAGGCTGGCACGTCCGCTGCCTGCGGATGACATGATGCTGGCCATCAATTCAGCCTACGGACGCAGCCAGAACCAGTTGCATATCCATGTGGACTGCATGCGCACGGACGTAAAAGTGGCGCTGCACTGGGCCGTGCCCCATCTGGGGCCGGACTGGACGCCGCTGCCGCTGCATGGCCATGCCTACCGCGCACGCCTGATCCGGGTGGCCAGCCTGTCGGGCGTGCGGCCCTTCAGCCTGCTGGCGCATGATCTGGCGGACCCCGGCCGGGAAATGGGCCAGCACACGCTGGTCGTGGCCGGCGTGGTACAGCCCGATGGCCAGCCGGGTTTCGTAGTGCTGGACGATCATGTCGATCCCCGCACCGGCGACCGTGCTGCAGGGGAAGAACTTCAGGACCATGCCTGCCAGTTGCAGCACATGCCATAACCCGCGCCACAGGCTGGAAGCAGCCATGCAGGCATGTCCGCTGCACCCGCGCGGGTCCCGTGCCACCTTATGCGCACCGAACCGTGCGGGCCGATACCCGTTGGGTAGCATGTCGGGGCCGTTGCCGTGTTCACCGGGGCGCGTCCCGATCCCGTATTTCAGCCGGGTGTTTTTTAACCGGGAGACAGATATGTCATCTACCGCACAACCGTTTTCACACAGGGTCGCACTTGTTACCGGGGCGGCAGGCAATATCGGCCTTGCCTGCGCCGAAAGGCTGGCCGCCATGGGGGCGGATCTGGCGCTGCTCGACCTCAATGGCGAAAAACTGGAACAGGCCCGCGCCAGCCTGAGCCAGCATGACGTACGCATCACCACCCATACCTGCGACGTATCGGACAGCGAACAGGTCAGCAGCGTGGTGGACGGGGTGGCCGCTGAAATGGGCCAGATCGATTTCCTGTTCAACAATGCGGGTTATCAGGGCGCTTTCGCCCCCGTGCAGGATTACCCGGCGGATGACTTCGCCCGCGTCATGAACATCAATGTATGCGGCATGTTCAACGTGCTTCAGCACGTATCGCGGCACATGATCGCACGCCGGTTCGGGCGGATCGTGAATACCGCCAGCATGGCAGGCGTGCAGGGGCCGCCCAACATGGCGGCTTACGGCGCATCCAAATTCGCGGTGATCGGATTGACGCAGGTGGCGGCAAAGGACCTTGCGCCATACAACATCCGCGTCAACGCCATAAGCCCTGCCTTCATGGGGCCGGGGATGATGTGGGACCGTCAGGTCACCCTTCAGGCCGAAGCAGGCAGCCAGTATTTCTCCCGCGATCCGAAGGAGGTCGCACGCCAGATGATCGACAGCGTCCCCATGCGCCGCTACGGCAGCATTGAGGAAATACCCGGCGTGGTCGCTTTCCTGCTGGGCGACGATTCAAGCTACATGACCGGCGTCAACCTGCCCATTTCCGGCGGCATCTGAACCGGGAACCGAGGCATCAGAACGCATCGCACCCGGCACCTGCCACCACGCCCACGGATTGCTGGCCAAAGCGGCGGCGGTATTCATCACGGATGGTGCCGATCCGCCCGGCAAGGTCGGGCAGGGCAGGGGTGACGATCCATACGACCCGTGCCGGTTCGTGCCTCACCTGACCGCTCTGCCGGTCACGCCACTGGCCATCACCATGCACAACGGTCAGACCGTCGGGAAACTGCGGCGTGACCACATCGCGCAGGAAAATCCGCCACTGCCGCCGTGTAACCCGTGTCCCATCCGGGCGGCGCAGGCCGAACAGAAGGGTAATGTTCAGGTCCGCCCGCGCCTGCAACGCCGCGCAGGCGGCATCAGGCCCGCCGGGTGACGCAGTATTATCCCGTGCCAGCGCGGGCGCGCAGGGCAGGAGCGTCCACGCCACCAGCAGTACAGCCAACCCGCCCCGATAGCAGCGGTGCGGGCGCAGTGCCGCCATCCCGCCACGGCCCGTCCGGTCAGAGCCGGTCGGGCACCGGGATGGGTTTACGCCGGAACGCGGTACAGCGCGCACAGCTTGTGCCCGGTGGGATCGCGCAGATAGGCAAGGTACAGATCGCCCGAAGCAAGATGGCGGATACCCGGCGGATTTTCACAGGTCACACCGCCATTGGCCACGCCTGCATCGTGCCATGCCCTGGCCGCTTCCGCCGAAGGGGCGACAAAGCCGAGGGTCTCGCCATTACCCGCCGTGGCCGGTTCGCCATTGATCGGCTTCGTTATCATGAGCCGCCCGGTGGCAGTGGCGTAATTCAGTCGTCCCTTCGCATCGACGCTGGCTGGCGCAATGCCGAGGGCAGCAAACGTGCTGTCGTAAAATTTCTTCGATGCTTCAATATCGTTCGTGCCGATGGTGATGTGACTGAACATGAATCTGTCCTTTGCAAATGTGCGGCGCGATCATGACATGGGGGAAACGAATACGGCAACCGCCCCCGGATCGGGCGCAGCCGCATAACAGCGTAACAGACATGGACCTGCGAGCAATTTTTTGTAACACTCCCGAACGGGATCGGCGCGCAGGCTGATCGTGATTTTATTATATTGATATATAAAGGAAAAACATGCGTTTTATCGCTTCACTTGCCGTTGTGGCAGGTCTGGTTTCGGCACCGCTGGGCGCCCACGCGGCATCGCTGCACACCGATTGGGAAAAGTTCAAGGCCACGCGCGCCTTCAACCACCTGTCGGCTGACGGGCAGCGCGCGATTGTCGATATCCTGAATGCAAAGCAGATTCTGGACTCCGGCAAGACCGACGCCGCCATCCCGCCCCTGTATGACGCCACCCGCCGCCTGACCGCCGCGGGCAAGGCGAACAACCAGTTCGTTGCCGCCGAAAATGCGCTGCACCCCGCACCGCAGCACCCCGCCGCCCCGTCCCACGTGGCGGGCACGACCCCGGTTACGTGGGTTCCGGTTGGTGGGGAGGTGATCGGCACCGAAACACTGGCCCCGGAAAAGAAGACGGCCATCGCCACCGCCAACTCGCAGCTCAAGGCTGGCAATACCCAGCAGGCCGCGCAGACATTGCAGGTAGTGGGCGAGGATGCGGATTTCATCCTGGCCCTTGCACCGCTGGACCAGACGCAGGGCGCGATCAACCGCGCCACCGTGTTTACCGAAGCCCGCAACCCCACGGAAGCATCCGCCGCATTGCAGCAGGCGCTTGATGGCATCGTGTTCGTGTCCGAGGATTTTACGGAAACGGCCACGCCTGACCAGACCGGCAAGCACGCCCCGGCAAAAACCGGCAAGTAATCCGGCCCGGCCCGCCGTGAACCCGGCATAACCGCAGGGTTCACGGCCAGCGCGTGCCCCACCGGGCACCGCATGCAAATTCTACGCCGCGCCATATGCTGGTCGCCCGCGTACACCAGAAAATCAGCCAGTTGATCCCCGCGCGACACCCGTTGCGTCCGTGCGTCCCTACGCATGCGGGGAGACAGTCTTCTGCACGCCAGACAGTGCCTGCAACACCATGAGCCGAGAAACTTCCGGTCATGGCGCAACCGCGTGCGGGGCATGGGCGTATTGCCCGTGGACGGGATACATACCCGCTGCCGCGCACTGATCGCGCGGCTCACTGCCTTCATGGCGTAATGAAAAGACCCTGAAACGATGGTCGATCCCGCAGGTCCAGACGCGACGGCAGATGAACAGGCCCTTATGGATCTTGCGCTGGACCTGCACTGGACATGGAACCATGCGACTGACGCCCTGTGGCGTCAGCTTGCACCCGATATCTGGGACCATACGCGCAATGCATGGACGGTATTGCAGAACACGCCGCGCCACCGCATGCGCGAACTGCTGGAAACCCCGGCCTTTCACGACCTGCTGACCAGCCTGACGCAGGCCCATGCCGACAGCCAGCAGCGCTCCGCATGGTTTGAAACCGCCTGCACCATGTCCCCGGCGCCCTGCATCGCCTATTTCAGCATGGAATTCATGCTTGATGAGGCCCTGCCAATCTATTCCGGGGGACTGGGCAACGTGGCGGGGGACCAGTTGAAGGCGGCAAGTGACCTCGGCGTACCGGTCGTTGCGGTCGGGCTGCTTTATGCGCAGGGCTATTTCCGTCAGGAACTGACTCCGGACGGGCGGCAGGAAGCCCTGTATCCCATAAACGATCCCGCCCTGCTGCCCATCCGCCCGGTTCTGGACGGCGGTGGCGACCGGCTGCGCCTGCCATTCCAGATCTCGACGGGGCGGATATGGCTGCGGGCGTGGCAGGTGACGGTGGGGCAGACGACGCTGTACCTGCTGGATACGAACGATCCCTATAACCCGCCGCATATACGCTGCATCACCAGCCAGCTTTACGGTGGCGATGCGGAACTGCGGCTGCGGCAGGAACTGGTGCTGGGCATTGGGGGATGGCGGCTGCTGCGCGCGCTGGGGCTGCGCCCGGATGTCTGCCACCTTAATGAAGGGCATGCCGCGTTCGCCGCACTCGAACGCGCACGCGGGCTGATGGAGGATATGGGCATTCCCTTCATGCAGGCGCTGACCATCGCACGCGCGGGCACCATCTTCACCACCCATACCGCCGTGCCCGCCGGGTTCGACCGTTTTGCGCCGCTGCTGGTCATGAGCCATCTGGCCTTTTACGCCAGCAATGACCTCCATATCGACGTTGAGGACCTTCTGGCGCTGGGCCGTGGCGGGGCACCGGCGGATGATATGAATACGCCCTTCAACATGGCCTATCTGGCCATGCGGGTCAGCGGCGCGGTCAATGCGGTCAGCCGCCTGCATGGACAGGTCAGCCGCGCGCTGTTCAACCCGCTTTTCCCCCGCTGGCCCCGCGTGCAGGTACCCATTGGCCATGTAACCAACGGCGTACATGTGCCGACATGGGATTCAGCGGCGGCAGATGCGTTATGGACCCGTGCGGCGGGCAAGGAGCGATGGCGCGGCGCGCTGGAAAGCGTGGAACCATCGGTCCATGCCCTGCCTGCGCAGGAACTGTGGCACTGCCGCTGTCTTTCCCGCGCGGCACTGGTTGCGTTCATTGCAACCGATCACAGCGCGCGGGCCTGTTTTCATAGCGGGGAGCGCGCGCAGTGCCTGCCGCCGCCGGTTTTCGACCCCGCCGTCATGACCATCGGCTTCGCCCGCCGGTTCGCCACCTACAAACGGCCTGATCTGCTCCTGCACGACCCTGACCGGCTGGCCCGTATCCTGACCAGCGCCGAACGGCCCGTACAACTGGTGATCGCGGGCAAGGCGCATCCGCAGGATACGGCGGGGCAGGCGCTGATTGCGCAGTGGATCGGGTTCCTGCAGCGGCCAGACGTGCATGGTCGTGTCGCCTTCCTTGTCGATTATGACATGTCGATCGCACGCCAGATGATCGAAGGCATGGACCTGTGGATCAATACCCCCCTGCGGCCGTGGGAAGCCTGCGGCACGTCGGGCATGAAGGTGCTGGTCAATGGGGGGCTGAACGTGTCGGAACGCGATGGCTGGTGGGCCGAAGCCTGGGCGCCCGATGTAGGCTGGGCCATTGGCGATGGCCTAGATGAAGGGCATGATCCCCGGCGTGACGCCCATGATGCCGACAGCCTGTATACCCTGCTGGAACGCGAAATCGTGCCCCTGTTCTACCAGCGCGACGCCGATGGCATTCCCCAGCAATGGGTGGCCATGATGCGCGAAAGCATGACCCGGCTGACCGGGCGCTTTTCGGCAAACCGGACGGTACGGGACTATACCCGCGATTTCTACATGCCCGCGGCGGCGGCATACCGCACGCGACTGGCCGATAACGGGGCGAAGGCTGCGGCCATCATGCACTGGCGCGAAAGCCTTGACCGGCTGTGGCATGCCATAAGCCTTGGCCCGGTGCAGGCGACGGCGGCGGGCGACAGGTGGCATGTCACCGTCGCCGTAACCCTTGGTCCCGTCACGCCGGACATGGTGCAGGTCCAGCTTTACGCCGACCAGCCGGAGGGAGCGCCCATCATAGTACCCATGACGGCACAGGCGGGACAGGCGAGCGGTCCCGTATCCTACAGCGCGGAGGTCAGCGCCACGCGCCCGCCCTCGGACTACACGCCCCGGGTCATTCCCCATCACCCCGATGTGGCCATCCCGCTGGAGGCTGCGCATATCATATGGCAGAAATAGCCATCACATTGCGAACAAGTAATGAATGATGGTCGCGGTTCCGTAATATCTAAATGGTTACCTGTTTTACTTTACGGTCCTGTTTGCCAAGAAACGTTGTGAAGTAATGCGTCCCCACCACGCCATCACATAACCGTGTGGTTGAGACCATGCGCGCAATGGCCCGTTAATCGCAGCAGACCCGGAAAATATGACCGGTTTTTCCCATGCCAAGGAAACAGGCGGATGGCCACTGCGCTCAGCCCCTTTGTCTCACCGATCCGGCTGCTTTCGGTTACGTCGGAAATGTTTCCCTTCGTCAAGACGGGGGGGCTGGGCGATGTGGCTGGCTCCCTGCCTATGGCTCTGGCCCGCTACGGGGTGAATGTCACCACCCTTCTGCCCGGTTACCGACCTGTGATGGCAGCGATGGAAGACCGCCGCGCGGTCGCACACCTGCCTGACCTGCTGGGCCACGCGGCAACGCTGTGGGCGGCGCGGGCAGGGGATGTGGACCTGCTGGTACTGGACGCGCCCACGCTGTTCGACCGCCCCGGAAACCCTTACATGTGCCCCGATGGGCAGGACTGGCCCGATAATGGCGTGCGCTTTGCCGCGCTGTCCCGCATGGCGGCCAATATCGCGCAGGGCCAGCTTGCGTACTACCGGCCCGACCTTGTTCACGCGCATGACTGGCAGGCGGGGCTTACGGCGGCCTACCTGCATTATGACCGCATGGCTGCGGGGGACGACGCGGCCGCCATACCCCGCATCCCGGTCGTGCAGACCATCCACAACCTTGCCTTTCAGGGGCGCTTTCCAGCGTCCAGCATGGCCGAATTCGGGCTGCCGCCAGAAGCCTTTTCGGTGGAAGGGTGCGAATGCTATGGCGCGATCAGCTTCCTCAAGGCCGGGCTGTATTTCGCGGATCGCATCACCACGGTCTCGCCCACCTACGCCCATGAAATCCAGACCCCCGAAGGCGGCATGGGCCTTGACGGGCTGCTGCGCCAGCGCCGCGACCGGCTGGAAGGCATACTGAACGGCATCAGCACCGATATATGGAACCCGGCCAGCGACCCGGCGGTGCATTTTCCCTACATGCCGGGCGACACGCTGGGGCGCGCGCCCAACAAACGCGCCCTTCAGGCGGAATTCGGGCTGGCCGCCGATCCCGATGCCTTCGTCATCGGCATTGTCAGCCGCCTGACCGAACAGAAGGGCATCGACCTGCTGCCACAGGTGACGGGCAACCTGCTGGCGGGCAATACGCAGATTATCGTGGTGGGGGAAGGCGATCGGGAGATCGAACGCAGTCTGGTGGCGTTACAGCAGCGTTTCGCGGGGCGCTTTGCCTGCCGCATCGGCTATAGCGAGCGACTGGGCCACCGCGTGCCATCCGCCGTCGATGCGCTGCTGATCCCCTCGCGTTTCGAACCGTGCGGCCTGACCCAGCTCAGCGCGCTGCGCTACGGGGCGGTGCCGGTGGCGTCGCGCGTAGGGGGGCTGGCCGATACGATCGTCGACGCCAACCCCGCCGCCATGGCGCATGGGGTGGCGACGGGTTTCCTGTTTTCCCCGGTGGATGCGTCAACGCTTGTCACCGCCGTCAGCCGGGCGCGGATGCTCTACCGGCGCAATCGGCGGGCATGGCGGCAGTTACAGGTGAACGGTGCGGCGTGCGACGTATCGTGGAACGAGCATGCCGTCCATTACGTCATGCTGTTTGCCGACGTTCTGGGGCTGGACCCTTATGCGGCTGCCACATCCAACGTGATCTGCCTGCCATCGGGCCAGCAGCCACGCCGCATGCAGCGCGAAGCCCGCAGGCGGCGGATCGCGCGCAGGCCACCCCGGCTGTCATGGCCGCTGGCCGCGCCCCACTGACCACACGGCACGCACGCCATCGCGTCAGCACGTAACAAGCAATAAAGGCCGAGGTGTATGAGGATCAGACAGGATGAAGCCCATTATGCCCTTCCCGAAGGTGTCGATGACCTCATACATGGCCGCTGCGCCGACCCGTTTTTCATCCTTGGCCGCCATAACATGGGCAAGGTCGATGTCATCCGCGTGCTGTATCATGATGCGGCACGGGTGCGCCTGGTGGTTGAACGCCCACGCGGCTCCGCGGTCGAACGCCCGATGCGGCGCATGGGCGATACCGGCCTGCATATCGGCACCATCCCCGCGGGCGCGCGCTATCACCTGAAGATTTTCTGGGCCGACGCGGCGGAGGAAACCGCCGATCCCTATTCCTTCGGCCTGCTGCTGGGCGATATGGACCTCTACCTGTTCGCCGAAGGCAGGCACCACCAGCTTGACCGCGTGATGGGCGCGCAGCCCATGACGATCGACGGGACGGCGGGCGTGCGCTTTGCCGTATGGGCGCCCAATGCGCGGCGGGTGTCGGTCATTGGCGATTTCAATTTCTGGGATGGCAAGCGCCACCCGATGCGCCTGCGCCATGCGGCGGGAATATGGGAACTGTTCATTCCGGGACTGGGGGTGGGCGAGCGGTACAAGTTCGAGATCATGGCGCGCGACGGGCGCATCCTGCCACAGCGCGCCGACCCGTTCGCCCGTTTTGCCGAACGTCCGCCCGCCACGGCATCCGTGGTGGCGTCAGCCGATGCGTTTACATGGCATGACGGGGAATGGATGGGCAGCCGCGCGGGATGGCAGGTGCCCGAGGCCCCGATCTCGATATACGAACTGCATGTCCCGTCATGGCGGCGACCGGGCGGCGATCCCGACCGTGATATTTCATGGCGCGAACTGGCTCAGGAACTGATCCCCTATATCCACGCCGCAGGCTTCACGCATGTCGAACTCATGCCGGTGATGGAATATCCTTTTGGCGGGTCATGGGGTTACCAGCCGCTCGGGCTGTTTGCCCCCTCCGCCCGGCATGGAACACCGGCGGATTTCGCGGGGTTTGTGGATGCGTGTCATCAGGCCCGCATCGGGGTGATACTGGACTGGGTGCCCGCCCATTTCCCCAACGACGTGCATGGGCTGATAAGTTTTGACGGCTGCGCGCTGTATGAACACCAGGACCCGCGTGAGGGCGTACACCGCGACTGGAACACCCATATCTACAATTTCGGCCGCCATGAGGTGCGCGGCTTCCTGATTGCAAGCGCGCTCATGTGGCTGGAACGGTTTCATATCGACGGCCTGCGTGTCGATGCCGTGGCGTCCATGCTGTACCGCGACTACAGCCGCAGGGAAGGGGAATGGATACCCAACATCCATGGCGGCCGCGAAAATCTGGAAGCCGTGGCCTTCCTGCGCCAGCTTAACGAAACCATCCACGCCACCATCCCCGACGCCATGACGATTGCCGAGGAATCAACCGCGTGGCCCGGCGTCACCCATCCGGTCGCGCAGGGGGGGCTTGGCTTTTCTTACAAATGGAACATGGGCTGGATGCATGACAGCCTGCATTTCATCGCGCGCGATCCGCTGTGGCGTGGCTACCACCTGTCGGAAATCCTGTTCGGGTTGTACTACGCTTTCAGCGAACGTTTCATCCTGTGCCTGTCGCATGATGAAGTCACGCACGGCAAGGGTTCGCTGCTCGCGCGCATGCCCGGCGATCAATGGCAGCGCCATGCCAGCCTGCGCGTCTATTATGCCTTCATGTGGGCGCATCCGGGCAAGAAGCTCCTGTTCATGGGCAGCGAGTTCGCGCAGGAAGGCGAATGGTCCCATGCGGGCGAACCGGAATGGCATACCCTTGAAAACCCGCTCAAGGCCGGGATGCTGGGGCTGGTTTCCGATCTGAACCGCCTTTACGCAACACTGCCCGCATTGCATGCGCGCGACTGCGAACCCTCAGGCTTCGCATGGGTCGTGGGCGATGACACGACCAATACGGTACTGGCATGGCTACGCCTTGCCCCCGGTCATGCGCCGGTTCTGGTGGTGCTCAACCTCACCCCCGTCATCCGCCATGATTACCGCGTGGGCGTGCCGGTGGGCGGGCAGTGGCGCGAATGCCTCAATTCCGACGCCACCGCCTATGGCGGCAGCGGGGTGGGCAATGGCGGTCACGCCATGGCGACGGATCAGGCGGCCCATGGCCACCCCTATTCATGCGTGCTGACGCTGCCACCGCTGGCAGCACTTTACCTGCAACCGGTGGGGGAAGGGGCATGATGCGCTTTCCGCCTTCGCTCTCACCGGGCAGCCCCACGCCGCTTGGTGCCCACTGGGACGGGATGGGCGTCAACTTCGCCGTGTTTTCCGCCCATGCGCAGCAGATGGACGTCTGTATATTCGACCCGCGTGACCGGCGCGAGATCGTGCGCTTCCGCCTGCCTGAATATACGGACGAGGTCTGGCACGGCTACCTGCCCGATGCCGAACCCGGCCTATTGTACGGCCTGCGTGCCTTTGGTCCGTACGACCCGGCCAATGGCCACCGTTTCAACCCGCACAAGCTGCTGATCGACCCCTATGCCCGTTGCCTGAGCGGGGCGCTGGTTCCGTCCGATACCCAGTTTGGCTACCGCCTGCATTCACCCCGCGCCGACCTGTCATTCGACCGGCGCGACAGCGGCCCCACCATGCCGCGATGCGTGGTGGTGAACGATGCCTATGAATGGGGCGATGACAGCCGCCCGTGCATCCCGTGGGATGAGACGGTCATCATGGAAGCCCATGTCCGTGGCCTGACCCGGCGACGCGCGATGGCGGGACAGTGGCAGCCGGGCACCATTCAGGCCCTTGGCGCGCCAGAGATGATCGACCACCTGCGCCGCACCGGCATCACCACGCTCGAACTCATGCCGTTGCAGTATTTCATGCCCGAACGCAGCCTGCTGGAAAATGGCCTGACCAATTACTGGGGCTACAACACGCTGGCGTTTTTCGTGCCGCATGATGGCTATCTGGTCAACGGGTCCGCCCATGAACTGCGCACCGCCATCCGGCGGCTGCACCGGGCGGGGATCGAGGTGGTGATGGACGTGGTCTACAACCACACCTGCGAAGGCAGCGAGCAGGGGCCGACCCTGTGCTATCGCGGGCTGGACAACGCATCGTATTACCATCTGGTGCCGGGTAACGAACGCCACCTGATCAACGATACCGGCTGCGGCAACACGCTCAACCTGTCCCATCCGCGCGTGTTGCAGATGGTGCTGGACAGCCTGCGTTACTGGGCGGAATCCTTCCATGTAGACGGCTTCCGCTTCGACCTTGCCCCCGTGCTGGGGCGCGAACCGTACGGGTTCGATCAGGGGGCCGGGTTTTTCGATGCGATCGTCCAGGACCCGGTCCTGTCGGACCGCAAGCTGATCGCCGAACCATGGGATCCGGGCCCTGGCGGCTACCAGCTTGGCAATTTCCCGCCCGGTTTTGCCGAATGGAACGACCGTTTCCGTGATACCACGCGCCGCTTCTGGCGCGGCGATCCGATGCAGCAGGGCGACATGGCCGCACGCATCGCGGGATCGGGCGACCTGCTGGACCGGCGCGGGCGCAGGCCGTGGAGTTCAATCAACCTCATCACCGCGCATGACGGTTTCACGCTGGAAGATACCGTCAGCTACGCCGAACGCCATAACGGGGCGAACAGGGAAAACGGGCAGGACGGGCACGCGGAGAACTACAGCGCCAACTGGGGCGTGGAAGGTCCGACCGACGATCCCGCCATCCTTGAACTGCGCGGGCGGGTCCAGCGCGCGATGATGGCGACGCTGCTGCTGTCGCACGGCACGCCAATGCTGCTGGCGGGCGATGAGTTCGGCCAGACGCAGAATGGCAATAACAACGCCTACTGTCAGGACAACGCCACAAGCTGGCTGGACTGGAACCGCGCCCGCAGCCCGGCGGGGGAAGCCATGACAACGTTTGTCAGCCGCCTTTCGGCCCTGCGCGTGGTCCATCCCTCCCTGCGCTCGGCACGCTACATGCACGGCCGCCACAGGCCGCTGCCCGACATTCCGGACATAAGCTGGTTCAGCCATGACGGAAACCTCATGGGCGTGGACCAGTGGAATGACGGCGCGTTCCATTTCCTTGGCGTGCGCCGGGCGGTCAATATCACCGATGGCATATTCGATATTACCTATACGCTGCTCAATGCCGGGGGGGAGGACATCACGGCCCGCCTGCCCACGCCTGCGGGAAAATGGACGCTGCTGCTGGACACCACCCGCCCCGAAGCGCCGGAAAGAACGCTGGCGGACGATGCGCAGGACATTGTGGTGCCCGCGCATGGGGTGCTGCTGCTGTCGGTCATGCCCGACGCATCCGCAATCGAAGGGCACACGCCATGAACACGCATTTCCACTACGAAAGGCGGGCGGGGGCGACGCTGCTGGATGCGGGGCATACGCGCTTTCGCCTGTGGGCGCCGTCATCCGCCGGCGTGGTGCTGGAAGCCGAGGGGTATCCCCCCCTCCCCATGGCGCGAAAGGGCGGGGAGGGGTGGTTTGAATGCGTGCTGGCCTGCGGGGCGGGCACACGCTACCGCTACCGCGTAACACCCGACCTTGCGGTGCCGGACCCCGTTTCATGCTACCAGCCCGATGACGTGCATGGGCCGAGTGCCGTCGTCGATCCCGCATCCTATGACTGGCGGCATGGGGCATGGCGGGGCCGCCCGTGGCACGAGACGGTCATTTACGAAGTGCATGTGGGCGTCATGGGCGGTTATGCGGGGGTTGCGCGCGACCTGCCGCGCATCCGCGCCCTTGGCGTCACGGCCATCGAACTCATGCCGCTGTCGGAAATACCGGGGGGCCGTAACTGGGGCTATGACGGCGTGCTGCCCTATGCGCCGGAATCCGCCCATGGGTCGCCCGATGCGCTCAAGGCGCTGATCGATCAGGCGCATGGACTTGGCCTCATGGTGTTTCTTGATGTGGTGTACAATCACTTCGGCCCGGACGGGAACTACCTGCCGGTCTATGCGGCGCCCTTCTTCCGCAACGATCTGCATACGCCGTGGGGAGCGGCCATCGATTTCCGGATTACGGCGGTGCAGGACTATTTCCTCGATAACGCACTGTACTGGCTTATGGAATTCCGCTTCGACGGGCTGCGGCTTGACGCGGTGCAGGCCATTACGGAACGAAGCTGGCTGGAACAGCTACCCGCACGCATCCGCGCCCGGACCGAGCGCGGGCGGCATGTTCACCTGATACTGGAAAATGAAAATAACGACGCCGGCCTGCTCCGCGCAGGGTATCGCGCGCAATGGAATGATGACGCCCATAACGCGCTGCATGTGCTGCTGACCCATGAGCATGAAGGCTATTACGGCAATTTCGTATCAAACCCGGCAGGGGCACTGGCCCGCGTGCTGGGGGAAGGCTTTGCCTTTCAGGGTGATATCTCCCCCGTAACCCATAAGCCACGCGGTAGCCCCAGCATCGATCTGCCGCCCGAACGCTTCATCATCTTCCTGCAGAACCATGACCAGATCGGCAACCGGGCGCTGGGCGAACGTCTTGTTGCGCTGGCCCCGCCGCAGGCGCTGCGCGCGGCGTCCGGGCTGCTGCTGCTGTGTCCGCAGATACCGCTCCTGTTCATGGGGGAGGACTGGGGTTCGCGCCAGCCGTTCCTGTTTTTCACCAGCCATGCACCGGAACTGGGCCGCATCGTGCGCGAGGGACGGCGGAGGGAATTCGCCGGTTTTTCCCATTTCGCGTCGGAGGAGGCACAGCACACCATACCCGACCCCAACGCCCCGGAAACCTTTGCCGCATCCTGCCCCCCGGCGGCGGAACGCGACATGCCCGAACATAGGGCATGGAATGTGCTGATCCACGAACTGCTGACGATACGCCATGACGAAATCGTGCCCCGCCTGTCCGGCGCGCGGGCCATCGGGGCGGATGCAGTGGGGGCAGGGGCCGTATGCGCGCGGTGGCGGATGGGCGATGGCGCAGTGCTGACCATAGCGCTCAACCTTGCGGACAGCCCGGTAATCCTGCCGCATGCACCACAGGGACGGTGCCTGCATGCGCAGTTCCCCCCCGGCTCGGATCTGTCTTCCACCACCCTGCCGCCCCATGCCGTTCTGGCCTGCCTGACCGAGGCGCAAAATGACTGACCGCACCCTTATCGAGCGCGCCCGCAGGGCCGGTCTGAGCGTACGCTGGCGCGATACCGCCGGGCGAGTCCAGCAGGTGCCCGGCGAGAATCTCAGCCGCCTTCTGAATGTTGTTGAAAGCATGGGCGGCCGCGCGACCGGCACGGGCCTGCCCGCCATGATCGTGGCCATAGCCGGGCGGCCCACACCGCTCCCCCTGCCGGAAGGCATGCAGTCCAGCCCGTTCCGCATCACGCTGGAAAATGGTGAGCGGCTGGAGGGCAGCCTGCGGCAGATACGCGGCAAGCCCGCGCTGCCCGCCCTGACGGTTCACGGCTATCACCAGCTTGAAATCGGTCCTCATGCCACCCGGCTGGCGGTGGCCCCCGCGTCATGCCCCACCATAAACACCATTACGGGAACGGAGAACGCACGCATATGGGGCATGGGGGCCCAGACATACGGGTTGCGCATGCCTGGTGATGGCGGCATTGGCCATTTTGGCGCTGTCGCAACCCTTGCACGCATGGCGGGCGCACGCGGCGCGGATGCGCTGGCCATAAGTCCCGCCCATGCCATGTTCGCGGCGCGGCCGGGACAGTACAGTCCATATTCGCCTTCCACCCGGCTGTTCCTCAATGCCCTGCTGGCCGATCCGCATGCCGTGTTCGACACCGCCACCGTGCAGGCCGCAATGCAGAAAGGGGGCAGGGCCTATGTCGATGCCCTGAAAAATCTGGAAACCACCCCCCTGATCGACTGGGCGGCGGCGTCCGGTTACCGTTACCAGCTTCTGCGCCGCCTGTATGAAGACCGGGTCGCATCCCAGCCGCCTGCCGAACTGGCCGCCTTCCGGGCGGCGGGCGGCACCGCGCTGGAACGCCACGCCATATTTGAAACCCTGCATGCCCATTTCGCCACCTATGGCGCACGCGGGGGCGACTGGCGGCGGTGGCCCGTGGCCATGCGCCAGCCCGCCAGTCCGGAGGTTGCCCGCTTCGCCGCCGAATTCGCCCATGATGTGGGCTTCCACGTCTTCGTGCAGTGGCTGGCCGCACGCAGTCTGGCGCAGGCGTGCCATACCGCGCGGGCATCGGGCATGCGGGTGGGCATCATCGCGGACATGGCGGTGGGCATCGATCCCACGGGCAGCGAATGCTGGGCACGGCAGGAGGAGTTCCTGACCGGCGCATCCATCGGGGCACCGCCAGACGCCCTCAGCCCGCTGGGGCAGGACTGGGGACTGACCACGTTTTCCCCCGCCGGACTGCGCGCCACGGGCTATCGCGCCTTTATCGAAACACTACGCGCCGGTTTCGCTCATGGCGGCGGGCTGCGTATCGACCATGTGATGGGGCTGGAACGGTTATGGGTCATACCGCAGGGCGGTTCGTCAGCGGAGGGGGCTTACCTGTCCTTTCCCCTGTCCGACCTGCTGCCCCTTGTCGCCCTTGAGGCCGAGCGCGCGCGCGCCGTAGTGATCGGGGAGGATCTGGGCACTGTCACCGCCAGCTTCCGCAAGGCCGCGCAGCAACGCGGCGTGATGGGGATGAACGTGCTGTTTTTTGAACGCACATCCCACGGCGCGTTCAGGCCGCCCGTCGCATGGTCCCCCGGTTCCGCCGCCTTCACCACCACGCATGACCTGCCGACCGTGGCCGGATGGTGGCAGGGGGTCGATATCGACTGGCGCGCGCAACTGAACCAGTTCGCCCCCGGCACCACCGCCGACACCCAGCGCGCGGAGCGGGAAAACGACCGTACGGCGCTGTGGTCCGCCCTGTCCGCCGCGCGCGGCACGGCTGGCGGAAAGCGGGTGGCCGAAAAGCCCCCGGCCACCGTTGCGGGCGCACGGCAGGTGGTGGATGACGCCATCGGCTTCGTGGCCGCCACACCGTGCCCGCTGGGTATCATTGCGCTGGAAGACCTGCTGGGCCTTGCCGAACAGCCCAACCTGCCGGGCACGACCACGGGCCACCCCAACTGGCGCAGGCGGTACGCGGGCATGACCGCGACCCTGCTGAGCGGCGCCGATGCCCGCAGGCGCGTCAACCGGCTGCGGGCGGAGCGTGGTCATGTCTGAACCTGTTGTCCCGTCCCTGATCCGCGCCACCGCCCGCCTGCAGTTTCGTGGGCGCATGACGCTGGATGACGCAACCGCCCTTGTGCCGCAGTTTGCCCGCCTTGGCATAAGCCACCTGTACGCATCCCCGCTGCTGGTGGCCTGTCCCGGTTCCACGCATGGTTACGATACGGTAGCCTATGACCGCATCGATCCCGCTCTGGGCGGGGAGATCGCCCTTATGAACCTGAGCAGCCGGCTGCACGCGCACGGCATGGGCCTGCTGCTTGATATCGTGCCCAACCACATGGCGACCGATGACCACAATCCATGGTGGATGGATGTGCTGACATGGGGGCGGGCGTCGCCCCATGCTGACTGGTTCGATATTGACTGGACCGTGCCCGATCCCGACCTGCGGGGGCGGGTGCTGCTGCCCTTTCTGGACCGTCCCTTTGCCGAGGCGCTGGCGGCGGGCGCGCTTGCCATGCAGTATGACGTACCCAGCGGACTGTTTTTCATCCACCACCACAGCCATCGCTTTCCCCTGTGCCCCACGGGATATGGCGGCCTTCTGACTGCGGTCAGGGCACCGGGGCGGGTACTGGCCAATTTTACCACGCTGGCCATGCGCGGCGGGCCGGGGGCGGAAGCACAGGTGGCCCTGAGTGCCCTGCGCCAGTGGGCGGCAACGGCTGAAGGGCGTAGCGCCATTGCCCGCGTCACCAGCCTGCACAACGCGGCAGGTAACGCGGCACGCACACGTCTTGCCGCCGTGCTGGAACACCAGCCATGGCGGCTGGCATGGTGGCGCACGGCGGCCACACGGATCAACTGGCGGCGGTTTTTCGACATTACCGGCCTTGTCAGCCTGAGCGTCGAACGTGAAAGCGTGTTTGACGCGGTGCATGCCTATGTCTTTTCGCTGTACCGGCGCGGGCTGATCGATGGGGTGCGGGTCGATCATATAGACGGGCTGAGTGCGCCTGCCGCCTACTGCCAGCGCCTGCGCGAGCGCCTTGGCCGCCTGTCGCGCCTGCGACCGGACAGCGCACTGCCGGGCGCCGTGATTTACGTTGAAAAGATCCTGTTGCCGGACGAGCAACTGCCCGCCGCCTGGCCGGTTGACGGGACGACAGGCTATGATTTCATGGATCAGGTGGCTGCCGTGCTGCATGACCCGGCGGGTGCGGATGCGCTGGAGCGGCTGTGGGCGGCATGCGACGGGGATGCGCAGGCTCTTGCACCGATGGTCAGGACTGCGCGGGCGCATCTGCTTGACCACAGTTTCGCCGCCGAATTTAATCGCCTTGTCAGCCTGCTGGACACGGCCCTGCGCCACCGGGGCGACATCTGCAAAACGGATGACATGCAGGCCGCGCTGAAAACCCTGTTGATGCACTTCCGGCCCTACCGCACCTATTTCGGGGATGAGGCGGTGCAGGACCATACCGCCGACGTGACAGCCCTGAACGCCGCCCGGGCGGCGGCCGTGCCGTGTCTGGACCAGGATCAGGGCCGCGCGCTGGAAAACATGATGCGCGTACTGAGCGCCCGCCCCGAACATGCGCCCCCGGTATGCGTGCGCAGGGCACAGCAGGCGTTCGAGCACCTGACAGCGCCGCTGGCCGCCAAATCACTGGAAGATACGGCGTTCTACCGTTATGGTCGCCTGCTTTCGCGTAACGAGGTGGGGGCCGACCCCGGCACGCTGTCCATGCCGGTCGCAGGTTTTCATGCCCGCTGTGCCAACCGCCTGTGCCATTATCCCGACGCATTGCTGGCCACGGCGACGCACGACCACAAACGGGGGGAAGATGCGCGCGCGCGCCTCATGGTCCTGAGCGAAATGGCGGGGGAGTGGGAAACCACGGTGCAGGGCTGGTTCGTCCGTAATGGCGCGACTGACACCGCCGGGCCGGACCGCGTGGATGAGATCATGCTGTACCAGACACTGGTCGGCGCATGGCCGCTGGAACCCTTTGCCAACGGGACGGCCCGACAGCATTTTCGTGACCGTATCCTTGGGTGGCAGACCAAGGCCCTGCGTGAAGCCAAGCGCCATACAGGCTGGATCGACCCGGACGTGGCGTATGAAGACGCCTGCGCAGCCTTTGCCACGCGGCTGCTGGACCCCGCCATATCCGGGGATTTCCTGCACCAGATGGAATCCCTTGTCGCCCGCATCGCCCCCGCCGGTGCCCTGAACGGGCTGTCACAGACCCTGCTGCGGCTGACCACGCCGGGGGTGCCTGACCTGTATCAGGGATGCGACCTGTGGGATTTCAGTCTGGTTGATCCCGATAACCGCACACCGCCCGATTTCCTCCACCGCGCCGCCCTGCTGGAACAGTCCACCCGTTTCAGCGCCGCTGCCGCCACATGGCGCACGGGCCGCGTCAAGCAGGACCTGATCCGCCGCATCCTGTCATTCCGCCAGCAATATCCCGACCTGTTCGCACGCGGTACGTATGAACCCGTCACCCTCAACGGACCGGACCGGGACCATGCCATCGCCTTCATCCGGCGGCATGGCCCGCTGCGCCTTCTTGTCGTGGCCCCTCGGCTGCCGCTGGCGATGCGGCCCGGCGCCGACACGCTGGCGCTGGGGCGGGAGATGGGGCTTTCGCTTGCCATGTCGGCAGAGGGGGCGCAGTGGCACAGTCTGCTGGGCGACGTGCCGCAGCGGATCACCCGCCCGTTCGAGCGTGGAAACGTGCCGCTTGTCTGCCTCATCCACGATGCGGATGCATCAGGACGTCTGAAGATCTAACAGGATGGAAAGACGTGGGGCGGGTAACGCCTTTCTGACCACCCGGCAAAGGCTATGGACCTATTGCCACGCGCCGTTACGAAGCATGCAGTCGCGGAAGTAGTTGCGATGGGAGACACGGCTGATGCCGATGGTGGTGCTGCTCATATACGTCCCCGTACCGGACAGTGCTTCGCATTTGGCTTCGATCCCGGCATAGGCCCCACTGTCCTTCGACTGGGCGATATGATGGCCTGATATGGTCCCGTATGGGGAACTGATATGCTGCTGGTTCTGCATGTGGTGCGAACCGACCAGCAGATTGATGCGATGCGTGTGCGCCTGTGCCACAGGTGGGGTACACAGGGCGGCAAGCAGCATGATGGCCCCTAAAAAAGCGGGCTTCGCGGGCATAGGGTCTTCTCCATGGGGGATACGGCACCCTTTATACGCTGCGCATGTGTCGCAACTGTGTCTGGATACAACATTTATGTATTATCCGGATTATATATTGTTCATGTTACATGATTGCCGTCCGGCAGCGGATCAATGGTGGATCAGGCCCATGCCCGCCTGCATCGCGGTATGCAGCACGTCGGACCAGATGCCCTGACCACCACCCCTGCCGCCGCCGTGCTGGCCATCACCGGGTGGTGGCCCGTTATCCGCTTCGTCCATGGCCAGGTCATCATCGGGCTGGGACCGATGGGCCGCGCAGCCGCACAGAAGGAACAGGCAGCCCCCAACCATCAGTAGCCTGCGCATGCCGCCCGTCATCTAATCGGAATTGCCGATACGGATTTTTGAGACATCGACACTCTCATGATGGTCCACCGGGGCACTGCCCGGACCATCATGATCCGGCCCGTGCCCGCGCGACGGACCCGGTGGCGGGCACCGGCTGACCATGCGTTCATGCTCCGGCGGGGCGCCCCGGCGCATATCCATGCCATCGGGCGGCCCGTACTCACCCGCCATGCCATTATCCATCATGCCCCGATTGAACAGGCCATTCCCGGCCATGCCGCCACCGGGCATCATACCCCCGCCCACCATGCCGGGACCACCACCCACGCCGAAACCGGAAGTAACACTGCCATGTATCCCATGGTCCACATCGGCGGCTGCGGCGTCATGGGGCAGGGGGACACGACGGCACACCTCCCCACCGGGGCGGTTATGACAGGCGGCAAGCGCCATGGGCAGAACGAAACTGAACAGGGTCGCGGCACGGATATGCCCGCGGGGTACGAAAATCATCTGGTGGCCTGCGCATGAAAAATACTGGCGGCACTGTAATGGGGAGAGGGTTCGATAATCCTGTCACGAAATGTTATTTTTCATTCCAGAAGTGCAGGAGGCCGCCTTCAGCATTTTTTTGTACGGTGGCGGGCCATGAAAACCATCCGGTCGACCGCAACTTATGTTAGACTGCGACGTTCGATGCAGGGGCCATGCCACCACAATATCCAGATATATAACTCGTGACCGTTCCAACACCCCAATCGCGGATGCACAGGGAGATGGACATGACACCGTCAGATCATGAAGTGAACAATCAGGAACTGGAAACCCGGGCGATCAGCCTGTGGAAAAAACAGCACCCCGACCGCCCCTGGCGACGCGTGGGCAGCATGCACCGTTACCATAAGACCGCGCACGCGCTGGAAGGCATCCCGGCCTTCCCCGAGGAGCAGGCGCAGTTCCGGTTCCTTGCAGCGCATGCGCTTACCGTTTCCCACGGTCGGGAGTGCATGTAGCACTGGCTGCCTGCACCGGGTCGGCGGGCGCACCGATGCCCTGCGCGGGCAGCGGGTCCGCGCATACTCCATCCGGTAATGGGGGCAGGGGTCATTACCGCTTCACGCACAGAGTGTGGAGCTGATCGACGCGCATCGAAACAACCGGCCTTTTTTATACCCACGCCCCCTGCCAGATCCGGCAGGGGGCGTTTCTGTTCTGGCGTCACCGGATGGAACCGAACTATCCGATTCTTTCCATCAGCCGGAGGAGCCGTGTCGGGATCATTGCCGTATGGAAGGGATGCCGGACCCGAATATCCGTTTCACGTCCTGTAGTCGGTAATTACATTAAGACTGCTTGTGCATAACCGTATTCCCGATCCGGCAGGTTGTCTGCACTGCATTGCCAGCCCACCATAGCCACCTGATCAGGATGGAGGAGCTGACGTGATTGATCGTGACCTGCAGGACGCGATGCTTCGCCGCATGGCCGAAAACGGGGGGGTGGCCAATCTGGCCCCGCCCGCTGGCACGGATGCGACGCAATGCGCCCGCAACCTGCTCGACCTTGAATTGCAGGGACTGTGCAAGGGCGGGGTCAGCATTTCAGGCAGCAGCTTCCAGATCACGGGCGACACCACCCTGACCGATGCGGGTCGCGCCTATCTGGAGCGCAAGGATGAAATGCACCTTACACTGAACGCGCCCGATGCGATCGACAGGCTGCGCCAGCACGTCGCCACCGATACCGGGCTGAGCGATACGGAACGTCACGACCTGACAGCCACGGTGGACACGCTACATCCACTTGCCCTGCGGGCGCTGGGGCGAGAACTGCTGGAACGTGCGCTGGAAAACAGCCCCGACGCCATACCGCTGCTGAAGAAACATGCGAACACCCCGACATCTTCGTCGGGACCATCCCGCCCTTCATGACACCAGCGGTCCCCGGCTGGTGTTCTCCCGATCATTTATTCATAAAATAATGAAATAAGCATATATATAATTTATACATATATCTTATTTCAACCGACCAATACATACCAGTAAAATACAGATATTTAAAGCATATCAGAAAACAGTAGAGCATTTTATTGCATATCAGATCGGCTTCCCGCGATCTGCGCTTTTGCGGCCCTGTCTGCGATAAACTGGATGCCCCGTATGGAATGGCATGTCGGCATGCCGGATTTACATTGCATGGGGCAGATTTCAGCAGTCGGGACGGAATATCAAGGAATGCGCCATTTTACGAATACCTGCCAGACGGGGGCAGGCCGGTTGACCAGCCCGATGGTCATGATGCGCATCGCCATTTTCGGATTACTGCTGTTCTGTACCGCAACCCTGTCGGGCCACGCCATGGCAGCGGATACGCAACCGACGCAGGGCATGACCCAAGAACAGGCCCGACAGGTGCTGGACGTCATCAATGACCCGGCAAAACGCGCGGAATTCCAGAATACCCTTGCTGCCATCGCCGCACAGTTGCCGACCACCGCCCCGGTCGCGGCACCCACACCGCACGCCACGGCCCCGGCAAAGGCGGATGAAGTATCAGTCCAGCCAGACAGCCTTGGCAGCGATCTGGTGCAGGACGTGACATCGCTGCGGTCCAGACTGTTGGTGCAGGCACAGCATTTTGTGGCCCTGTTTGGCGATCTGGTGTTCGTGGCGCACTGGACCCATACGATTTTTGCCGACCCGCAGTCGCGTTCGATCCTGCTGGATGCCGTGGGGCGGGCCACGCTGATCCTGTTACTGGCGCTGGCGGCGGAACGTGGTTTTTCCATGCTACTGCGCAGGCCGCTGCTGAAAGTGACGGAACGGGCGGTTGCGACCGAACGCCGCCTGAACCTGCCCGATGCGTCCACCCCGGCGCAGCCTGACGCGCCACCGCCTGCAACCGGCCCGACGCAGGCAAGCGACGAACAGCTTGCCCAGCAGGCCCAGCAGCACGACATGCAGGCACAGCACGCCACATTGCGCCTGCTGGCCCGCATTCCCTTTTCACTGCTGCACCTGCTGATCAAACTGCTGCCCGTCGGCCTGTTCTTCGCACTGGGGTCCAGTTTCGCCTATCTGCTGACCACCACCCATCAGGCGGAAATGGTCACGATCACCTTGACCAACGCCTATGTCGTCGCGCGCGTTGTCTATCTGTTGATGGAAACGCTGTTCGTTCCCCATTCGCCCGCCATCCGGCTGTGCAGCGCAAGTAACCAGACCGCGTTCATGGTCACGCGCTGGCTGAACTTTCTGGTGGCCGCGCCATCGGTTGTGGTGTGCCTTTCCACGCTGGGCGGGGTGTTCGACATGCCCGCGCGCGGGACGGAGGCGATCATCCGCAGCGTGGTGCTGGTTGAACATGTGCTGGTGGCCCTGTTTACATGGCGTGTGCGCGCCCATGTCGCGCTAAGCCTGCAACCACCCGCACGCCTGCGCAAGCAGCCGTTCTGGATGTTTATGGGCCGAATGGTCTACCTGTGGTGGATTCCGGCAATGTTCTTCAACTTCGCATTGTGGCTGATCTGGGCGACCCATATTCAGGGGGGGTATGCGTGGATCATCCGCACGGTCATCCTGACTACCGCCGTGGTGATCCTGTCGCGCGTGGTATCCGTCGTGCTGTATAACCTGCAGAACCGGCTGTTCCACATCTCGCCCGCGCTGGAAGCCCGCTATCCGGGGTTACAGGCGCGGGTTGACTACTATTACCCGGCATCGCGCAAGCTACTGTCTTTCCTTTTGTTTTTCACGACCACGATCCTGTTTTTCCAGGCACTTGGCCTACCTGCCATCCATTTCTTTTTCTATGGACGGCTGGGACCGAAAATCATTGGCGCGATCCTGTCCATGATTGTCGCCTATACGGTCGCCATCCTGATATGGGAGGTCGCAAACGCCGCCCTTGAACGGCAGATCACACACTTTGAAAACTCGTCACAGGAAGGACGCGCGAGCCGCCTGCGCACGGTGCTGCCCATTATCAAGACCGTGCTGCTGGCCGTCATCATCATTATCGTGGCGGTCACGACGCTGTCCCAGATCGGCATCAATGTCGCACCGCTGCTGACCGGCGCGGGGATCATGGGCGCGGCTATCGCCTTTGGCGCGCAGAGTCTGGTCAAGGACTTCATCACCGGCTTCTTCATGCTGGTGGAAAATGCGATCCAGGTGGGCGACTGGGTTACTGCCGGGGGCATATCGGGCACGGTGGAACATCTGTCCATCCGCACGCTGCGGCTGCGTTCGATCAATGGGGACCTGCATATCATCCCGTTTTCGGAGGTATCGTCCATCGCCAATACCTCCCGCGATTATAATCTCGTCGTTGTCGATCTCATGATCGATCTGACGCAGGATACAAAGCAGCTTACCGACATATTTCATGAAGAGCTGGAAAAGATGCGCCAGACCCCGCGCTTTGGCCATCTTATCATGTCCGGATTTTCATTTCTGGGCATAGAGCAGGCGGACGGCAATGGCGCGCGCTTCCTTGGCTCCGTCCGCACGGCACCGGGATCAAAATGGACCGTCTACCGGGAATATTATGCCCGCGTTGCGGTACGTATGAATGAGGAAGGCATCAGGTTCCCGGTACCCAGTTTCCTCAACCTGCTGGGGAACGGCCCCGGCGACGATGGATTGCACGTCAACATAACCCCCACGCGGCCAGACAGCGCAACACCACAGGCAAAGGCGTAGAAAGGGCGTTACCTACCTCCGTCTTTGCAGTCTTGTGGCACGCACGGCTGTTCGCTCATCCCATAACGGGCGAGCAGCCAGAAGGCGCGATCCGTACCCACTGGTGACCCAGCAACCACCTTGCGGCAAGGCGCAGTTTGGTGGGCAGTGCTTCGCTGACAGGGAAGGGTCGGTATCGCACCAAAAGCTCTTTGATAACTTGCAGGCACACATGCCCGTTTTCGGTCAGCCCGTTCGGAAGGGCCAAAAGCAATCCACGATTGCGAGGCGGCAGCATCACAACCCAAAGCCATGGCAGACGCTGAATGGATCATCTTATGCCCTGAAGAGACGCAGCATTCCCGCAGCTTCAGGCAATCGCATCGAACAGCAGTTTGCCATTCAGCAGCAGAATGATGATCGCCACCGCCCATGCCAGCACGGTAATGCGGCGGGAGATCACGAATTCCCCCATCTTGCCCCGGTCGGTCACGAACATAAGCAGCGGAATAACCGCGAATGGCAGTTGCATGGACAGGACCACCTGACTGAGCAGAAGCAGTTCCCCCACGCCCCGGTTGCCATACAGCATCGTAACGGCCACCACCGGAATGATCGCCAGCCCGCGCGTAAGCAGTCGCCGTGCCCAGTGCGGAATGGTCAGGCGCAGGAAACCTTCCATAATGATCTGACCCGCCAGCGTGCCGGTCACGGTGGAATTGGTGCCTGCCGCCAGCAGGGCGACGGCAAACAGGGTAGACGCCACGCCAAGGCCCAGAAGGGGGGAAAGCAGGCGATACGCATCCTCGATTTCCGCTATGTCCTGATGACCCGATGTGTGAAAGGCGGCGGCGGCCACAATCAGGATTGCGGCATTGATGAACAGCGCCAGCATAAGGGCGATGGTGCTGTCCCATGTGGCCCAGCGGATCGCCTCCCTGCGGCCAGACGACGTACGTTCGAACGCGCGCGTCTGGACGATGGATGAATGAAGATAGAGATTATGGGGCATGACCGTCGCCCCGATGATGCCGATTGCAATATAGAGCATCTGGCTGTTGGTCATGATTTCGGTGGAGGGAAGAAAACCCTTCAGTATGGCCGCCACCGGGGGCTGTGCGGCCACGACCTCCACCGCGAAGCATAGGGCAACAGTCGCAAGCAGGCCGATGACGAACGCTTCCAGATAACGGAAGCCCCGGTTCATGAGATATAACGCCAGAAAGGCATCCAGCGCGGAAATGATGGCCCCCGCCAGCAGCGGTATGTCAAACAGAAGGTGCAGGGCGACCGCCGTGCCGATCACTTCCGCCAGGTCGCAGGCAATAATGGCCAGTTCGCAGGCCAGCCACAGCACGATGTTGACGGCAGGCGGGAAATGGTCCCGACATGCCTGCGCCAGATCGCGCCCCGTTGCAATGCCCAGACGGGCCGCAAGCGACTGCAGGATGATCGCCATGAAGTTCGACAGCAGAATGACGGTAAGCAGCGTGTAGCCAAACTGCGCCCCACCCTGCAGATCCGTCGCCCAGTTACCGGGGTCCATATACCCCACGGAAACCATGTAACCCGGCCCCACAAAGGCAAGGAACCGCCGCAGCCACGATGCACCGGCACCGGGAACCTGCACGCTGGCGAATGCGCCGGGCAGGCTGTTGGTGTCGGCCTGCGCATCACTGGCGAAACGCCATGCGGATTTTGGGGTAGGGGACAGGGCGGGTTCTGGGCGTGACATAAGGTTACTCAATCCCATCCCCCACAAATATGCAATATGCTATATTGAATGGTGTAAGGAAATTTTATCAGCCTGTTGAAAGTCTGACGTGACGGGAAGCCCAGAGGAATATTATCGAAAGCAACAGACCACACTGTAATTTTTTAATATTATGAATATTTATTGCGTATTTTATAATACTTATTAACATATGCGCATTTATGCTATTGTATAGAAAAATACAACACTATTATTTCTAATTATAAATTCCTGAAAAGGCACATACACAACGGGCATGTGAAGTCATGCAGAAAAATTGGCTTCAGTGCTCCTTTCCAAAAGGGCACACACAAAACCGGTCCGTTGGGCATCATCCATGCCTTGCAGGAATACCCCGGTTCAGTATGGGGATATGAAATACCTGCCCATCCCGGAAAACAGGCCGGACGCCGGGGGATGCTGCCGTTCCACGGTCGCCCCCGGCGCCCATTTCATTCACGATATGACCGGCAAAGCCGATGGTGTCACAGCGTATCGGAAACGTAAAAGGATGATGCTTTTGTCACCGCATCATCGGGGATGCGATCGTGGCGCTGACCACACCGGCAATCACGCCGGTCGCCACGGCCGTAAGCAGGTACTGGTTACCGTAACGCATCCACTGATAACCCGGCGGCGGGGCGGAAAGACCGCGATAGGACTGCCAGTTATTGACAACCCAGCGACTGTTGCGCGGGCCATCGTAACGGTCGCCCCGGTGCCATACCCGGTTCATGTCAACATTGTCGTAACCGCCACGGGACGGGGGCGCATTACGCATGGGACGGCCATGTCCACCACCACCACGCGGCCCCTGTTGCGGCCCATGCTGCTGGCCCTGCGGTCCGCCGCCACCGGGACCACCGGGGCCGCCAGGTCCATTCGGCCCCTGCTGGGCGTAGGAAGGTGATGCCATGCCCAGCAGGCAGGCTGTCCCCATAGCGATGAGGGATGTGGTTTTCATGTATCGTTCCAGTCCGAATTTAATATGCGGCTTCATTGGGAAAGGCATCTACAATCCTGAAAAACAATGATCTTACCATGCCCGGAAATAACGGCTTTTTTATGCGTGGGTCCGCGCATTACGTAACGTCACTTCCGGTGCAGGTTATTACGTAGCAATGGAAATCCGGTATCTTCCCCTGTCTGCTGGATTGCCGGACCATACGCCTGCATTGCGCGGGCGGCAGGCACGGTCCTTCTGCGCGGTAACGCACTGGCGCACTTCCCGGTTGCAGGGAGTATTACGCCTTACAATTCCGCCCACCGGCGGATCAGGTTGTGGTACGTGGCTGTCAGACCCAGTACGGCCGGATGGTCGTCGGGCAGGGACTGGCGCGTTTCGATAATCGAGCGATCAAACTGATACAGCAGCGTGCGTTGCGTATCGTCGCGCACCATGGACTGCGACCAGAAAAAGGATGCCCAGCGACTGCCCCGTGTAACCGTGCTCACGCTATGCAGGCTACTTGCGGGATAAAGCACCATGTCCCCCGCCGGGCAACGTATTTTCTGGGTGCCATACGTGTCCTGAATAATCAGTTCACCGCCGTCATATTCATCAAGTTCGCTCAGGAACAGGGTGGATGATACATCGGTGCGGAACCGGAACCCCGTGCCAGGCAGGGGACGGATGGCATTGTCCACATGGGTATTGAAACACATGCCCGCATCATAACGGTTGAACAGCGGCGGAAAGACACGCAGCGGCAGGGCAGCACTGTTGAACAGCGCGTTCCGTCCCAATGCCTGCAGGACCAGATCGGCCAGTTCGCGTCCCTCCGCACTGTCCTGCGGGATCTGGAGGTTGAATTTGGCCTTGGCGGACTGGTCGCCCGCCGTAACCCTGCCATCGACCCACTGCGATTTTTCCAGCAGGGCGCGACAGTAAGCCACTTCCGCCGCACTCAGCACCCCGGCAATATGGATCAGCATGATATGTTCCGCGTCTTTGGGTAAAACAGCATTATCGGTGTCTTCCACCACCGCCGTGCTGCGGCAGGATCTTCAGCAGGACATCGTTGGATTTCTGTCCGGCGGCGGAAGCGATTTCATCCAGTGTTTCGTCAGTGGAGCGCACGGCATATCCCGTATGGGTCAGACGTGCGGCCAGTTCATCCGGCGTGGCATGCAGCAGGGGCGCCAGATCGGTCAGCGGGGCATGCGTCAGGATGGGAAACAGACGCTGCGCCGGATTGCCGCCACGGTGCCCGGTCGTGACCATGAAAGCCACAGCCGCCAGCACCGAAATCCCGCAGGCCACCAGCATGGTCCGGCTGCGGAAATATCCAAGAAACTGCGGCCAGTTACGCCACATATGCAGCACGAACGGCACCAGCAGCACCATGCTCAGCCAGGCATGCATGGAATGGAACAGGCCGGGCTGCCAGTGAAAGAACAGGGCCGTGCCGGAAACGGCGGAAATGACAAAGAAACCCGTAACAAACGGGGTCGCGTATTTTTTTACGAAGCGGTTCATATGTAATGCTGTCCTGTTATCGCTTTATGCTGCTGGTCTGGAATGCGTGCCGTCACATAGCCGCCTGCGCGCATCCTGTGCCACACGACGCAGCCGCGGGTCGCCAGACCCGGCCAGAAGGGTTTCGACCGCACGGAATACGTCCGCAAAACCCAGTTCAAGCGCCTTTTCCAGCCATGTCAGTGCTGCGGGCACGTCCCGCGCTGCAAGATGGACACGCCCCAGATTGAGACACCCCCAGCAGTCACCCGCCATGGCGGCGGCATGAAAAAATGTGGCGGCCGCATCCACCTGCGCATCGGGCATCACGCCGTCTTCCACCATGATGCCCAGCATGTTGAATGCCTTGGCCACCCCGTTACGCGCCGCCGCCACATACAGCGCGCAGGCCCGGTGCGGATCAGCGGCCACACCGTCGCCCGCCAGATACAGATCGGCAAGGTTGAACATGGCCCAGCCATCGCCGCACCGTGCCGCCTGTGCAAAATATATGGCGGCGGTGGCCGGGTTGCGCGATACGCTCCAGCCACGTTCAAACGCGCGGCCCAGCATGTTCAGGGCGCGCGGATCACCACTGCGGGCCGCGACCTCGAACATGCTGAAGGCATCCGCCATGTTGCCGTTGTTCAGATGGACCTGCCCCAGCATGAGCTGAACATCCACCAGCGCCACCGGCTCACACGGCGCATTGCCGGTCGTGTCGTGTGTTGTGCTGTTTTTATTTGCACGTTTCATGTCTTCGGTCATGAGGGCACGGTTGTTGCCAGGACAATGAAGGGCAGGGGACAATAAATCAAAACTTTATGGGTTTCAGAATGTTACGCCAATATTACCCATGAAGTAGCGACCGGGTGAAGGAACCGCACGCGACCCGGAGAAGGAGGAGGCGTAATTAAGACGGTTGGTAATGTTATTGGCGTTGAACGATACGCGGTAATGACGGTAATCCCACGAAACCATTCCATTGAGGTTGACAGTATAGGGCATGCGTGCCGTATTGGTCGTATCCGGCCCGGCCCAGTAGCCCGATGAATACTGCGCGCCACCACCAACCTTCAGACTGCCCCAGTCGGGACGCAGCAGCAGGTGGGACAGGTCATACGAACTCCATACCGACATGTTGTTATGCGGCACCTGGGGGGCGACCTTGCCGTTGTCGCCGGTATTGCTGTGTGTCACCCGGCCATCCATGTAGGAATAGGAAGCAAATACCTGCCAGTCGCGCGTGATCTTGCCATTGGCGCTCAGTTCCACGCCACGGATGCGGCGGCCACTGCCGGAATCCGCAAAGCCGGTTTCCAGATCGCCATTGACATCATAATACTGCGAATTGTTTTCGCTGATCTGGAAGAACGCAACCGTGGTGCCAAGACGTTTGTGGAAAAAGTCCGTCTTGTTGCCCACTTCAAACAGGTCGCTGCGCTGTGGTGACAGGTTGACACCCTTCTGCGCCACATCGCCCGCCTGCGGCTTGATTGTGACAAGGGAGGACACATCGGTGCCAACGGGTTTGTACGACCGCGCGAAGGTGAAGTAGAAGGACGTTGTTTTCAGCGGCGAATACATGATGCTGCCCGACGGGCTCCAGCGATCAGATTTCTGTTCCGCGCGCCCCTGGCTTGCGGTCGAGCGGCTGTAATACGAACTGCTGAATGAATCCCACCGTGCGGTACCGAACAGGGAAAGCTGCCGGGTCAACTGGATGCGATCGGCCAGGAACAGCCCCAGATCACGCGCATTGGCATTGCCGTAACCACTGTCGGGAAAGGTGAGGGAGGTGGACGGATAGGAATATTGCGGGTTGCGGATGGTCTGGTTGTTGGTGCGGTTGGTAAAGCTGCCCGGCCAGCGTGAATCACTGGCGTAATTGATATCCACCCCGGCCTTGAGGTCATGATGGACAAAGCCGGTATTGAACCGCGCACGTCCCATGATGACGTTCTGCACGCCCCAGCCCTGCTGCCGGTACGCGGCCCCACCACCCGCGCCGTAGGGCAGGGCGTAATTGCCACCACCCAGGATGGCCGCGGCGCACGCGCCCGAACATGCGGCGGGCGTGGTGGCGGTATAGTCGCGCTCGTACAGGCTCAGCCGCGTATCGTTGGTCAGCGTGAACCATCGCGTGATGTCGGATTTCAGCGCGGAGGTCAGCGTATGGATGTTGGAGCGGTCAAAATCGAAGCTGCGCGTATAGCTTGTATTACGCGCCACACCGTATTCGGTAATGGGGCGGTAGATACCGTTGACCTGAATCATGCTGACACCGTAATCGGGCTTGCTGTCGCTGTTCAGCCACTGCCATGTCAGATGCCACGAGGTCCGGCTGCGCAGGCCCACGCCAAAATCCACCGCCGCACCGTAGCGGTTGGAGGACACGTTGTTGCGGTCAACCACGTCCTGCTTGTTGTACATGCCATTGACGCGAATGGCCATGTCATCATTGATCTGGTAATTGATATCCCCCGCACCCCGGTATAACGGGCCGCTGCCAAAGGTCTGGTCATAGCTGTAGCTGTTGCCCGCATGGGCGTGTTTCTGGCTCTGGTTGATGACACCACCAACGTTACCCGCGCCAAAATATTCGCCCGACGGCCCCTTGATGACCTCGACACTATCCGTATTGAACGTATCGCGTGTATAGGTGCCGAAATCCCTTAATCCATCAGTATAGATGTCCTGTCGCGCCTGCAGGCCGCGAATGCGGAACTGGTCGCCATTCAGGCCGCCAGCCCCTTCACCGGTGGACAGGGTAATACCCGGCACATTCGCCAGCGCCTGATCCAGCGTAAAGGCGCGCTGCTGCTTTATCAGTTCCTGCGGCACGACGGTAATGGTCTGCGGCGTGTCACGCACGCTGTCCGGCATGCGCGATATATGCAGGATCTCGCTATTGGTATTGCCGGATTCATTGCCCGCATCCCCGGCTTCCACATGGCCGCCCACGCGCACGGCAGACAGTTTTATGCTGCTGTCGGGTGTTGCGGGCTGGGCGGCATCATCGGCATTCGCATCTTCCGCGCCCACACCAAGGCCAACGGACATGCCAAGGGCTACCGCCAGCCGCAACCCGCGGCCTGGCGGGGCTGATGGGGACAGTTCTGTCTCACTCATTCACCACTCTCCTGACGCGGCATGTGCTGTCGCGTCGTTTATTGCTAACAGGGGACGGCTGTTTGATATTCATTCTCAACTGCATTAGCAAATGATAATCATTCGCTATAACATGAGAAAAGGGCGAGTGTGGCATTACTGACACAGATAGACCGACCCAAGAAAAACTAGGTCAAAAATCAGAAATGATATGTAATGAAATGCCCGTTTTATATGTTTTTGTTATTATAAACAGCCGCAGGATCATGCGCTGGTCTACGCCTTCCGCAAAATGGAGAAGGGCTAAAGAACACATCCACAACCGATTATGGCATGGCGCGAAAAAGGGGTTCTCTGCTTACCGTTACGGCAGAATATTAAAAGCCATTCCCGCCGCATGGAGCGTAGCCCCGCAACCGGCCAGTCATCATCCCATCAAGCCGTTTGGCCCTGACCAGAATCGTTCCGGTATCCTGTCCGATGCGGAGGGGAAGCGGTGAGGGAGCAGAAAAAGTAAGAACAACGGCCCGAATGCCAGCCAGCGCATAGAAACTGGCGTGTTATCGACCGATCCATCGAAAATACCGGTGCCTGCATGGCGAAGATACAGGACGCACCGGACGGAACATCCTGATTTCATTACAAAACATCTTTTCCCGTCCGCGCCCGGCAACGATGGACAGGGGGCAGGGCACCGGACCGCATGATCCGGCTTTGTGGGTTGCATGGCTATCCCCGTCACAATTTGCAACGTTCATGTCGCTGCCCTGCGGGCGCGGGGATATTGCATTCTGCCCGGATCTCAAATCATAAAGGCCGGACAACCGGCAGGAGACGAAAGCTTTGTACCCTCGCAAAACGGGGAAACATGCGGCTGTATTCATTTCGGCATTGTTATATGGCGCGTCCCTTGCATCCGTCCCGGCCCACGCGGTTGACGCAAAAGCCACCACGAGCGCCAGCACCCCTTCCGCCGCACCGGCCGTCGCCAGCCGCGCCGATACCATCCTGATCGATGATCTCGAACGCCGGACCTTTCAGTGGTTCTGGGATGCAGGCGACCCGAAAACGGGACTGGTTCCCGACCGCTATCCTTCCGGCCAGACATTCAGCAGCGTCGCCTCCATCGGGTTTGGCCTGACCGCCTATGGCATAGGCGTGACCCGTGGCTACATCACCCGTGAACAGGCCATTGACCGCACGCTTGTCACCCTGCGCTATCTCATGCGCAGCCCGCAGAATGACAGCGAGGATGATGCAGCCGGGTATAACGGCCTGTACTACCATTTCCTGAACCGGGAGACGGGTAAGCGCTTCAACCGCGACATCGAACTGTCCAGCATCGACACGGCGCTGCTGATGCAGGGCATCCTGTTTTCGCAGTCCTTCTATGACCACGATACCCCGCGCGAGCACGAGATACGTGATCTGGCCGACCAGTTGTACAGGCGCGTCAACTGGCAGTGGATCACCCGCCCCGATAACCGGCTGAGCATGGGCTGGTCGCCCGAACACCAGTTCATACCCAGCTACTGGGAAGGGTACAGCGAAGGCATGATGGCCTATATCCTTGGCCTCGGCTCGCCCAGTCACCCGCTGGCCCCGGCATCATGGCAGGCATGGCTTGCCACCAATGACCGACGATGGGGCGATTATTATGGCCAGACATTCCTGAACTTCGCACCCCTGTTCGGCCACCAGTACAGCCACGCATGGATTGATTTCCGGGGCGTGCAGGACGCATGGGCGCGCGCAAAGCGGATTGATTATTTTGAAAACAGCCGCCGCGCGGTCTATGCGCAGCAGGCTTACGCCATCGCCAATCCGGGTAAGTGGCACGATTACGGGCCGACCATGTGGGGGCTGACCGCCTGTGACGGCCCCGGTGACACCACGCAGCCGATTGATGGCCAGAGCCGGCGTTTCCTGTCCTATTCCGCCCGTGGCGCGGGCCGTGACTACACGCAGGATGATGGCACCGTGGCCCCCACCGCCGCGGCAGGCTCCATCGCCTTCGCCCCCGAAATCGTGCTGCCGACGCTACAGAACATGAAAGCCCGCTACGGCGAGCACATTTATGGCCGTTATGGTTTTGTGGACGCTTTCAATCCCAGTTTCCGCACCGGCCGGTCCTTCTGGTCGGATAACGAATATCTGGGGATAGATCAGGGGCCCATCCTGCTTATGATCGAGAACTGGCGCAGCGGACTGGTCTGGAACGTGATGAAGCGCAACCCCTATATCCGCACCGGCATGGAACGTGCGGGATTTGAAGGCGGCTGGCTGCCCGCCACCACAACCGCAGCCAACGTCCCGAACCGTCCATCATCCACACAGGTTGCGCAGGACCACGCCAGCCCGGACCGCACGGCGGCAAATCCGGCCGGGCATTCGTAGCCGCCCGGTGGGGCAGGGGGCGCATATCCCCCGGCCCCGTTTCGCATCAGGCGGGGACGCGCTTTTCTTCCGCCACCGGCACGCGGATCAGGTAATCGAATGCGGACAGGGCCGCCTTCGCGCCATCGCCAATGGCGATCACGATCTGCTTGTACGGCGTGGTGGTCGCATCACCCGCCGCAAAGACACCGGGCACCGATGTCGCGCCATGGTCATCCACAACGATTTCACCGAAATCGTTCAGCCTGACCGTGCCCTTCAGCCAGTCCGTATTGGGCAGCAGGCCGATCTGGACGAATACCCCTTCCAGATCGACATGGTGGTCCGCGCCGTCACCGCCGCGATAGGTCAGGCCAGTCACGTTCCGGCCGTTGCCTTCCACCCGCGTTGTCAGGGCCTCGGTCAGGACGGTGACATTGGGCAGGCTGTGCAGCTTGTCCTGCAACACCTTGTCCGCCTTCAGGTGTGATCCGCGCTGCAGCAGCGTGACATGGGCCACGATACCGGCAAGGTCGATCGCCGCTTCCACGCCGCTGTTGCCACCACCGGCCACGGCAACCCGCTTGCCCTTGTAGAACGGGCCATCGCAATGCGGGCAGTAGGCCACGCCCCTGTTACGGTATTCCTCCTCGCCCGGCACGCCGAGGTGACGCCAATGCGCGCCGGTGGCAAGGATGACCGTGCGGGAATGCAGGATCGCCCCACTTTCCAGCGCGACCCCATGCAGGCTACCGGGCTTTACCGCCGGAAACAGTTCCGCCGCGCGCTGGGCGGGTATGATCTCCACATCATATTGCCGCACATGTGCTTCCAGCGCAGCCGCCAGTTTTGGCCCTTCGGTTTCCTTGACCGAAATGAAATTCTCGATGCCCTCGGTATCCATGACCTGACCGCCGAAGCGCTCGCCCACCAGCCCCGTGCGCAGCCCCTTGCGCGCCGCATAGATCGCGGCGGAAGCGCCCGCAGGGCCGCTGCCGATTATCAGCACGTCGAAGGGTGCGACATTCCTGAGCTGCTCCGCCGCGCGTTTGGGGGCATTGGCGTCCAGCCTGGCCAGAATCTGGGTAATATCCATCCGCCCGGTGTCGAACAGTTCCCCGTTGAGGTAGACCTGCGGCACGGACATGATGTTCTTTGCCGTGACCTCGTCCTGAAACAGCCCGCCGTCAATCGTGACGTTATGGATGTTGGGGTTGATGACGCTCATGGCATTGAGCGCCTGCACCACATCCGGGCAGTTCTGGCAGGACAGGGAGACATAGGTCTCGAAATTGTAATGTCCCGGCAGCGCGCGGATCTGGGCGATCTGGTCATCGGTGAATTTGGGGGGGTGACCCCCGGCCTGCAACAGCGCCAGCACGAAGGACGTGAACTCATGCCCCATCGGGATGGCGGCGAATGTCACGCCGGTTTTCGCCCCATCGCGCCTGATGACGAAGGAGGGGCGGCGCGTGGCCTCGCCCTGTTCGGACACCTGCACCCTGTCAGAAAGGGCGTCGACCTCGTGCAGCAATTCATGCATCTCACGCGATTTCGGGCTGCTGTCGAGCGATGCCTCCAGCACGACCGGGTGCGCCAGGTCTGCCAGATAGGCCTTGAGCTGCGTCTTGATGGTGTCTTGCAACATGGGAGTGAACTCCGCTTTTCCTGAAAAGGTGAAGCGCGGTGGCCCGATCCCGCAGGCTCGGGCCACCGCCGTCGGGATCAGATCTTGCCGACGAGGTCCAGCGACGGGGTCAGCGTCTCGGCGCCTTCCTTCCACTTCGCCGGGCAGACTTCACCGGGATGGCTTGCGACGTACTGCGCGGCCTGGATCTTGTCGATCAGTTCGGCGGCACTACGGCCCACGCCGCCAGCCGTGATCTCGATGTACTGGATCTTGCCTTCCGGATCGATCAGGAACGTGCCGCGATCGGCAAGACCTGCTTCCTCGATCAGCACGTCGAAGTTGCGCGCGATCTGGCCGGTCGGGTCGCCCAGCATGACGTACTGGATCTTGCCGATGGCCGGCGACGTGTCGTGCCATGCCTTGTGCGTGAAATGCTTGTCGGTGGAGACCGAGTAGATTTCAACGCCCAGCTTCTTGAACGTCTCGTAGTTGTCGGCCAGATCCTCAAGCTCGGTCGGGCAGACGAACGTGAAGTCGGCGGGGTAGAAGAAGAATACGGACCATTTGCCCTTCACGTCGGCATCGGTCACCTTGATGAACTGGCCGTTGTGGAAGGCGTCGGTTTCAAAAGGTTTCAGTGGCGAATTGATGCGTGCCATGTGGAATTCTCCTTGCTTGCACTGTCAATGTTGACGGGCCTGTTGTCCCACGAACACGAAATGCGGGGAAACAGTTTCTGTCAATGGCTGTAATCGGTAAAACCATTTTACAAACAGACAGGAATCGGTCCTATCTATACCCATGACGTATATTCCCCTTTCCGGTCTGTCGCTACGGGATATCGAATATGTGGTGGCGGTTGATGACCTGCGTAACTTTTCCCGCGCGGCGGAACGCTGCGGGGTAAGCCAGGGCGGCCTGTCGGAACAGGTGCGCAAGCTGGAAGGGCTGCTGGGTGTCGTGCTGTTTGAACGCTCCCGCCGCCACGTCACGCTGACACCGGATGGCGCGCGCCTGATCGCCCGTGCCCGCGACGTGCTGGCCGCCGCCCGTGCGATGATCGAAGCCGCCCGCGTGCAAACCGGCCCGCTGGAAGGGGTGCTGCGCATGGGGGTCATAGCAACCCTTGGACCGTATTACGTACCCAGCCTGCTGCCGCTGCTGCGCCGGACCTACCCGCAACTGAAACTGCAACTGACCGACAGCCTGACCAACATCATGCTGGACGCCCTGCGGCATGATGAACTGGATCTTGTCTTTGCGGCCCTGCCGGTCAAGGGCGATAATTTTCACTGCGTGCCCCTGTTCGACGAGCCGTTTGTGGCCGCCTTTCCCGCCGAGCACCCTCTGGCCACACGTCCGGGCCTGACCATGCCGGACCTGCAGGGACCGGACCTGCTGTTGCTGGAAGACGGGCACTGCCTGCGCGATCAGGCACTGGCGCTGTGTGGCATGCCCCTGCAACGCGACCACCAGCGTCTTGCCGCAAGCCTTGAAATGCTGTGGCACATGATCGGCGCGGGGGAAGGCTACTCCCTCATCCCGCGTCTTGCGCTGCGCAACCGCAGCGAGTGGTCGGACCTGATTTCCCTCGTCCCCATTCCCGAAGCCCGGCGCACCATCGGGCTTGTCTGGCGCACAACCGACCCGCGGGCCGCCGCCTTCAACGAATTCGCCCACTTCCTGTGCGAAAACGTGCCCGAAGGGTGCCGGGCCGCAAGCGAATACCCGGCCGCACCGGAAACTGACGCCTGAACCCACCCCACGCAGCCGCATTCCCGCCAGGATTTAACCGCAATCAAACCTTCCTTGCGCTGCAACGTTCGTCTTCAAGTTGCAGGAGGAAGACATGAAACCTTTCATCAGGACCCTTTACGTCGTGGCGATCAGCGCCGCGCTGGCAGCATGTTACGGCGGCCATCCCCACCATGGCGGTCGTGACGGCTATTATCAGGATGGCCATTACGGCGGCGGCTATGGCGGCGGACCCGGACCGGGGCGTCAGGGTGGTGGTCCCTATCCCGGAGGAGGCATGGGGGGCCGCTAATCCCGCCCGGTTACAGATACCCGCGCGCCCAGGCGCGCGGGAACACATCAGAACTTGATCTGGAACAGCGACATGATGCCATGAAAATGTTCCGGATTCCGGCCACCGCTGACCTGCCCGTATTCATACTGCATCGTCATGCGCACGATCGCCGTGGGCCACCAGTTGACCGCCAGCGTGCCGACCTGCTGGTTGCCCCCCGAAATCGGGGCTGAATTCAGGTTCGCATGGGAATAGCGGGCCGCCACTTCCAGCACGCCATACCCATTGCACAATACGGTCTGCCTGCGGTCGCACACAGGCGATGAAAAGGCGGCGGTGCGTCCCTTCCATGCGCGTGGCTGACCGTTGATGGTATAGGCAAGCTGGCCGTACCATCCGTGAAACTGTAATTGCCTGCCGCTGCCGCCGGTATGGCTGTTGACCAGAATATCGTATCCTTCCCCTTGGAAAAGCAGCTTTTTCCATGCCAGCGCGGCCTCCATGCCGAACGCTCCGGCGCTGTCTGCCGCGATTTTTCCGGTTCCAAGGTATTTCGCGTCGGTGCCCGTATTCATTTCGGGCGTGTCGGCAAAGGACAGGGCAGGGCTGGCGTTGCGGGCGGACGCGGGCCGGAACACCCATTCCCCCGAAACACCCAGATGGAGCAGGACCGAGCGTGTGCGCACCGGCAACCCCACCAGACGGAACGCCATGGCGCGCTGGTTGCCATCTTCGCCGGGCCCTGCGGTGCCCCCCGTGGCGGAAAGGGCCACATGATAGCGCCTGCCATAGGATTCAGCCTGCACGGCCTGCCGTTCAATGCCTGTGGCCAGATTGCGCGTAAGGGTGGAAATGCTGGCCCGTTCGACAAAGACCGTATCCCCCTGCGCCTGCATGGATTCAAGGCCGAAGCTGGGTTTGAAAATACCGGCGGTAAAGACGAAATGCTTCAGCCCGATATAGGAAACCTGCCCTTCAAACAGGCGCATCGGCCCGCCGGGCGCGGGGCCTGCATCCCATATCGCGCCAATTTCCACCTGTTTGTGAATATCCATCCGCACGCCATTGCGCAGGCGTGCGCCACGGGCGCCGGTTCCGGGCTGCTGGGGCGCAGCATGGGCAAAGCCGCCTACATCAAGCTGGTCCGTGGCATAGGGCCGGATGGTAATGCCGGGCAGGGTGATTGCGGGAATGCTCTGTCCATGCGCGATACCACACGGACCCAGCAGGGACAGGCAAACCAAAAACCCTGTTTGTAACCGACACGACAAAAGGGGCCACGCTCCCATCACTGGCTTCACAAGGCTGACAGTCATAACACGGGGCCAGCGCGGGCAGGGGTATCGAATCTTTGAAGGGGGGTGTTGCCGCGTGGTGAACACGCAAGGGGGAGAAGAACGCACAGGCGCGCAGACCGGGCATGGCAGCCGGCCGCGTGGGGCTATGGCAACCACTGGATCATTGCGCAATGATTACGGTCTGGCTCCCTGTTTTTTCGGTTTCATTCCCTGTATCAGGGGGCAATCCCATTGACGCAAAGGAAGGCGCACATGTCGGGTGAACTGTTTCTCAATGGCCGTTACCTGCCGCCTGAACAGGCAACCGTGTCCGCCTTCGATCGCGGGTTCCTGTTTGGCGAAGGGATTTATGAAGTCTGGCTGGTTGTAGGGCGCAGGCTGGTCGATCTGGACAGCCACCTCAGCCGCCTTGACCGCTCGCTGCGTGAAACCGGCATTCCCGTCCCGCCGGAACGCGCGGCACTGCCCGCCATTTTAGCAGAAATCATCACGCGCAACGCCATAACAGACGGCTTCATCTACCTTCAGATCACGTCCGGCGCGGGGGAACGAAACTTCACGGGTGAGGCCAGCACGCGCCCGACCCTGCTGATCCTTGCGCAGGAAAAGGACGCGCTGGCGGCACCTGCGCTGCAATCCGGCATCGCCGTTGATCTAGTGCCCGACATCCGCTGGCTGCGCCGCGACATCAAGACCATCATGCTGCTGCCACAGGTCATGGCGAAAAAGGCCGCCATGGCTCATGGCAGTCAGGACGCCATTTTTTACGACAGTACGGGCGTGACCGAAGGGGCTTCGGCCAATGTGTTCATCGTGACAGCACAGGGTGACCTCGTTACCCGTGCCCTTTCGCACGAACTGCTACCCGGCTGCACCCGCAACCGTGTGATGATCCTTGCACGCGAGGCAGGACTTACCGTGCGTGAAGAGACCATAACCGTGGACGCGCTGCTTGCCGCCCCCGAAGTGTTCCTGACCAGTGCCACCAGCCTTGTCATGCCGGTTGTCCGCATCGGGGACAGCACGATCGGAAACGGACAGCGCGGCGCAACCACCCAGCAGCTGCAGCAGCTTTACCTGAACTACATAGACAGCCTGCCCCCCATTGGCGGCTGAAGCGCAGGGCTACTGCGGCAGAAGCATGACCACGTTCTGGTAGGTCGCGCGCACCCTGGCGCGGGCAGCGTTGTCCGGCGGGTTCATATCGGGGTTCTGTTCCGCCGTAGCCCGTGCCGCAGCATCGCGCATCTGTTCATCGGGATGGTCCTGTGGCTTCAGGACGCGGCCAAACTGCGTCTGTCCAAAATCGGGCACATATTCTTCGTCACGCCATGCCGTCCTGCCCGCGATCATGACTTCACGCACCACGCCTTTGGGGCGGTTGATGACCTGCCGGCAGCCCAACTGGCTGCGATAGACGAATTCGTAGGTTCGTTCCGGATTCCACTGCCGCAGGGCCGTGGGGTCGATCAGACACAGATCCGCCTGCGCGCCAACCTTCACTACGCCCGTATTGAGGTTGAAGAATTCCGCAGGCAGGCCGGTCAGCCGGTGCACGGCCTGCGCCACCTTCTGCAATCCCTGTTTCTGGGCTATTTTGAGGAAACGCAGGTTGCCGTCATAAAAACCGATATTGGCCAGATGCGCGCCGCTATCATTAAACCCCGGCAGGGTCAGGGGATGGAACAGAAGCTTTTCCAGTACGGCAGGGTTCCGGTTGGCAATCGTCGTTTCCCATCGCAGGTCGGTATCCCACTGCCGCAGCAGATGCACGATGAAGGCTGCGTCATCGCATACGGGATTGGGAAAGGTTTCAAAAAACCGCGCTTCAGCCGAGGTCGCCGCGCCAAGCTGGCCGCCGGATTCCTGCCAGCATAACAGGCGCTGATACGGGGCATCCAGCGTGTGATCGCACCAGTTGTCCAACGGGCATTCGCTGACCATCATATCCGCAAGCCTGCGGGTCAGCACCGTTTCTTCCTGCCGCAGCACGCGGCGCAGCCGGGCCAGCGACAGACCTTTCTTGCCGTTGAGCCACATATGCCGGAATGATGCGATCCATTCCGGATCATTCAGGATGCGCGCCCGCGCGGCCCGGTCCTCTGGCTCGCATTCATTCAGGGCGCGCAGTTCGGGAATTTCATCGGCCAGCGGATTTATTGCCCCGTCGCTCCATATACGGAACGTGCCGGACAGGACCTGAAACCGGAACATCCCGTCCAGAAGGCGGGAATTGAGGATGGCCGAAAGCATAAGGCACAGCTTCACTGCGGCACGGTTCGTATGCAGGTCGAGAATGGCCAGCACCGTCGTGCGCAGGGGGCGGCCAAACAGGCGACCGCTGGTCAGCAGAAAACTGCGGAATGCCTCGAAAATATTGTCCTTGGGTGGCGTCGCCTGCCATACGCGGCCATAGCGCCGCACCACCCCGGTCAACCGCGCCAGTTCGCGAAAGCCTGCGTACTGCGTTGGAATCCGGCTTTTCTTGTGCGGGCTGTTCGCCAGAAAATGGAAGGGCAGGGCATCAGTTGAAAAACCGGCATATCCCTGCGCCATGCCCGCATCAAGCAGGCGTTCCATGCTGGCGCGTTCGCGCCGTGTGGGCCTGCGGTTGATGGACGCCTGCAACCCCATGACTTCGACCCGCAACATGGAATGGGGAATAAGGGGTATGACATTGGGACCAAGCGCCAGCCCGCCCAGATGGTCGAGATACTGCTGCGAATCAGTCCATGTGCAGGCATCGGCCACCTTGCCCAGCACGCTTTTGGGCATGTTTTCCACCCGGGCGAAACAGTCCACGATCGGGTCTTCCCCGTCCCGGCGCTGGTTGCCATAGGTTACGCCGATGGAACAGTTGCCAATCACCACCGCAGTCGTGCCATGGCGCACGACTTCCGGCAGTTCGGGGGCAAGTTCCAGCTCAAGGTCGAGATGCGTATGGATATCCAGCAGGCCGGGCATGAGCCACAACCCGCCGCAGGCCACCTGCCGGGTGCTTTCATCGGCTTCAAGCCCGATGCCGATTGCACTGATCCGGCCATCGCAAACCGCCACGTCGGTTACGACAGGCTCACATCCCGTACCATCGAAGAAAAGGGCATTGCGATAAATGGTATCGGGCACCTATGCCTCCACACTTTATGCCATGGTCGGCCATGGCGGAAATACTGAAGGCTGAACCGCTGTCGCGCGGGCCAGAATGCATATGGCTGAAACACCCTGGCACCGGATTGGTTCCCCACAATCCTGCCCCAGACCGTCAGTCCCATCTGCTGATGAACCCATGCAGATGATACGCAGGCAGGTATGCAAACCGGACCCCATGGGGGTAAATGGCCCCCTCATGCGTTGGCGACAGGAAGTGAAGGGCACGAAATTGAAAACACGATGGATGGACAGGGGGGCGGCACTGTGAGCCTGACGCGCCTTTTTCCGGTATGGGCGGTTCTTGTCTCGCTTTGCGCCGTGCTGTTTCCCGCCCCGTTCGTGGCGCTGACACCGGCGATCACGCCGCTTCTGGCCTTCATCATGTTCACCATGGGTGTCACGTTGACGGTGGGGGATTTCGCGCGGATCGCACGCCGCCCGCTTCCGGTGCTGGCCGGTGTGGCGCTGCATTATCTTGTCATGCCGCTGGCGGCGTGGGCCATTGCGCACCTGCTGGGCATGCCACCCATGCTTGCAACCGGCATGGTGCTGGTGGGATGCGTGTCAAGCGGCACGGCATCCAATGTCATGATCTATCTGTCACGCGGCGATCTGGCGCTATCGGTCAGTATCAGCACGCTTTCCACACTGGTTGGCATTGTCGCCACCCCGCTGCTGACCCGCCTGTATGTCTCCGCCGGTGTGCAGGTCGATAGCTGGGGCCTGTTCCGCAGCATTGTGGAAATCGTCGCCCTGCCGGTTCTGGCCGGGGTGGTGGTCAACGCATCATGCGCACGCACGATCCGCCGGATCGAACCGGTCCTGCCGCTGGTGGCCATGGTGGCGATCATGACCATCATCGGCAGTATCGTCGCCGGTGTGCGGCCATCCCTTGCGGCGGTGGGGCCGCTGGTACTGGTGGGCGTGGTGCTGCATAACGCAATCGGGCTGCTGGGCGGTTACTGGGGTGGCCGTCTGCTGGGTTTTGACGAAACGGTATGCCGCACGCTGGCGCTGGAGGTCGGCATGCAGAATTCCGGACTGGCCGCAACGCTGGGGCGTGTCTATTTTTCCCCGCTGGCGGCGTTGCCGGGGGCCGTATTCTCGATCTGGCATAATATTTCCGGCTCGGCCCTGGCCGCCATCTGGGCGGGGCGACCTCCCGGTCCTGCCGGTTCCGGGCGGTCAGGGCAGCGGGGCATTGCTGGTGCCGGGCATGTTGAACAGAAGGAACAGCGCGATAACCAGCAAAAGGATCGGTAACAGACCGATCCCCTTAAGCCCCGGACTGTTGGCACCCCCATACCAACCGGAACGGAAACCATAGCCGCCCCCGCCAATGGCGAATATGAGCAGGCAGATCACAAGAAGGGTCAGCATGGGATATACTCCACAAAATGCCTGCTGACCCAACGTAAGGGATTGTGTACGGTTCCGCCGTGCAGCATGCCCGCGCACCCACTCCGTCCTGCCATGCTGAAGGGGACCCTGCGTGATTCCATTTTCGGTTCTTGACCTCTCCCTCATCACACGCGGATCAGGCGTGGCTGATGCGCTGCGCAACACGTGCGATCTGGCGCAACTGGCGGACGGGCTGGGTTTTCATCGCTACTGGCTGGCAGAACACCATGCCCTGCCGGGCATTGCTTCCGCCGCGACAGGTATCCTGATCGGACAGGTCGCGGCCGCGACACGGCGCATCCGCGTGGGGGCAGGCGGCATCATGCTGCCCAACCATTCTCCCCTTATGGTGGCCGAGCAGTTCGGCACGCTGGAAACGCTTTTTCCCGGTCGCATCGACCTTGGGCTGGGCCGTGCGCCGGGGGCGGACCAGCGCACGGCGCGCGCCCTGCGCCGCGACCCGCACGCACCAGACCGCTTTGCGGAAGATGTGGTTGAACTGCTGCATTACTTCGAACCCATGGACGAAAATGACACCCATCGGGTCCGTGCCATACCGGGGGCGGGACTGCGCGTGCCGGTATGGCTGCTGGGATCGTCGCTTTTTTCCGCCGTTCTGGCGGCACGTCTGGGCCTGCCCTATGCCTTTGCATCCCATTTCGCGCCCGCGCAGATGGAGGAGGCAATCAGCCTTTACCGCGCACGTTTCGAACCATCGGAACGCTGCCCCCGGCCCCATGTGATGCTGAGCGTGAACATCATCGCAGCCGATGATGCGACCGGGGCACAGCGCCTGGCCACGTCGCTACAGCAATACTTCGTCGCCCTGCGCCGGGGACGGCCCATTGCCTTTCCGCCCCCGCATGACACGCATGAAGCCCTGTGGTCACCTGCCGAACAGGCCATGCTGGACCACGCGCTGGCCTTCACCTTTGCCGGATCGGTGGACACGATTACACCGTCCCTGCGGGACTTCATGACCTGTTACCGGCCTGATGAACTGCTGACCGCCGTACCCTTGTTCGATCACGCGCAGCGCCGTCATTCGCTGGAACTGACGGCGGCGCTGCGATCCGCGCTGTAGGCTGGCCCGTCAGATAACGGGTGTAGGCAGGGGCTGGCCCGCAAAATAGGCTGCCAGATTGCGCACGACCAGATCACCCATCGCCAGCCGGGTTTCCACCGTTGCGCTGGCGCGGTGGGGTTGCAGCACCGTGCGCGGACTAGTGCGCAGGGATTCGGGCACAACGGGTTCATGCTCGAACACATCCAGACCCGCACCGCCAAGCGTTCCCGCCTCCAGCGCACTGCTCAGGGCCTGCTCATCCACCACCGAACCACGGGCTACGTTGATGAGGAACCCGTCCGCCCCCAGTGCATCAAGAACCTGCCGGCTGACCAGATGCCGTGATCCCGCCCCACCGGATGCCGCGACCACCAGAATGCTGCTATCCGCCGCAAGCGCCGCAAGGTCGGGGATAAAACGGTAGCCTTCCAGATTCAGGTCACGCAGGTCGGTATAGGCGACGGGCATGCCAAACGCCCCGGCCCGGCGTGCGATGGCCTGCCCCACATGCCCCATGCCCAGAATGCCCAGCTTCCGCCCCGATACCTTGCGGCCCAGCGTCGGGCCGGGTGTCTTGCCCCATTCCCCCGCACGCACGTAACGATCCCCGACAGGCAGGCCCCGCAGCAGCGACAGGATCAGCCCCATCGCCATATCCGCCACGTCATCCGTCAGGACACCGGGGGTGGTCGTGACATGCACTTTCCGCTGCCGGGCCAGATCCAGATTGACGGCGTCGGTCCCGATCCCGTTTATGGCGATCAGCCCAAGGGCGGGCAGGATATCCATGACCGCATCGGGCACGCCCGTCCCGCCGCCGGTCGCAACCGCCCGTATCCGGCCCGCCGCATCCCCCAGTGTCGCGGCCAGCGTTGCGGAGGGGGTATGGCGATGGACCGTATAGGCCGCATCAAGCTGTTGCTCGATTTCCGGCATCATGGGTTCCAGCAGCAGGATTTCAGGCTTCATGGGTCATGCCTTCCAGTAGGGGCCGTTCAGGCCAGATGGGTGCGCACATGGCCAAGGCCGGCAAAGCTGACATCGACATCCGTGCCATGAGCGACAAAGAGAGTACCCATGGTTGACCCCGTTGTGACAATCACATCCCTGCCAATACCGATCCCGCGACGCGATGCGTGGTTGGCCAGCCATACCAGCATGCGCAGCGGATCGCCTGCGGCGTTACCGCCAATCCGGTCCACGCGCACATCGTTATCAATGCGCAGGATCACGCGTTCGGTCTGGGGGATAATGGCGCGCCAGTCGGCCCGGCCCGGCCCCACAATCAGCGCCCCGTGATTCTGCTGGTCCGCGGCATGCACCAGCGCAGGCTGGGAGGACGGTTTTTCAAAACGGGTATCCAGAATCTCGATAACCGGATGAATGGTGCCGATCGCGTCCAGCACCTCATCGCGCGTCCATTCACCATCACGGGGTGGAAGGGCACGGGCGAAACGGTAGCCAATTTCGGCTTCCACCCCCAGATACCGGCACAGCGCATGCGGCACGGTCGCGCCATCACTGAAGATCGTACCGGTATGAATGGGCGCGCAGGCGGGTTCCGCATCCGGGCCGGAAGCGCCAACCTTCCACCCGCCAATCGGCCCCATATGTCGCCCCACCGCATCCTGCACCCTGTAAGCCTGCGCCATGTCCGCCGGGACAAGGCTTTCATCAACCCCCGCAGGTGCCGGCTGGTCGCCGCGACGTATGGCTACGAGCAGGTCAACAAGGGGGGAAGGGGACGAAGACGGCATGAAAGTCATTTTCCTGCGTGAAATGGGAAAGGGCGGATGACAGGTTCCGCAAGATGACACATCCCCCGACGTTGAGCCACGCCACCCACGCGGGATAGACCCGCACCGGCCATGGCTTATGGCAGGCGCGACAGACGGTCCATCAGCAGCGACCACAGGCCATCGCTGTCCACATCACGCAGGAACAGCGCATTGCGTGGCCTGTCCGTTACATGCCACCAGTCCACTGCCGTTGCCCCCTGCATGAGCGGACTGGCGACCTCGACCGCGACATTGACCTCCCGCCCGGTGAACAGGTCCGGGGCCAGTAACCAGCCGATCGTGCAGGGGTCATGCAGGGGCGCGCCGTCCCAGCCATATTTCGCCAGATCGAACCGCCCGGAAAAACCCAGCATTTCCGCCGCCGCCCCGGCGCATTGACCCCGCAACGCGCGCAACTGATCCAGACGCGGTGCCGTGACCAGAAAGCGGTGCGTGACATCCAGCGGCACAAGGGTAAGCGGCATCCGGCTGCGCAGGACGATATCGGCGGCATCAGGGTCCGCGAACATATTGAATTCGGCGCTGGGAGTAATATTGCCGCATTCCGCATAGGCGCCGCCCATCGACACCACCCGTTCCACCCGCGTTGCGATATCGGGGGCCTTGATGACGGCCATGGCGAGATTGGTCATCGGCCCCAGCGTGACGACTGTTACAGTGTGGTCAGGATGGGCGCGGAACGTATCGATCAGGAAATCCACGCCGTGCTGCGCTGCGGGGCGCAGGGTCGGCTCGGGCAGGGCGGGGCCATCCATGCCGGTCTGGCCATGCACGTGTTCCGCCGTTACCGGATCGCGCCGGACGGGACGCGCGCAACCGGCATGAACGGGAATATCCCGCCGCCCGGCCAGTTCCAGTATTTTGCACGCATTGACCGCCGTCTGCCGTACCGGCACGTTGCCCGCCACGCTGACCAGCCCCAGAACATCCAGTTCGGGTGAAGCAAGGGCGAGCATGATGGCGATGGCATCATCCTGCCCCGGGTCCGTATCGATTATGATCCTGCGCCTGTCGGCCATCGTCCTGTTCCGGTAGAAATTAAGCATTACTGAATGATGATACCGGCTATGGCGGCACTCGTCAGGTTCGACAGCATGCCACCCAGCACGGCACGTGCGCTGCTGCGCGCCACTTCTTCGCGCCGGTCAGGGCACTGGCTGCCAAACGCCGCGACCAGTAACCCGACCGAACTGAGATTGGCAAAACCACACAGCGCGAAGGATGCAATGGCCGCCGCCTGATGGGACAGATGGCCCGCCTGAATGGCGGGGCCGAGCCGGGCGTAGGCGACGAATTCGTTCACCACCACCTTCAGCCCCAGCACCGAACCCACCGCGCCGCATTCACGCCCGCTTACGCCCAGCAGCCACGCAAGCGGCCCGAACACGAAACCCATAAGATATTCCAGTGACAAGGCGGGGATCCCGACCACGCCACCCGCCGCCTGCAATACACCGTTGACCAGCGCGATCAGGCCGATGCAGGCAACCAGCATGGCCGCGACCGCAAGAGCGGTCCGGGCACCCTTGAGGGCGCCTTCCATCACCGCCTCGAAAAACGCGCGATGATAGGCGCCGCGCGCCGCGTCAATCGAACCTGTCCGGTTTTCCGGCCCACGGGGCGCGAGTATCCTGCCGAACATCAGGCCGCCCGGTATCGCCATGAAGGATGCAGCCACAAGATAATCCGCCGGAATACCCAGCCCCACATACCCCACGAGTGTCGCCCCCGATACCGAGGCAGCGCCACTGCACAGCACGCTGAACAGTTCCGTCCCGTCCATTGCGGCAAGATAGGGACCAAGGGCCACCGGCAGTTCGCTCTGGCCCACGAAAATGGTGATGACCGCCCCAAAGGATTCCACGGGTGACGTGCCCAGCAACCGTTGCAGCGCGCGCCCGAAGATGCGCGCGAACGCCTGCATCACCCCGCAATGGTACAGGATTGCGATCAGCGCACTGACATAGACCAGTGATGGCAGTACCTGAAACGCGAAGACATAGCCCCCATCAGGAAACAGGTCGCGCATACGCGGCCCCACAAGGGGACCAAACAGAAAACGCGCCCCCTGATCGCCGTAGGACAGGAGGCGCGTCACCATGGTCGATACGATCCGCAACGCTGCCTGCCCCATAGGGACACGTAGCACGACAAAGCCTATGGCGACCTGCAGCAGCAGGCATGCCATGACGATGCGGGGGCGGATATGCCTGCTGTCGGTGGAAAATGCGATGCCGATGCATATCAGGACGATAATGCCGATACATCCGCGGATATGCATGAACCAACCTTTGACAGCGCCGGACCTGGCAACAGGTTTTTCTGGCAAGTAGTTGTATCAGCGTAACATCATCCCCCGCCGCGTCAACCGGCGGGGGTGGGATCAGGCCGTTTCGGGCATCGTCGCCATGTCGATGACGAAGCGGTATTTCACGTCCGAACGCAGCATACGGGCGTAGGCGGTCTCGATTTCATCCATGCGGATCATCTCGATATCGGCGGTGATGCCATGCTCGCCACAGAAATCCAGCATCTCCTGCGTTTCGGGGATGCCGCCGATCAGGGAGCCGCTGAAATTGCAACGCTTCATCAGCAGGCTGAAAACCGAAACGGGCAGGGGGTTTTCCGGCGCGCCCACCTGCACCAGCGTACCGTCGCGGCGCAGCAGGTCCAGATAGGCATTGATATCATGATCGGCAGCGACGGCATCGAGAATGAAGTCAAAGCGACCGCGTTCCTTCGCCATGGCTTCCGGATCTTTGGACAGCACGACTTCATGCGCGCCAAGACGCAGCCCATCAGCGACCTTGCTGGCGGATGTGGTGAACAGCACCACCTCCGCGCCAAAGGCACGGGCGAATTTCACGCCCATATGGCCAAGTCCACCCAGCCCCACGATCCCCACACGCTGGCCCGGCCCGACCTTCCAGTGGCGCAGGGGGGAATAGGTGGTGATTCCCGCGCACAGCAGGGGGGCGACAGCAGCAGGGTCCAGTTTTTCGGGCACCTTCAGCACGAAAGCCTGATCGACCACAATCGCGCGGGAATATCCGCCAAAGGTGATGCCGCGCCCCTGCCGGTCCTCCCCGTTATAGGTGCCGACAAATCCTACCTCGCAATACTGCTCGAACCCCGCACGGCAACTGCTGCATTCCCGACAGGAATCGACCATGCAGCCAACCCCCACCAGTTCGCCCGCGCGGAAGCGGGTGACGGACGGGCCCACGCGTGTCACGCGCCCGACGATTTCATGCCCCGGTACGCAGGGAAAAATGGTGTTGTGCCATTCATTGCGGGCCTGATGCAGATCGGAATGGCAGACACCGCAATACATGATGTCGATCTGCACATCCTCGGGGCCGGGATCGCGGCGGTCCAGCGCGATGGGACCAAGGGACGCATCGGCAGCGGTGGCCGCGTAACCTACGCATGAAAACATGACTGACTCTCCGTTCCTGACATGCAACGCCGGACGTGCGCCGGGGCATACGATTTCCCTATTGTGAACAGAAGGCCGCCCCTTCTGTCGAGGGGAGGGACAGCACGCTCATGCAGCCGTGATCGCCGCCGGCCCTTCACACCGGCAGTTGCACCTGCCCGTTTGCATCGCGCGTAACGGGACAGACGGCCACGACCGCGCCCCACGGCAGCACGGCATACAGATGCGGGAAAAGCTGGCCGCCCCGTGCCGGTTCCCACCGCATGGCGGCCGGATCAAGCAGGCCGCAGTCAATGGCCAGCAGCATCAGGTCGCTCTGCCTGCTGAAATGCCGGTCCAGCGTACCGGGAACCTGTGCCCCGGTGGAAAAATGGATGAACCCGTCCGCCAGATCGGCCGGGGAGCCGGAAAAACTTCCCGTACGCTCGAAAATCTCATGTTCGGCGGAGGTCAGGATCTTGTAAACGATGCGGTCAGCCATGGCGCCTTTCCTGATTGCGGGGCCTGAGCAGCCCCTGTTTTCCCGCTACTGGCGGAAGACGGGCCTTTCAATGGCCCATCTGGCGGGGAATGGCAAAGCGCCTGCCCATCCGCAGGACAGGCAACGCCAGCAGCGCGAGGACCGTGCTGCCCCCCACCACGGCATAAGCCCCGGTGGTGGATAACGCTACACCCCCACACAGCGCGCCCGCGCCAATGCCCATATTGAAGCCGCATACGCAGAAGGAACACGCGGCTTCCCGCTCGTCCGGAGCCAGTTCGATGGCGTAGCTCTGCGGGCTGAGGTTCAGCACGCCCGTAACAATCCCCCACGCCGCCATATCGGCCCATACCGCAGCCGGAAACCAGCCCGAAAGCATGAGAAACGCGTGGCTGGCCAACAGCCCCACCACGGCAAACCCGATGGTCCGCCCGGCGGAATAGGGCAGGTTACCGCCCAGCCAGTTGCCCGCAACCCCGGCAACCCCGCATACCAGAAGCAGCAGCGGCAGCAGGGTTTCCGGACTGTGCGGAATGGCCTGCAACAGGGGGACGATGTAGGTATAGGCCGTGAACTGGGCCATCTCCACCAGTGCCGTCAGCACGGCGATATAGCGCAGCCGTGGCTGACGCAGCAGTTGCATGACATCAAGATGCCTGCGCTGCGCAGGAAGCGGCGGCAACAGCACCATCATGCCCGCCATGACCATAAAGGCCATTACCCCGAAAACGCCAAAGGCCGCACGCCATCCCATCCATTGCCCGATGGCGGAAGCCAGGGGAATGCCACCGGCAATGGCGACCGCAACACCGCTGAATGCCCATGCCGTAACCCGCGCGACCGGCAGGCCCGGCCCCAGCCGTACCGCCACACCGGCAATGATCGACCAGAAAATGCCATGCCCCAGCGCCAGTATCACCCGCAGCACGGCCATGAGTGCATAATTGGTGACAAACGCGCAGGCGATGTCCACCACCCCGGCAAGGCCCAGCAGACCGACCATGATGACGCGCCGGTCCACGCCGGAGGTCAGCAGCGTAAGCGGTATGGCACCCAGCGCCACCATCCATGCATACCCCGTGACCAGTTGTCCCACACTGCCAGCGGAGACCTGCAACCCCTGTGCAATATCCGTCAGAAGGCCGATGGGCAGGAGTTCGGTCACACCCCACACGAATGCTCCCATGGAGAGCAGGACGATACGCAACATAATCACAGACACCTGGAGGGTTCGAAAAACCCTTTGGCTCCGAGCTGTTCTGTGTGATTCCATTTCTTCGGCGTTGATTGGGGATGGTGG
>ERZ746981.120-NODE-120-length-65368-cov-902.778515_pt1 | contig 65368 bp, 60 predicted proteins | sample MGYA00374948_ERZ746981 | MGnify/ENA primary metagenome ERZ746981 (study PRJEB28757, sample SAMN06711160) | food metagenome | host: microorganism | place: China:Harbin | collected 2017-01-30 | study: EMG produced TPA metagenomics assembly of the Analysis of...
CTCAGATCTGTCATTGTAACAATAATATCGCCTTCTGACAGACAATATTCATCCGGCACGGGACCGTTATAATATTTGGCCTTGCCTGATCTAAACCCTCCGCCAATGGCGAAATTTCCCGGTGTTGCAAGTATGAACCCGGTAGGCGAATCAGAAAAAAATTCACCCCTGAACGCAAATCCGTGCCTGATGTCAATAACGTCAGCAAGCTTCATATTGATTTTTGCCTTGCATATAATATGAGTTTCATTGAAAATAATTACCTGTAATCATGATTTATGGTTCAACACCCGGTAAAAATCCGGATGGGTGGCGTGTCGCGCCCGGCCACCAGAGGGTCCGTTATCCCCGCCTGCGGGGTAAGGGGCGGCATCATGCCGCGCGTTCCGGCACAATCAGCTTCAGGGCAGCCGTAATCTTCGCATTCAGTTCCGCGCCCTGACGGAACTGCGCCTGCAGGGTTTTTTCAAGTACCGCAAAACGTTCGGCAAATGGAATGCTGTCCTCTACGGTCTTTTTCTTACCCACATAACGCCCTGGTGTCAGGACAAAGCCGTGGCGTTCCACATCTTCCAGTGTAACGGATTTGCAGAAGCCCGGAATATCCCCATAAGGCCCGGCCCCCTTTTCGCCGCGCCAGGCATGATAGGTACCGGCAATAAGGGCAACATCCGCATCCGTCAGCTCACGACGGGTGCGATCGACCATGATGCCGAGTTTGCGGGCATCGATGAACAGTATTTCCCCACGCCGGTCCCGCCAGCCTTTCGGATTCTTGTTGCGGGCAAGGAACCACAGGCAGGCGCGGATCTGTGTCGAATAAAAAAGCTGGCCGGGCAGTGCCACCATGCAGTCAACAACGTCGGCCCCGACCATGCGGCGGCGGATGTCGCCTTCACCATTCTGGTCCGACGACATGGAACCATTGGCCAGGACCACGCCTGCCATTCCATCGGGAGCCAGATGCCATAGAATATGCTGGAGCCATGCATAATTGGCATTGCCCGCGGAGGGTTTGCCATACTGCCATCGCGGGTCCTCCTCCAGCGAGGCGTTCCACCACTCCGAAACGTTGAATGGCGGATTGGCAAGGATGGTATCGAAGCGCAGATCCTTCAGGGCATCACGCAGGAAGCTGCCTTCGTTGTTCCAGCGAATATCCGCGCCAATACCCCGTACGGCAAGGTTCATTTTCGCCAGACGCCAGGTGGTGTAATTGCTCTCCTGCCCGTAAATGGCGATATCACCCAGCTTGCCGCCATGGCTTTCCACGAACTGTTCGGACTGCACGAACATGCCACCAGAGCCGCAACAGGGATCGTAAACGCGGCCCTTATAAGGTTCGAGCATGGAAACCAGCGTGCGTACGACGCTGGACGGCGTGTAGAACTCTCCCCCGCGCCTGCCTTCAGCGCCGGCAAAACCGCCGAGGAAATATTCATAGACACGCCCCAGAACATCACGGGCCTGATCTTCGCTGCCGCCCATGCCGATTTCGGAAATGAGATCGACCAGTTCACCCAGCATCACGCTATCAAGTTCGCGGCGTCCATAATCCTTGGGCAGGACATTTTTCAGCTGATCGGGATTGGCCTGTTCGATTGCCAGCATGGCATCATCGATCATTGTGCCGATGGCGGACGAGCGGGCATTGGCCTGAAGATGCGACCAGCGGGCGGCTTCCGGCACCCAGAAAATGTTCTCGGCCAGATATTCGTCCGGATCTTCCGCCGCTTCCCGATCATCATGCAGAAGGGCTTCGTGATGCGCCTCGAAGGCGGTGGAGATATAGCGCAGGAAGATCAGCCCGAGCGTAACATGCTTGTAGTCCGAGGGCTCAAGGTTCTTGCGCAGCTTGTCAGCGGCAAGGAACATCTGCTGCTCAAAACCGAGATTGGCGGCGGTTGCCTTCGCCTTCCTCCGTGTTGTTTTTTTGGGGGCCGGAGCAGCGTCCGGGTTCTTGCGGGGGCGGCCACGAGGCATGGAAACAGGCTTTCACGATAACAGGACAGCACGTTACAATCTGCCTGATCAGGGTTCAATCGTCGAGGGGTGAGGGCATTATGCCAGAGCGCGGATCTGGACACGCCCCCCGTTCTGCCCGTGCAGGTTGCCTATGCCAGGGCATTCAGGCCCCGGCTGGATGCGGCCCTGCCATATGCAGCGCAGGCGGAAAGGGCACTGGAGTGGGTAAAAGAGACCGAACGGCGTGAACAGATGCGCAGGCGCGTCCGCCACCGCGCCCTGACCGATGCACAGGGACTGCACTGGATATGGCACGAACTGGCCCGGGCATGAACGCCCGCCATACCGGCATTGGCAGAAACGGTATCACATCCCCTTGCCCCATATCCGGAAATGCCCGTACTGAACGTGCAGTCGGCCACACCGGCAGGATACCGGAATGCGTTGCCATACCAGACCCCGGACGGGCGCGGATTACACGGACCCGCCACCATCCCCGCGCCGCGCATGCCGGATGCGCCGCCGCCGGCATGCACGCGCCACATCCATGACCAGCGGGGGCAGCAGCCCACGCAGGTACACTTCCAGCCGCTGCGAAGCCGACTGGCTGTACGTGGCCAGATAGAGCGTGTCCCCGCGCCGGTCCCGCGCCTGCGGGCGGGGCGCGGTATAGAAATAGGCAATCAGCGACCGGCGTACCCGGCCGGGCCGCACCGCCGTGGGGTGTCCATGCCATGCCCGGACCGACTGTTCCATCAGTACCGTGCAGGCGAAGGACGGGCATATTTCCACGCCCCGTCGCCGGGGCCGGTCATGCCACAGTTCCAGGGCACCCCCATCTTCCCCCCGCCAGCCGGAATTGAGATAGGTAATGAGCGCCAGCCGGTTTTCCAGGTGGGTGACGGGATGATGGCCGAAATCGAGATGTACCTGAAAATGCCCCTGTCCCCCCACTTCATGCATGCCGCCACCATACAGGTAGGGATCAGGCACCAGTCCCGTAATACCGGTCAGGCGGGTAAGCAGCCGCAGGAAGGGGGCCGCATGCACGATATCGAAAAACTGCTGCACGGCGGAAGGCAGGACAGTGGTCATGCTGGTGGACCGCCGGGTCTGCATCTGGTTGCGAAAGACGTTCACATCATTCAGCGCCGACAGGTCGAATTCCCGCAATGCCCCTTCGAGCAGGGCAGCCGGGAAAAGATCATCCATGACCAGATACGGGAAAGGCCGCGCGGTCGCATAATCCCGCGCCAGCCGGTCGAGCAGCGGTGAATCCGGGCGGCCTAGTTCACGAAGGAGGGGCAGATCAGCCATGCGGCACATCCTGTAAAACCCCACAGCTTGAAAATAATTATGTCTTTTTTTGAAACCGGAACCCTAAAAAATTCATTAAAATATTGAACATAATAGACCAGTCGCTCTCATATTTAACTGAACATGGAAATGAACCCGGATTTATATTTACACCGGGTGTCAGGCTGCCCGCCGCCCCTGCCCGCATGGCAGGTGAACGCTTGCCCCCCATCCCCTTTGGCAGGCAGTCCGTGGCATACTGCGCCCCCACCCAAGGAGGTAACAGGCTTATGGAACCGTGGACTTCATTCACGCTGTTTGGAAAATCCGGCACGATCTACCAGTTCCGGCGCGTACCCACGCCACGGCCGGCGCAGGCGGCCGTCTTCCTGCTAACGACCGTCATGGGATCAACAGCCAATGGCGGGTCATGGCAGTTCGTGGAGCCCGAGATCGGCACCGTCACGTCACTGGGGGGGGAATGGGACAGCGTGATCACCCCCGCGCGCAAGGCCAAGGCGGAAAGCGATGACGTGCTGGTCTGCTTTCCTGAAAGCGGGGATGTGGCCGATGCGCTGGCGGACCTGACCGCTGGCGGGGCGCAGGCCCTGTCCGCATAACGCCTTCCCGTCCCACCGGCACAGACGTGACTGGACGCGGGCGGGGCGTGCGTTCAACACTGCCTGTCCCAGCCGGATGGAGTTCCCCGCCATGCCCCCCTGCCGCCCTGTCCTGATCGCCCTTGTGACCGGCCTGCTGGCCGCCCATGCCATCACGCCCGCGCGGGCCGATGACCGGCCGGTCCTGCTGCGCCACGCCACCGTCATTGACGGGACCGGCAGTCCGGCGCAGCCCGATACGGACATCCTGATCCAGCAGGGACATATCGCGCGCATCGGCCATGCCCTGCCCGTCCCGGCCCATGCCCGCATCATTACCCTGCATGGCCAGACCGTGCTGCCGGGGCTGATTTCCGACCACAGCCATGTGGGACAGGTCAGCGGCATCCAGAATGGCGCGGTGAATTACACCCGCGCCAACATTCTGGCGGCACTGGCGCAGTACGAGCATTACGGCGTCCTGACCATCACCGCCCTGGGCCTGAACCGCTCGCCGCTGTTTGATGACCTGCGGCGCGAGCAGCATGCCGCGCTCAACCCCGGTGCCGACCTGTATGGCGTGGACCAGGGCATTGGCACACCCGATGGCGTGCCACCGCAGAACATGTTCCATCTGGGCGCCGACCAGGTCTTCCGCCCCACCACACCGGATGAGGCACGGGCCGCCGTTGACAGGATGGCCGATGAAGGCACGGACCTGATCAAGCTGTGGGTGGATGATTTCCGCAACGGAGTGCCTGGCGCGCATCCGCTGCCCAAGATGAAGCCCGCCATCTACCGCGCCGTCATTGAACAGGCGCATCTGCGCGGCAGGCGGGTGGCCGCCCATATCCATGACCTGTCCGATGCCCGGGCGCTGGTGGCTGCGGGGGTGGACATCCTGGCGCATGGCGTGCGTGACAGGCCGGTTGATGCCACCCTGATCAGCGCCATGACCCAGCAGGGCACCGGCTACATCGCCACACTGGACCTGGACGAGGCCAATTACATCTTTGCCGAACACCCTGAATGGCTGGAGGACCCGTTCCTCTCCTACGGGCTGTCACCCGCGCTGCGCCAGCAGTTTGCCGACCCGGCATGGCGGCGGAAAATACTGGCGGCCCCCCTTACCGTTGCCTCGCACAAGGCGCTGGCGGTGAACATGCGCAACCTGCTGGCCCTGTACCGCGCGGGCATCGCCATCGGCTTTGGCACGGATTCCGGGGCCACCCCCACCCGTATTCCCGGCTTTGCGGAACATCGGGAACTGCGCCTGTCCATCATGGCCGGGCTGACACCGCTCCAGGCCATAACCCTGGCAACGGGTGATGCAGCGCGGCTCATGAAACTGTCCGACCGGGGCACGATCGCACCGGGACAGCTGGCGGACCTGCTGGTGGTGCAGGGGGAACCGCTGGCCGATCCGCGCGCGCTCGACCGCCTCCAGCAGGTCTGGCACCGTGGGCGGCTGGTGGCCGGGCCACTGCCCGGCCAGTTCCAGAGCGGGCAGGCCACCGCCACCCCATGACAGGAGATACGCCCATGCCCGGAAAAAAGACCCGGACCGCCCTGCGCCCGGCTGCCCTGCTTGCCATGCTGCTGGCCGCCCCCCTTGCCGCCTGTGCCGGCCCCACGGGACCACAGCTGTCAGGCCCGGATGGCCCGATGATCGCCAACAATGACTGGAACGAGCATAATTACGGCATGGGCTATTATTCCGGCCCCTATGATGACGGGTTTGAAGCCGAAGGGCTGGATGGCGGCCCACCCGCCTATCTGGGTGACGAGTTCATGCGCTAGTGCGGCGCGATCGCCATGACGGACTGACTGGCTGAAACAGCCCCTTAGCAGCGGGTGGAAAAACGGTCCCACGGGGTGATGCGGGTTACCGGCAGGTCCACCGGGCGACTGAACACCTCGGCTGACAGATAGGCCAGTTCCGCCTCCACCGCGCCTTCGGCCAGGGTGATGGACCATGCGCGCGGGTTGCCATCCGTGCCGTCATTCCAGCGGTAACCACGCTGGCGCAGCGTGTCCTTGTATTCATAGGGCGCGTTCTCGGCCCAGATCCGGCAGCGGATCTGGCGTGCATTGTCCAGCAGTGCCGCCAGTGCCGGGCGCTCCGACACCGGCAGCACCCGGTCCAGGATGGCAATGCCCGCCTGGCAGTCATCCACCGCGCGGTGCCCGTCAAACCAGAACCCCGCCTGCATGCCAAGATAGGACAGCTTGCGCCCTTCATACCCTTCCGCCGCCCAGTCCACGTCCCGCATGGAGCAGGCCCACGGCTTGGTGGTGAAAACGGGACTGAAGGCTTCAGCGAATTTACGGTCAAAATTTGCATTATGAGCGATAATAAGCGAAGCGGGCGCGACAAACCCCGCCACTTCATCCGCCGTGACACGCTGCCCGGCCACCATGTCGGGCGTGATGCCGGTCAGCGCGGTGATCTGGGGCGGAATGGGGCAGGATGGTTCCCGCAGGCGGCTGAACGGTTCCAGCGTGCCCAGAATTTTCCCCTCCAGCGTATAGACAAAGGGTACGATGCCGAATTCGATAATCTCGTCCTTTGCGGCACTCAGCCCCGTGGTCTCAAGATCCAGAAACATGCCAAGCCGCGTGCCGCCGCCCTGCGCATCACCGCCAGCGGGATACTGCGCCAGCACCCGCGGCGTGAGCGGGCGCAGGACCCGGTAGCGGCCACTTCCCTCCAGCGTGCGGGCCAGCCGTTCCATCTGCATGGGGTCGGGATCGGTCATGACGGGATCATCCATTGGGTCGCATCTCCTGACTGGTGGGGTTCCATGGATATGCGAACCGGCTGCACACCTGTCCAGACGGAAGTGACGTTGCGGGAGGACATCCGCTGTAATATTACAAATATTGTCAGGCCATCCGGTACTGACCCGGCACACCTTACGCGCATACAGGATACGCCATGGCACAGACCGCCGGGCCGACCCCACCCCCCGGCGGCGGGCAGGCCGACGGGCATGGCACCCCGTCCCGCCCCCACCGGCTGGAAGATCATGGCCATGACAGGATCATCCGCGTGGGGCAGGTGGACCGCATCTGGTCGGATTTCTACCACCATGCCCTGACCGCGCCGTGGAGCACGTTCTTCTGGGGCTCGCTGCTGGTCTATGTGGCGGTCAACCTTGTCTTTGCCCTGCTCTACATGGCCGACAGCGGCGGGGTGAACGGCGCGCATCCGGGCAGCTTTGCCGATTTCTTCTTCTTCAGCGTGCAGACACTGTCCACCGTCGGCTATGGCGGCATGGTGCCGGTCAGCCGCACCGCCAACCTGATCGCAACGGTGGAGGTACTGGGCGGCATGATGATCAACGCCCTGGCCACGGGCCTGATCTTTGCCCGGTTCTCCCGCCCGCGCGCGCGGGTCATGTTCAGCGACAAGGCGCTCATCCTGCCCGAAAACGGACAGATGCACCTTGATATCCGCATTGCCAACTGCAGGCGCAGCCCGATCCTGTCGGTTGATGTGGAATTCGCGCTGGCCCGGCTGATCCGCATGCCCACGGGGCGGGTGGTCCGCCAGTTCGACCCGCTGCTGCTGCAGCAATCCCATGTGCCCGTGCTGCGCTTCGCCTGCACGCCCACCCATGTGATTGATGCGCGGAGTCCGCTCCATGGCCTGACGGAGGCCGACCTGTCGGCGCAGGAAGCGGAAATCATCGTCAGCCTGACCGGAACGGACGAGGCATCAGGGCAGACCGTTTTCGCACGTTCGGCTTACGGATTTGACCGGATGCTGTATAACCATCGTTTCGTTGACATCATAAACGCCGGGCCGGATGGGCGGATCACCGTTGACTATACCCGCTTTGACCATACCGAATCCCCACAGGATGAAAACGCCCTCAGGGCGGAATACCTGTCCGACCAGCCCGACTGAGCGATGGGCGGGCCACGGCGCCGCCCGCCGCCTGCGTGCGTTCGTGCTGGCCATGCTGGCCGGGACCTGCCCCCCCGGGCCGGCCCATGCGGCCACGCATGCCCGCCACGCCGCCGCACCCACGCCACAGTCCCCGCCGCCGCCCGCCATGCTGTACGGCCTGCCCGCGCCGTGCCTGAGCCATGTCATCACGGCCCCGCTGCAGACCAACAGCGGCAGCCCCCTTGTACCGGCCACGTTCAATGACACCACGGGCCTTGCGTATCTGAGCGTGACCCAGGACCAGGTGGGCGTCTATGCCACGACGGAAAAGGAATTTCCCATCCAGTCCGTCGTCAGCATCCGCACCATAGCCGGCATGGACACCACCTATACCACCGTGCTGCACAGCCTGCGCATAAGCAACGGCCTGGCCAGCGATGTGCCGGCGCTGGTCATCGGGGCCAGCATGCCCCATATCGGCACCCAGCCGGTACTGGGGGTGATCGGCTACGATGTGCTGAGCAATTACGACGTGCTGCTGGATTTTCAAGACCGGCAGATGGTCCTGTTCATGCCCGTCAGCACCCCGGCCTGCCCGCCGCTGCGTGACTGGCTGGGGGCGGACAGCATGGGTGTGCCCCTGCTGCCCGATTCGACAGGGCGCATGACCGGCATCGTCATGAAGGTGGGCGGGCAGGCGGTGCGGATGGAAATCGAGCCGGGGGCGGACATGTCCTCCCTGTCCCGACGGGACGCGAGGACACTGGGCCTGACCAGCGCCATCCTGCACGATGACATGCATGTCCGCACCAATGCGGGAAGGATCCTCAACGGGCGGCGGCACCATTTTGACCATGTGACACTGGGCGCATGGCAGGACCTGCCGCTGGACGTGAATGTGGAAAAGACAAGCTACAGCATCCTGGCCATGAACTTCCTGCGCCGCAGGCGCGTCTTGCTGGCCTTCCCGCAGGACATGCTGTTCCTGACCCCGCAGCAGGACGTGCCCAATGACCGGGGGCAGGCCACGCATGGCATCCTCAGCACCCGCACCGCCATTGCCCGCATGGTCGACACACCGCCACCCGCGCCGGGGGCGGCAGACAGCCACACCGTGCTCCAGCCCGATACACCCGCATCCACGACCGGCACGCAGCCCGCTGCCCATTGAGCACCTGAATACAAATTTGATAAAAAACAGAAGTTTTTAGGGGCCGCCTTTTTCCAAAAAGGCGGCGGTCCCTGAAGCTGTCTGAAAAAAGCTTCACCAGAAACTTCTTTATGGCTTCAGGGTCTATGCCAGCCCCACGGCCAGCAGCCGGTCCCGGTAGGGGCCGGGCACGCGCTCCAGTTCCGCCATGCTGCCCTGCTGGGCAATGTGGCCATGCTCCATCACCACAATCCGGTCAAACCCGCGCAGGGTGGACAGCCGGTGCGCCACCGCGATGACGGTGCGCCCCACCATCAGCCGTTCAAGGGCCGCATGCACATGGCGCTCGCTTTCCCCATCAAGCGCGCTTGTCGCCTCATCCAGTATCAGGATCGGCGCATTGCGCAGGAAGGCGCGTGCAATGGCAAGGCGCTGGCGCTGGCCGCCGGACAGCATGACCCCCCGCTCCCCCACCACCGTATCGAACCCGCGAGGCATGGCGGCGATGAAACCGGCACAGCCCGCGGCCTCGGCCGCCGCCTGCACGGCCGCATCCGTCGCATCGGGACAGCCATAGCGGATATTTTCCAGCACCGAACGGCGCAGCAGGTACACATCCTGCGGCACCACCGCCATGCTGGCACGCAGGCTGGCCTCATCCAGTTCCAGGATGTTGACGCCATCAATCTCCACCGCCCCTTCCTGCACAAAACGCTGGCGCTGCAGCAGGGCCAGCACCGTGCTCTTGCCCGAACCCGATACCCCCACCAGCCCGACCCGGCTGCCTGCCGGAATGTCCAGATCGAAATGCGACAGGACGGGACGGCCGCCGGGATAGGCAAACGTCACGTCGCGCAGCCTGACATGCCCCTGGCAATTGGTATGGTGCAGGCGCACCGTCTCGGGCACGCCGCTGCGCTCATGCGCCACCAGCAGGTGGTCCAGCGTTTCCGCCAGGCGGGTGACGTGCTTCATCGCCTCCACCATGGAAAAGGCAAGGTCGCGCGTGCAGTTGAGGATCAGGAAGCCCAGCGTGGTCACCATCACCACATCGCCCGTGGTGGCCCTGTGCCATCGCCACAGCAGCACCGCCCACAGCAGCAGCCCCGTGGTCATCACGGCGGTGACGATGGAATGGATCATGCGCAGCTTTTCCATGTACCGCAGCGAGCGCGTGTGCAGCGCGGTCTCACCACCAATGCGTGCGCGCATGCGCCCGTGCTCGGCGCCGATCATGCCATAGGCGCGCACCAGCGGCAGGTTCTGCATGACGTCCAGCATCTCGCCGTCCACCTCCGCCGCTTCCGCCGCGTAAGCCAGATGCAGCCCCTGCCCCCGCCCCGCCAGCCGGTATATCCCAAGCCCCAGCAGCACGGTCATGGCCACCAGCACCACCACCATGAGCGGGCTGACCGTGCCAAGCGTGGCAATGGCCAGCACCATGTTCAGGGCAGAGGGCAGCAGGTTCCACGCCGCCATGTTTTCCAGCGCCACCACGGCGGAAGCGGCGGCCGAGACACGGGCGGCCAGCGCACCGGACAGCCGGTCGGCAAAATAGGTGGCGGCATGCCCGGTCAGGTAGCGGAACAGATCCTGGCGCACATCGCTGCCCACGCGCACGAACACGCCCGACGCCATCCACCCCGCCACGCGCCAGGCCGCGTTGTCACACATGATGGTCAGGCAGAACAGGATGATGGACACCCACACCGCCCGCATGTCCTGCCCGCCCTGCGTCATGCCGTTGACCAGATGGCGGATGATGGCGGACATGCCCACATTGCACGCAACCGCAATGGCGATGGCGGTGATGATGATGGCATGCCAGCGCGCATGCAGCCGCACGTAATGCCCGATGAAGGCCAGCGGGCGATGGCGGTAGCGCTGCAGGATGGCCAGATCCGCATGCTCCGCCCCGGGCCGGAACGGGGTGGCGGCCGGGTCTGGCGGCGCTGTCGCGGCGGCCGGATTATTGACGGGTGTGGTCATGTAATGGTGCTGCCCCTGTGCATGGCGGGCGGTAAGGTCCGCAGTTCTGCCGCATTTCGCCCGGTATCATGCCTGCATGACGGACGCACCCCTCTCCCGCCTGGCGGGACGCATCACCTTCGTATCGCTACTGATCGTGTGGCTGGCCATCATGGCGCATGACCCCGTCCACCTGCCCTTCTGAAACCCGCCGCGGCGGCGGGGGTTCATGGCCGAATACCGACCGGCCGCCATATTCATGCGAGCGGTCGTATTCTTCCGCCATGATGGCGGAAAAGGACGGTCCCGTCGCCTCACGCTCCAGCCGCCTTGTGGCGCGGTCCAGCCTGCGGATGGCATCCAGCCGTTCCTCACGCCCCAGCCGGGCGGCCGAGACCGCCGCCTTCATGACCGACAGCGTGCGGTCATACACCGCCACCGGCACGGGATAGGGGTGCCGGTCCTTGCCACCATGGGCAAGGGAGAAGCGCGCCGGGTCGGAAAAGCGGCAGGGCGCGCCGTGCACCACCTCGGCCACCAGCGCCAGGGCGCGCACGGTCCGCGCCCCCACGCCGGGCACGCGCAGCAGGTCGGCAAAATCGCGTGGTCCCGCCTCGGCCGCCGCCGCCAGCGCGCCATGCAGGCGGCGCATGTTCACATCCACGGGCCTTACGTCATGATGGGCGGGCAGGAACAGGTGCGGCAGGTCCCCCTGCGCGGGCGTGGGGGGTACCCGGCCCTCGATCCGCGTGACCTCGCGGGTCAGCCCGTCTGGCCCCATGGCATGCAGCAGGTCCAGCTGCCCCCGGCGCGACGGGGCCGCGCGCCGGTCCGTCAGGTTCACGATCGCGTCCTGCGCCATGCGCCCTTCGATGGCCGCATGCGGAGCATCGACAAAACTCTCCAGCCCTTCGGAAAGCCAGTGATAGCGTCGCGCCATGCGCCGGCCCGTATGCATGCCCTGCTGGATGACCGTCCACCTGCCATCCGCCGCCACCACGAAGCCATGCAGGTACAGGTCGAATCCGTCCTGCACGGCAGCACTGTCCACCTTGGCCACCATGCGGCTGGTCGCCACCAGCGGTGTAGCATCGAGTCCGGTCCTGTCCCCCACCACCCGCAGTTCATCAGGCGTGCGGCGGGAATGGCGGCCCCGCCCGCCACACACATACAGCCCCAGTTCACCCGATAACGGGGCCAGCCCGCGCTTGAGTGCCCCGATCACCGATGTGGTCATGCCTGATGAATGCCAGTCCATGCCCATCACCGCGCCAAAGGACTGGAACCAGAACGGATGGGCCAGGCGGCGCAGGAATTCGTCACGCCCGTAATGATGGATGACCGCCTGCGCGATCACACCCCCCAGCCGGGCCATGCGCTGGCCCAGCCACGCTGGCACGCGCCCGGTATGGAGGGGCAGGTCGGCAGCGCCCGCGCGTCGGGTCATGGGGTTCCTTTCGGTGGGGGCGTGTCCCGCCCCTTCCGGCGGGCGGGGTCAGTCGTGACGGGATTCCGCCGCTTGCATGAAGGCGGCCAGTCCCACATCCAGCGCGCGACGGAGTGCCGCCAGCGTCTCCTTGCCCACATAATGCTCCATCCCCTCGGCATCGACCCGCGCGCTGGCCTCGCTCACGCCCAGCGCGCGCAGGAACTGCTCGACCAGCAGATGGCGCTCCCGGCTCTCGCGCGCCATGTCATGCCCGGCACCGGTCAGGAAGATACCACGATAGCGACGGCGCGTGACCAGTCCTTCCGCCTCCAGCCGCACCAGCATCTTGGCCACCGTGGGCTGCGATACGCCAAGGCGCGCGGCAATATCGACCTGACGTGCCTCCTGCCCGTCATTGAGCAGGTCATCGATCAGTTCGACATAATCCTCGACCAGCGCCGTCTTGCGCGCCAGACGGGCCTGACGGAACCCGGCGGACTGCATGTCCGCGTCCACCATGGTCTGCCCGGGCATGCCACGGCCCCCATCCGGGACGGGCTTAGGGTCGGGCATGCTGCGTACTCCCGCTGGCAGGCATGGCGCTAACGCGTACGGTCCGTATCGGGCATCGTGTCATAGAACCAGCATGGGCCGGTCACCTTGCGCATGGCGGCCTGCGTGGTGGGCACGGGCCTGACCACGTCGCAGCCCGGTGTCCAGCCTTCCGGTGTCATGACGGTATTGCCGTCGCTGCGGCGCAGGGCCTCGACCAGGCGGAGCAGTTCCTCCACCGACCGGCCAACCGACATCGGATACCATACCAGCGCACGGATCACGCCCACCGGGTCAATCACGTAACTGGCGCGGACCGTGGCGCTGTTCTGCGCGGTCTGGTCCAGCATGCCATAGGCGCGGCAGACCGCCATGGAGGGGTCCTCCACCAGCGGGAACGGGATCTCGACGCCAAAACGCTCCTGTATCGTCTCCAGCCACGCCAGATGGGCGTACAGACTGTCAACCGACAGGCCCAGCAGGGCGCAGTCCAGCTTTTCAAAACGATCGACCGCCTTGGCCAGCGCCATGAACTCGCTGGTGCAGACGGGCGTGAAATCAGCCGGGTGCGAGAAAAACAGAAGCCAGCGCCCGCGGAAATCCGACAGGCGCATTTCGCCCTTCGTGGTACGGGCCACGAAATCCGGCGCCACGTCGCCAATACGCAACGGACGCGCCGCAACCATACCGGCGTCCGTGGATATGCTGCCCTCAGTATTCATTCTCTGCCCTTTTGCATCTGCCGCGCCTTGACGCAACCCATCTCATAACATACATTTATTATGTAATTCATAAACTATGGAAAATATTCCATGCCAGACCCTGCCATCCAGGCCGCCACGCGCCAGATCATCACATGCCGTGAAACAGGCAGGGTGCCTGTTGTCAGGACGTTTTTCGACACCCCGACCTTTACCGCCACCCATGTCGTGCAGGACCCGGCCACACGCGCCTGCGCGGTGGTGGACAGCGTGATGGACTACGACCCCGCATCGGGCAAAACCGACCATGCCATGGCGCAGGAGATGGCGGACTACGTCACGGCCGGAAAGCTGAAGGTGGAATGGCTGCTGGAAACGCATGTCCACGCCGACCATCTGTCCGCCGCCCCCTGGCTGCAGGAACGGCTGGGCGGGCGGCTTGCCATCGGGGCGGACATCCTTCGCGTGCAGGACATCTTCGGCAGGCTGTTCAATGCCGGAACGCGCTTCGCGCGCGACGGCTCGCAGTTCGACCACCTGTTCCATGATGGCGAGACCTTCACACTTGGCACCCTGCCCGCCATCGCCCTGCATGTGCCCGGCCACACCCCGGCGGACATGGCCTATGTGATCGGGGATGCCGCCTTTATCGGCGATACGCTGTTCATGCCCGATTACGGCACGGCACGGGCCGATTTTCCCGGCGGGAATGCACGCACGCTGTACCGCTCCATCCGCAGGCTGCTGTCCCTGCCGGACGAGACGCGGGTCTTCCTGTGCCACGATTACAAGGCCCCGGGGCGCGATACCTATGCGTGGGAAACCACCATCGGCGCGGAACGGGCCCACAATGTCCACGTTCATGACGGTGTGGATGAAGAAACATTCGTCACGATGCGCACCACGCGCGATGCCACGCTGTCGCTACCCAACCTGATCATGCCATCCGTGCAGGTCAACATGCGGGGCGGCCATCTGCCCGAGCCGGAAGACAATGGTGTAAGCTACATCAAGATACCGGTCAGCGGTTCCTGACAGACCCCGTGCCCTGTCCCGCTTTCATTTCCTACTGTGCTTATGGAGACCATTCATGACAGACACCGCGCCCTCCGCCCCCAGCCTGTCCAGTGCGGCACGGGGGCTGACCTATGATGTCGTGGTGGTGGGTGGAGGGGCCGCGGGCCTGTCCACCGCCGCCAGCATCCTCAAGCGCCGGGGCGGCATTACGGTTGCCATCATCGAACCCTCGGCGTCCCATTTCTACCAGCCGGGCTGGACGCTGGTCGGTGGCGGGGTGTTCAAGCAGTCCCAGACGCGACGGTCGGAAAAAAGGCTGATCCCGGCAGGCGCCGACTGGGTGCAGGCGGCGGCCACCGGGTTCGAGCCCGAATCCAATCTGGTGCACCTGTCCAGCGGGTCCTCCATCCGCTACAGCGTGCTGGTCGTGGCCACCGGGCTGACCCTGAACTGGGACGGGATCGAGGGCCTGGGCGAGACGCTGGGCCGCAATGGCGTGACCTCCAACTACCGCTACGACCTGGCTCCCTATACGTGGCAGCTGGTACAGACACTGGGGCGCGGCAACGCGGTGTTCACCCAGCCCCCCATGCCCATCAAATGCGCGGGCGCGCCGCAGAAGGCGATGTACCTGGCCTGTGACGCATGGCGCAGGCGCGGGCTTGCCGACAACATCAACGTCTCCTTCCACACCGCGACACCGGGGCTGTTCGGGGTGAAGGAATTCGTGCCGCCGCTTATGGAATACATCCATCGCTACCACATTGACCTGTGCCTGAAGTCCAACCTGAAGAAGGTGGACGGCAAGAACCGTATCGCCACGTTCGAGAACGTGGCCGAGGACGGGAGCAAGACCACCACCGAGACGGAATTCGACATGCTGCATGTCGTCCCACCCCAGTGCGCGCCCGAAGTGATCCGCAACAGCCCCCTGGCGGGCGAGGGCGGCTGGGTGTCGGTGGACCCCGCCACCCTGCGCCACACCAGATTCGAGAACGTCTTTGCGCTGGGTGATGTGGCGGGCACGTCCAATGCCAAGACAGCCGCCGCCGTGCGCGTGCAGGCCCCGGTGGTTGCGGTCAACGTGCTGGCCGCGCTGGACCATAAGCCCATGGCCGCCGATTATGACGGTTATGGCGCCTGCCCGCTTACGGTGGAACGTGGCAGGATCGTGCTGGCCGAATTCGGCTATGGTGGCAAGCTGGAGCCTACCCTGCCGACATGGCTGCTGGATGGCCGCAAGCCCACCCATCTGGCCTGGTTCCTCAAAGAATGGGTGATGCCGGTGCTGTACTGGGATGGCATGCTCAAGGGCCGCGAACTGATGGTCGCCCCCCACAGGATCGGCACACCGCGCTGAGCGGGACGCGAACCGGCACGGGACATGGCCGCGCGGGGTGGACCTCCGCGCGGCCATGCGTATGAATACGGGCATGGATACCAAGCCGCCTTCCACCCACCATGTGGGGTCCTCGCGTCCGCTTCGGCTGGCCGGTGATGTTGTCAGCCACGCCATCTATGGCGGCCCCGGCAAATGCTACCGCTATGCCCTGACACGGACGTGGGATGCCACACGTCCCGCCGTGATGTGGCTCATGATGAACCCGTCCGTCGCCACGGAAGAGGGCGATGACCGCACCGTAGCCAAGTGCCAGCGTTATGCCCGCGAATGGGGCTATGGTACGCTGCTTGTGGGCAATACCTTCGCCTATCGCTGCACCGACCAGAAGCGCCTGACCGAGGTGCCCGACCCGGTCGGCCCCGAAAATGACAGCAACCTGCTGGCCATGGCGCGCAGGGCCGACCTGGTGGTGGCGGCCTATGGCTCGCCCCAGATAAAAAGCCTGCTGCCGCGCGGGCCGGAGGTGGTCCGCATGCTGCAGCAGCACGGGATTACCGTCAGCGCCATGCGCCTGAGCAGCAGGTCGGGCCGGCCCGAGCATCCGCTTTACCTGCCGGCCACGCTGCGGCCCACGCCGCTGCCCCCGCTCTGACCCGGAAACCATGCAGAAGTCTTTGAGTGCAGCTTTTTTCAGAAAACTGCAAAGACCGCCGCCTTTTTGAAAAAAGGCGGCACCCAGAAACTTCTATCATTCTTTCAGCCAAATAAAGCCAGCTGCTGCGGGGCAGGCGTGCCACCGGCTGGCCTCAGCCCCGATACCGTAATGCCCATGAGCCTTATGCCCCGCGCGGGTGGAAAGCACGGCATGAACAGGCCACAGGCACGCTGCTCCAGATCGGCATCATCGCGCACCGCATCCAGCCCGGTGCGCCCCCGCACGATCTGCCTGAAATCATTGTACCGGACCTTGACCGTTACGGTCACGCCAGTCAGGTCGCGGGCCTGGCAGCGGCTCCAGACCCGGTGCGCAAGCGCGCGGATGCTGACTTGTGCCGCCGCCCAGTCATGGATATCGGTATCGAAGGTCTGTTCCGCGCCAACGGAGCGGCGGGGGCGGTTGACCTCCACCGGGCGTTCATCGATCCCGCGCGCGATGCCGTGATAGAAACCGGCCGCCTTGCCGAAATGCCGCAGCAGGCGCGAAAGCGGCTGGCCGCGCAGGTCCAGCCCGGTGCGGATGCCCAGCGCGTTCATGCGCGCGGCGGTGGCAGGGCCGATGCCATGAAAGGCTTCCACCGGCAGGCCCGCCACGAAATCCGCCCCCATGGCCGGTGTAATGACAAACTGGCCATCGGGCTTGCGATAGTCCGATGCCAGCTTGGCCAGAAACTTATTGTAGGACACGCCTGCCGATGCGGTCAGCCCGGTCTCGGCATAAATCTGTTCGCGGATCATGGTGGCGATGCCGGTCGCCGACGGACAGGGCAGCAGTGGCTGCGTGACATCCAGATAGGCTTCATCCAGCGAGAGCGGCTGGATCAGGCTGGTAAAACGGGAAAATATGGCCTGTACCTGCGCCGAAACCGCGCGGTACACATCAAACCGGGGCGGCACGAACACCAGATCGGGACACTGGCGCAGCGCCGTAACCGATGGCATGGCCGAACGGACGCCGAAGCGCCGGGCTTCATAACTGGCGGCGGCCACGACGCCACGGCGTCCGGCACTGCCCACGGCAACCGGGCGCCCGCGCAGGGCCGGATTGTCACGCTGCTCGACCGAGGCGTAGAACGCATCCATGTCCACATGGATGATGCGGCGGCAGGCGCGCGTCATGCCGCATCCCGGCGGCGGCCATGCGCGGCCATGCCCACGGAAGGCATGACCGGCAGGCATTCAGGCCAGATCAGCCGTTGCACTTCTTTTTCTTGAGGAAAAACGCGATAACGCCGGCAATCGCGCCGAAAACCAGGATACCCTTCAGGCAGGGGGACTTGGAGGGGCACTTGGTCGTACAGTCAGACATGGTTCATTCCTTGATAAACAGGGCCACTCCGGACCGGAGTGGCGCGCCCCATACTACCCCATGCCCGAAGCATGACCATACCGCATTTTATCGCCATGTTCCCATGCCGCCCTGACATGCGATGACAGGGCAGCCGCATTGCGTTGTGCCATCTTTTGTTACGTGAGGCGGCAGGCAATGATGGACGGACAAGAGACCGGAGTGTGAACCATGAAGAAGATTGCCCTGCTGCCCGCCGCCCTGCTCATGCTTGGAACGGCCGTCGGCGCCGCCCACGCCACGCCATCCGCCGGCCGCGCGGTCAACCGTGACTTCGCCAAGCTGTCGGCCGATGGCAGCCGCGCGTTTGACGATATTGCCATGGCGCGTACCGCACTGGCCAACAACGACACCGCCGGTGCCGTCAAGCTGCTGACCGACGCCAACAACGCCCTGAAGCGCGCCAAGAGCGACAACAAGGTGTTCATGAAGGCGGAAGCCCAGCTGACCCCGCCCAGGAAGGCCCCGACGGGTGCGCCCGCGCCCGCCGCAGCACCATCCACCAAGCCGGTCGCCTGGCTGCCGGTTGATGGCGAATATATCGTGACCGAGGACCTGGAACCCAGCTCGACCAAGGCTACCGCCGTCAGCGCGGCCAATACCAGCCTGAACAAGAACCAGCCCGCCCAGGCAGCGCAGAACCTGCAGGTCGCGGCCGTGGATGTTGACTTCGTGCTGGCCATTGCCCCGCTTGACGCCAGCGCCAGCGATGTCTACCGCGCCACCAACCTGCTGGCGGGCAAGGACACCAAGGGGGCCGACAATGCCCTGCAGGAAGCCCAGAACAGCATCCGCTTCGTATCGGAAGACATGGTCGGCACCCCCGATGGCCAGCAGCCCCAGGGGGCCGGCAAGGGCAAGAAAGCCGCTGGCAACTGATCCTTCGGATTGATTGCGCTCCCGCCCATGCCGCGCACGGGTCCGTCATGCCGCACCCCCCGGCAGGGGGGCGGCAGGACCCTCCCCGCCCGACTCCATCCGCGCATCGTCGCCTGCGCCCTGGGGATCGGGATGGGATGGGGGGCGGCGGTACTATCCCTCCATACCGCGCGGGCCGCAGGTGAGGTCCAGCTGTGCCTGGAGCGCCATCCGGTCCAGAACAGCTTCGTGCAGGCCCTGCCCGAACCCTCATCGGTACAGGTTCCCGCTGGCACGGTATTCAATTACGCCGGCCATGCCTTTGGCCCGGCCGATGACCCGCTTGATCGCGCGCATGCCAATCCGGACGGGGATGGATGGCGCGGCATCCCGGCTGCGGAAGAGACCCGGCGGCGCACCCTTCAGATGGAAGACATCGGGGGGGATGGCACCTATCACCGCCCGCAGGCCGCTCTTATGACCACGGGGGCCGTTACACTGTCACCCGCCCGTCCCTGCGCCCGCATGGGGGCCAGCGCGCTACTGTCGGTTGACTGGACGTGGACGATGGATACGATCCCCGCCCGTCCCGACATGTATTTCCAGGTCTATGGCACCGTGCGCGATGGCCAGCTGGACCCGACATTCAATAATGATTCCGACCCGTTCCAGCGGATTGCCGCGCGCGGTGGCATAAACGCCATTGTGACCCAGACGGTCGATCAGGCGCTTAGCCTGCATTCCCCTGACCTGCCGTAAATCAACGCCCCGGCATGGGCCGGGGCCATGCTACTTTGATGGTGCCGGTCCCTTTCAGCCATGGCCCCGCTGCCCGGCTGCGTATACAACCGTTGGAGCCAGTGCACGGCAGTCCGGCATGGCGAAACATAACATGTATGTTAAAGGTAATTTTATGGAGCCTGACATATGCATGGCAGTCCGGACAACCGACGGGAACTATGGAGAAAGGGATGGCGCTCTACCAGTCCGCACAGTTTATCGACCTGTGGACCGACCCTGAATTCGACAAGATCCATCCCCCCCGTACCGTCGCGCCCCATTCCGGCATTTACCGCTGCGTGGGCTGCGGGGTGGAAATCGCGGTAGCCGAAGGGCACCTGCTGCCCCCCATCCATGCCCATCCGCACCGGCTTGGCACGAAGGAGGCATGGCAGATGATCGTCTATGCCGACCACCGCCAGAAACCGGGCTGACCGTTCATCCGTTCCGTGACACGCGGCAGCTTCGGGCGGCTGTTACCACCAGCCACCGCCCCACGGGCCGCCCCAGCCACCACCCCAGCCCCACATGCCCCAGTTCCATGAGGCATCTTGGTACATATCCGCCGTCATCTGCTGCTGGTCAGCCAGATTCTGCGCCTGCACATAGGACATGTAACGGCCATAGGCAGCCTGGTTGCCAACATACAGGCAGTTGCAGACCTTGGGGTCGGAATAGATGTAGAGCATATGGTCCCCGAAGGATTTCTGCAGGAACCGGTTGGGCGGCAGCTTCTGCAGCATCATCTGCCGTTCGGGATTATTGGCGGGCCTGGCAACAAAACCGGCGGCGGCAAGGCTGTTTTCCTTGTCCGCAATCTGGTCATGCACGCTTTCGCACGCTGTAAGCCCGGTGGACGCGACAAGCAGCAATGCGCCGCCTGCATAAAGATGTCTCAGCGCCCTTTTTGTTCCCATCGACATGCTGCCTGTTTCCATCCTGGTTGATGCGTGCATCCTGTCCCATGCGACGCGCGGAATAAAGATGTGACGGAAAAAACATATGCATTATTCCCGCAGAGTTTGATTTATCTCATGTCTCGAACGGTAACACCAATGCCATACCATAGGGGCGATGGGGGCATCGCATATCGAATCATCACTTAAAAACCTTGGCAGGTTCCCGTTATGGGAACCTGCCATTTTTCTTTGTGCGGATCGGGGGCGCAGGCAGGCTGCGGGGTGGGCGGACCGGGTGGTTCAGGGGCCTGGCCGTTTTCAGGCCGTCGTGGCCTGCGCCATCGTCCTGTCGCGTGGCGTGGGCATGGCGCCGGCTTCATCACGCAGCACATAGCCCTGCCCCCACACGGTGGCGATCAGCTGGCCCGCGCCGGCGCCCTGCAGTTTCTTGCGCAGCTTGCAGATGAAGACATCGATGATCTTCATCTCCGGCTCGTCCATGCCGCCATACAGGTGGTTGAGGAAGGCATCCTTGGTCAGGACCATGCCCTTGCGCAGCAGAAGCAGTTCCAGAATCATGTATTCCTTGCCCGTCAGGTGCACACCCTGCCCGTGCACGCTGACCTCCCGGCTGCCAAGGCACAGTTCCAGATGGCCCGCGCGCAGTGTCGGCTCGCTATATCCCTTCGAACGCCGGATGACCGCCTGCATCCGTGCCGTCAGTTCCATGGATTCGTAGGGGCGGGTCACGTAATCATCCGCGCCGGTGGAAAATGCCCTGACCTTTGCGGTCGCGCTCTTTTCCTCTGCCAAGACCATGACCGGCGTGGGTACCCGCGCGGCGCGGCTTATGCGGATCACTTCAAAACCGTCCACATCGGGCAGGTCCACGTTCATGACCGCCAGATCATAGTTATAGGATTTTAACATCCCCAGGGCATCGTGGCCGGTGTCGACATGATCGACCGTAAATCCGGCCTTCTCCATATGCCGCGTGGTCTCTTCGACTTTCCGGGCATTGGGCTCAACTAGCAAAATCCGCATATCGACCATCCAGTAGATATTTGTTCTACATCTACCTATAGGTGTATGCCATATTTTGAACAACCTAAAGTTGATGATATGTTAGCGGCATTCTATTCGTTTATCGTATTAAAAAATCCAAATTCAGCTAATAAATAGTTAATTATATCTTTTTTCACATCCTGCCGCATGATTCAGCGGGCCAGCCCCCGCCCCATAACCCGGAGCCGCGGCAATGGCCCGCCGGACATAATCGCGCGCCCGTACCACCGCATCACGCAGTTCCATGCCCTGTCCCAGCCCGGTGGCGATGGCGCTGGCAAGGGTGCAGCCGGTGCCATGGGTATGGCGGGTAGGAATGCGCGACCCGGTAAACGCCTCCATCCGGCCGCCCTGCTCCACCAGCACATCGACCAGTTCATTCCCTTCCATGTGCCCCCCCTTCAGCAGCACGGCGCGCGGGCCAAGGGCCAGCAGGTCGTGCGCCGCGTCCACCATCTCCCCCCGCCCGGCAATGGGGCGGCCCAGCAGGGCCTCGGCTTCGGGCAGGTTGGGGGTCAGCACCGTGGCCAGCGGTACCAGCCGCTCGCGCAGGCTTGCCAGCGCATCGTCACGCAGCAGGGGCGCACCACCCTTTGCCACCATGACCGGGTCCAGCACGTAGGGTATGTCGGCGGATGTCACCAGCACGGCGGCAATCGCCCCGATCACTTCCGGCCGGTCCAGCATGCCGCTCTTGAAGGCATCCACCCCCAGGTCATCCATCACGCAGCGCATCTGCGCCACGATGAATTCAGGGGAGACCGGCATGACATCATGCACCCCCAGCGTATCCTGTGCCGTAAGGGCGGTGATGGCGGTCATGGCAAAGCCGCCCAGTACCGTCACGGTCTTGATATCGGCCTGGATACCGGCGCCACCGCCACTATCGCTTCCCGCCATGATCAGAATGCGCCCGCGCATGGCCTCAGCCCGCCATCTGCACGGCATTGATGGATTCGCACATGTCCTCCACCACGTCCTTCACCAGCGCCTCATCCTCGGCTTCCACCATGACACGCACCAGGGGCTCGGTCCCGCTCTCGCGCAGGAGCAGGCGCCCGTGCTCACCTAGCCGCTTTTCAGCCGCCTTGCGGGCTTCGTGCACCTGCGGGTCATGCAGCGGACTCCTGCCTACGAAGCGGATGTTGCGCAGCATCTGCGGATAGGGCCGGAACATGCGGCACACCGCACTGGCGGGACAGCCCGTTTCCACCACCTCGGCCAGTACCTGCAGGGCCGCGACCAGCCCGTCCCCCGTGGTGGCGAAATCGGACAGCACCATGTGCCCGGACTGTTCGCCGCCAATATTGGCGCCCAGTTCGCGCATCTTCTCCACCACATAGCGGTCCCCCACCGCCGTGCGCACCAGTTCCAGCCCCTGTGTCTGCAGATAGCGCTCCAGCCCCATGTTGGACATGACGGTCGCCACGATATGCCGTCCCGAAAGCCGCCCCTGCCGCGCCCAGGAGGTGGAGATCAGCGCCAGGATCTGGTCGCCATCGATCAGCCGCCCCTTTTCATCGGAAATCAGCACCCGGTCCGCATCCCCGTCCAGTGCTATGCCGATATCGGCACGATGGCGCAGCACGGCGGCACACAGCGCCTCGGGCCGGGTGGAGCCGCAGCCTTCATTGATGTTGATGCCATCAGGGTCGCAGCCGATGCGCACGACTTCCGCCCCCAGTTCCCACAGGGCGGTGGGGGCAACACGATAGGCGGCGCCATTGGCGCAGTCGATCACGATGCGCAGGCCGTCCAGCCGCAACCCGCGCGGGAAGGAGGACTTGGCATTCTCGACATACCGGCCCGCCGCGTCATTGAGCCGCGAGGCACGACCGATCTGGTCAGGGGCGGCCAGCCTGTCGGTCAGGTCCATGCCCATGTCTTCCTCGATGCCGGCTTCCGTCTCGTCCGACAGCTTGAAGCCATCCGGCCCGAACAGCTTGATGCCGTTATCGCCATACGGATTATGGGAGGCCGAGATCATGACCCCCAGGTCAGCCCGCAGCGAACGGGTGAGCATGGCGATGGCCGGGGTGGGCATGGGGCCTACCAGCGTCACATCCATGCCGGCCGACAGGAAACCCGACACCAGCGCGCATTCGATCATGTAGCCCGACAGGCGCGTATCCTTGCCCAGCAGCACGCTATGGCGGTGCGTGCCCTGTATGAACCGCAGCCCGGCAGCCTGGCCCAGCTTCTGCGCCACTTCGACCGTCATGGGAAAACGGTTGGCGGTACCCCGAATTCCATCCGTGCCGAAAAGCTTGCGTGTCTTTACCATTTACCGGGGGCCTCCAGCTGCGTTCGTGTCGTACATCGACCTACCTTACCTGTCAGGGGCGATCCAGCCCCTGGCTGATCCGCATGGCCTGCATCATCGCGCCCACATTATGCACACGCAGCACGGGATCGGGAAAAACCATGGCGGGCAGGCTGGCCGCCACCGTGGCCGGATCACGCAGCAGCGCATCGGGTTCGTGGCAGATCTCGCCCAGCATCCGCTTGCGTGAAACGCCCATCACCACCCGGCACCCCAGGTTGGCCAGAAGCGGCAGGCGCGCCAGCAGGTCCAGGTTGCCCGCCACCGTCTTGGCAAACCCGATGCCGGGGTCAATCAGGATCCGCGTGCGCGCAATACCTGCCGCCACCGCCGCCTCCACACGGGCTGAAAGTTCACGCAGCACATCCACCGCCACGTCATCATAAGCCGTATGGTGCGCCATGGTGGCGGGCGTGCCACGCATGTGCATGAGCATGACCGGACAGCCATGCCGCGCCACCACCGCACGGGCCGCCGGGTCATGGGTCAGGGCGGAAACGTCATTGATCACATCGGCCCCGGCATCCAGCGCACGGTCCATGACCGACGCCTGCCGCGTATCGATGGACAGCAGCAGGCCCGACAGCGCGGAACTGGCCCTGACCGCCTGGATGACCGGGCCAATCCGCCGCCATTCCTCATCCGCCGCCACGGCGGGCGCACCGGGGCGGGTGCTCTCGCCGCCGATATCAACAATCCGGCAACCGGCCGCATGCATGGCCTGTATGGATTCAAGCGCCGGGCCCGCATGGTAATGCCTGCCCCCGTCACTGAAGCTGTCAGGGGTCACGTTGATGATCCCCATGACCTGTGGCCCCGGTGGCAGGCCCGCATCGGGCGCGGGCAGGCTGACCCGCAGGGCAGCCTGCGCCCATGGGGAGGGAATGGCGCCGGCAGGCACGATCTGCCCCGCACCCTCGCCCCCCAGCAGCCGGGCCAGCGCGTAGGCATGCGGGCCGCCCGCCAGCCAGCGCGCCTGCCGTCCTGCCACGGCCTGCGCCGCGGCACGGCCATGCAGCAGCGCAAGGGGTTCGATCAGCCGGTCATCCATGCCTTCATCCTGCCGGTCGGGTTATGATGTGGTACAGACAGACATGGCGGGACAGCCATTGGCCATCCCGCCATGTTTTCCACCCCATGACCCGACGGACTAGCCTGCTGGCGCCGCACCCACGCCATCATCAGCCTTGGGGGCGGGCAGTGGTGCGACGGGAGCCGAGGGAGCCGAAGGCGGCACGGACGGACGCCGGTTTTCAGGCATCGGGTCATCCACCACCACGCGCTCGATCTTCTCGCCACGCAGCACCTGCCGGATTTCCTCACCCGTCAGGGTTTCATATTCCAGCAGGGCGGAACCCAGCATGTGCAGCTGGTCAATGTGATCAAGCAGCAGGGTGCGGGCGCGGTCATAGGCGGCATCGATCAGCTTGCGCACTTCGTTGTCGATCTCGCGCGCCGTCTCCTCGGACACATTCTTGTTCTGCGTGACACTATGGCCCAGGAAGACTTCCTGCCCGTTGCCGCCATAGGCGACCATGCCCAGCTTTTCACTCATGCCCCATTCGGTCACCATGCGGCGCGCCACGTCGGTCGCCATCTTGATATCACCCGATGCACCCGTGGAGACATTGTCGGGACCAAATATGATTTCCTCGGCCGCGCGGCCGCCCATGGCCAGCGTCAGCTTGCCGATGCACCACGACCGGCTTTCGGAATAGCGGTCCTTTTCCGGCAGGCTCATCACCATGCCCAGCGCCCGGCCGCGCGGTATGATGGTCGCCTTGTGCACGGGGTCGGAGCCGGGGGTCAGGATACCGACCAGCGCATGGCCACCCTCGTGATAGGCGGTCATCTTCTTCTCGTCCTCGGTCATGACCAGGGACCGGCGCTCGGCCCCCATCATCACCTTGTCCTTGGCGTTCTCGAACTCCAGCATGGCAACGGTGCGCTTGCCCAGACGGGCGGCCATCAGGGCCGCTTCGTTCACAAGATTGGCCAGATCCGCACCGGAGAAGCCGGGCGTGCCACGGGCAATGACCTTGGGGTCCACGTCGGAGGCCAGCGGCACCTTGCGCATGTGCACGCGCAGGATCTTCTCGCGCCCCGCCACATCGGGATTGGGCACCACCACCTGCCGGTCAAAGCGGCCGGGCCGCAGCAGGGCGGGGTCCAGCACGTCGGGGCGGTTGGTCGCGGCAATCAGGATCACGCCCTCATTGCTGTCAAACCCGTCCATCTCGACCAGCATCTGGTTCAGCGTCTGCTCGCGCTCGTCGTTGCCACCGCCCAGGCCCGCGCCACGATGGCGGCCAACGGCGTCGATTTCATCAATGAAGATGATGCAGGGGGCTGCCTTCTTGCCCTGCTCGAACATGTCACGGACACGCGATGCACCGACACCGACAAACATTTCCACGAAGTCGGAACCGGAAATGGTGAAGAACGGCACGTTCGCCTCACCCGCGATGGCACGGGCCAGCAGCGTCTTGCCGGTGCCGGGGGGGCCGACCAGCAGCACGCCCTTGGGGATCTTGCCGCCCAGGCGGGTGAATTTCTGCGGATCGCGCAGGAAGTCTACAATCTCCTGCAGTTCACCCTTGGCTTCATCAATGCCCGCCACGTCATCAAACGTGACGCGCCCCTGCTTTTCGGTCAGCATCCGGGCGCGCGACTTGCCAAAGCCCATGGCACGGCCACCGCCGGACTGCATCTGGCGCATGATGAAGATCCATGCCCCCACCATCAGCAGCAGCGGCGCATAGTTGATCAGGTAGCGCAGGAAGGGATTGGTATCGTTCTCCAGCGGCTTGGCCGCGACCTCAACCCCCTTTTCCGTCAGGCGGGGGATCAGGGTCGGGTCCTGCGGCGCATAGGTATCGAACGATGTGCCATCGGTCAGGGTGCCGGTAATATTATGTTCCTGCACCACCACGGAGCGCACATGGCCGCTGTTCACGTCCCCGATGAAATCGGAATATGCCAGTTCCTGCGATGCATGCTGCACGCTTCCCGGCTGGAAAACGTTAAACAGCAGCAGCAACAGGACGATGATGATAACCCACAGGGCCAGGTTACGACCAAAATTGTTCATCTTGCCTACTGTTCCATCCGCTGGCCCCTCCACCATCGCCCCGGATCAGGCGGACGAGCAGACGCCACGTTCACTACGTTCTATCATACATAGGACGATCAAGGGATATTCACACCCCCAATCCATTACCTTTTATACAGCATTCCCCGTCTCGCCCCCAAACCGCGCGCCCGGCAGAACCGGCTGGGGGGGATGGTTCACAAAAACCGCATCCGCCATGCCACCCTGCGTGCACACGCCCATATGGGGCACGGCCACAACCCGCCCCCCGTGCCACAGCGCGGGAAGCGTGCGCAGCACGCGCGCGGGCCAGACCGGCCGGCCGCGCCTGGCAGGCCACCATGATGCCACGGCACCGGCCGCCCCCATGGCGCAATCCGGCGGCAGGCTGCCCGCACGCAGCACGAAACGCCGGTCCCATACGCATTCCGTCCACGCGGGCATCCGTGGCGCCATGGCCGCTTCCTCACGCGCGACAAGCCACTGCCCGTCCCGCCATGGCATGATGGCAACGCCTGCCAGCGTCGCGGGTTGTGGGGCCTGTGCCAGTAAATTGATACGCGTGCGGTCGGGGGGATAGTCATGGCCGCCCACCACCCGGACCAGGGCGGACAGGATACGCGGCGGCGCAAGACCCGCGGGCAGCACCACCCAGCCGCCAGGGTGAAAGCGGGCATGGCTGGCCAGCCAGCACGCATCTGCCCGGTCACGCTCCATGCGGGCCTGTCCCGCCTGCAGGGCCTGCGCCTTCAGTGCCGCATCCCGCCCCGCATCCTGTGCCAGAGCCTGCCGCGCCCGGGCCCGTCCGGTGCGCAGGTCGGCATTGGACGGGTCCTCCACCCATGCCAGACCCGCCGCGCGCACCGTGGCGTACAGGGCAGGCTTGGCAAAGGACAGCAGGGGCCGGACAAGCCGGACATCATGCATGGGGGTTACCAGCGCCATGCCAGCCAGCCCGTCATCCCCGCTTGCGGCATGCTGACGCATCATGACCGTTTCGGCCTGATCGCCCGCATGGTGCGCCACCAGCAGGTCCAGCGCCCCGATTTCACGACAGGCGGCAGACAGCGCCGCATAGCGCATCCGCCGCGCACGCTCGGCCATGCGGGGGCCGCGTTCCAGCCCCTCCAGCACCAGCAGGCGCGCGGACAGGCCAAGGGCGGACAGGCGGCCTATGGTCTGCTCCGCCTCCCGCCGGGATTCGGCGCGCAGGCCATGATCAACCACAAGCCCGACCACATCGGGCCGCCACTGCCGGGCCAGTACCGCCAGCGCCATGCTGTCCGCCCCGCCCGATACCGCAACCGCAACCGGCACGCCATGGCCCGGCCAGGGGCCAAGGGCCGCCATGACCGGGGCGAACTGCCTCAACCCCAGCGGTTCAGCCGGGCCATGCGGCTGGCCGGGCATTCAGCTGCTGCACTTGGCGCGCTTGCGATAGACCTGTTCCGCCGACTTGATGCGCGGCGCGGGTTCGGGAAATTCACTGGCCAGCTTGTCCAGCGCCTGACAGGCCGATGCCCTGTCGTTCAACGCCACCAGCGTTGCCGCAACCCCCAGCAGGGCGCTGGGCGCGCGCGCGCCGTGGGGGGCACGGTTATACGCATCGTAATAGGCAAGGGCCGACTGGCGGTACTGCTTCTGCCCCGCCAGCGACTGGGCCAGCAGGTACTGCGCATCTACCTGCCTGGGTGACCTGGGACCGGAAAGCACCTGCTGCGCATCGGTCTGGGCGGCCGCATAATCCTGCTGCATCAGCGCGTCATTGCCAGCCTTGAGCAGATCATCCGCGCTGCGCTTCGCCGCGGGGGCAGCCGCTACGGGCGCGGGCGCGGCCGTGTCCGCCGCCACGGGTGCCGCAAGTCCCGTCCCACCCGTGCCGCCATGGCCATGCTGCATGGCGAAATTCATGTCCTCGATCTGCTTGCTCATGGCCGCGTTCTGCTGCTGGACCTGATTGGTCAGCTGGTCGATCTGGCCACGCATGTCGCGCGTTTCCTGCTCCAGCGTGTTGACCCGGTCCAGAAGCTGCAGGGTCAGGTTGCCGTTGTCACCGGCCCATGCCACGCCCGTACCGGCCAGCAGCGCCATACCCCCTGCCAGCATGCCCATCCTGCCCCACAGCCGGGAACGGGAAGCCACTGAAAGGAAACCTGACATTACAGATCGCATGAACCAAACCCCTTCTGACAACTATGCATGCCTGCCTGAAACAAAACCGGCCGAGCGATAAGCGCCCGGCCGGTTCCATACTGCCACGCCAGAGAAAGCGGGAGCAGAGCGTTACTGTACCGCCGTGATGGCGTTACGGTTCTGGGCCCAGGAAGCCTCGTCGTCACCAACAGCGGTCGGACGGTCCTTGCCGTAGGAGATGGTGGTCATGCGCGAGGCATCGACACCCTTCGCCACCAGATAGTCGTGTGCGGCGTTCGCACGGCGCTCACCCAAGGCGATGTTGTATTCTTCGGTGCCGCGATCATCGCAGTTACCGGCAATCTGCACATGCACCTGCGGGTACTTGGCCAGCCATGCGGCCTGCTTGTCGAGTTCCGCCTTCGCATCGCTGGACAGCGTGCTCTGCTTCAGCGCGAACAGCACGCGGTCACCCGCCGTCGCGACCAGATCAGCCTCGCTGCCCGGCGCCGGGCCGACCTGCTGCGTGGCTGCGCCCGTGTTCACGTTCTTGTCCGCGTGATCGGAACAGGCAGCGAGGAAAAGGGCCATGCCGGCCGCACCAAGAAGCTTCAGTTTCATTACTTTTGATCCTGGATCGGTTTCTTTGTTCGAAACCAGTTGTTGAATTTCCGGATTTAAATATGGAACGGTCCCGAGTCTCGTTGCGCCCTGCCAAACAAACTGTAAAACAGAAACTCGCGATCGCTGGAAACCGGCATCAGCATAGACGGGAAACCGCGCCTTCGTCAATGTTGGACAAACACATACCGGCCACCCGCCCAAGGCGGGGATCACGATCCGTTATTTGTCCAACACATTGATATTTATTATTTATTTAGCGGCGACCATGTGGGGTCGGACGCGCTGCCCGCCGGAAGCGCGCGTTCATGGAAGCCGGTAATGTCGATTGTGCTGATACCTGTTGCAAATCCGGCACCACCACTGCCCGCCGCGCTCTGCCGGCAGAAGGCCAGGACACGGCCATTGGGGCAGAAAGCCGGGCTTTCCACGGTAAAGCCCTGGGTCAGAATCCGCTCCCCCGTGCCATCAGGCGCCATTACACCAAGTGAAAAACTGCCATTGGCAATACGCGAGAACGCGATCAGATCGCCACGCGGCGACCAGACGGGCGAACCATACTGGCCGTGACCATAGGAAATGCGCTTCGCATCCCCGCCCGATGCACTCATGATATAAAGCTGCGGGGAACCGCCGCGGTCGGAGTTGAACACAATCTGTGACCCGTCGGGACTGAACGAGGGACTGGTGTCAATCGCGCCAGAGGCGGTCAGCTGCCGCCGCGACATATTGGCAAGGTCCACCAGGTAGATATCGGACCCGCCGCCACGCGTAACCGACAGGATGACGGAGCGGCCATCGGGCGCGAAGCGGGGTGCGAATGAAATACCGGAGAAGTCACCAAGCAGGCGCTGCTGCCCGGTATTGAGGTTGAACAGGTAAACGCGCGGCCTGTAGTTGGCGTATGACATGAACGCCAGTTCACTATTGGCCGGATTGAAGCGCGGCGTCAGGGTCAGCCACTGGCCGTTGGTCAGATAACGGCTGTCGGCGCCATCCTGATCCATGATGGCCAGCCGCGTGGTCTGGTGTGCACGCGGGCCGGAACGCGCGATATAGGCGATGCGGGTGTTGAAATAGCCCTGCTCGCCCAGCATGCGGTTATAGATCACATCAGCAATCACATGCGCGATGCGACGCCAGTCCTGGGCTGCGGCGGTATAGGCCGTGCCCTGGATCTGCTTGCCCACCAGCACATCCCACAGGCGGAACTCCACCCGCAGGGAGCTGCCCTGCTCCACGACCTTGCCGGTCACGGCGGCACGCGCGCCCATGGATTTATAGGATGCAAAATCCGGCGTGCCCTGCGGCATGCTGGCGCTGATGGGGCGGAACAGCCCGCAATTGCCAAGGTCGGCCGAGATCACATCGGTAACCTGCTGGGCCACCCCACTGCCAAGCGAGGGCAGGACAATGGGAATCGGCGCCGTACGGGCCTGGTCCACCGTAATCTCGGCCTCCCCCGCGGCCTGCGCGTGGGCCGCACCCGCCGTGAACAGGGGCGTGGCCATAAGCCCCCCCGCCACACCCGCGCCCATGAAACCACGCCGGCTGAATGCGGCTGCCAGCCGGGCTGCATCCTCATCGGGGATCAGTGGCTTTACGCTTCTTGACGTCATCTTCCTCTCCTCGCCTTCGTCCGCTGCAAGTCAGGGACGGAATACGAATTTCAGTTGTCTGGTCTGGCCCAGCAGGTTCTGCGGAATCGGCAGCTTGGCACAGGTGGGGCTGAGCACCGCATCACGCGCGCGTTCCGCCAGGGCGCGGTATGACGGGTCCGATGCCATCTGGGCCTGTGTCTGCGGTGCGAATTCCACCAGCCGCGCCGTGCCGGTCTCATCCACGGTCACGACCAGATGCGCCACGAACTGGGCATAGTTACGCGCGGCCGTATCCTCCGAATAACAGCGGCGCACGGCACTGCCGATCGCCTTCTGCTCGGTAGAGGTCAGGGCACTGGTAATATCCCCATCCGGTGTGCCCCCCCCATCGGGCGCGCCACCCTGCAGCGGGTTGGCGCGGGCCTTGGGCGGGTGGGTCTGCTTCTGGTCCGCGCGGAAGGAATCAAGCGTTGCCAGCAGGGAATGCGTGTCCGGTACATGCTTCTTCGCCTCGTTGGGCTGGGTCGTGCGTGACTGTTCCTGCACCTTTGGCGCCGCTGTCGGGTCCGGCTGGGCGGATGGGGGCACGGGCGCATGCGCCTGCGCGGGCGCGGCCTTGGCTGGCGTGGGCGGCAGCCTGACCGCATCGGGCGAAGGCTGCTGCTCACGCGGCGGGGTCGGTGCGTCGGGCACGGGCCTTGGCGCCTGCTGCGGTGGCGGCATGGGCGGCGGCGGAGGCGGCGGGGGGGCCGCTTCCTCATTCGGTGCCTTTTCGGGCGGTGTCGGCGCGGGGGGCGCTTCCTGCCTGACCGGTGCCGGGGCCGGTGCGGGCTTGGGGGCCGGTTTATCGCCCTTGTGCGGGGTGGACGTGCCGGTATCGGCGGCAAATTCCATCTCGATCGTGGGCGGCGGTGGCGGTTCGGGGGGAACCGGCACCGGCAGCCTGAGCAGAACGGTCAGCAGCAGGGCCACATGCAGCCCGCCCGAAACCAGGACGGAACGCCGCATGAGGATGCGTTCAGAGCGACGCGGTGGCACCACGGTCAGACGGCTCCCGATATCCGGTTCAGGTCAGTGGCCGCCGCCGGGCGGCTGCTGGGCAAGAAGGGCCACATGCGTGAATCCGCCCGCCGTGATCTGGCCCATGATCTGCATCACCCGACCATAATCGATGTGCGAATCACCACGCACGAAAATACGGTGCTCACGGTCGTTCTGGGACGCGGCCTTCAGCTGGTCCACCAGCTGGTCCTGGGAGACGGGATCATCACCCAGGTACAGGTCGCCATTGGACCGGATCGAGACGGTAATGGGCTTGGTGTCGGTATTGACCGGCGCCGCATCCGTCTTGGGCAGGTCCACGTTCACGCCGCTTGTCATCATCGGTGCCGTCACCATGAAAATGATGAGCAGCACCAGCATCACGTCAACCAGCGGCGTGACGTTGATATCCGCCATGGGCCGCCGCTTGCGCCGCCGCCCACGCAGGTCGCCCAGGCTTGCCCCCATGCTTACGCCCCCCTCTCTTCGGACTGACGCGACAGGATGGCGGCGAATTCGGTACCGAAGGCATCCAGCCGGTCCTCGAACACGCTCATGCTGTTGCTGATCACGTTATAGGCGATCACGGCCGGAATGGCCGTGACCAGGCCAATGGCGGTTGCGAACAGCGCTTCCGAAATACCGGGGGCCACGACCGAGAGGTTGGTGTTGTGCATGGCCGCGATCGAGCCAAAGGCATGCATGATGCCCCACACCGTGCCGAACAGGCCGATAAACGGCGCCACCGGCCCGATGGTGGCCAGGAAGATGATCCAGCGGTTCAGCCGGTCCATCTCCCGCGTTATGGTGATGGCCATGGCGCGGTTGACGCGATCCTGCACGCCGCCATGCACCAGGTCGATGCCGGATATGCGCGACGACCGCCGCCATTCCCCCATGGCCGCGCCGAAAACCGCCGCCATGGGGTGGACGGGCTTCGCGCCATCGGATTCGTACAGATCCTCCAGGCTGCCGCCAGCCCAGAACCGTTCCTCGAAATCATTGGCCTGCCGGTTGACCCGGCGGACGGTCATGAATTTGTCGAAAATGATTGCCCAGACAATCACACTGCAGCTTACCAGGCCGATCATTACCAGCTTCACGACAATGGATGCGTGCATGAACAATGCCCACATCGACAGATCGCCTGCTGCAGCCCCCAGATTCGCCGCACTAACCGCTTGGTCCAAATATGCCTCCTGCCCACCTTGACCGTTCGCACAAACACGAAGATTGCCCGTTTAGCAAGTCACGGCCAACCCGCTTTCCGCACAGCCTTGCATCACGGTCAACCCATGACACGAAAAGACCATGCTCAATGCATGACTTGATGGTGTTCAGGCGACCAGTGCGCGCAGCAGATCACGCCAAGGCGGCGGAAATCGGGCAGCGCGCCCGTCTGCCGCCCGCACGCAGGCCAGACGGACATCAAGCGTGCCGCAACCCGGCCCCCCTTCGTTCCCGACGCGGTGGAAGTCCTGCCACAGCCGGCAGCTTGCCGCCCCCAGTTCGGTCAGGCGAGTCGTGATGCGCACCACATCATCAAGCCGCAGCGGCGCGCGGTAATCGATGGCGGCATGGCGGACCACGAAGGCCAGCCCGTATTCACCCAGCAGATCGGACGCCGAACGCCCCTGCGCGCGGATGGCCTCGGTCCGGGCGCGTTCCGCCAGGCCAAGGTAGCGGGCGTGATAGACCACGCCACCCGCGTCCGTATCCTCGTAGTAGATACGGAAGTCGATCTTATGTTCCACCATCGATTCCATCCCCCAGCAGGTCACCCTGTCCGGGCGTGCGGGCGGGCGGCTGCAGGCCCAGATGCCGCCAGCCCCGCTCACCCAGCATGCGCCCGCGGCTTGTCCGCAGCACAAGCCCTTCCTGTATCAGGTAAGGCTCGATCACGTCCTCCAGCGTATCACGGGCCTCGGCCAGGGCCGCGGCCAGTGTCTCCACCCCCACCGGGCCACCATGATGATATTCGGCAATGCGGCGCAGGTAACGGCGGTCCATGCCGTCCAGCCCCATCGAATCAACTTCCAGGCGCGACAGGGCGGCATCGGCCAGCGCCCGGTCCACGGGTCCCCGCCCGGCCCGTGCCACGGCGGCAAAGTCACGTACCCGGCGCAGGAGCCTGCCCGCGATACGCGGCGTCCCGCGGGAGCGGCGGGCAATTTCCTCCGCCCCTTCCGGTGTCAGGTCGAATTCCAGCTTGCGCGCGCCCCGTGTCACGATCTGGCACAGTTCCTCGGGCGTGTAGAACACCAGCCGCAGCGGGATGCCGAAACGGTCCCGCAGGGGGGTGGCCAGCAGGCCGGCGCGCGTGGTGGCCGCCACCAGCGTGAAGGGGGCAAGGTCGATCCGCACGGAGCGCGCGGCCGGTCCCTCGCCAATGATCAGGTCAAGCTGGAAATCCTCCATCGCCGGATAGAGCACTTCCTCGATGGCGGGATGCAGGCGGTGGATCTCGTCGATGAACAGCACGTCGCGCGGCTGGAGGTTGGTCAGGATCGCCGCCAGATCCCCCGCGCGCTGGATGACCGGGCCGGATGTGGCGCGAAACCCCACACCCAGTTCACGCGCCACGATCTGGGCCAGCGTGGTCTTGCCCAGTCCCGGCGGGCCGTGCAGCAGCACATGGTCCAGCGCATCACCGCGCTGGCGAGCGGCGGCGATGAAGATGGCAAGGTTTTCACGGCTGGCCTTCTGGCCGGTAAAATCATCCAGCGTCTGGGGGCGCAGCGTGCCTTCGCCGCCATCTTCCTCGCCCCGGCGGGCGTCGATCTCGCGCTCCGGCCGGTCGCTCATCGGGCCAGTTCCTTCAGCGCGTCACGGATCACGATATCAAGGTCCACCTGGCCTTCATGCCGTTCGATCACCCGTTCCACCACCGGCTGCGCCTCCCCACGCCTGAAGCCAAGGCCGGACAGCGCCAGGACCGCATCCGCCGCAACGCTGTGCGCGGTGGGCCGCGTGATGGTAACACCCGGCACCCCGCCCCCGGTGGCAACCATGCCAGTGGGCATGCCCTCGCACTTGTCGCGCAGTTCGGTCACGATGCGCTGGGCCAGCCGCGCGCCCACACCGCCTGCGCGGGTGAGCATGGTCTTGTCACCTGATCCGATCGCCATCATGAGTTCAGGCGGCGGCAGGACCGACAGGATGGCCAGCGCCACCTTGGCCCCCACCCCCTGCACCGTGGTCAGCAACCGGAACCATGCGCGTTCGGAGGCCTCGGCAAAGCCATACAGCAGGATCGCGTCCTCCCGCACCACGGTCTCCACCAGCACCAGCGCCAGTTCCGGCGGCTGGGGCAGCACCGCCAGCGTGCGGCTGGATGCCTGCACCAGATAGCCGACACCGCCTACGTCAATCACGCAGCGATCGGCCTCCACCTGCGCCAGCAGGCCACGCAGCTGCGCGATCATGCCATCCTCGTGGCGCGGGCAATCTGGGCCGCACTGGTGCGGTGATGGGCATGGCAGATCGCCACGGCCAGCGCATCCGCCGCATCCGCGCGTTTGAGCAGGGCAGTGGGCAGGATACGGCGTACCATCATGCTGACCTGTTCCTTGGTTGCGGCCCCGGTGCCCACAACCGCGCGCTTGACCGTTTTCGCCCCGTATTCGGCCACGGGAATATCCAGCAGCATCGGCACCAGCAGCCCCACGCCACGGGCATAGCCCAGCTTCAGCGTAGCAGACCCGTTGCGGTTGACGTAGGTTTCCTCCACCGCCGCTTCATCGGGGGCGAAGTTGCGGGCCAGTTCCAGCAGGGCATCATGCAGGTGGCGCAGCCGCTCCGGCACACCCAGCGCCGAGTCGGTGGCGATCACCCCATCGGCCACATGGGTCAGCCGGTTGCCCTGCGCCGTGATCACCCCCCAGCCGGTAAAACGCAGGCCGGGGTCAATGCCCAGGATACGGACCACAGGCCCGCTCAGGCCGAAAGCTTTTCGGCCACGTCGTCCGGCAGATCGAAATTGGCGTACACGGCCTGCACGTCGTCATGGTCCTCCAGCGTGTCGATCAGCTTGAACACGCTGCGCGCCTTGTCCTCGTCCAGTTCCACCGTGTTGCCCGGCCGCCAGTCCAGCTTGGCCGAAGCGGGTTCGCCAAAGCGGGTTTCCAGCGCGTCGCGCACGGCAAAGAACGATTCGACCGGACAGGTCACCTCGTGCATGCCGTCCACGGTCTCGACATTCTCGGCCCCGGCCTCAAGCCCCGCCTCGATCAGGTCGTCCTCGCTCGCCGCATCCAGCGGATAGGTGATCACGCCCAGACGGGTGAACATGAAGGAGACCGAGTTCGTCTCCCCCAGCGAGCCGCCATGCTTGGAGAACGCGGCACGCACGTCGGATGCCGTGCGGTTGCGGTTGTCGGTCAGCCCCTCCACGATCACGGCCACACCGGCGGGGCCGTAGCCTTCGTACCGGACTTCCATGTAGTCGTCACCGCCACCGGCACCCGATGCCTTCTTGATCGCGCGCTCGACCGTATCCTTGGGCATGTTGACTTCACGCGCGGCCGAAATGGCCGCGCGCAGGCGCGGGTTCATGGCCGGGTCCGGCATGCCTTCGCGCGCGGCCACGGTAATTTCACGAATGACCTTGGCAAACTGCTTGGCCCGCTTGGCGTCCTGCGCGCCCTTGCGGTGCATGATGTTCTTGAACTGGGAATGACCCGCCATCGTTCGTCCCTGAATCCTGTCTTGTTTCTTGTTCCTGCCTGTCCGCCACGGGCGGTCCGGTCAGACCAGCCGCCCGTGGCAGTGCTTGTATTTCCTGCCCGACCCGCAGGGACAGACCGCATTGCGCGAGACCTCGCCCCAGCTTGACGGATCATCGGGCATGATCGCGGCCCCGCCGATGGGGGTCGCCATGGCCGGGTCCGGCTGGCGGCCCGTGGCATCGGGCATGAGACCGGGGCCCGGCTCGTTTTCCAGCCCCGGCACCTCGGGGTCGGAATGGATTTCGGCCACACCGGCAAACGGGTTGTCGATGGGCGGCGGCGCCATTTCCACCCGCGCCATGGTGGAGGTGACACGCACCCGCAGGTGATCGAGCATGGCGTGGAACAGTTCGAACGCCTCGTGCTTGAACTCGTTCAGCGGGTCCTTCTGGCCATAGGCGCGCAGGCCGATGCCCTGACGCAGCTGGTCCAGCGCCAGCAGGTGTTCCTTCCATACCGCGTCAAAGGTGGTGAGCAGTACCTGCTTTTCAACATAACGCATGACGGAAGGGCCGAAATTGGCGGCCCGGCTGGCCTGTGACTGGGCGGCCGCCTGCTCGATCCGTTCGGTCACGACGCCTGCGTCCACGCCATCTTCCTTCGCCCATTCCGCAATGGGCAGGCTCAGGTTGAGCGTGGTCTGCACGTCCTGCGCCAGTTCATCCTTCAGCCACTGCTCGGGGAAGGATTTCTCGGGGATGCGACGGGTGACCATGTCATGGATCACGTCCTCGCGCATTTCGGTGATGATGGGCGAAAGGTCCTCGGCCGCCATGTATTCCCGGCGCTGGGCATAGACCTCCTTGCGCTGGTCATTCATCACGTCGTCATATTTGAGCGTGTTCTTGCGCATGTCGAAGTTGCGGGCCTCGACCTTCTTCTGCGCGCGCTCCAGGGCCTTGTTGATCCACGGGTGGACAATGGCCTCGCCTTCCTTCAGCCCCAGCTTCTGCAGCATGTTGCCCATGCGGTCGGTGCCGAAGATGCGCATGAGGTCGTCCTCAAGCGAAATGAAGAAGCGCGAATTGCCCGGATCACCCTGCCGCCCGGCACGCCCGCGCAGCTGGTTGTCGATGCGGCGGCTTTCATGGCGTTCGGTGCCGATCACGTACAGGCCACCCGCCTTGCGCACGATATCGTGATCGCGGGCCACCGTCTCGCGCAGTTCCTGTTCGCGCCGGGCGCGCTCTTCAGGGTCCTCGATCCCGGCCAGGCGCTGGTGGATCAGCATGTCCACATTGCCACCCAGCTTGATGTCGGTGCCGCGGCCGGCCATGTTGGTGGCGATCGTGATGGCACCCGGCGCGCCCGCCTGGGCCACGATCTCGGCCTCCAGCTCATGGAAGCGGGCATTGAGCACGTTGTGCTGGATGCCGTTGCGGCGCAGCAGGGAGGACAGGTACTCGCTCTTCTCGATCGAGGTCGTGCCCACCAGAACCGGCTGGCCGGACGTGGCGCTGATCTCCTTGATCAGGGCGGCCACCGCCTCGTATTTCTCGCGCGCGGTCAGGTAGACCTCGTCATCATCGTCCTTGCGGGCGACGGGCAGGTTGGTCGGGATCTCGATGACTTCGAGCTTGTAGATATCGGCGAACTCGTCCGCCTCGGTCATGGCCGTGCCGGTCATGCCCGACAGGCGGGGATACATGCGGAAATAGTTCTGGAAGGTGATGGAGGCCAGGGTCTGGTTTTCCTGCTGGACCTCGACATGTTCCTTGGCCTCCAACGCCTGGTGCAGGCCGTCGGAATAGCGGCGGCCCTCCATCATGCGGCCGGTGAACTCGTCGATGATGATCACCTTGCCACCGCGCACGATGTAGTCCACGTCGCGCGTGAACAGCGTATGGGCGCGCAGCGACTGCTGGACGTGATGGATCACCGCCACGTTCTGGCTGTCGTACAGGCCGCCGTCATGCAGCACGCCCGCGCCGCGCAGCAGGTCCTCCACCTGCTCGGCACCCTTTTCCGTCAGGATGACGGAGCGGAATTTTTCGTCCTTTTCATACGCTTCCGGGTCCGCCACCAGGGCGACCATCACCTCGTCCACCGCGCGGTACAGGCTGGAACTGTCCTCGGCCGGGCCGGAGATGATGAGCGGGGTGCGCGCCTCGTCGATCAGGATCGAATCGACTTCATCGACAATGGCGTGGTGGAAGGGACGCTGGACCATGTCCTCCACGCGGTACTTCATGTTGTCGCGCAGGTAGTCGAAGCCGAATTCGTTGTTGGTGCCGTAGGTTATATCGGCCCGGTAGGCGGCGCGGCGCTCATCCTCGGGCATGTTGGGCACGACCACGCCCACGCTCAGGCCAAGGAAGGCGTAAAGCCTGCCCATCTGCTCGGCATCGCGGCTGGCCAGGTAGTCGTTCACGGTCACCACATGCACGCCCTGCCCCGCCAGCGCGCTGAGATAGACGGCAAGCGTGGCGACAAGGGTCTTGCCCTCACCGGTGCGCATTTCCGCAATCTTGCCATCATGCAGGACCATGCCGCCAATCAGCTGCACATCGAAATGGCGCATGCCCAGCACGCGCCTTGCCGCCTCGCGGCAGACGGCAAAGGCTTCGGGCAGCAGGGCATCCAGCGTTTCGCCCTTTGCCAGGCGGGCACGGAATTCGGGCGTCCTGGCGGCAAGGGCGGCGTCATCCAGCGCCTGGATCTGCGGCTCCAGCGCGTTGATCGCGGGTACGCGCCGCTGATAGGATTTCAGTGCCCGGTCATTGGCGGTTCCGAACAGGGCGCGGGCAATACTGGCGAACATGAAGACCTTCCCGGAATGACAGTCCCGCCCGCCCGCGACGGACCGGCGGGCGCGGAGGCAGGCTTGGCGGATAAAATTCTCGCGCGGAACCATGAGATAGGACCCACGCCGCCACGGGTCAACCGATGGACAGCAGGGCCACGAAAGAAGCGGGGGAAGCCGCCATCTGACATCCGGGCCTTGCAGGCCGGGCCGCCCTTCGCCATGATGCCCGCCGAACGCGTTCATAACTAGGGTTTTTTGCACATGCGGACTATCAGTCCGGCAAAGGCTGTCGCAACGATGGCCCTGCTTGCTTCCTCCTTCATTATTCCTCCCGCACTCGCAGCTGGCCCCGCGCCTGTGGCGGCCAAGCCGGCCGCTGCCGGCACGGCGGACCAGAATCCGGTGCTGGCCAGCGTGAACGGGCAGGACATCCGCCTCAATGACGTGCGCCAGGCCATGGCCAGCATGCCCGAGCAGCTGCGCAAGCTGCCCGACAACATCATCGTGCCGATCCTGCTCAACCAGCTGGTTGACCAGCGCGCCATCCAGATCGCCGCCGCCAAGGCCGGGCTGGACAAGCAGCCCGACGTGCAGCAGCAGATGCAGCAGGCCGCGCAGAACGCGCTGCAGAATGCCTACCTGTCCGCCCAGGTGGCCCCCACGCTGACGGATGAGGCCGTAAAGACCTATTACGACCAGAATTACGCCAACAAGCCCGGCGCGGAGGAAGTCCACGCCCGCCACATCCTGGTCAAGAGCGAGGCGGAAGCCAACGACATCATCAAGCAGCTCAAGGCTGGTGCCGATTTCGGCCAGCTGGCCACCAAGCTGTCCACCGATCCCGGTTCGGCCAAGCAGAATGGCGGCGACCTGGGCTGGTTCAAGAAGGGTGACATGCTGCCCACCTTCTGGGATGCGGCATCGGCCATGCAGCCCAACAGCTTCAGCCAGACCCCGGTACACACCCAGTACGGCTGGCATGTGATCCAGGTGCTGGGCAAGCGCACCGCCCCCACCCCCACGCTTGACGCCATGCGCGACCAGATCCGCCAGAAGCTGATCCAGGAAGGCGTGCAGAAGGCCGTGAGCAACGCCCTGTCACAGGTCAAGGTTGTCCGCTTCGGCCCCGATGGCAAGCCGCTGCCCGAAACCCAGCCGGGTGCCGCCCACTGATCCGGGCCGCCGCCGGGTCAGCCCCACGGGTTGCCCGGCGGCATTGTTTTCCCCGCCTGCCCTGCCGCCGCCTTACCACAGGATCGTGACCGACCATGGCCAATGCCCTGCCCGTCTCCCCCCTTTCCCGGCCCCTGCCCGAACTGCCGCCGCTGGCGGGCGTGCGCTTTGGCGCGACCGAAGCCGGCATCCGCTACAGGGGGCGCACTGACCTGGTCATGGCGGAATTCGCGCCGGGCACGACGGTGGCGGGTGTCTATACCCGCAGCAAATGCCCCGGCGCGCCGGTGGACTGGTGCCGTGCCGCCATGGCCGATGGCCGGGCGCGCGCGCTGGTGGTCAATGCGGGCAACGCCAATGTCTTTACCGGCCGCGCTGGCTTTGAGGCAACGCAGGCCAACGCGGCCGATGCCGCCCGCCTGGTGGGCTGCGCGGCCAGCGAGGTGTTCCTCGCCTCCACCGGCGTGATTGGCGAGGTCCTGCCCTACAGAAAGATCTCGGTGGCCCTGCCGGGGCTGTACGCCACCCTGTCCGAGCATGGGTGGGCCGATGCCGCGCGTGGCATCATGACCACGGACACCTTTCCCAAGGCCGCGACCCGCGTCGCGCGCATCGGGGCGACCACCGTGCGCATCCAGGGCATTGCCAAGGGCAGCGGCATGATCGCACCCGACATGGCCACCATGCTTGCCTTTGTCGCAACCGACGCGAAGCTGCCCGCCAGCGTGATCCAGGCGCTGCTGGATGATGGCGTCAGGCGCAGCTTCAACTGCATCACGGTGGATTCCGACACCTCCACGTCCGACATGCTGCTGCTGTTCGCAACCGGCCAGGCGGGCAATGCCGAAGTGACGCGGGCGGACGCACCGGAACTGGCGGAATTCCGCACCGCCCTCGATTCCCTGCTGCTGGAGCTGGCGCTGCTGGTCATCCGCGACGGGGAGGGCGTGACCAAGATGATGCACATTACCGTCACCGGCGCCGTGTCCGACCAGTCCGCCCACAACATCGCCATGGCCGTTGCCAATTCGCCGCTGGTCAAGACCGCCGTCGCGGGGGAAGACGCCAACTGGGGCCGCGTGGTCATGGCGGTGGGCAAATGTGGTGAACCCGCCAACCGTGACACGCTTTCGGTCAGCATCGGGGGCACCTGCATCGCGCAGAACGGCACGGTGGTGCCCGATTATGACGAAACCCCCGTTGTCGCCCACATGAGGGGCCGGGAAATCGAGATCGCGATCGATATCGGCCTAGCCAACGGCACCGCCCAGGCCTGGGGCTGTGACCTGACGCACGGCTATATCAACATCAACGGCGCCTACCGCAGCTAGTCGGCACGGGGCCACCGGCGGGCCCCGCGTTTTTTGCTGTTCCGTTCCGGCTGGAGCAATGGCATTGCTGTGCTGTTGAATCCATGCCAGCCAGACAGGAACGCCCTGCATGACGAACCCGTTTTTCCGACCCGAGCCAAACCCGCAGGCCATCTGGACCTATGCCGGGTTCTGGATGCGGGTCGTGGCCTACCTGATCGATTCCATCGTGCTGTGGGGGGTGCTGGCCCTGCTCGGGCTGCTGCTTGTGCCGCCCAGCCTTTCGGTCACGATCTTTGATCCGCAATCGACGGGGGGCAGCGGGGGGGATTACCGCATCTCCTATATCCACCCCGTCGATTACACCATCGCCTCCACCACGCCCCACATGCACTGGAATGGCAATGGCGTGTTCGAGATCCTTTCCCTGCTCATCCCCGCCGCCTATTACATCCTGTGCGAAGCATCCCGCGCGCAGGCCACGCCGGGCAAGCTGCTGTGCGGCATGCGGGTGACCGACCTGTATGGCAACCGCATTACCGTGGCCCGCGCCATGGGACGGTATTTTGGCAAATATCTTTCCCTGTTCATTCTGGGCATCGGCTTCCTCATGGTCCTGTGGACCCAGCGCAAGCAGGCCCTGCACGACATCCTGGCGGGCACATGCGTGATCCGCCGCCAGCCGCGCGCCCCGGCCCCCCAGCCGCCGCCCCAGTGGGGCTGACGTGACAAAAAAGGCCCTTGATGAATGCAACCCTGCCGTCTTTTGTAATCTTTTACCCTGATATTGCATGATATTGCATATTCCCCGGCCACGTCAGGACAGCCCCCCGCAGGACTGCGCGCGGGCGTTTTGCCGCAGCCATGGGGGGAGCCCGGACACACCACCCGGGCATCGCGCCATTTAAAGGAGGTGAACATCGGCATGTCGGCCCATTCCATGACTACCGCCCAACCCGTCCCCACACAGGGTGGACGGACCGGCATCGTACGCATACTGGCAGCCTTCATGCTTGTGCTCCTGCCCTGGATCGCGCCCGCGCATGCGGCGGATGCGACACCCGCCCAGGCCACGGGCCAGGTCATCACCGCCCAGCAGGCCCAGCAGGTCCTGTCCGTCCTGAACGACCCGCAGAAGCGTGAGGAATTCACCCGCACGCTCGATGCCATAGCCAGGGGCCTGCCCGCGCAGCAGATTGCCCCGGCACCGGCCCCTGCACCCGCTGCCGCCAAGAAACCGGCCGCCACCGCCGATGTGGAACTGGAACCGGACAGCATCAGCAGTGAAACCATGAACGAACTGACCCATATGCGCGATCTTGCGCTGCGGCAGGGCGAAAACTTCATGGCGCTGTTCAAGGACCTGGCCTTTGTGGGGCGCTGGGTCCACTCCATGCTGGCCAATACCGATTCGCGCCAGATCCTGCTTGATGCGCTGACACGCGCCAGCCTGATCTTCATCCTTGCCCTTGTGGCCGAGCGCGGGCTGTCGATTGCCATGCGCAAGCCACTGGCCGGTGTCACCGCGCGCGCGGTGGCGACCGAGGCCCGGCTGAACCGCCGCATCATCAATGAGGAACACGAAGACGACCAGCCCGCGCCGCCGCCCGCTTCCTCGGCCGATGCCGCGGCGGAACAGCAGACCGAACAGGCCCGCCAGCAGGATGACCGCCACAAGCACGAGACACTGCGCATCATCACGCGCATTCCCTATTCGCTGCTGCATTTCCTGATCAAGCTGCTGCCGGTGGCCCTGTTCTTCGGGCTGGGTTATGGCGGTTCCGTGCTGCTGACCTCCACCCACCAGGCGGAGATGGTCACGATCACGCTGACCAATGCCTATGTGATCGCCCGTGTGATCTACCTGCTGCTCGAGACGGTGTTCGTGCCGCATTCCCCCACCATCCGCCTGTGCAGCGCATCGGATGCGACGGCGCGCATGGTCACGCGGTGGTGGAACTTCCTGGTGGCGGCACCCTCCATCGTGGTGTGCCTGTCCACGCTGGGCGGCGTGTTCGCCATGCCCGCGCGCGGGACGGAAGCCATCATCCGCGCCGTGGTGCTGATCGAGCATGTCCTGATCGCGATCTTCATCTGGCGCATCCGCCACCATGTGGGCGCGGCGCTGCAGCCCTCAACACGGTTGCAGCAGAAGCCGTTCTGGATGTTCGTGGGCAAGATGGTCCGCTTCTGGTGGATTCCGGCCATGTTCTTCGACCTGGCGCTGTGGCTGGTCTGGGCCACCCAGATCCGTGGCGGCTATGCATGGATCCTGCGCACGCTGTCCCTGACCATCGTGGTCATCCTGGGCGCGCGCCTGCTGTCGGTGCTGGCGTTCAGCCTGCAGAACAGGCTTTTCCATGTGCCCGAAGCCACGGAAAAGCGCTATCCCGGCCTGCAGGGACGGGTGGACTACTATTACCCGATCGCGCGCCGGACACTGTCCGTGCTGCTGACATTCGTCACGATCGTGCTGCTGGCCCAGTCCTGGGGGCTGCCGGCGATCCGGTTCTTCGTGCATGGCTCGCTCGGCCCCAAGATCGTGGGCGCGATGCTGACGATCATGATCGCCTACACCATCGCGATCGTGGTGTGGGAAGTGGCCAACGCCATCCTGCAGAACCAGATCTCGCGCTTCGAGACATCGGAACAGGCCTCCCGCGCCACCCGCCTGCGCACGGTGCTGCCGATCATCCGCACGGTGCTGCTGACCTTCATCATCATCATCGTCACGGTGACGACACTGTCGCAGATCGGCATCAACGTGGCCCCGCTGCTGACCGGTGCGGGCATCATGGGTGCGGCCATCGCCTTCGGTTCGCAAAGCCTGGTGAAGGACTTCATCACCGGCTTCTTCATGCTGGTGGAAAACGCGATGCAGGTGGGTGACTGGGTCACGGCGGGCAGCGTTGCCGGCACGGTGGAGCACCTGTCCATCCGTACCCTGCGGCTGCGCGCGATCAACGGGGACCTGCACATCATCCCCTTCTCCTCCGTCACCTCGATCGCCAATACGTCGCGCGACTACAACCTTGTGGTGGTCAGCTTCATGCTGGACCTGACGGAAGACCCGCACCGTGTGGCGGCCATCCTGAAGGATGAACTCTCGACCATGCGCAGGGACCCCGTGTTCGGCCCGCTGATCAAGTCGGATTTCTCCTATCTGGGCGTGGAGCAGGCCGATGGCAACGGCGCCAAGTTCCTTGGCTCCATCCGCACGGCGGCAGGTGCGAAATGGAAGGTCTACCGTGAATATTACAGCCGCCTGAGCGCGCGCATGGTGCGCGAGCAGGTGAAGTTCCCGATCCCGACCTCCCTCAACCTGCTGGCCAATGGCCCGACGGGCACGCTGCGCATGAACATGGAGGAAAACCCCGGTGCCATCATGGCGGCCCACGCCGCGCAGCCCGCTGAGGCCGCTCCCGCCCCGAAGGCAGGCAACGGACAGGCGGATGCCCCGGCCGGGGGAGATGCCCCCACCCATGACTGACGGGACGCCGATGCTGCCGGGGCGGCTGGAAGCCTCCCTGCGCAGGGATGGCTTTGCCTTCGTGCCACGGGGGGAAATGCTGCCCCTGCTGGAGCAGTACGGCCTGCGCGACTGGGCCAGTTTTGCAGGCAGCTGGAACCGGCTGGGGCTGGACCGCTACATGGCCGATGGCGGGCGCTACCGCCGCCGCCGCCATGCCACCTTCGCCATCAGCGCGCGGGGCATCCAGCGCAAGAAGCACCAGCCCCATTACCAGAGCCGGGACTACAATGAACTCAATGGCGGGATCGAACGCTGGTTCCGCGCCGTTGAACCCGAGATGGGGGAACACCCGGCGCTACGCGCCATCCTGCGGCTCATGCACCGGATCGTGACCGACATGAGCGATCCGGCCCATGTCCCGGACGTATGGCATACCGAAGTCCACCAGTTCCGTATCGAGGCGCTGGACAGCACGCCGGGCCAGCCCACCCCCGAAGGGCTGCACCGCGATGGCGTGGACTGGGTGATGGTGGTCATGGTCCGGCGCGAGAACGTGATGTCCGGCGAGACCACGATCCATGACCTGCAGCGCACCATGGTCGGTGGTTTCATGCTTGACCAGCCGCTGGATACGGCGGTGGTCAATGACAACCGTGTCTATCACGGGGTTACGGCGGTGCGGCCGCTCGACCCCACGCGGCCAGCCTATCGTGACGTACTGGTCGTGACCTTCCGCCACCAATGAATGACACCGTCCCGCCGGGGCGGCGGCCCGGGGCATGGCGGCATTTCTGTGCCTGCGCCCTGGCCACCATGCTGGTGGCGGGATGCGGCCTCTACCTGTTCATCGTGACGGTGGACCCGTGGAACGTCCTGCCGTTTTCTCCCCCGCTTGCGCGCATACCCGTTACGTCAAACGCCCGCTACACCATGCCCGCCCTGGCACGGGACCCGCAGTTCGATTCCGTGGTGCTGGGCACGTCCACCAGCAGGCTGATGCAGCCCGCCCTGCTGGACCGGGCACTGGGGGGGCATTTCCTCAGCATGGCCATGAACAGTGCAAGCCCGTGGGAACAGGGGCGCGTGCTTGATGCCTTCCTGCGCAGCCATCCCGCTCCGCGCACCGTCATGATCGGGGTGGATGCCGCATGGTGCCATGAACGCCCCGGCAGCCTGACATCCCCCAACCGCCCCTGGCCGGAATGGATGTACGGCCACCCCGCCTGGCAGGGCTACCTGCACATGGCCAGCCTGTACGCGCTACAGGAAGCCGCCAACGAATTCCTATGGATGACCGGGCACAAGGCCCAGCGCTTCGGCACCGACGGCTATGCCAGTTTCGTTCCGCCGGACGGCACGTACGACCCTGCCCGCGTACAGGCCGCCTTCGCGCACTGGGCGCCGCCCGACAACACACAGGCCCCGCCGGGCATGGCGCAGACACCCCCCGCCAGCATGCGCCTTCTGGCCACCATGCTGGCCCGCCTGCCCGCCGGCACGCTGAAGATCCTGTGGTTCCCGCCCGCTTCCGCCACCCTGCACGGCATGACGGGCAGCATTGCCGCGGCCCGCCTGCAGGCCTGCAGGCTGGGGGTGGCGGCACTGGCCGCCCGTACCCCCGATGCCATCGCCCTTGACTTCAACCATGACAGCGCGCTGACCACGGAGCGGAACAATTTCTGGGACCCGCTGCACTACCGCATTCCCGTCGCCCACCGGCTGGTCGCCGCCATCGCCGCGGCCCTGCATGGCACCCCCCCGGCCGATCCGGCGCTGGACATCCTGTACCGCCCCGTGCCACCGGCAGGGTAAAAACCGCCCGGCGGGTCCAAAGCCATGCGCTGCCATCGCGGAGCCTCCCCGGCGGCGGGGCTTGTGCGGGGCGGGTCATCTGGTATGGAAAACAGGACACCGTGAAATACCCGCCCGGTACAGGCACGCCGCAGGCATGGGGCCAGGGTACGGAATCGTCTTGTGCAGGCCACCCCGCGACCGGGCGGCCAGATTGCGGCACTGAGGTTGGAGAGGCTGGTGAATACGTCCGTCAATGGTGCGCCACAATGGCATCTGCAGCCCGAGGCGAACCGGACCCTTGTTACCCTGTCGGGTAACTGGATCGCGCAGGAAGGACGCATTCCCGCCTTTCCCGAAACCGGCCTGAAGGACGTGCCACGGGGGGCCGCGCTGGAATTCGATACCGGGCGGCTTGGCCGGTGGGATACATCGCTGATCAGCTTCCTGTGGGAACTCAAGCGCAGCGCGCGTGAGGCGCATGTGGATGTCCACATCGACACCCTGCCGGAATCGGCGCACAAGCTGCTTGACCTGCTGCCCGAAATCCCGCCGGAACCCGCCCCCCCCACGCCGCACCATTTCGCCCCGGTGGCGGCGGTGGGGCAGTTCACGCTCGATACACTCAACGAGATCGGCTGCGTAAGCGAAATGGGCGCCGCCGCCGCGCGCGGGGGCATTGCCGCCCTGGTGGGGCGGGGGATGATGCGGACCGTCGATCTCATGTCCGATCTTGCCGCCGCCGGGCCTGCGGCGCTGCTGATCGTGGGCGTGGTGAACTTTCTGGTCGGCGCGATCCTGGCCTTTGTCGGCTCGGTGGAACTGCACAAATTCGCAGCCGACATCTATGTCGCAAGCCTTGTGGCCATTGCCATGGTGCGTGAGATGTCGGCCGTCATGACCGCCATCATCATGGCGGGCCGCACGGGTGGCGCCTATGCCGCGCGCATTTCCACCATGCAGGCGAATGAGGAAATCGACGCGCTTCAGGTCTTCGGCATTCCCGTCGCCAGCTACCTGATCCTGCCTTCGGTGCTGGCGCTGGGCTTCACCATGCCGCTGCTCTACCTGTACGGCTGCCTGATCGGCATGCTGGGGGGCTTTGTCGTCTCGTTCATCATGCTGCATGTCTCGCCGCTGGGCTATTTCCATGAAACGCTCCAGGCCCTGCCGCTGGACCAGTTCACCTTCGGCTTCATCAAGAGCCTGGTGTTCGGCACGTTCGTGGGGCTGACAAGCTGCCGGATCGGGCTGAAGGCGGGACGCAGCGCCGCCGATGTGGGCATTGCCGCGACCAAGGCCGTGGTGGTGGGCATTGTGGGCGTGATCGCGCTGGACGCGGTCTTTGCGGTTATCGCCAACGTGATCGGGATCTGACCGCCATGAACGACCTTCATAACCAGATGCCCTCCGCCCCCGATGATACCCGCCCGGTCATGATTTCGGTCAACGGCGTGACACTGGCCTTCGGCCCCAAGGTGATCCAGCACGACGTGTCCTTTGAGGTGAAGCGCGGCAGCATCTTCGCCGTGATGGGGGGATCGGGCTGCGGCAAGAGCACCCTGCTCAAGAGCATGATCGGCCTGCTGCGCCCCACACAGGGCCGCTACCTGGTGGGGCAGGACAATTACTGGGCGGGTGACGACGCAAGCCGCGTGCATATCGGCCGGCGCTTTGGCGTGCTGTTCCAGAGCGGGGCGCTGTGGAGTTCCATGACCGTGGGCGAGAACGTGGCCCTGCCCATGCAGATGTTCACCAGGCTGGAGCCACCCGTCATCCGCCAGATGGTGGAACTCAAGCTGGGGCTGGTGGGCATGCTGCATGCCATTGACCAGTATCCCTCCGAACTCAGCGGCGGCATGCGCAAGCGCGCGGGGCTGGCGCGCGCCATGTCGCTGGACCCTGACATCCTGTTCTTTGATGAACCCTCGGCCGGGCTGGACCCGATCACCTCGGCCCGGCTGGATGAACTGATCCTGAACCTGCGCGACGGGCTGGGGGCCACGATCATCATCGTCAGCCACGAACTGTCCAGCCTGTTCCATATTGCCGATGACGGCATATTCCTTGATGCCGGGCAGAAGACCGCCATCGCCCACGGTTCCCCCGTATGGCTGCGCGACCACTGCACCGACCCCGTGGTCCATGCCTTCATGCACCGTGAACAGCTGGACAGTTCCAGCCCCCACGGAGACGGGTAAGCCCGATGGCCGACAGGCAGACGCTTATCGGCGCGGCCGTACTGGGTGTGGGGGCCATTGCGCTTGCCGTGCTGGGCATGACGGGCTGGCTGCCCATACCGGGGCGCAGCACCGAGGCGGTCGTGGTGTTTGAAAGCCCGACCAACGGGCTGGACATCGGCTCCCCCGTCAATTTCCGTGGCGTGCCGGTGGGCGCTGTCGAGCGGATTACGGTACGGGTGGACCCGGCCGACCATCATACCTACATGCCGGTCTACATCCTGTTCGATCCCGCCCATGCGCCCGGCCATGGCGACCTGCCGCCCCTGTCCACGCTGCTGGCCAACGGGCTGCGGGCGGATATGGTGCTGCACAGCCTGGTAACCGGCCAGACCGAACTGGACCTGGACCTGGACCCCCAAACGCCACAACGCCTGCACCCCGACCTGACGGACATGCCCGAAATACCCATGGGCCAGACAGCGCTCCAGCAGCTGGAGGCAACGCTGATCTCCACTTCCGTGCAGCAGCTCCACAATGACCTGATTACCGCGCTGGCCAGCATACGCCGGCTGGCGGCGGACATGGACCGTGACATGCCCGGCATGATCGCCAGCATCCGCACCACGTCAGGCCACGCCGATACCGCGGCCAGCCAGATCCGCGCCGCCATTACCGATGTGACGGACCATGCCAGCGTGACCATCAACCGCCTGGACCAGCTGATCAGCGCCAATAGCCGCGAATTCGTGGCCCGCCGCGCGGAACTGCAGGCCCTGATCGGCAATACCCGCCAGACCATGGCGCAGGCGCGTGAAACCCTGGCCAGCCTGCGCGCCCTGACCGACCCGCAATCGCGTGACAGGCTGAATCTGGACGCTACGATGCGTGATGTTATGGAAGCCGGCTACGGGCTGCGCGGATTCGCCACTGAAGTCGAAAGTAATCCGCAACTTCTGCTGATGGGACACAACCAATGAAAACGCGCCAGCCCGCCTTCCCTTCCCGCCTGAATCCGTCCCTGCGGGCGGCGGGCGGACTGCTGCTCTGTGCCGCCATGCTCTCGGCGTGCTCCTCGGCGCCGGTGCGCTTCTACACGCTGGGCGCGCCCGCCGTGGCCGTGGGTGCGCAGGGCACCGGTACCACGGCCATTACCGACAGCACGCCGGTGATCGAGGTCGAACGCACCCGCCTGCCCGATTACCTGGACAGCCAGGACATCATGGTCCGCAACGGGCATGAGATCGAACGCAGCGGGCTGGGCCGCTGGGCCAGCCGCCTGTCAGTGGGGGCCACGGACCTGATCACCGCGCGCCTGGCCCAGAAATGGCCGGATCTGTTCGTGACCGACCAGCCGCAGCCCGACCGCCCCACCTGGCGGCTGCAGCTCAACATCAGCCGGCTTGATGTCAGCCGCGATGGCCAGTCGGCACTGAACGCGGACTGGGCCATCATTCCGCAGGACCCGCGCGCCGCCATCCTGCGCAACCGCACCAGCATCGTCATGAACGGCAATACGGCCAATAACGCCAATATCGCCAGTGTCACGGAAAACCTGCTCAATGAACTGACCAGCCGGATCGAGACCAGCTGGCCCAACCCCACCCAGCCGGAAGCCACCAGCCCGCGCCATCACGGCCACAGCTAGGCCGGGCTTCCATCCCGGCGGGGGAACCATCGGGACAGGCAGGCATTGGTTGCGCAGATGTGCAACCTGCCGGAGCAAGCTTGTCATGCCCCCTTCCCCTTTACGCGTCCATGGCCTGATCCTGGCGGCCCTGCTTGCCATCACGCCCATCCCGGCGGGCGCACAGACCGGGCCGGTCATCCTGGCCCAGCATCCCGGCACCGAACTGGACCGGCAGGCACGCGCACTGGTGGCCCGCGACCTGGCGGACGCGGCAGGCAGCCAGGAGCGCCCGGTCCTGCTGACCGGATCGGGGCCGGTATCCAGTGACCCACGGCGCATGGCGCTGTTCGTGCAGTTGCAGTCCGCCAGCCTGTGTGGCTCGGCGGGGTGTTCCACTTCGGTCTACCTGCGCAATGGCCACACTTGGACACGGGTGCTGGATTCCGTAAGCGGGCCGGTCACCATTACGCCCCAGGTGCATGGCGGCATGCATGACCTGCTGGTCGACAGCACAGACCGCTGGATATGGAACGGCACCACCTATACCGACACACAGGCCACCACCCAGCCACAGCCGCCAGAACGGCCCTGAGCACACCTGCCCGGCATGATGGCATCGGTGACTGGCAAAACCATATGGTTGCCGCCTGCCTGGCGCAACGTGGGAACAGCCCCGTATTCTGCCGGGGCATGCGCCTGCCAGACCGGGTATATTGTCAGGGAAAGTGGAGCGGGTGAAGGGAATCGAACCCTCGTATGCAGCTTGGGAAGCTGCCGTTCTACCATTGAACTACACCCGCATGCCCGCCCTCTATACTGCACAAGCGCGGCTTATGCAATTACCCCCGCCAGCAGGGCGGCAGTTGACGCACCCCGCCCTGATCCGCAATAAGCATGCATGTCCGGGGGCATCCGCCTTCCGACCCTCGTGATTTGATATGGCCGGCTTGCGGCGAGGTAAAACATACGCGCTAAAGAGGCCCGATACCGCTACCGCTCTGTCAGGGCGCGGGCATCTGGTTTCCACGGTCATGAACCGCCCCGGGCGGACCGGACTGCCGGGCATGAACCGGCCGCTGGCCACCGCCTGCCTTGTCCCGTCCACCCTGTACACAGGAATGACCACCAGCCATGACTGACCAGCCTGATCCCAAATCCTTCCGCCCCGCCACGCGCCTGATCAATGCGGGACTTGAGCGCACGCCGTATGGCGAAACCAGCGAGGCGATGTTCCTGACCTCCGGCTTTGTGTACGACAGCGCAGAGCAGGCGGAAGGCACCTTTACCGGCGATGTGTCGCACTACCAGTACAGCCGTTTCGGCAACCCCACCGTATCGAACCTGGAACGCCGCCTGTGTGATGTGGAAGGGGCGGAATCCTGTGTCCTGACCTCTACCGGCATGGGCGCGGTCTCCTGCGCGCTGCTGGCGCAGGTGCGCGCGGGAGACCGGGTCGTGGCTTCGCGCGCGCTGTTCGGCTCATGCCACTGGATCGTGGCCGAACTGCTGCCGCGCTATGGGGTGGAGACAGTCTTCGTCGATGGGGGCGACATGGCGGCATGGCAGGAAGCGCTGGACAGGCCCACGCGCGCCGTCCTGCTGGAAAGCCCGTCCAACCCGATGCTGGATGTACTCGACATCCGCATGATCTGCGACCTGGCCCACAAGGCGGGTGCGACCGTGGTGGTGGACAATGTCTTTGCAACGCCGCTGTACCAGAAGCCGCTGGAACTGGGCGCGGATGTGGTGGTCTATTCCTGCACCAAGCATATTGATGGCCAGGGCCGCGTGCTGGGTGGCGCCGTGCTGGGTACGGCCAGGTGGATTGACGAGGTCCTGCGCCCCTTTGCCCGCAATACCGGCAATTCCATCTCGCCCTTCAATGCCTGGGTCATGCTGAAAAGCCTTGAAACACTGGCCCTGCGCGTCAACGCCATGACGCAGAACGCAGCGAAGGTGGCGGACTTCCTGGCCGACGCACCGGGCATCAAACGTGTGTTCTATCCGGGGCGCAAGGACCACCCGCAATACGAGATAGCGAAAAAGCAGATGTCGGCCGGTTCCACGCTGGTTGCCTTTGAAGTCGAGGGCGGCAAGGCGGGGGCCTTCGCCTTCATGAACGCATTGCGGCTGATCTCGATTTCCAACAACCTTGGCGATGCGCGCTCCCTTGTCACGCATCCGGCCACCACCACCCACATGAAGCTCACACCCGAAGACCGGGCGCGGCTTGGCATCAATGACGGGGCGATCCGTTTCTCGGTCGGGCTGGAAGATGCCGATGACCTGATCGATGACCTCCGGCGCGGCCTTGCGGCGCTGGCCAACCGGCCAATACAGGAGCACCGCCTGCCATGAGCAAGAACAGGCCTTTCCCTCCCCCCACCGGGGAAGGGACGGACTCCCCGCCGGGCGAGGCGATGGATAACGTCCCCTGTTTCGAGGCCGTGACGGACGATGTCCGTGTGGTTGTCCAGACCTTCTGGCTGGATGACCAGTCCGAGCCCGATGAGCACCGCTATGTGTGGGCCTACCGCGTCCGGATCGAGAACCACGGCAGCGAACAGATCCAGCTCCTGCGCCGCAGCTGGCGCATCGTGGACGGGCAGGGCCGGATCGACCGCGTGGATGGGGATGGCGTGGTAGGCGAACAGCCACTGATCGACGCCAGCGGCAGTTTTGAATACATGTCAGGTGCCGCACTGGAAACACCGACCGGCTTCATGGGCGGCATGTACCACATGATCCGCCCGGCCAGCCGCCAGCATTTTGATGTCGACATCCCCGTCTTCAGTCTGGACAGCCCGCACCATCCGGCCATCCTGCACTAGTTCCGGCCCGGATTCCTTCCTGCGGCCTGTCCCGACCGGACAGGCCCCTGCAACAAGAACCTACAGCATGACCCCCATTGATACCCGCCCCACCCGCGCGGAAGCCGAAGACGCCGTGCGGACCCTGCTGCGCTGGGCTGGCGAAGACCCCGGCCGGGAAGGCCTGCTTGATACGCCCGCGCGCGTGGTCAAGTCTTATGACGAATTCTTCTGCGGCTATGCGGAAGACCCGGCCGAGATGCTGCGCCGTACCTTCTCGGAAGTGGCGGATTATGACGAGATGGTCCTGCTGCGCGACATCCGCCTGGAAAGCCACTGCGAACACCACATGGTGCCCATCATTGGCGTGGCGCATGTGGCCTACCTGCCGCGCAGGCGGGTTGTGGGCATTTCCAAGCTGGCCCGCGTGGTGGACGCCTATGCGCGTCGTTTCCAGATCCAGGAACGACTGACGGCACAGATTGCCAATACCATCAATGAAGAACTGCAACCCTATGGCGTAGGCGTGGTGATCGAGGCCGCCCACCAGTGCATGACCACGCGCGGCGTGCACCGCCCCGGTGTGTCCATGGTGACCAGCCGCATGCTGGGCACGTTCCGCACCAATTCCGACACGCGGCGGGAATTCCTGTCAATCCTGAACCGCCCGGCCATGAACAGCACCGGACTCTGAACGCGGCAGGCCAGCGGACGTCAGGCAGCCAGCAGCAGGTTCCTGGTAAAGATTTTTGCAAAAAGCTTTAAAAATGCAGCCTTTTAAAAAAGGCTGCACCCAGAGACTTTTATCTCCTTTATCAGGCCAGTTGTTTTGAAATGACTTTCTACAGCGCGATCCTGGCCCCCAGCACGGCAATGAACTGCGCCAGCCATGCCGGGTGCGCGGGCCATGCGGGCGCGGTGACCAGCGTGCCATCGGTCACAGCCGCATCAAGTGCGATATCCGCATAGACGCCCCCGGCCAGTTCCACATCCGGACGACAGGCGGGATAGGCCGAAACCCGGCGCCCTTCAATGACGCGGGCGGCGGCCAGCAACTGCCCGGCATGGCAGATCGCGGCCAGCGGGCGGTGGGCAAAGGCGCGGACCAGTTCAATCACGCGCGGATCAAGCCGCAGATATTCCGGTGCCCGGCCACCGGGCAGGATCAGGCCCGCGTAATCGGCGTAATTGATGGTGTCAAAATCCGCGTTGAGCACAAAACGGTGGCCCGGTTTCTCGCTATAGGTCTGCGCCCCCTCAAAATCATGGATGGCGGTCAGGACATGCTCGCCCTTTCCGCGGCCGGGGCAGACCGTGTCCACCCGGTAGCCCAGCATGGTCAGGGCCTGGTACGGCACCATAATCTCGTAATCTTCCACATAATCGCCTGCCAGCAGCAGAAGCCGGGGTGCGCTCATCTGTCCATATCCTTACCGTTATTGGTCAGTCATGTGCGGCGGGGGGAAGGTGCTCGCGCAGGCGGGGCATGAGTTCGACAAAGTTGCAGGGCACATGGCGGCTGTCGAGCTGCCAGACCAGAATATCATCCCACCCGTCCTTCACCGCGCCGGTCGAGCCGGGCAGGGCAAAAAGGTAGGTCCCGTCCGCCACCCCCGCCAGGGCACGGGACTGGATGGTGGAGGTACCGATCTTCTGGTACGACAGCATGCGGAACAGTTCGCCAAAACCCTCGATCCGCTTCTCGATCACCTGTCCGAACGCTTCCGGCGTGATGTCCCGTCCCGTCACCCCGGTGCCACCGGTGGAAATGACCACATCCACCTGGCTATCCGCAATCCAGCCCGACAGGGTGGCGACAAGGCGCGGCACGTCATCGGGCACGATGGCGCGGGCGGCCACGATGTGACCTGCCGCCGTTATGCGCGCGGCCAGTATATCACCGGACCTGTCCGTTTCCGGCGTGCGGGTGTCGGACACCGTGAGCACGGCAATGCGCACGGGCAGGAAGGGCTTTTTCATATCAAGGCGTGACATGAGGCCATGTTCACCATTCCCGCGCCGTGGCGTCAACGGTTGCCTTCGGGCCGGTGCGGCATGGTGTGGCGCATGCCCGCGGAATGAGTAATACAGGAGAACAAACACGAAATTCTGATGTATTTGTGCATTGCACAAAAAATTATGCCAAGGAATAGTAGCACTCTACATAAATCTATTGATATAACAAAAAAAACCTCTTTACCATTATTTTACAAAACATTAGTTTTTATATAAATTTCCGTCCAAGGTTTATAATCAGCATGAAATATGCTATCGATACGCGAATGACCAGACCATTCCCCCGCCTTTTTGTATCGCTCCCCCTGTTTTTTCTTGCACTTTTCGCTCTGTGCGAAAGCGCATCGGCCCAGGCCATTCCCGGCGAAGGACAGGGGGTTGTCGGCGCGCAGCCCAGCCTGAATGTCAATTCACGCCGTAATGTCAGCGTGAATGATCCCGGTTCGTTTTTCAGCGCACCCTACGGCAACCAGCATTTTTTTGGTGACTGGGCCGGGCTGCAGCCTTTCCTGCTCAAACACGGCGTGCATATCGAAGCCGACGTGCATGAAGAACTGGCAGGCAATTTTCGCGGTGGTGCCAAGCAGGGCGTGACCGATGCGGGTCAGGTTGGCGTGGAAATCGACATCGACTGGCACAAGCTGGCGGGCGCTCCCAAGAACTTCTGGACCCATACCATGATCGTGAACGGTCATGGCCGGAACGCCAGCACGGATTACATCCACGATTCCCTTGCCGGCGTGCAGCAGATCTACGGTGCCCGTGGTAACGTGGTCGCGCATCTGGTGTACATGTATGCCGAGCAGTCCCTGTTCCATAACCGGCTGGACATCAGTGCCGGGTGGATTCCGGTGGGCAGCTTCTTTGCCGCCTCCCCCCTGTTCTGTGACTTCATGAACGTGTCGATCTGCGGCAACCCCGCACCGGGGAAATACGTGCCGGGCGGGCGTGACTGGCCTTCGGGCAACCTGGGCGTGGTGATGCGCGTCATGCCCACGGTCGATACCTACATCATGGCCAGCATGTTTGCCGTATCGCCCCATTCCTATAACGGCGGCATTTCCGGCTGGTCATGGGCACAGAGCGGCCTTGGCAAGTTCTCCACCCCGGTGGAAATCGGCTGGCTGCCCGAATTCGGCCGCAACCATCTGGCCGGTCATTACAAGGCGGGTTACGGCTACGACAATTCCCAGTACAATGACCTGTATTCGGACATCAACGGCAACTCCGCCGTACTGACGGGCCAGCCCTTCCGCAAGCAGTCCGGCGTCAGCACCGCCTGGTTCCAGGCCGACCAGATGATCATGCGCAATGGCGCGGGACCGACCAACGGGCTGATCCTGCTGGCGGGCTACATGTATACGTCGGGCAAGGTCTCGGCCATGAAGGACCATACCTGGGCCGGCATTGTGGAGACCGGTGCGAAATGGGGCCGCCCGCTGGATACTGTGGGTGCCATGTTCCATTATTATGAAATGAGCCGTGCTTCCATCCTGCAGCAGGAATCCTCGGTACTGGCCGGGACCCCCTTCCTGAACAACCAGTGGGGCAAGGTGTGGGGCATCCAGACGCATGAGAACGTGTACGAAGTGTTCTACAACATCCATACCGCACGCGGCATGAGCTTCCAGCCGGACTTCCAGTACATCAACCGCCCCGGCGGCACCACCACCTACCATGATGCGGCGGTCATGGGCCTGCAGTTCAACTGCATCCTGTAATCCACCCTTCATCCGGGCGGGCTTCCACGATATGGGAGGCGGATCATGACCGATCACGCTTCCCTGCACCATCTGGCCCGCCAGGCACTGGCCGCCTACCCGCTGCATGATGCGCGGTGCCATCTGCTTTCAATTTCCGAAAACGTGATTTTCCGTATCGATACCCCGGATGGTGCGCGCCATGCACTGCGCCTGCACCGGCCGGGATATCATGACAGGGCTGAAATCAGCAGCGAACTGGCATGGCTGGATGCACTACGTGCAACCGGGCTGGAAGTGCCGCATCCGGTGGCGGGCCTTGATGGCGCATGCATCCGCACCCTGCCCGGCCCCGATGGCCAGCCCCGCCATGCCGTGCTGTTTGCATGGATGGAGGGCACCGAACCCACAACCGATATTGACCCGGTCGCCTTCAACCGGCTGGGGCATATTACAGCCCGCCTGCACGCGCAGAGCCGGACATGGGTCCGCCCCGCGGGCTTTACCCGCAAGGCATGGATACCCGCCACCATGACCGGCCCCCGTGCCTTATGGGGCCAGTGGCAGGCCGCCCCCGGCGTCAACGCGGCCGCGTGCGACCTGATCACGCACTGTCTGGAGCGCATTGATGCTGAACTGGCGGCCTATGGTACGCCGCCGCACCGCTTCGGGCTGATCCATGCCGATTTGCGGCTGGCCAACCTGCTGGTCAGCGGGTCGCATACCCGCCTGATCGATTTTGACGACTGCGGGCTGAGCTGGTTCATGCAGGATCTGGCGGCGGCGCTGAGCTTTCATGAAGAGCATCCGCAGGTGCCGCGCTGGGTTGACCACTGGCTGGCGGGCTACGCCACCTGCGCGCAGGTCAGCGCCGCGGAGCTGAACATCCTGCCTGCCCTTGTCATCCAGCGTCGCATCCAGCTTCTGGCATGGACCGGTACCCACCGGCATACACGCCAGGTCAGCAGCCTGGGACCGGACTGGCTGGCACGCACGCTGGACTTATGCCGCGCATGGGACAGGGGGCAACTGCTGCGCGACGTAGGCTGACCGGCAGCCCGCTTCGATTCGGAACGAAGCGGTTGCGGGCGTATGGCCCCCATCCGCAGACAACCTGTTGCCAGAAAGTGATAAACCCCTTCAGGGCAGTCCTTTTTCATAAAAAACCGCGTCCCGCACACTCTTTGCGGCGCGGTCCATTAGATAATTTTTTAATTTTTCCACCGCCCTGATGCGCGCAGGTTACTTTTTGGAAAGTTTTTGCGCGTAACGGCACGGAAGGGATCCGGTTTAATGAGGTAAATTAAATGTGATAATTAGAATCGGTTTTACGGACAGGCTATGGCTTTTATGCCTCAATGCTGACATGTATGAAGTTTAGGTAATGTGTCGTTCGGTTAACAACCCGAGTCACCGGAGCGAACCCTGTCCTTGGCACATAACGGAAAAACAGCAATGACCCCTGCAGTTGAGACGATTGCCAGCCCCGCCACGTCACCCGCTGTGGCTGCTGGCCTGCCACTGGTGACTGACGACATTCCGACCCGGTCCCAGACCACGCGGATGATCTATTCCCGTCATCGCCGGGCGCTGCGTGATTATGCCCGCACCCTCAGCACCCCGACCGAGCCGTCCTGACCTGCCTATCTGGCCCGGAACCGGCCGGACCGGCCACGACAAAAATCAAACTTTGACATTATTCCGCTGCTTTTCCGGTCTGACGCACCTGTAGCGCCGCGATTGCCTGCCGGGTCGGGACTGTCAACTGGTCGGGCAGTTCATCAAAGGCATACCATCGCGGGCCTTCATGCTTTTCCGGCTCCATCAGGGTCGGCTCGCCCTGCCATGATGTGACCAGGTAGACCGGGGCAATCCAGTGATGCCCGCCTATCGCGTCCATCTGCTCCACCAGACACAGCAGGTCATGCGCCTGTATGGTGATGCCAAGCTCTTCTTGAATTTCGCGCTCCGTCGCATGGGCCGTTGTCTCGTACGGCTCAACCTTGCCGCCGGGCAGTCCCCAGCAGCCCGCTTCGGGTGCCCGCAGGCGGCGCAGCAGCAGGATCCGTCCCTCACGGTCGATGATGGCGGCACCACAGCCCACGCGCGGGCCGGTCATGTCGGTCATGTTCGCATCCTTTTCCTGACTCCGTGCTCCATACAGCACGGGGGTGCCCGACGGCACCCCCGCATTCCCTGTCTCAGGGACTGTTCATAAAAAAGCCTCTGGTGAAGCTTTCTTCAAAAAGCTTCGGAGAATGCCGCCTTTTTCAAAAAAGGCGGCGTCCGAAAACTTTCATTATTTATCAAACAGCCTCTTAGCGCGCGGCAGGCGGCCGGGCATTGGCCGTTGCCACGCGCCGCCCCCACGAGATCAGGTCGCTGGTGCAGTCATCACGGTCAATCACGCATTCGATCAGGGTCGGCCCTTCCCGATTCGCCACGGCTGCGGCAATGGCCTTTTCCATTTCGGCGCCCGTGGTGGCCCGGAACCCCTTGCCGTGGCCGTCTTCCGCGTTGAACACGCTCATCAGCCCCGCATAATCCCAGTTCTTGACGTTATTGTACGGCCCGTCATGAATCTGCACTTCAATGGTGTAGCCACGGTTGTTGATCAGGAAGATGATCACCGGCAGCTTGAGCCGCACCATCTGGGCCACTTCCTGCGCCGTCAGCTGGAACGAACCGTCGCCCACCATGGTCACGATCCGGCGCTCCGGCTCGGCCACGGCGTAGCCAAAGGTGGCGGGTACGGACCAGCCGATATGGCCCCACTGCATTTCCAGCTCCACGCGGGCACCCCGTGGCAGCTTCATCTGCATGACGTTGAACCAGGAATCCCCCGTCTCGGCCAGGACCGTGGTGTTCGATGTCAGCAGGTTCTGGATCTGGCGTGCCATCTCGGCCCGCACCAGTGGCGCATCCGGGCTGGCTACGGCTGCGGGCGCGTGCGGCGCGCTGATGCGGCGGTACTCGACCAGCGTCGCATCCTTTCTGGGCTGGCCCTTCACCCGTTCGATCAGCGCATCAATCACGTCGCGCAGATGGATGCCATCAAAAGCCTTGCCACCGGCTGCAATATGCCGCCCGTCCAGCAGGGCCACGTTGTCCCCCTTGGGCCATGCGGTCCAGCCAACGGTGGAATAATCATTGAAGACCGGGGTCAGGCACAGCACACCGTCCGACCAGTCGAATATCTGCTGCGCCTTGGGGCTGCTGACATCGCCCCAGTAGGTGCCGATATAGGCCGGGTGGTCCTCGGGGAAGAAGCTCTTGGCCGCTGCCATGGTGGCCACGGCGCAGCCCAGCGCGTCCGCCAGGCGGATGGCGGCGTCCTCACACCCTGCGGCACGCAGGCGGCTGCCCAGCAGTAGCATCGGCTTCTTGCGCGCGCCAATGAAGCTGGCCAGTTCGTCCACCGCCAGCTTCAGCGTCTGGGCATCGGACGGCGCATCGGCCAGGATCGCGCCAACCGGGCCGGGACGCGGGCAGGGCTGGGCGGAAACATTGCAGGCAATCTCGATATAGGCGGGCTTCTTTTCCCGCAATGCCGTACGGATGGCGTGGTCGATCAGCACCGGCGCGTCGTCTGCCGACGTGATGGACACCGCCGCACAGGTCAGGCGTTTTGCAATTTCAAGCTGGTAGCCGTAATCCGGCGTGCCGATGGTGTGGTGCAGGATATGCCCGCTGCCGTGGTCGTTGGAATTGGGCGCGCCCGAGATCAGGATGACCGGCAGGTTTTCCGCATAGGCACCGCCAATGGCATTGAGCGCGGACAGCGCGCCGACGCTGAACGTCACCACGGCGGCACCCGCCCCATTGGCGCGCGCATAGCCTTCGGCGCTGAAGCCGCAGTTGAGTTCGTTGCAGCAGTAGACCTGCCGCAGGCCCTCGATTTCCAGAAGCTGGTCCAGCAGGACAAGGTTGTAATCGCCCGCGACCGCGAAATGATCCTTCAGCCCGATCTGTGCCAGGCGTTCACCAAGATAATGGCCAACAGTATACGTCATTATTTCGACTTTCCTTCCCTTGTGTGGTGGCGCCCGCGCGCCCTCCCCCCATGGGGGGACCACATGGACGGCCCGTATCCGGGCCGTCATGCCGAAAGGACAGGAGGCCTGCCGGTAAACCCGGCAGCGTCAGCCTACACTTTCGGCAATCCAGTTCCGGCGCTTGGTGGCCTGCCCAATGCCCGGATTGAAACAGTTGCACGGATCAAGCTGGCGGTAATGGGCCAGCACGTCATCGGGTGCGGCATAGAGATGACCGAAATTATGCTCCGCCGGGTAACGCGCGCCACGTTTGTCCAGCCCCGGCAGCATGCGGTGTTCCAGCGCCATGCAGTCATAGCCTTTGCGGACCACATAATCCTGATGCATCACATGGCACAGGAAATGGCCGTAATACAGCTTGACGATGATCTCGTCCTCGATGTCCTTCGGCAGCACCTCGAACCAGTCCTGGTCGTTACGGCGCAGGGCCACGTCCAGCGCCACGATGTTCTCGGTCGTGTCGGTGTGCACGTTACGGTAGCGCACGGCGGCGCCAGCGGCGGCAAAGCGGTGCAGGAAGGCCTTTGATCCCTCATCGGGGGTGCATTCGAAGAAATCCCCCTCATGCGTCGCGAAGTGGCTTTTCAGGAACTCACGCGCTTCCTGTGCACCCGACGCGCTGACCTTGAGCATGAGATGGTGCTCGAAACGGTCACGATAATCGCGCATGCGTGCGGGCAGGTGCCTGGGGAAGAAATGGCTCATGAACTGCATGAACCGGTCACTGAAATGCCTGGGCAGGAAGCCGATCCTGTCCGCCAGCCGGTCGAACGCATTCTTCATGGCGAACAGGGCGGGCAGGCGCCGGGTGCCGATCATGCGGATGATGACGAACGTGTCCTTGCCGTATTTCTCCGCGATGTTGAACGCATCACGGTGCAGGTATTCACCCGCGATCGGCAGTTCCTTGAAGGATGACAGGATATGGCGGCGCACATCTTCCAGCACATCGGTCTTGTTGGTGCCGATATAGAAGACGACGGGGTTCTTTTCCGCCTCGAACGTATCCAGGCGGACCGCGAACAGCCCGAGCTTGCCCGCGCAGCCCGCCCCTTCGTGCAGGCGACGCAGGTCGGCATTGTAGCGGGCCGGGGTATCGGCATTCACGTCGCGCACATGGGTGGCATAATCATCATCATGCCCGCGACCGGCATTCCAGTTGATGCTGGCGTCAGGGAAGTTGCCGGCTTCCACCTGCGTGAGGATCGCCTCGGGATCGGAACCGAGCTCGATGCCCAGATGGTTGACCAGTTGCAGTTCGCCCCTGTCCGAAACCTGTGCGAACAGCGCCATGTCGGTATAGGCCGGACCACGGCGCACCAGCGCGCCGCCCGAATTGTTGCTGACCCCGCCAAACACCGACGCCCCGATGCATGAGGAGCCGATAACCGAATGCGGTTCCCGCCCGATGGGGGCCAGCATGCCCTCCAGCTGGTCCAGGGTCGCACCGGGCAGGCAGACAACCTGCCTGCCGCCACCGATCAGGTGGATCGTGCGCATGCGCATGCTGTGCACGATCACGATATCGCGGTCATACGTATCGCCATCAGGCGTGGAACCGCCGGTCAGCCCGGTATTGGCCGCCTGCATGATCACGATCACGCCCGCCTTCACGCAGGCCTGCAGTACGCGCCACTGTTCCACCAGCGAGCCGGGCATGACCACCGCCAGCGCACGCCCCTCACCAAAACGGAAGCCACGGCGATAGGGCAGGGTCGCCCCGTCCTCGGTCAGCACATGGTGGTTGCCCACGATGTGCCGGAGTTCCGTAACCAGTTGTGCGCCCGCAGTAGATGACATGTCCTGTGCCGCTTTCAGCATTCTGTTGTTTATCGGTTCCATTCACGGACAACCCGACCATCCAGATGGCCCTATTTCCGAAATGGTCTGTTGTAATCTGGCATGTTTCGCATCGGACGACGTGCGCATAAAATGCCGATGTCACATGTCCAAACGGAACGGCCCACCAGCCGGTCAGGGCATGGCGGGCCGTTTTCATCACGCCAGGGCTGGTTTACGCCGCCGCCGAGGTCTCGCCAAGGCTGGCCAGCGGCTTCATGAGCAGGTGATTCTGGGAATAGTCGACCGGCACCGAGATCACGACCGGGCCCTCGACCTCCATGGCTTCACGCAGCGCGCCCGCCACGCCGTCGGCGGAATGGACGGCAATGCCATGCGCACCGCAGGAACGGGCGAACATGGCGAAGTCGATCGGCCCGAAATCCACACCCGAACCACGGCCGTATTTCTTCTTCTCCTGCATCTCGACCATGTTGTAGGCCTGATCGACCCAGACCATGTGGATGAGGTTGCATTTCAGCCGCACCGCCGTTTCCAGTTCCATGCACGACATCATGAAGCCGCCGTCACCGGAAATGGAGATGACCTTCTGCGCCGGGTTGACCAGGCTTGCGGCAATGCCCCACGGCAGGCCGACGCCCATGGTCTGCTGGCCGTTGCTGATCAGCATCTGGCGCGCGCGGAAGGACAGCAGGTAACGCGCCAGCCAGATGTGGAAGGTGCCCATGTCCAGGCACATCGTGACATCGGGAGTGACGAACTGCTCCAGCTCGCGCACGATCTGCAGCGGGTGCACCGCCGTGTTGGACGTGCTGCGCGCGCCCGACAGCGCGGACAGGCGGGTGGCGTGGTACTGGCTCAGGATTTCCTCAAGCTGCGGGGCACGCGGCAGCTTGCCGGCCTGGGCCGCAAGCGCGCGGACGGATGCCGCGATATCGCCAATCAGTTCCACCGCCGGGTCGTAATGCGTGTCCAGTTCGGCGGGCACCACATCGACATGCACGATCTTGCGGCCGTTATCGACGTTCCACAGCCACGGATCATATTCGATGGGGTTGTAGCCGATCGAGATCACCAGATCCGCCTCATGCAGCAGCTGGTCGCCCGGCTGGTTGCGGAACAGGCCCACACGGCCGCCAAAGCGGTCGGACAGTTCCTGCGAGACCGCGCCCGCCGCCTGGTAGGTGCCGATGACCGGCACGCCGGTCGTGGCCACCAGCGCGCGCACCGCGTCCGACACTTCGGGGCGGCTGGCCAGCAGCCCCAGCAGGATGACGGGGCGCTGCGCCTTGCGGATCAGGCCCAGCGCCTCGGTCACGGCCTCGGCCGGGGCGGCACCCGGTCCGGGCTGGGCGCGGCCCGCCAGCACCTTGCCTTCCGCCGGCATGGACAGGATATCCATGGGCGTGCTGACAAAGGCGGCACCGGGGCGGCCGCTTTCGGCAAAGCGCAGGGCGTTGGCAATCGCTTCGGATACGGCGGCGGGGGACGTGATTTCCGCGCTGTATTTGGTGATCGGCTGGAACAGGGCAACCGTGTCCATGCTCTGGTGGGTCAGCTTCAGCCG
>ERZ746981.121-NODE-121-length-64971-cov-12.914491_pt1 | contig 64971 bp, 44 predicted proteins | sample MGYA00374948_ERZ746981 | MGnify/ENA primary metagenome ERZ746981 (study PRJEB28757, sample SAMN06711160) | food metagenome | host: microorganism | place: China:Harbin | collected 2017-01-30 | study: EMG produced TPA metagenomics assembly of the Analysis of...
TCCAAAGACAAGACAGTTCATATATTTACATATTTGAGATCGTAGTCCAGATGTTGTAGATTATATTCTTGAGACTCATGATTTGCGTACATCTTGTTATAACAACCAATGTGTTATATCCAAGATATTCTGACATCTCTAGACAGAACATAGGTTATTTACTTAGCATTCTAAGTTTCATCCATTTTCAGATGTCATGAATCAAGATCGGAATCTCCCGGATACTGGATACCTTTGGGATACGGCACATTTAGATTTCGCACATTCAGATGAAATCACAGACATCGGCATTTCCAGGTCATATATTACACTAGACATATATCCAGCATATTCTATTTCATGCATGTTCATGATCAAGCTTTAGGAGTTTGGATAGAGATATACCAGGTATCAATATTACCTATTCATCACATTTGATATAAATGCCAGACATTCATTATATCATCAGATAAATGCATTTTTCGGATTTATTAATGGGAGATCAGAGTAGTCAGACTATATAGCAGAAATTCGAAATTCATATAAGCTTCATGTTCAGTTTGGTACATGCAGAGATTTGTGATTGCAAGATCGTAGTTTACATCACAAACATCAAAACGAAGATATCATGAGATGATGGTCAAACCATCAGTTAACACTTGAGACAATATGAATAGTAATATTGTGAAAGTCAGAGCTGTGATGGATATCCTGGAACATCTATAGCATTGAATTGTATTATCAAGCGTATGCTTGGATTATAGCCTCTATTATTAGATATCAGTCTATACTTAGACTATCCAAATAATGTATGCTTAGATTATAGTATCCATTATCCACCATTCAGCCTAGGCTAATAGTACTTCAAATGATCTATTATCAGACATTCAGCATATATACCGAGATTATACCATCTATTATCAGACATTCGGTCTATGCTAAGATCACCCAAATAATATATGCTTAGATTACATCATTTGCAGATGACCGGTCTATGCTTCGATTAGATCAAATAATCTACCATCAAATATTCACTCTCTGCTTAAATTACGCTTGCTATTATAAATATCCAGTCTGCGCTTAGATCACATCAAATAATCTACTATCAAGTATCCACTCTCCACTTAAATTGCACTATCTCTTATAGATATCAAATTACATCATCTATTATAGATATACAGTCTCTGATTAGATTACATTATCTATTATAGATATCCACTCTTCACTTAGATCACATTATCTATTATGAATATCCTCTCTCTACTTAGATTCCATTATGCATTATAGATATCCAGTCTCTGCTCAGATTACATCATCTATTATGGATGCCCTCGAACATTTACACGGTTACATTATATATTAAAGCTATGCTTAAATTACATCATTATCAAACACCTGGTCCATGCTTAATTGCATTATGTATTATATTCACTCTTAGCCTAGATCACACTAAATAATATATTATAGTTATCAAAGTACATTATCTATTATCAGATATCCGGTCTATGCTTAATTACATTATGCATTATATCCAGTCCCAGCATGAATTACACTCTCTAATATAGACATCCCCCCTCCGCTCAGATTACATCATCAATTATGAATTTTCTCAAACATCTATACGACTGCATTATATTTCAGAGCTATGTTAAATTCCACCATTACCAGACACCTGCCTAAGCTACAGCAAATAATCCCTCCTCACGCATTGCAAAACCCATCATCCAAAAACGGCAACTCCCGCGCTCCCTCACTCGCCCCTGGCCCAGCGGTCGGACTCCGGCGGGCAGAAGTCAAGAATCTCGAGACAGGTGCGGTCTGTTTTTTGCACCGCCGCCACGCAGCGCCGGTAGTCGAAGCGCACCTGCCACACGGCGCCGTTGACGTCATCGACGAGATCGCGGATAAAGCGACCTGTGCGGGTATCCCATAGCTTCAACATGCCCTGGGATCCGGAAACAATGAAGTAGTCATTGTTCTGGACGCACGTGATTGCGGAGGAGTGGCCGCGCAGGACGTGGCGCGGCGCGCCGGAGTCTGGGTCCCACACGCGCACGGTCCAATCTGCGGCTGCAGATACGAGCGCATGCGGCGACAGCGTGATGAGGCCGACGAGCATCTGGTGGCCCTCCAGGATGGCGGCGCAGCGCCCCGTGCGCACGTCCCACATGCGCACCGTGTTGTCCACGGACCCCGTGTAGCAGCGGCTGCGCTGCGCATCGTACACGCAGCTGTAGATGCGGTCCGCATGGCCGGCAAGCACAAACTTGCACTCGCCCGTGCGCAAGTCCCACACGCGCGCCGTCGTGTCGTAGCTTGCGGAAACCAAGATGTTACCTGCGCCCGCAACTGCGCGCACCGACCCCGTGTGCCCGCGCAGTACGCGCACCAGGTACGGGTTCGCGCGCTCGTCCAAATCCACCGGCGCACCCGCAACCGCATCCTGCGCGCCGTTCTCCGGCAGCCGCCAAACAAACAACGTTGCGTCCCGCGACCCAGTCACGAGCAGCGGCGTCTCAGGAAACACAATGGCGCGGCCCTCGTCATCTGTGCCAATGCGCCGCGGCTCGATTATCTCCAGGCAGCGCACGGTTGACACGTGGCCGCGGAAAATATGCGTGCACACCCCTTGCGCTATGTTCCAGATGCGCACCGTGCGGTCCGTCGACCCGGACGCTAGCGTGTTCCCGCGGTATTTCATTGCCCACACACCCCCTGTGTGACCCGCAAGCACTGCGCGTACTTTGCCCGTGCGCGTGTCGTAGATTGTGATGTTGTTGTCATCCGATCCGGCGGCAATCTTGTCATCGTCGAACTGCAGGCATGTGATCACGCTGGGGCCCTGGCAGGGGAGCGTCTTGCGCACGGGGTGGAAATCCGGATCGCGCCACCGCTGCCCGATCATGCGCCGCCGCCGGTAGATCTGCCGTGCAACCCACCCGCACTCCTTTTCCGGGCGCAGCCCCGCAAGCCACCTCCGCTCCGCATCATACTCCGCCTCATCGCGCACCAAGTTGTCCCGCAGCACCAGCCGCTTCCACAAGTGTGCCGCGTCCTGCTCGCTAGTCGTGCGCCATGCGCGGCATACCTCCGATGCGCGCACCAGCGTACGGAAGTCCAACTCCGCAAAGATGCGGTACGCCACCTCTGCGGGGAGGCTTTGAACGACATCCTTGCGAAGCGCACTCTTAATCACACGCTGCAACGTCGAGAGAGCCGGGCGGTCGGCGCGCTGCACCAGCTGCCACAGCGCATATCGCGCCGCCAACGACCCGGGCGGCACTGCCGCAAGCACTTGCGCAGCCTGCCGCACCGCCTCCCACGCTCGCCCATCAGCGCCCGCAACCGGCGCACCTCCTGACGCTACCACTAGCCCCATAGATTCCTCCATACGCGTGGGCGACGCGCCGGGAGACGGGAGTGGCGGCGCAAGCGGTGCAAGCGGCGTAAGCGCGCCCCGAAGTTTCTCCCCAGACACCAGTCGGCGCTTTGTCGGGGGCGCCAGAGTCTCCTGCCCTGCTGGCGCAGGCATGCGGCTCTCTCGCACCCGGCTCCGCCGCCGCCACCTCGGCAATGCGCGCACTTCCTGCGCATCCCGTGTTTCATTTGCTCCCTGCGTATTTACTCCCTGTGCATTTACTCCCTGCGCATTTACTCCTTGGGAATTTACTCCTTGGGCATTTACTCCCTGCGCTTCATTCACTCCACTCGCTCCCAGCATCCGCCCAATCAACTCAAGCTCGCCCGTAGAAAAAACTTCACACGCCTCTTTCCCCTCAAGGGGAAATTTCTCTTCCTCCAAAGTCATAATTTAAAAGTATCAAATGCTAATGCTAGTGCTAGCAGGCACTTATTTTATTATGTAATGCAAACTTTTCCAACAAGCACCTTTAGATATTAACTAAACCAACCAAATTCTGTTAATATATTAAATCCTGAATGCTATGCCTCTATCACTTATGCCAGACCAAAAGAGTCTATGCACAAACAAATATCAATATCCTATCACTATAATGCCTAATGCAACGATTTCCACTATTTCACAAATCACTGTATCAGAAGTCTCAGTCAGAATCTGTGTTAGAAGTTTCAATCAGAAATCACTGTATTAGAAGATTCAGTATCCGCTATTATGAGAAATTGCAGTATTAGAAATCTCTACCAGATACTGTATCTTCAAAAATCTATATCTTGGCTCCTTCGACACTAAAACAAAACAACTTAGCAAAAATGAAATCTCAAATCTATAAATTTAGCCCGTATATCAACAACAATCTGTAACAGACAAAGTGTCTCTAACCCATCAAATCCATGAAAATGCTCAACTACCCTAAGTTAAGTAAACAAGTACGCAGGCACAAAAAATTATCGCATTCAAAAATTCACACACACAACATTTCCCGCGGTTCCTCATTCCTGGATTCTCGGACTTAAATATTACGTACGCATTGCCTGTACCAAAATGACTTCGACGTTACCTACACAAAATTTACTTTGTCCAAATCTACTTTGACATTACGTACACAAAATTTACTTCGACCAAATTTACTTTGACCATAAGCCACACTCTACCGAACTGCAGCTTGTGTGTTCATATTTAGTAAATATGCACCCCACTCCAACTCTGTGTTTCGACCTCTTCCTTCAAACTGCTAACCGCTTTTCCTCTACTTCTTCAACATCTCCTTTTGCATTCGCTCGAATTCCTCATCATCCATATCATACTCACTTTTCCCGGATGCCCGGCCTCGGCTATTCTTCGAATACTTTGCCACAAGCTGTTCGAACGGATCTTTCCTCTTCTTGTGGTTCGCTTTGATCATTGCCGAAAGTGTGTCTTGTGAATTATCCTTTTTCTTATTTTTGGCTTTGATGTCTGCCAACAGCTTTTCGGCCTCCTTGGCCTCTTTTTTCGACTTTCGAAGCATTTTGCGCACCTCCTTCTTTCTGTCCCCCACGTATTTCTTCCATGCCGGATACTCCTCCAATTCTCCTCCCTCTACCAACCCTTCCACTATCTTGAAAACTCGTTCCTCTTCCTTTTTGCTGAACTCCAAGTGCGGAATCGCCTCAAACAAACGCAGAAACTGCCCCTTGTAGTACTCCATCGAATTTAACACGTCATCCCTCTCCTCGGCCGAGTTCTGGTACTGCTTCTTATCCTGATCAATCATCTCTTCCGTCACTTTAGTCTCCGTGTATCTCTTAAAGAAATCCTTCCAGTCAAAGTCATCATCCAAAACACAGCTATCCTCAACACTGCCTGAGGCATCGTAGCGTGCTCTTTTTTTCGCATCTTTCAATATCGAATAGCTGAACTGGACCCTTTGAAACTTCTCCCTGTGCCTTTCTCGCGTTTCCTTAGACTCTTTTTGCAACTTATCCGGATGGTACTTCAAGCATAATTTATAGTATGCTTTCTTAATTGCAGGCGGGACGGCATCATTCGCCACACCTAGTTCTTCGTATGGATCAATATCTGGAAACGGAACCCCCATTGTGTGTAGGTGTTGCTTTGTGCCACTGTATATGTGCTTCTTAATAAATAGTACGTGAAGTAAAAAATCGGCCCTTGTCGCTATTTATGTGTTTACGAATTTTTCAGCGTGGTAGGTGTGACAAAAATAAACAGTTTTAGCATGAACGTGCAATTTTGTAGTCATGTGAAGCGGCACAAACACTGTGATTGGTTAATTCGGGTGTCGTATACTTAGTGGTAGACATGAAGGCCAAATTATGCCTTATACTGCATATACTAATGAGTTAACGAAGGGCATATAAAGCAACATCTCAAACGATTATACCCATGCTTTTACTCAACTTAGCCCAACCGACGCGTCGATTTATATTCCTCATTTTCCTGGATGAGAGATGATTTTTCAGGTGCACCGATCTCAACTCAGGATTTACTACAAAGCAATAGGAAGTGTTACAGAGCATTGCAAGAGATTACAAAATATCACAAAGCATTGCACAGATCTCGAATAAAAAGTATAAATGGTTGCAACAGAGAATCCACGAAAAAGAAAGGGCACTGGATTGTCAAGTTATAAAGATACACAACAAAATGCACATGGTACACAATCAGAAACGACTAGAAGCTTAGTGTGGGGAGAAATATTGTCGCAAAGCGAAAGTCAGAACACCAGATTTTTGACAGAGGCAGGTCAGGGCACACAATCGAACATGAACAGGATGGTAATCAACAAGAATGACAGCATTAAGAAGAGATTGTCCAAGATACTGAAACTTCTACAGGAGAGAATGAAAGAACCAGAGATTGAAATTCTATTAATTGCAAGTGGCCAATCAATACAGAAGCTAGTGACGATAGTTGAAATTGTGAAGCAAAAGATAGGAGTGCAGGTCTCTGAGAAGAGTAAGATGGATAAGGTTGAGCGGAATCGAAGAAATGCTAAAATCGATGGAATGGAAAAAGTTGTCGTTGGAGATAAGGAAGTGCAGAATCTTCGGTTTAGGTTTGATCAGTTCAACTACTTGGATTATAGCTTGATGAGCGAATCGGAGTTTCGGCAGCAGCGAAGAAAGAGGGCCAAAGGCAAAACAGAGATTACTGGAAGTAAAACTGGGCGAAATCAAACGGTAACAGAAAACGGTGGGTACACTAGAAAAGAACTTGATGCTTTGAAGATACAAAAAGATGTAAAAATTCCAGTTTTCTACTCTTACCTGAATTTCAGGCCCGAAAACCAGGATGCCGAGATTTCAAGCGAATTAAAGGACAAGTTTACAGGCTTGGTTGAAGAAGGGTGGAGCCGACAGAGAGAATAGAGTTTGTATAGTTACGAGATAATGATAGCAGTAAAAAAATAGATGTGAATTGAAGATATAATAATAAATAGCCGGCCATTAATCGCAGCAAGGATATGGTGTTAGAATAGAAAGCAACAATTCAGCAATAAGCACCAACAACAAGTAAACAAAAAATATGGAAAGCGATGGTATTCCACTTTCTTCGTGGTTCAATCATCCAGAGTCCAGCCAACTAGGGATGCGTTAGCTGCTGGCAGAATAAATAAGAATAAAAGTCAATAACAACCGTCCACGGATGCCTAACACAATATTTCAAAGAAACAAGACGTGTTCAATGATGGGCAACAATTAAATTCTGGTGTGAATGACAGTGTGTGATGCATCTTGGAAAGTGATGAGGATGTTTATATGTATTGGCAGCTTTCTTTACTCCTTCTTCTCTTCAGTCTTATCCTTAAATTGATCAATAGACAAGTCACCCGGGAAAATTCCCTTTTCTCTTTCATCATCCCAGTTCTCCACCCAATCATGAGGGCATAGAGACTGGAAAGTGTGCCAGAACACTTTGCAAGGCTCAAAATCACTACCTTTCAAAGCAACGCATTTGTGATAATCCAAGTATGATTGATAGCAATGCTTGGTTTGATTTTGTTGGGGGAATCTAGCATCGAAACCTGGTGTTTGTAGTTTGTATTCGGTCATTTTGATATCCTATCTTTGGTTTATACTCTATTTGGAACGTTACCGTTGTGTGAAATTGGAAGAGGTTCGAAGTAGAGAAAAGTAATGTGCTTGACAGAATTTAAGCATGAAATTAGGTTGAGAAAATAAGGTTTGGAGGAAGTAGAGAAAAAAAAAAAATTACCGAAAAAACACACCACAGAGCATCATAAGTTGTTTCACGCAATAATAGGCAAGCTAAAACGCATGCATAATGTTCAGTCTATTTGGGCGGTATTATTAGAATGATAACTTTAAATGTAACTCGTAGAAATAATACCACAGTCCTTACTTATTGAGCGGGGGTAACTACTTGTATTTTTCTCATCAAACTTTGCGAATTAGGTAGTAATGCACTTTCCAATCGGAGTTACATCATCTAGCTTTGACAGATTTTTTTTTTCTTCAATTAGATGCTTTTAGTTTCTTCAGGCAGATACCTCCAGCTTTCAAGAGAGACCTATCTTAATTGTTATTCACATTACCCTAAATATTGATAAGTACAAGTCCGTCGTTTTGTAGTTACCAGTAAGATTGGGATTTAAGTGAAAATCACCCCACTGCTTAGTAGCCCAGTGAAAATTTCGCTGCTTTCCTATTGGTCATCGCTAAAACCAGCTACAAAAAAACTTTTCTGGCGCTTAATGAAGCTTTCGAAGAGATCGTCCATAATCGACGCAGGAAGTCAGGTCTGCCTATCGTATTCATTTTAACAAATGTGATGAAGATAAGTACCAAATTCCGAACATGAAAATAAATGCTTTCATAAGAAGTATTATCAATATTTGATCTGGATTTATCATTCAAAAGGCAATTTGCTGATACTAATGCAAATGATCATCTATTGCTGAATACAAGAATTTAAAATGTAATCGAGTTTAATTGACCTTCGAAGTTGTTCTCTTATGCAGTAAGAAAGATTGGTTATGTATAAGAATTCAATTAGTGGTAAAAGAAAGTGAATTAAATCTGAAACTCAAAATGTTAATGCTTAGCAATGTTTCATGAAAGATGCCTTTGAGCTTGTATTGAATGAGGTTATAGGATGGTTGAATCTTTAGAGTCATGTTATGCTATATACTTTTTAAAGTAAAAAAGAGAGATGTCATCTTACGATTTCTTCGCCAATTTCCACTATCAATTCACATTAAGAAATAACACTTTCATGTCGAACATAAAAATAATGATCATTTGACATATTTGGAACTTGTCTTCATACCTTTGATTAAACATCATATACAATATCCATCAAGTAGTAAACAAGATGCAATTACGCTTATATTTTTGTATGTGATATAAGGAGTAAAGATTGAAATTTCAACAGAAGAGATTTGCAGAATTTGTACACATGGACATTTACTTTATAGCTCTACTAGTTCCTACCACACAAAATATACCGAAAAGAAGTACAATCCCTGATTATAGCGAAAATACGATGGTAGGACAGTATTTGTGGTGTAGAGATTTATCTTTACAAAAAGACCTGGCAACAAACGAAAATTTGTCTATAACCAAAACTTAACGGTTTGTTGTATCTATGCAAAACTTCAATTCAAACCTACAGAGAATATCAAGTGATTGGAAAATCAGGTGTTTAACACATTATTGACCATTTTCCTCAGGAAATGTCTCAAAGGCGTAAGTTGAAGCTGTTACTTTATGTAATTTATTCACATACTAACTTTGGAGTAAATATCCGATACAGTGAGTGCATTTGCAAGGCTAAAAAGGGCAAGAAAGAATGATACGGACAAGATAAGTGTTGATATTACAAGAAAGATACATACCAAAAATGTGGTGACGGGTGGTGAAACAGATACATTGAGTTCAATACATGAGATACAATCAAATAATAGGATCAACATTAAGCGCCAAAAAGTAAATTGCGAAAAAAACACGAATGATGATGAGATCTTGCAAATCGATGAAGATGAGGACGGGGTTAAGAGTGCGATTGAACTTGGATTGATAAATGGTATGGTAGACCAATCAAGTGATACAAATGATACTGAGAATTCCGACACAAATGATAGTACTGATAACAGTTCTGATAGTAGCCAAGACGATAATAATGATAAGAACAGCGATGATAGATTCAAAACAAGCGCCGAATCGCTCAGTATTGATTTTGGGATGGGTGCGAAGACGCTTTTGTCAAACTCAAAGAGAGGATACGTTGATGTTGATGTGACTACTAGTTCAACTGTTGATCCAGAAGGTATAAATTACTATAACAATAATATAGTTGTTGGATTAAGAGCAGGGGACTGCCTTATGATAAAAGGTAAGTTCAAGCTGATCGTGCAAAAAGGTGCAATAACGTTAAATACAATCGTTTTTCATGCTGACGAAAAACATGTGTTGGAGGTGGAGGCATCTTCTCTTTCTTCTCTCCCGGTGATCCGACCAACATCAGCTCAAAATTCACAACTGGTAAAGAACAGCCAGAATAAATGGATTGCAAACTTTTTCTCTCCTAAGTACATGTCAGTGGTGAAGATAGAGAACTGGTTTGATGGAAGCAACGAGATTGGAATGCTGTACTCGCAATTGAAGAATATATACTGCACGAAAGATGATGTTAATGTCAAAAATGGCATGCACTCTAATCCGTACTCGTTTCGGCCTATTAAATCGTCTTCTGAGGGTGAAATCGGGACGACGGAACTCGAGGATTGGAGATACTATCGGAATGTATTAACATCAGAGATACAGGAGGCACACCTTTCAAAAAAGCCAACGCCGCACAACATATTACTTCTAGGCGGTAAGAATTCCGGCAAGTCGACTTTTTTAAGAATATTACTTAATCATATGGTGCGAAAAGCGGATTTGATCAGTGTGCAGCAGGTTGCAGTTTTAGATATTGACCCAGGACAAACCGAATTTTCGGACCCCGGATGCATCTCCGTGACAATACATCGCAAGCCTGCTTTTGGATCCATAAATTCATTAAAGGAACTGTCTCAAAAGAGCGAAATGCCAGTTCCAGACATACAGGAATTTGTTGGATTTACAAGCCCACAAGTACAACCTCAAAGCTTCTTTAGGAAACTGAAGAGACTCATAGACAATTTGCCAGCCGATTGTCCAGTTTTGGTGAATACTCCTGGCTGGATTAAAGGGTTTGGAGTTCAGATCTTCGAAGAGTTAACCAGAATGATGCATATAACACATCTCGTATTGTTTACAAACTCGGAAAGACCAGAGAACGACCAGTATCTTTTGGAAGGACTACAATATGACTATTTAATTCGTCTTCAAGGGTTCCATCTTCCCTCAAGTGTTCACACCATGAAGTACTCTTCTTCGCAGATACGAAATTTTAAGATCTTATCGTACTTCCACTACAGCATACACACACACCACTATGATTTCACACCTCTACTATCAGAATCACCATACAGGATACCTTACTCATCACTGGAATGTGGAACTCAGAAGCCACTTGCTTTCATCTCGCTTCTCGATGGAAACAGCAACGTGAATGCAGAGGATGTGGATGATTTTCTAGTTTTTCAGGTTGTGGGAATGTTCACAGTGACAAAAAGCCATTTCAGTTATTTCGTTAGCTCTTTGGCAGACAGCACGAGAAAAAATGGCCGTTTGATTCAGGCAAAGGGATTGCCTAATATAGCCGTTGAGTGCTCCCAACTCCTTGAGGGGGCAGATATGAAATACCATGGATTGGCGCTTATTCATTCGATAGACCGTCGGTCCAAATCGGTTAACATATACACGCCGATCGACCTATCGCATATTTCGGAGTTGGTGACAGAACAAGATGAAAAGTTGGTGTTTGTGAAAGGAGGACTCAAGTATCCCGTTCAGGAAATATTCCCGGAAGCAATGTACAGGGAAGGTGATATTGATTGCAGCCGGATTGAAAGCGGCTGGATTCCGTATCTGAGCTTTAATAGAGATGTTGGAAAGGGTGGAAAAGCTGTTAATGCCAGGCATAATATACAGAGGAGAAACCTCAAGGGATGATAACGAAAAGGAGGGGATGATTTGTGGGATTTGCAGTGATAGATATAATAAAGTAGATACCAGAGAATTTGTAAAGTGTTTTAATGAATGTTGGTAGTAGTGGTGTAGTCGATGGATATTAGTTTGATATTGATATTACCTTAATCTTACCTTAATCTTATCCTATTATTGATTACCTTAATATTGATGTCCTTTATCAAATCAAACGAAATAAAGCTTTTGAAAGTAGATTACATGCCGTCAAACTTCGGAAGCAGAGTGTTGAAATGTTGGAAGTAGGGACGTGCAGAAATTAGTAATTGTTCAGTTCCTGGATTTCCCGATTTGGCGTGAAACGTTGTGCGGTGTGAAAATTTCAAATTCAAATAAATTTATTTGACTTATTCTTAGTATTTTACCGGTACCACCCATATGGCGGCAATCAAGGAAAATGGCAAGAGAGGAAGCATGTTTGGAAATTGCAAGACTGCACTCTTCAGAAGTGTCACAGACTAAATGCCTTACTTAGGACAGCCCTGAAAAGTACATTTTATGCATTTTGAACAGCCGAATGGCGGCCAAACGGCATGATTTGGCTGGAGAGGCGGTCATGCCGTTGGCAGGTAAAGAATACGACCGAACAATGGCAGCTGGGGGCGGAAATAAAATTTTTATCGCGTGTAAAAATCAACAATGGGGTGCCAGGCAAGATCTGGGAAATATTTCAAGCGTTGGAGAAAACGGGAGAAGAAAAATTTCGCACCAGCAATTTGGTGAATGGATAAACAGCGATAGGGGTAGACACATATACATTGGGCAGCGTATAAATATGAATGGAGAAACAAAAATATCGAAATCGGCGACCCCAGACCAAGCAGTGCAGTATTTGCCATCCATTTTGGATCCGTTTTGAAGTCATTTCGCCAGTTTTTGCGTTGTATTCACTTGCTTTTTGTTCAGTTTACATTTAGCTTCTGCCAACACTCCATATACTCTTCATTCGCATATTCGCAGCTTTGGCACTCGTGTATATACGCAGATCTATTTATTCACAACCAGAGTAAACTCCCAGCATGCCTCACACTGCAGAATACCTCCCAGCAAGGGCAACGAACATCCCATCGATTCTCCAAGGTGGATACAACACTCCGCTAACCAGAACATGGCAGCACGAGAGACAACTCTCGAAAAACATGTTTATTTATCCGTTGTTCGTGTCGGACCGGCCGGACGAGGAGGTTCCAATCCCATCCTTGCCCCACATCAACAGGTATGGCGTCAACAAGCTGATTCCATACGTGGCAGGCCTTGTTAAGAAAGGTCTCCGTGCAGTTATCATCTTTGGTGTTTTGTTGGACACCAAGAAAGATGCTGAGGGTACCCCTGCAGACGACCCGAGCGGACCCGTGATCCAGGCGGTGAAGGCCCTCAGAAAGCACTTCCCGGACCTCTTTGTGATGTGTGACGTGTGCTTGTGCGAGTACACCTCGCACGGACATTGTGGAATCCTATACGAGGACGGTACCATCAACAATGAGATGTCCATTCGCCGTATTGCCGCTGTTGCTGTCAACTATGCCAAGGCGGGAGCGCACTGTGTAGCTCCTTCAGACATGATGGATGGCCGGGTCAAAGCCATCAAGGAGGGTTTGGTGGATGCAGGTTTGGCACACAAGGTTTTCGTGATGTCGTACGCTGCCAAGTTTAGCGGCAACTTGTACGGCCCATTCCGGGATGCCGCCGGCTCCTCTCCCTCCCACGGGGACCGGAAGTGCTACCAGCTTCCTTCCGGCGGTGCAGGCTTGGCAAGAAGAGCCATGAAGAGAGACATGAGCGAGGGAACAGATGCCATAATCGTCAAACCTTCCACTTTCTACTTGGACGTTGTCCGGGATGCCTCCAACTTGTGTGCAGACTACCCGGTGTGTGCGTATCACGTGAGTGGCGAGTACGCGATGCTCTGGGCTGCCGCCGAGAAGAATGTCGTTGATTTGAAGACAATTGCCTTTGAGGCACACTACGGATTCCTCAGGGCCGGTGCCAGGCTCATTATCTCCTACTTCACGCCTTACTTCCTTGACTGGCTTGATGAGGACGAGCCCATTCCTATGTGAGGACACCTCTGCTTCGTGATCTCTGTTCTACCTGCTTTAACGCCTAACACCGCTCCTGTACATAGCTAGTGGACGTGGCTTTACGGCTGCTTTCGTGCAAATAGAATCAAGTGCTTCTTGGAGTGTATGTGGTGTAGATAGCGTAGCTTAGTTTGTTCAGATTGTTGATTTCAGCTTACTTCAGGTACAGCTTGCAACCACTAGATAAGTAGTATTATTGCTTGAAGTGTGAGGATAAGTAGTATTGCTTGAATGTGTAGGTGAGCAATTTCAGATTATTGTCCAGAATCCGTAGATAGGCAGTTAGCTTATCACTTAGGGTGTATGGATAAGTAGTTGGATTGTTTCTTTAAGTGCAGCTTTTAGTTTATTGCTTGGAATATGTAGGTAGGAGTTAGATTGTTGACTAAAATCTGTTGATAAGCAGCTTCGGTTTATTGTGTGGAATCTGTATATATGCGTTATATCTATAGATAAGTAGCATTATTGCTTGAAGTCTATGATAAGCAGTTATATTACTGCTTACAGTCTGTGGGTTAGATTATTACTTGAATGTGTAGGTAAGCAACTTCAGTCTATGCAGGCACTGCCTGTGGCTTCTCTCCCTTCTCCCTCCTCTCTTTCTCCTCTTTCCTCCCTCCATCTATCAATTCTCCAGATGGTGCAGCAGGAAGCTCTCCAAGCTTTGCCGCCTCGTTCTTACTGCCCTCTTCCGTCTTCTCCGCTTCCTCTCTCTCCATTCTTTCTAGCTCCTCATCCACCTCGGCATCCAATGCCCTCGGCATCAACTCTCCAAGTCGTTCACTCAATTCCTCCTGATAACTAACACCCTCTGCAGTTTCATCCATGATCTTATCCACTTTGTCAACCGAGAGCTCTGTGTTGAGCTGCTTCAACACCTTATTTCCCTCCTGTAATCCATACACCACATCCTTCTCTATGAGTTTGAACTCTATCGTATTGATAAGAGTCTCTAGTGAATCCGACTGCTTCCCAACTGTATCCAACAAATTCTCCTGGTATTTCCTCTTCTTAAGCGCCAAAAGGGCCCTCCTCTTGTCTCCTTTTCGAACACATTGCCGGGCTATTTCATTTTCTCTTTTGATCACCGTTTGCACCTTGATGCTTGTCTTCCTCAACTTATCTCTCTGTATTTTCAATTGGAGAATTGCCTTATCCTGTGACGTAATCTTCGGTGCTTTCCTCCCACTAGACACGTTGTTTCCCATAATGTGAATATGCTCTCGAGTTTCAGATTCGTGTCACTATACTTGAAATATTTGAAATGTGCAATACTGTGATCGAAGTGTATCATGTTTATGCTGGAAAATAATGTCTAGTGCTTTTAGATCAGTGCCTACTTTATTTTTATTTTTATTTTTTTTTGATAACGCGAGAATACTCCGTTCCGATCCATTTCCGTACATCCAACATTAATTCCGAACTACCTCCATATGCCACTAGCATACTTTCAACATTTCATGATTTTAGAATTGCTGTCTTAAATTATCAAATACACTTCTCATGAAGCATCGGACAACTTCGGAGTGGCTTGACATCTTGTCAAAGCCATCAGATATACCGCATGAACTGCTTTCAGAATACAGAGATGATATCAATGCATTAGTTAAAGGTGCTGCTGAGGATACAATGTTTGATTTTGCCGATGGATACAAAGTCTGGCAAATATATTATGAGCAGGTAGTGAAGAATCAGAATATGAACCTATCACAGGCAAGTTCGATATGGATGTGGAGGCTTGCGATTCCATCTATTGCAATTAAAGATCTCTATCAACAATGTGTGGAATGTCTAAGTGCGTACAGCTCAGATAATAATTATATGGCTGCGATGTCAAAAGTTGCTTCGATGCATTCTAAGACATCCAGAATATCCGATTCAATGATGATGTACGAAATACACCTTGCAAGAAACAAAAACGATGAGTCTTACTGGATCAAATACATGCTGTACTGCATGGAAAATGTTGATTCCACATCTTACGGATTTGCCGATAACATCTTTGAAAGAATGTGCCGTTTGTGCGATCGTGGTTTGTTGAATATGTCATTTGAGTCATGGAATAGATACTTTATTAAGCGGAACGCGAGTCCGGAAACAATAAGGTCCTTAACTACTAGATTTCCCAACTCATCGCGGGCCTTACAGTTGGTTGTGAAAAAGTACTCGTCCGAGATTCAGAAGTTATACGAATTCAGGACAGAACTAGAGTGCATGCATCCTTCAGATGAAGGAACACAAAGAGTACTCGAGGGAATACTATGGCGGGTAAACAGAGTTCCATCTTCAATCACACAAACTCCTGAAATCTCTTATGTTGTAAAACTGGTTTTCACATGGGCCTCGGATCTATCATTAACGGATGTGCAGCGGACTTGCATATGCACATTTTTGAGATTTAAGCTTTCACACCAACTTTTAGACACAATACACTCATTCCTCCATCTTGATCGTGGTCCTGCTTCTCTGATTGCTGATGACTGGTTGTTCAGCCTCGATATCTGCGTGGCTTCTCTAGATTTCATCGATGCTGAGGCTAGAGATAGTATCACTAAACTATTTGAGAAATGCCACGCTAGCTTTTATGGCAGACCGGAGTATGCTCGGCTGAGATCCAAATGGATGATCTTCAAGACGATGTATATTGATGAGGATAAAAAGTACCCGATGGATGACATTCCAGGGGTAAAGAAGCGGGCTTTTAGTGATAGTAATAAAGTTAGCGCTGTAAATTCTCCCAAGAGAATGAACTCAGCACCACATGCAAGTGGACTAACCCGGGCATTAGAGGAAAAACGTGAAGTGTACATCACGCAACTCGATTTTAATGTTGATTCCGACGCTTTGAAAAGCCTATTATCAAAAGTGGGTGATATAGAAGCTGCCAAAATCCCATTAAAAAGAAACAGAGCCATCCAGGGAAGAAACAACGATGGCTTTGCTTATGTTACATACGTGCTACCGGAATCTGCCGAAAAGGCGGTTCAGGAGTTGGACAATTATGAATTATTTGGAAGGAAAATACACGTAGTATTAGCAGATGCTGGAAAAGTTCATACTAGAACACATGGACGGAAACTCAAGCAGATCAGATTTAATCAGTCGAGAACTGTTGTTTTACTGAATGTGCAATCTACCGCTATGAGTGATATCAAGCATAAAATTGAGGAGATTGGAAAGATCACTAAGTATGAGGAAAGACCAGATTTACATACAGTGGTTGCTGAATTTGCTACAGAGAAGGATTGTGGTTTGGCAGGCTTAAAGTTGGATGGCTTTCCGATGGCCGAAGGAGGCACTATACGGCTTGGAAATTTGGCAGCTTTAAGGAAGACCACCAAGAAATAGCCCCACTAAATATGTATATGTAGAAATGTGATGCAGCTCAAATTTTATAGACGCCGATGATTGTACATTTTTCATCTGAGAGCTTTTTTTATTTTAATCTTTTTTATTTTTTTTTGTATCAGCCGAAAAATTTTCGATAAGATCTGCCATCTGTAACAATATCGTTTAACTATTAGACTGGGCATTTAGTGACCAAAAAGCATACCAGATCCCATGAACTTATATTGGGAAGATGAACTCAGTTGAGTATCTTAAGAAGTTTGGCTGGAAGGAAGGAGAAGCATTAAAAGAAGGCGGACTTAAACGCCCTATCTTGGTTAAACACAAGTATGATTATAAAGGTGTTGGACAAGATGCAAATGACGGTGTTGCTTGGTGGGAAAGATTGTTTGATGGGCAGCTTAAGGCATTAGATGTCAATGGGGGCGGAATAGATCAGGTGGCTGCAGGTAAAAAGAACACTGGAATTTCAACAATGTTCAATCCTAATGCTAGTAAAGTCAAAGCTAGCGGAATTGATAAGTCGGAATCGCCATTATATCGAATGTTTGTGTTTGGAGAAATTCTACAAGGTACGATCGGCAATCATGCAGAGCCTCCTAAGGTGGAAAAGATTTTGACACCACAGAAAAATGCAAAGTCGGATGTAAGTCTTGTTTCCTCAGATGACCGATTAGTGATTTTCGATGTGTCGTCTGATAATGATGAGGAACACAAGCATGAGCACGGACACAGGCACAAGCATAAGTCTGGACACAAGAAAAGTCATAAGCATAGACACAATCACAGTTCTGATGAGGATAAGGACAAGATACAATCACATAGCGATGAAAAACCCAATAGTCACAGTCACAAACATAATCACAAGCATAAGCACAAACATGAAAACGTCAAGGTTACGAAGGAGGGGAAAGAGGCCGGAGTTCTGATTGGCGGAAAAAAGGAGAATCAAATGTTTTTCCCGGATATCGGAGGAAAAATGATAAACGATAGTAGACACCATAATAGACATTCCCACAATTCAGGAACACACAAGAAAAGAAAACATAGCCACAAAAATAAGCAGAGTGGAGACACTGGTGGTCACCGCTCAAAGAAGAGAAAGATAGAGTAATAGAAAGAACGTAATTAGTCAAGAGCGAAAATAGGAGAATAAGTGCAGTGTAATTTAGAGCAACCACATAAAGGCTGGACTACCATGAAGACAAAAGACCATCTTTTATGCCTGATGAGTAAAAAGCATAAAGCTGCAGATATACTCGACGGAAACGGAAGAACTCACATTAGTGTGTTTAACAATTAGAATAAACTGAAACCAATATTTATTAATTTAATAATAGTACTGGAGTTAAATTTAGATTGCGGGTATTTAGTAATGTTGGCTGGCTTATACTTGATGCTGTTTCTGGTACCGTATTCCTCTTTCTTTAGCAATCGTACAGTATTATGGCGTTTCAATATCGAAGATAAGATAGTACACTACTCTGAAGCAGAATGTATATTGCGATATGTACATCCAGGTAGTGCTTATACGGGCACCAGTGGAGATCTAATTGCATCTTAAGGCATGTGGTGAAATTTTGACACTGCATGAAGATAATGATAAAGAGAAAGAGCCCCAATTATTGCCAGTAAAAAGTTTTGATAATTTCACTTAGAACGTAGCAGCCAGTATAGTTTCCAAAAGCGGGGAGAAAAGATGAATTAATCTGGAATACATGAGTGCTCGATAAATGGAACACAAAAAAATAAATATGAGAAGAATAATTGGATGAATATGGAATTCAATAGCAATAATAGATAATCAAGAATACGTCGTGGATAGCACTCTCGGTAATTGGCGCGTAAAGAATTTTCGGTCGCAAATAATAATCAAATCAGGAAAATTGTGACGCATGGAAATCTCACGATTGAAGACAGAGCATATAATTGTGATTTAGAGAACAAAGAGACAATGCCGCATATTTTTTGTTTGAAGAGCATTCTTTGCTTGCTGCGTCAGGATAAAAATATCCTGCGAATTAGGCTTTTGCATTGTTTTCGGTTTTCGCCCTGTCGTTCTCCTGCGCCCTAAATTTCTATCAACTATTATCATGCTCTGGTATTACAATAAAAGTCTGAATTCTGAGTTTTTCATCATGTTTCCAGTGCCATTTTCCTTTCATTCATCATTATTTTCCATTTCCCTTTCCAGTATTATTTTTTTTTCCTTTATCTTAATGCCCCTCTTTTCGGTTCCTACATGATACATGTCTGTTCTGGTTCTGGAACTGCCTTTTTCCCCTTTTTAATCTCTAGGCGGAGCATTTCCATTCTCCGGTGCTTAATGGTTTCAGCCTCAATACAGAATCTTCTTTCTTTACTTCTCCCAAAATGGACTGGCCGTATTCTTTGGGCGCTTAACCATTCTCCTGTCATCCACTCATCTTGCTTGTCTGCTGCTTTTGCGTTTGCCATTAGCACAACCTTTCAGTTCTAAGGCATATTTTAATTTCTTTTTGTCGGCAATCATTTGTCTGCCGCTGTTTTTAGCAAAGACCTTTGCACATATAAAGTCTGGCATCCGACTAAATATATTTGGGTGCAGATGTATATATAAATGTATATATAGTCAAATTGTTTGGCGTTGTTCCATGATTCACTTCTGAGCGAGTGTCACATTTTAGTTTGCATTTTATCCTGGCTCCTGTTTTCTTTTCTTAATCCTATTTCTTTTATCCCAGTCCTACATCTTCTATTTCAGCTCTCTCCTTTTATTTCAGCTCTCTTCTTTATTTCAGCTCTCTTCTTTATTTCAGCTCTACTTCTTTTATCTCTATTCTACTTCCTTTTCCTTCAGCCATTTTATTTCTGTTGTTCTTTGATATTCCACAAAGATCCTGTTAATATTGCTGTTACCGCTTTTCAGTGCTCTTAATATTCTTGCCAACTTGCTTGGATACTTGATTCACTATTGAGTGTTGTTACACATCAAGCAATATCAAGCATTATCAATCAATCTCAAACATTCGCAAACATTCACACAAACCCCAAGCATATATCAGATACTTTTAAGTGACTGCAAATACTACACTTTTAATATTTGAAGCTCAAGTATTCGAATCCGGTCAGGTTCCGTTTAGAATTCCTGGTTCACGTCTGACACAAAATATTTAAGCTTTGCTCGGCAACGGATTTTTTTTCTTCCGTGCAGTCGAGCCTCAATATATGTCAAAACCGGGTTCGCCGCACCAACTATTATCCATTCTACGAGACATCAACCCCAAATATCCACCTCACAAATCGCTTTTTTTTGACAGACACCACCATCGATTCACACAGAATCACTAAAAGGTCATTCTCTCAATTTTACAGCAACCGTCTACTCCGTTTCAATCCATTGGAAGAGGCATTTCAGAGCAACCGGCTACTCAGTGATTAACCGAATTGGCCGATCTATTTCCGCTTTGGTAAGCACTCGCACAACATTTTTTTAAGTTTTTTTTTTCTCCCCATCCATTTCAATTTTTACTTTCATTTTCTCATTTTTTTTCCGCTCGCTAGACATTTTTTTTTCCTTCTATTTTTTCGTGGTTTGAGCCGCATTTTGCTTCCGCCTGCCCTCGACTACTGAGATGCTATTTTCAAACCAAAGCCAGACTTACCAAACACATTTAAATACTATCACGCTTCAAACGGCAGTCCATCCAACGCTCCTAGACTCAAACCCGGCATCATTGTTTGAACTTGCGTTGGAAAAGCAGCAGCAACGTCACCTTGTACCCCAAAAGTCGCAGTTACCCGATTATATGAATCAGTCAATCCAACATCTGTCCCCACAACAACCAGAAATAAGGCACCCGGCCTCCTCCGGGTTCTTCCTGCAGGGTTCCTCGGCAATGTCCTCCTTGTCTCTTTCCTATCCAACCACTTCCAGGCCTGCCCAAATGCAGAATTCATACTCTCTGCCTCAATCACAGACGCAATCGCAGACTCAGCCACAAACACAACAAGCACAGCCTTCACAGTCGTTCCAGCTGCCCCAGCAGCCCTCAACCGTCCAATCAGCGTCCTCCACGCCTGCATACTTCTCCCCTCCGTACAGCATGCACGATAAAGCACCCAGCTCTGCAAATACTCCCGACATCTCGCCCCGCGTCTATTTCGACGGCACATCCTCACACCAGTCCAAGATGGCCAACCAGGCACACCAGCTCACCTCCTACTCCTCATCCTCGGGATTCCGGTCCGCCAGTATGGGCCGCCGGAACTCCCTGAGCCGCCGGAACTCACTCGGGCTCCGTGCACGCTCTTCATCAGCCTCTTCCAGGCCCCGTTCCAGGCGGGCTTCTGGTGCAAGGAGGCGTGGGTCCTCGCGAGCCTCCTCGGGCCGCGATTCTCTAGTCGAGAGGCCCGATCGGGTGTACAAATCGGTCAACAACCAGAATAAAATTAGCCCATCCTGCTATCTGCCGGCTGACCAGAATGCAGACATTGCTGGCTTTAACGAGGAAGATGTATACATCCTCAAGAGTCTTTTACCGCTGGCCGAATCGCACAAGTGGAAATACCTCTCCAGCAAGCTCTCCCGGTTGCAATCCCGGAAGTTCAATGCCGAATTCTGCGCTCGCAAGTTCCACCAGATGTACCGCCTGCCGTTTAACGAGTCCAACTCGCTTCTCAAGGTTGTCTATTCGCTGAAAGATAAGACTCACAAGGAACCGGCTGCTAGTGGCATATCTGGAATAAACTATGAGGGTCTTATAGGAAGCTCTCTGTCATACATTCTATGCCGCGATGGGTGGAAGTATGTCGATTAGGACCATTCTATTTGCCTTGCTATTGTACGGTTTGCTGGCTTGTTGGTTTGCTTTTTTGTTTTTTCTTGTTGTTTCCCCTCCTCTTTCTCTACTAATCTTCCTCCTTTTTATATTGTTCCCGTTCTTGTATTTTTTGTCCTCTTCTTACTCCCCTCTTCGTGGTAGGTCTACTGTTAGATTTCGTCTGTTTTCACTTTAAAGGGATTATTCAACAATGCTTTAAAATTTTAATGTATTTTACTTCTGCGTCTATTTCTGTTCTCTCGCTCCACCCCAGAAAAATCGATTTCAATAAAAAATCGGAGTTTAATACCATAATACATTACTCATCGACCTGCTGGAGAAACTTCAATTAAATATGCCATCATTCCACGACCAGATTGTGAGCTCATATGCCTGTTTCCAGCTTGCTTGACCTTCATAGTCAATTGGCTGATTTGTTGTCTTCACTGCATGTACTTTACATCCTTGCACTAGTAAGAACGTTCCAGTGGTATCTTCTGGTACTTCTTAGCATATATATCCTGACACCTTTTTAATCTACTTCATCCAACATGTGTGAAATCTATTTGCGTTCATTATAATTGCTTTGCCTAATTGTTTGTCCTAATATGCTGTTCCTTCTTCGCTCCCTTTAAAACCATTCCAATCTAATCTTCACCGATTACGTAACCGAGGCTACAAATATCTCCTCATGCACATTAACGAAGATCGGCCCCGCATACTTTCATTTATTTTTTTTTTGTTTCTACTATATTGCAAGAACTGCTCAACTTTGAACCCACCATCTGCAATATGTTTGCATGCCTTACTAAAGAAGCCGGAAAATGCTCCAGGAGATTATTTTCAACAATCCAGAAAGGTCGGAAGTACACTAAAGAGTTCCAGACCTACCTTATAGACGACTCTGGACGACCAGCTTCGTTTTTTCACGATGTTCCATTGGATTTAAATCCAAAAACAAGCACAGCTTCGATGGTTATCGAAATTCCAAGATATTCGCAAGCAAAGTTTGAAATATCAAAGGAACTGCCCTGGAACCCAATAACGCAGGATACCAAGAAAGGAAAATTGAGATACGTCAACAACATCTTCCCATTTAAAGGCTACCCGTTTAATTATGGTGCTTTTCCACAGACTTGGGAGGATCCAACGTTTGAAGCCTTGGGAAATAAAGAATTGTATGGAGATGATGATCCGCTTGATGTGCTTGAATTGGGAAGTACTGTTGGCAAGTTGGGTGAGATCAAAACTGTAAAAGTGTTGGGTGCTTTGGCAATGATAGATGAAGGAGAGCTAGACTGGAAAATCATTACAATCAACTTGAAGGATCCAATGGCTAAAGTATTGACAGACATTAATGATGTTTCAACTGTTATGCCCGGATCTCTAAATGCAATCAAAATCTGGTTTAAGGACTATAAAAGACCCGCTGGTAAACCAGAGAACACCTTTGCATTCGATGGAAGGTACTTAGGCCGCAATGATGCTGTTTCTGTAATTGAACAGTGCAACAAAAGATGGTCAGCTCTCGTCTCCGGGAAAACAACACTCAAGGGAAAAAAGCTTCCTCAGATTTTAAATTCGACCATTAGGGAGTCTATTGGTTTTAGAAATCGAACCGAATTTCATATTGAGGCTTATTCAGGTGAGAATGGTGTTCCTAAACCTGATTCGACTGTATTCTATTACGGAAATTAACTTGATTAGAGATTTAGAGTGACATTCGTGTACATATACATATTATTTATAATGCCTAATAGATGGGTGACTGAATGGTAAATAAATGCTATTCTAAATGGTAAGTAAATGCTATGCTAAATGGTAAGTAAGTGCTATGCTAAATGGAAAATACTTGCTATGCTGAATGCTGTACTTCCTTCGTATCATTTGAATGGATTTACTACTAGGATTTTCATATTCCTGGTGTGAGAAAGTAGGAGCAAAAAAGTAGCGAAAAAAAATTGTTCAATAAACAAAGCCATATTTTCATCTACTGAAATATTTACTATTGCCTTACCACCTGATCAACATCCCAAATCGGCTCATATCTTTGCATTTTTTGGCTGAATCACTCGCTCACTCATTACAAGTTTATCAGCATGGCTTTGACAGTTGCTGCTCCGCAGTCAGCCACTGCCGTTTCTGCAACTTGGACATTCGAGCACATTCTATTGTTATTACAGCATGAAGAACAAGGTCCTCGAGATGACAAGCTTCTTAATGGCTGCCTCACATCGTTTTTAACTACAAACAAAGACATATACACGGACGGCGGTTTGCCCTTTAAAGCTGCTAAAGTCGAACACAAGGATCTTCCAAAATCGTTTACTCTAAGAACAGTCAAGTATGAGAACACACTTTCTGAGGAAAATACTAAATACGTCAACGAGATAAGTGACATCTTGCAGTTAGACCAAATTGAAGTGTTGAGAATTGTGCTATGTGCATCTCAGAAGATACCGAAGCAAGGTTTGACCGATATTTGTACAGATACCGCAAGACTAGGGTTGGCTAATTCCGGCAAGACTGAAACTCTATTATACTACTTGAGCCAGGTATTGCGGGAGCAAAGAAGCATAATTCGCACGTGTTTCTTGTTGTTGAAGAACGACAATATTGCTACGGCCTGCTCTGTTTCGGAAGAGGTTTCACATGGATTAATGAAAAATGGACATGCTTTGGTTGAGAAGCAGATACAAAATATAGACGATATTGTATCACAGTTAGAGAACAAACAGGCTGACAACCAGGTGGGCAAGCTCATATTGCACGAGTATTTCCTCACTCTGTTGGACCTTCTCGGATATATCACATACCTTGTAACAACGTCCGAAACTGCCGTTGTAGCATCTGTTGTGGTCAAGTGGTTTGATCTTATGCACAAATCGTCATATCTATCGCATTTCAAAAGTCTAGATATAATAGGCAACGAGCAGCAGATGACAGTGGAGGCCCTATGCACCGTAATTTCGCTTTCTTTGCTGGATATGGACAGAAACTTTGGCTCTCTTGAGGATGACTGGTCATACATGAATCAGCCGCAATGCATGCTTGACATCAACAAGGCGTTAAGCGAGTCTGCCTCGAATCCGATCGTTCTGTATGCATGGAGTATAATCTTGCACAGAAAATATACCGTTTTGGATCTGGAATCAAATAAGGGTACGGATGGCAAGGCTGCTTCCTTTATTGACAAATTTATGCCGCTTGCAAAGATTCGCAATCTGTTCGTGTCCTTTGCCAATAATGCAGCTCGCTTGGGTGTGACAGATGCTCTCCAAAATTGCCATAAGCTTCTTCAGTATGATCCTATCTATTCAGACATCCTCGGCTCTTTTGTGATTGCTTTTGCTCCGTATGTTCGTATGGCCGATAAAACGATTACCGAAATAAGCAACATTCTCTCTAGTGCCTCTGATGATACCGTCAAGAGATTTTTCGAGAATCCTGCTGCAGAGGATATGATGACTTTGGCACGGGCTAAATTGCCACTTTCTTTGAAGTCGTTTGTTTCATTGGTCGGCATTAACGCCAACTTGGCAACTGAGGAAATGAAGACCTTCTCATCGTATATGCAAATCATGCCGGAGAAACAGTTCGGTTATAAATACTCGATTGATGACGTCAACCCTGATCTCATTAAGCTTGTCGAAGATGTTGATGTTGCACCGCCTTTCGAGTCTGGAAAAGAGCTTTCACTTCTTCTAAAGCAGGGAACCAAGGCGCAGGTATTTCCGGCTGGCCAGTTGAAAGTCATAAAGGGGGAGAAAGCCTCGCTTTTGGATGCAAGCAGCAATGAGGATAATGCCGTTTTAGTCGCTTTTCTATACACATATTCAGGGTGGGCCGTGCTTGGGCGTATTTTCCACAATTTGGCAATCCATTTGGAAGATGACGAGGCCAGGATATCGTTTCTTCAACGTGTTTTCTGGCTGCTTACCAGAGTTTTTCGCCAGTCCGACTCGCGTACGATTGCGGATATTATTTCCGCGTTGAATTCATTCATTGGACAGCACGACTTTATTGATGTCACGTTCAGGATTTTTGAGCAGGGGCTCAATATACGTTCCGTGCCACTTTTGTCTGCGTGTGTCGATTTCCTGACCGCACTCTGTGTTAAAGGATATTCGTATCGTGTGTGGTCCTATTTGTACAGATCCAATCTTTTTGGCATTAGGCCAGGTGGCTGCAAGATTGCCATGGTTACCGGAACCAGGGAAGTTGTGTCTGGAGATTTTGTACTCACTCTCTCGTTGCTCAAGTTGGGTTCTGCATTAGTTCGTGACTGCATAAGAATTCAGGAAAACGTTTCTCTCAAGCTTAAATCGCAGGTGATCGAGGCTTTAATTGCCTACTTCGTCCAGCTGTTTGCCAATTTCTCATCATGGAAGTACACTGACGTCCATCAGAGGCCTCAGATTGGTTCGCAGTGTGTCCGTCTATTTGACGCAATCTTGACCTCTCTCTACGGAGTCGATGAGTACACCAAGCCAGAAAATAAGGTCAACTCATTCTTTTACGCTTCTTCAAAACGGATACTCGATGCTTTCCTTCTGCCCGCATCTCAGGAGTCTCGCTGCGTCAAGCCAATTGTCTCGTTAATCGAAAGTATATCGTCGACTTTCACCGATTGCGTGTCAAGTGATATGTATGGTTTCTGGAATTATCGGTGGCTGCATGATGCTTTCAGCTTTGCATCAACCTTGATTAAGGTCCGTTCCACGACACTTCCAGACACCGTTTCCTCATTGGAGATGGAGTTGTTCTCGCGTCTTCCAAATTTGGTCACGCTGTACTTGACCAATTTGGATAAAAGGCAGCTTGTCTCGCAGCTTTTAATCAGTATGGCCTCTGCCAAGTGGCACACGGAGCCTCCATCATTTCTTACCCATTTGAGCCATGTTCATACCGAAATCCTACTCAGGTGCCTCTGTGTGGATACGGGAAATCGCGCAGAGCTCTACACGCTCAGAGTTACACTTTACGATCTCTTTTCAGCCGTTATCAAGGGTGGGCAGGAAGGCCTTTCAATAGTATTGATTACGGGTAGAGATATCAAGGACAGTATGCGTGATGATACCGAGAAGTTATCCGCATCGAAGAGAATGTCACTTCTTGAGGTCATCAAGAAGGACGTTGGGTCAATCCGAATATTCCCACCACATGTTGCTCTGCATATGACAGACGCGATCTCTTTAGCCTTCAGCTCTTGGACATCTGCCGAGCAGCAAGCTGACGATACCGAGTTTGTCAAGCAGCTACTTTCAAAGTTGGACGATTTCCCTTCAGGAGGTGTCAAAGAGGATGCTCCAAAGTCGGCCTACGTTGATTACTGTTATGAGGTCAGGCTGATATCCAAGGTGGCCGAAATATTATCGTTGTACCTTTTCGTTTCGTACGACAGGGCTGACAGACAGGTAATTTTGAAGAAACTCAATGATCCGTCGTTTATAAAATCGTTGAGCTCGAAATTTGCCGTTCTCGGGTACGATAGCTCGCTTCAAAGAGCTGTCGAATCTGATTTCCACAGACTTTGGCCCTCCTACAAGCTTTCTCAGTTTGCTATAGCCAGCGGATACAAGGAGCATCATTATGGTTCTCGGTCGGTCTTTTCATTCAATCTTCTCGAATTGCTTTTGGGTGAAAGTGACAACTGGTCGCAGATCAGTGAGCAAATCGAATCCGCAAGCATCAACTTGCAGTATGCGATGGCACAAGTGTCGGTAGTCAAGGCATACGGTGCACTAATCACGTGTCTCTGCAAAGTCGGAAAGTCGGAGATGGATTCCGGCTATCTCAAGCTTGGTGCTGAGTTGATGAAGCAGTGTGATGGAAGTGAGATCACGGATATCTTTGGAACAGTTTTCCAGACCAGGGTGGAGCTTACCTTTTACATTTGTATGTGCTTCTCTCAAAATCCAGATTTCAAGCCTGACAAGCAATTCCTATTCGAAATCATCTCCTTCTGCTCGAAGCTCTTGGTTTCTAGAGAGGTGGATCTTTCTGGAAGTCTACTCAGCATGGAAGTCAATTGCTACAAGCCCTTGTTGAGGATTCTGTTGATTGCTTTAAGTATGGTCAAGGCACAGCTGAGCGACATGACCATCCAGTACTCGGCCACATTTATCGATGTTTTCAGTGTAATTATCTGCAGGTCGATCAACGTGCTTTTCCAGAATATCAAGGCCAAGGCATTGAGCAAGCCCAACACAGAAATAGGGCATTCTCCGTTGGTTTTGAAACAGACCGGAGACATTACGTTGATTCTTTCGCTTTTGAAGGTGTTCATGGAGTTGGATCTGCACGAAAGTGTGGAGAAGGCAGTTGCGAAGTTTGTCGTCACTACCGGCTGTTTCCGGACTTTGTGCTCTGTATACGGCGTTTCGCACATGATCAAGTTCCACGATAATGAGGTTTTCGCAGACTATTCCTTGATGTTTCTGTTCGAGTTTGTCAGCCACAAGAAACTTATTGCTAGGGAACTTATTAGAAACGGACTCTTTGATGTGCTGATAGACTCACCAATATCTAATAGAATACAGGCTGGAAACGCAAAGGCTTATCCGATTGCCAATTCCGGGTTGCAGCATCTTTGGAGTGATGGACTTCTCCCGATAGCTTTAGTGGCGCTTAGTTTCTTTGGCGACTCAATCCTACCCCAGATTTGCTTGTTTGCTACAGCGTTCAATAAGCAGATAGCCAGTACTATCCAGGAATGGTTCAATGCTGACTCGTTCATCTGTACAAAATTGATACAGGAGACGTCGCAGATTGTTTTGCTAGCCAAGGCGTTGAGTTCTCTCGATGCCTACAATTATATTCGCAACTCTGTAAGCGAACAATTCGACCAAACCGCCGTTGTATTGGTTCCAGGGTTGGATACTGAAACGGAGAGGAAAAAGCTTGTGATAGCTCTGAAGTACCTAATATCGCATCCCAAGTATTTGAGCTTAAGGATTGTTCCTTCGAATGAAGATGAGCAGAGAATTCTTCAAAGCGACGACAGCTCGAAATTAGTGGAAGGGGTTTTGGCCAAGTTGAAGGAGTTGAAATCTGTGCTAGAGTAATAGCGGTTGTTCACAAGCTGAATAGTTAGTTCGTCACATTGTTACATAATTAGATCTAGAGCTGCTTATAAAATTTTTCCCCCTATCTACATGACTGTCTTGGCAGAATATATTGTATAATACTTAAAATTATGTAGTAAAGTGACCTGTCAGGTTATAGTGCTACCTCAGATAGCTGCTTACGGCGAATGACCCTCCATTTTTCGCGGTCATATTGGCCTATAAGCATGGATGGTACAGAATTCAAACTTTCTTCCTCCAATGAATCAGATGTGCTCAAGTCGCTGTTTGCAGACGAAGCATCACTTCCTTGCACGACTAAGCTGGTTTCATTATGGGCTTCAACAAGCATTAATCTGCTGTTATCTTTCCTGTGAAGTGCTCTCCTTTTCGGCGAGCTTTTGTACGTTAGAGACGATGTTGCACGTCTGTGGCCCTTAACGGAAGAAAGTGATTTTTTATGGGTTGGAGAGCTTTGAAGAGACTGGATAAACTCGAAATTGAGCTCGGGAACGGACTGCGAGTGTCCACAGTGTCTTGGAGTGTATCTTTGGTGCTTTATGTTCTCCCTGCTGCCAAATCGGATACCTCTAATCCCCTTGATTGGACTCGTAAGAACAGATTTCGAGGGTGAACTCCTTTTCGGAGACGATGGTGTTGATCTGGAAAAGATTCCAAGCACAGAATGTGACCGGCTGTGAGTGAACGATGTTCTTAGCATAGGTATGCTTCTGCTATTGCGAAGCACTCCCCCAATTCTTAGTGATAATCGCGAGTCTTTGGATGCAAGACCGCTGTTAGTGAAACTGGTGTCTGGAAGACTCAACTTTGAAGAATGGTGCCTTGGAGAGCCCGGAATCAACTTCTCGGGACTTAACGAGGCGCTTTTCCGGAGCCTTGTATCCAACGGTGGGGGGCTTAAATCCAGCACATCAAGATTGCTTGCTCTGTTCTTACTGGCAGTGATATCTACCTTCGCTTGTTCTTGCTCGCTTATCGCATCATGAGCATTCCCCTCATCGTTTCCACACCATCCCTGGTCTATTCTTTTGGTGGATGTGATAATACCATTGTTGAATCCAACCCGCTCTCTATTTCGCTGCCAGTGATCAGAATTCAGCTTCCACGACTCTGGACTCACGTGATTCATCTTTACATTTTTGTTTAGTGAACCTGCCACACCGTTATCGGCGGGCAACCCGGAGCCCGTGGAGAAAAGTGGCCATCTGTCAGTCGAATGTTCTGGAATATCGCTGAGATTATCAAGGCTGCCCATGGAAGCTTCCTCATAGGCCTGCATGTATGCATTTTCCTGCGTTGGAGGAAAAGTAAACTTTGCCCCCCTGTTCTCACCATATTCCTCCGATATAGGTTCTGGGAACCGGTAAACAGGTTTGCTCAAATCCTCATACTCAGTAGTTTCAAGAGATGGAATGGAAACTTCCACTTTTCTTGCTTTCTTCGAAATATCACTGTGTTTTTCAACAGCTGGTTTTTCCTTAGCCAAATCCGAATTGCCGCTATCCCAACTGTCTGTCTGTTCAGTGGGCTTTGCTCGGTGTACTATTGCATCTGGGGCTACATCTGGCTTTGCTGTCCAAAACATGTTTTCGGCAGCCTTCTTTGTTTGTTCAATCTCACACTTGGTGGCCTGATCCGGCGCTAGAGTTTGTATCGAGTCCTTAATCTTAACTGTTTGTCCCAGGCTGCTGTTGATAGACGACCCGAAAGCAGATCCAGCTGCTGCAGTACTGTCCGATTCGAATCTCAACTGCTTACTATTCACATCAGGTCCTTTACCTGCTTTCTTGATGTCCAAATTCGGTATTCGATCCTGCATTCCGGATTTTCCACACATGTAAGTTGCATTTGCATAGACTCCTGGAGAACAGAAAATAGCAGATAGGATAACTACAGAGGCTAAAGAGGCTTGCAACCTTTTGTTTGTGCCGCTTATATGCTGGATGTCCATTTCCAGAATCAAGTGATCCAGCCAGTAAATTTCCAGCGCTTGAGACCCGAGGAAAAGACTAATCTTCAGAAGAAGCATCGCATGGTATAGAATGCCGCTTATTTTATGACTTATCGGTGCTGTGATTGTGCGATGCAGTATATCTATCAGTGATAAAACCGCATAGAGCCAGCAAAATGCCGTAAGTATGGATAGTACGGCCACTGAAGTCCGGTCGATTGTAATGAGAGCTACTGAAATACCGCCAACGGAAAGCATTAAAATGGCTCCTATCAAATCCAGGAGCCATACTCTTGACATGTTGATTGACCGCTCCTATTTGTGTTGAATGTTAGAAAACTGATTTGACATCCACACTGTTGATTCAACTGTCCCGAATAATGAATGTATTTTCGGTTTCCCTGTTATCAATATCTTCCTGATCCTGGTATGTTCAATGTACCTGTTGCCTCCTTGTTGCTATAAATATTGCAAGCTCTTAGAAGCTTCTGCTATGAATATGGTTGTCCTAGTCTGTGCACTTCAAATAAATGAAGATAACACAGGTTGGAATGCAAGTTGCCGGCAAAAACATCTTAGCAGAAAGAACTCCGGAGACCATTCCTCGTACTACGAACAATGCTGCAGGAACACCTTGGGAATTGTTCCACTCTCACGTACTCCATTCTATTTTGCTTTAATTCGTATGCGAAAATCATTAACTGTAACCACTTTTCCGCTTAGAGATATAATATTTGTTTACGTATTTCCTATTGTGGCTGTTGATAATTTTTTTTAATCCGATCCCTAAAACTCTGCGGATGAAAAATTCTTTCTCAGTTGCTTTCTTCTGCATTGATAGGATATGTTGCAGACAAACAGGGCTCAGCATTGTGTACAGCCTTGAATGTATCCGGGGAATGTAGGATTAGTGTATATGTGCATCCTGGAAATTTTCGGGTCTTCTGTCTTGCAAAAGTCCGAAACATGAGACTTTTATTTTCCGTCAAAATAAAACTGGAATTTTTACATCCAGCTACATAAATCAAATTTTCAAACAACTGCTCCTACTGTAACTTAGAATTTGCCAAGAGATGTTGGTATTACTTTCCATTCAGTTCTCCTCGTAACTTTCTTCCTTACCTTCTGTTTGTTATAGCGTACCTGATTTAGCTATCGTGTTTACTTCAATATCAAGGTACAAACATGACAAATTTCTGTAGTTTTGAGACGTAAAGGAGAATAATATGGACGCCCCTGTGCGACTAAATTTTAACTGAACATTTTGCGGAAAGTACGAGACACTCAGCTTCCAGGAAAAATGTGTCTGTCCACATTATCAACTGCAGCTATGCATTCCATCTTTTGAATATTTACATCCGTGCACCCAAACGTTTTATGCTTTACCGCTGGTTTGTTGGGTCAGCCAGTCCTGATGGTTAAGCACAAATGAAAAATAAAGCACAGATGAAAATTAAATAAAAGTTAAATTAAAGCAGACGTTACAACTAGAACATAAATACAACACAAGTCGCAAATAAAAACAAAATTCAAACACATACTTAGGCTCGACTTATTGGTGATTTGTGGCTATACCAGCTACTGCTTGAATTCCAAATTTCCGCGAGTCCGCTTCGCAGCCTGGCATTTAACCTTAAACAGAAATTTGCAAAGTTTTTCAGGTTTCTTGGCAGAGCAAAAAATAAATAAAAAGCACAATAAGCGATTAAATAAATGCAGGCTGGATCAGGTTATTAGACCTGTCTTGTCTTGGTCAAAGCAGGGGCCAATTTCGGAAAGTTCCACCGCCGAGATTAGGTTGAACCTGATTTGATATAAAGAAAGGAAAATTCAGCACTTTTGCAACAGTGAATTGACCAGCTTCTCGGGCACAGTTATTCGCATTATAATTTCATCCTAGAAGTTTTATACGAGACACTGCAGCATCAAAGAACCAGGAAAGCACATTCCAAAACGACGCCGGAATCTAACGAATCCTCAGGAGACAACCGCAAGGTTGCCTCTGCTCAGCAAGAGGCCTTGCAGAACTACGAGGCCCTTAGAAAGCTCTATCACGCACCAAGTAGCACGCAGAAGCTGATTTACGACTTTGTGCTTTGGTGCCTGGAGTTCATCTTCAGCTGTTTTTTCAGGGAGATTCGCACGAGGGGTGCGTTCCGTATTCCGAAAACAGGCCCGGTGATATTTGTGGCTGCACCGCACGCAAACCAGTTCGTGGACCCGTTAATTCTCCAAATGCAGATCAAGCGTGAGGTTGGACGCCGTGTTTCTTTCCTCATTGCGGAAAAATCGTACAAGAAGCGGGTCATAGGCGACTTATCGCGGTGCCAGCTTTCGATCCCGGTGAAGCGAGCCCAGGACAACTTGAAGGCTGCAGACGGCAAGATCAAAATGGATCCTGGCGATTCTTTGCACATCTTGGGAGACGATAATACAGCTTTTAGGTCGCAGTGCCAGCCCAAGAGTCTGTTAGCATTGCCCCATTCGCTGGGGGTGGGCCAGGTGGGCCGAATTGTCGATGACCACGAGCTTTATCTTCGCAAACCGTTTAGATTTTCAAACGAAGAGGCCCGTAGTGTGGGTGAAAAGCTGTTTGCACGCGGTACACCGTTCAAAACGGCTCCCAAGGTGGACCAGGCGGAGGTTTACGCCCAGGTGTTCGAGCACTTGGCACGGGGCAACTGCCTAGGCGTTTTTTCGGAGGGCGGGTCGCACGACAGGCCGGATTTGCTCCCCCTAAAGGCCGGCGTTGCCATTATGGCGTTAGGTGCGATGGATGCGAATCCGGGGTGTTCCGTGTGCATCACGCCATGTGGCATGAACTATTTCCACGCGGACAGGTTCCGCTCGCGGGCAGTGGTGGAGTTTGGGCCGCCGATTGAGATCTCAAAGGAGACGGTGGACCTGTATGCGAATGCAGAAACATCCAGAGATGCAGTGAGGCAGCTCTTGGACACCATAACGAAGGCTCTCAAGGCTGTCACGGTGACCTGCCCAGACTTCGAGACGCTCCTGGTGGTCCAGACCGCCCGCAGGTTGTACTCGCACAGCTTTTCCGCCCACTTGTCGCCCCCAGCCATCGTGGAAATGAACAGAAGGCTTCTTCACGGCTACACCACGTTCCAGGACAACGCACGGATCCAGAAACTGCGGGCTGCCATCCTTCACTACAACCAGGAGCTCCGGTCTTTCCAGATTCCGGACCACTTGGTTGAGCAGCAGCACACACAGCAACGCAGCAAGTTGCATGTACTGTTCAGACTCGTGTCTGTCGTGGTGCGGGTCGGGTTTCTAGGGGCATTGGCCCTCCCTGGAAGCATATTGTTCCTACCCGTTTTCGTTACGGCCAAGATCATCTCCGAGAGAAAGAGGAAAGCTGCCCTTGCAGCCTCAACCGTGAAGATTCACGCCAGAGACGTCATTGCCACATGGAAGATTCTAGTGGGCATGCTCTTGGCACCGCTCCTCTACACGTTGTACTCGTTTGTTGGTGCGTATCTGCTTCGAAAGTACTGTGCAAGCAGCCTCACGCTGTGGAAAACAGTGCCGCTTCTCTACCTGGTGTGTGCGTGCATCACGTACTCGGCACTTGTGTTCGGGGACCGCGGGGCCGACCTCATCCGCTCGATAAAGCCGCTCAGGCTCATGCTTGTGGGAAATAAGGGCTTCGCCGATTTGCAGCTTGAGAGAACACTGCTTGCCGGTGAGATTACCTCGGTCATCAACGAGTATGGCCCCCAGTTATACGCGGACTTCAATCTCCGGAGCTACAAGGATGCCGAGCAGTTGGCCAGGGAGGCCAAGTATGCGACCGAGGATGAGTACGAGGAGGCAAAGACCCAGAGGCTCCGGAGGAGAAGAGCAAGAAGAAAAGCTGCCAAGAAAGCTGCCAGGCCCATCAAGGTGGGCGAGGTTCCGATTCTCCAGGATGATTCTTCGTCTTCGGGCATTGGATTGTCGAGTTCTTCGTCCAGTGAGGTGGAATCGTTGGTTTCCGACTCGGAAGGTGAGCCCGGGCCGGGATTCCGCGACTCGCTCAGCCTGGTCCACGATAAAATCATTGACAGCAACCGTAAGAGGGCCGAGTGAGGATATGTGTTGATATTGGAGTGATTGATGTATTAACATTAGGATTAATGTATTAACATTGGGATTAATGTATTGCTATCGGGGTGATTAGTGTATTAACATTAAAGTAAAGGTAAGCATAAATCAATGTATCAATCTTAGGAGAAAGGAGTGAGTATATGTATTGGTATGAGGCAGTGTGTTGTGAGAGAGCAAAGATGGATATATTATTACACAGATGGATAAAATTAATGTGTTGATATAAGGGTGATTAATGTGTTGTTATTTGGGTGATTAATGTATTGATATTTGGGTAATCAATGTATTGATATTAGGAGGGATATTAATGTATTAATATTATGTTACATTGTCGTATCGTTAAATTATTCTAAATATCATTTCAAAAGGAGCTCCAGTCCCAGTCGATGGGAACGCCTGACTGCGGCTTGAGCGTATCTCTTCTTGCAGATCCTTTTTTACCGCCGGCTTGGTCTGCTGCAGACCCCAAGTTGTGGTCTCTAGTTGAGTGAAGCTTTACGAAGTCTTCGTACTTCTGGGCACAGGCGGCACAAACTTTGCAGAGGAATTTTTTTTCGGTGGAGGTGGTTGCATTAGCATTATTTTGATTGCTTCCGTGATTCATCACATCACCCCCACCATAATTCATCTCATTACCTTCTTCACGATTCATCTGACTACTTTCATCATGATTCATCTCATCACCTCTATAATTCTCACTCTCACTTCCATCGCCCTCCCCATTCGATCCAAAAACAGCAAAGTGCGCCTGCTGGTCCAAGTATATGTAATTGCGTAGGCAGTCACTGCAGAAAATGTCCCCGCAGTACCGGCAGTGGTGCTTACGGCGGACGGGAGTCAGGTAGTTGAGCAGCCGGCCGCAGTGGTGGCAGCTGTACCGGGCAGAATCCGGCCGCCAGTGCCGCCTGGTGGGCCCGGGCTCGGCCTCGCGGTCGCCCGGTGGGCTGCCCCGTAAAAAATTCCAATACGAAGAAATCGACCCGAGCGACCCCACAGACGATGCCGACCCGGTGGAAACCAGCCGGGGGCGGGCCACCTGCCCGGTATCGGCACCAGGCCGCCTTGTGTCCAGGTCGGTCAGCGTGGTGGTGGACCGGAGAACCGCCGGGGTGTACAAGGGCCTTCTTTGGATGTTGATCTGTTTCAAATCGGCACAAGACTCATCTCTGAAGGGTGAGGATGAGCCCCTGTATCCGGGCATCGGGGCGGACGCCGACACCTCGAAGGGCGCGTGGAGAATGGTGGACGGGTGGAGAGAAGGCACTGGTCTGGGCTGCAGGCCCTGCGAGCGGTATCTGCCGGGAGGGAGCCTGGTAGCGGCACTGGGGAGCCTGGTAGACGCACCGGGCGTCCCGAAAGCTCCGCCGGGCACTCTACCGGGCGTCGCAGTAACGCTACCAGAATCTCCACCGGAGGCTCGGCCAAAACGCCTACCGGGCGTCGCGGTGACTTCACCGGGGGTGATAATAACTTTACCGGGAGTCCTACCGGGCGTCCCGCGTACACCGCCCACCTGTCCTGGCCTCCTCCCGTTCTGCACAAAGTCCCTGGGGGATATGCGAGCAGGGTGCTCATGAGGGGGCTGATATGGCAATGCTTTGCCCACAAACCTGTTGATGTTTTTCATTTCATTGCCGATATCACTATTTCCCATTTCACTACTCATTTCACTATTTCCCACATCACTATTTCCCACATTTCTCACTTCTCTAATTTCAGCATTTCCCACATTTCTCCCATTTCTCACTTCACCCTTTTCACCATCCCCAACCTCACTCCCTCCACTCGACTGCGACAACTGAATACTCGCATACAGCGGATTCATCGCATTGTGCCTCTGCCCATCCACATTCGGCACCATATCCTCCGCATTCTGCACCATGCCGTACTGCTGCATTCTCGCCAGCGTCCGCTGCCGGCTGTCCGCCTCTCTCCCAGCCTTATTTGCCTCCTGGGCTGCCCCTCCTCGGTAATCGACCGCTTCCCTCCTTAAATACTCCGTGCCGTCTTTTCCGCCATTTTCCACCCCGGTTTTGCTCATCACGCCACCGCCACCGGCAACCTGCCCATCCGCCTGACTCCCCACGGGCGAGTTTGTGGCCTCCCGGCTCGTATCTACCTCCTCCTTTGTGTATTCATGGCTCTGTGACTCTACTGAGCTCTCCTCAGACTGGCCCCCAGAACTTGAGCTTGAACTGCCCGAATTCCGCTCCAACCTGTGCACCCCTGCTTTCGCTGCTGTCCTGTTACTGCTGTCCATCCGCTGGAGATGCAGACTTCCGTTTATTGCACCTGATGTCATCTAATGTTCCACTTAAATGTGATGAAGTATGGCCTTGTGTTCAATTGGCCTCTTTCCTTCTCTATCTTTTCGTTTATCGCACTGTACTGTGATCTAGCCTGAATCTCGTATGTCTGCCACCGGCCAAGTGCTGTGCAAGTGTAATTCACAGAGATTCTCCCCGTTCGAAATATATATCTATCCAAGAGTCAGCTCACTATTTCAGGGCAATAAAAGATTAAAATTCACTGATTATAAGTAATCGCGATAAAAAAAAAAAAAAATGTGTATGTAGTCTGATAAAAAATGAAATTGCCGAGCACAAATGAAAAAGAAGAAAGAAAATCTGCATGAAATGTAGAAGAAATGCTGCGTGGAAATAATAATAAAATTACCAGTACCCGGAAAATATCCCAGTACACACATTCACGATGATAAGTGTACTTGGGATTTGACCAATTTGCTTTTCACAAAATGTTCACATATTTTATTAAAAAAGTGTAGGTATGCATATTTCGGGAATTACAATCCCAAATTAAAGCTGTCTGTAAATCTTTATTTCTATTACCAGCTTCAAAATCAGGGATTGGATTTGAATTATACGCAGATTCATGAAAGAAAGGTAAAAACAGCGCAGACGTTTCCTTTTCACACCAAAGAATTCTCCTTCTCCATATTAGCACATAATTATCCACATTACAAATAATTATTGACCTTCGAAATAAATTATTATTATCTACAATATGACTACTTTATGTATGCACATTCTAAATACCGCAATTCTGATTTATATACTTTCTCCAATCCACCTTGCCAATCTCTCCAGTACTTTATTTTACCCACATAGCTACCAAACTAATCTTCCAGATCAAATTCCTTCCCCAAAATCATCGTAATGCCCATGTTGTCAAAATCTGTACTTCATCCTGCCTTACATAAAAGTTTGTCGTGACAGCTTGGAACCGGGCTGTGCAGTCCGATATTACCCTGTTTTCCACGTGGCCACACTAACCAAAGAGGTTTATTGCCCCAAATACGCTTGCTCTTGTTTCATTCCACTTCTGGCCGAGGCCATCGACTTTGTACAGACGTCTCTCTACTGTATGCACACATAGTTAGTACTACTCATTACTTACTCGGTACACAGCCCGGCTTTTCATATTCCAATTTCACGAATAGCGAGGACACGTCTAAAAAAAAAGCGAGGGACGAAAAACTAAAAAAAAAACTACCTAGGAAAATAACTGACTTGAACAACCAGGCTCATCGAGAACACCAGCAGTCCAAACTTAGTGCATTTATATTACAGTTGAGGAAGTACTTTGCCCTGAAACATTCATTTTCAGACAAAATGCTCTGCACAGTCGACAAGGAGGGATATATTCGCGTCGATGGGCGTCTGTTGGCAGCATTCAAGATCTTGCTCAAGACAGCCATTTTCGTTTCGATCTCCTTTGCGGCAGTTTCATCACGGTTGTTTTCCGTCATAAGGTTTGAATCCATTATCCATGAATTCGATCCCTGGTTCAACTATCGTGCAACGAAATATTTGGTGACGCATTCATTCTACAAGTTTCTCAATTGGTTCGATGACAAAACTTGGTATCCATTAGGCCGTGTCACAGGAGGCACGCTTTATCCTGGACTTATGGTCACATCTTCCGTGTTGTATCATCTCCTCCACAAGTTTGGGCTTCCAATTGATGTCAGAAACATTTGCGTGCTTCTTGCACCAGCATTTTCCTCAGTTACTGCACTAGCCACGTATCTTCTCACTTTGGAGATTTCAGACACTGTCAAAGGTCTTCGCTTCAAGAAAACGGCAGCCTTCTTCAGTGCACTATTCATGGCAATAGTGCCAGGCTACATTTCACGTTCCGTGGCTGGCTCATACGATAACGAGGCAATTGCCATCACTTTGTTGATGTTGACGTTTTATTTCTGGATCAAAGCCGTTCGCCATGGCTCTGTTTTCTATGCTTCTCTCACAGCCTTGAGTTACTTCTACATGGTTAGTGCCTGGGGTGGATACGTGTTCATCACCAACATGATTCCATTGCACGTTTTCATTTTGGTCCTCATGGGTCGCTTTTCCTACAAGTTGTACACTTCTTACTGCACATGGTACGTTCTGGGAACAGTTATGTCGATGCAGATCCCATTTGTCGGTTTCCTCCCTATAAGATCAAACGACCATATGGCTTCACTTGGAATATTCGGCCTCTTGCAGCTAGTCTTGGTTGCAAACTACCTCAAGCGTGTGTTAACCGCTGAGAAATTCCACCGTCTTATGATTGCTTCCGGATTCCTCGTCTTCACGTTGGGAATAGCCGCCATAGTCGTGGCCACCAAAGTTGGCCTCATTGCTCCCTGGACAGGAAGATTCTACTCTCTTTGGGATACGTCCTACGCCAAAATCCACATTCCAATCATTGCCTCTGTCTCTGAGCATCAGCCTACACCTTGGGCCTCGTTCTTTTTCGATATGAACTTCCTGGTGTGGCTTTTCCCGGTCGGAGTCTTCCTCTGCTTCCAGGACTTGTCAAACGAGTCCGTCTTTATCATCATCTACTCAGTTTTGGCATCCTATTTTGCCGGTGTCATGATCAGATTGATGCTTACTCTTTCTCCGGTCGTTTGCATCTGCGCCGGACTTTGCTTGGGCAGAATTTGTGGAATTTACATGGACTTCAGGGATGAGATTTCCGCCAAGGCCCAGAAATCCGCCTCGCGTGTCTTTTCTCTTGTTTCCAAGTTGCTCGTTAGTGCTTCCGTGATCTTCTACTTGTACTACTATGTGCAGCACTGCACATGGGTCACTTCAAATGCTTACTCGTCCCCATCTGTCGTTTTGGCATCCAAACTTCCAGATGGTAGCAATACTATCATTGATGATTTCAGAGAAGCTTACTACTGGCTACGTATGAACACTGCCGAGGATTCCAAGGTGATGGCCTGGTGGGATTATGGATACCAAATCGGTGGAATGGCCAACAGAACGACTTTTGTTGACAACAACACTTGGAACAACACTCACATTGCCACTGTTGGTAAAGCAATGTCTGTTGGTGAGAGGGAGTCCGAAGTGATAATGAGAAGATTGGGTGTGGACTACGTTTTAATCATTTTTGGAGGTTTGATCGGGTATTCCGGTGATGACCTCAACAAATTCCTATGGATGATTCGTATTGCCCATGGAATATGGCCAGATGAGGTAGACGAGACCAAGTTTTTCACTGGAGATGGAAACTACAGGGTTGATGATCTTGCCTCACAAACGATGAAGGACTCCCTCATGTACAAGATGAGCTACTACAGGCTGTCCGAGGCATTTGGAGGATCAGATCCTGTCGATAGGGTCAGAAGACAGAGATTGAGCCGGCCATATGCGGAAAGCATACACTTGGATGTTTTAGATGAGGTGTTCACCAGTGAAAACTGGATTGTCCGTATTTATAAGCTCAAGGACCCTGACAATTTTGGAAGAGACTTGGTGTCGATTGGTGAGGAGAATCTAGCAGGAAAAAGCAGAAGAGCATTAAGAAAATTGACGCGGACAAAGCCTGATACCCAGTTGAACTTATTGTAAGGATCTAAAGTTGTTGATATAAAGTAAAGGAAAATATTGAACAGATTGAAGTGGTTGTCGTATTACAGGAATTTAGTGGTAGCACTTTTAATGATTCAGTAAAGGATGTAGTACACTTCAAAAAGCTCAAAATAGACGTTAGCAAGAACTCCGTAGAGGAACCAACGTTACGTTTAAAACCGTCTAAAGAAGTATTACAGTAGCATTTATCTATTTATGTAGTGTGTGCAATACCCGTGCATGGGGGAATGTGCACTTATTTACTCTGATTTAGGGAACATGTATAACTGACACACATCTACCACGGACATATTCGGAGTGCTCCTCTCCTATCGAAAAAACATATATCTCATTGCCGACTAGCAGTTAATAACGGAAATTTGGAAATCGCCGCTTTTTCATTATTAAGTCATTTTGTGCATTATTAGTTTTCCCGATCAACTATAGCCGAATGAAAAGACACGGAAATCGGTAAAAAAGTGACAAAAAATTGTGGGGTGAGCAATTTCAGAAGGCCGACATATTACAATAGAAAATATATATTTGAGAATTGGTAGCGACCAGGAAGGAAACATGACAAATCAGAATAAACAGCCACAAACACACTAGAAAACTTTGAATGCCTGACAATGCTGGAATATAAAGAATCCAAATATAAGAAGTCTAAATATAAAGGCCAAAGCATAAAAGGTCCAAGTATAACCTAACTAGTAGCCAATCAAAATGCATCGGCACTAAGGAATAAACTGCGGGAAAAAAAAGGAAATGAAGGAAATAAAACGGAACGAACACATTAATAATTAGATAATGCAATGAGAGATATATTTCGTCACCTCACTTCTTTCAGGCGACATTATTAGTAAGACCTAAAAATGCGTGCTTAATAATAGGTAGCTGAATTAAATAAGATTTTATTGTATCCCCACAAAGTTCGGAAGAAAAGAGCAGAGCAACCTCGATTGGGAAAACCCGCAGAAAAATTTAGGGGACCCCGGGTGTCTGGTTTTTAAGGTATAAAAGAGAGTCAATATTCCCAACAATTTGCATAATCTGATCCACATTTGTAACTCTGCTTCAACGAAGAGTTTTGCAGTACGATTGCTACGAGTATTATCGGTACAAGGCAAGAAAAAACCGCAAATAGGAATAAAACATACGCAATATGAAAACAGTATTCGTCACAGGAGCAACCGGCACAATAGGCAGTGTCACAGTTGATGAGTTGCTAAAGAAGGGTTACAAGGTGATTGGATTGGCCAAATCTGAAGGTTCTGCAGACAAGCTTAGGGCAAAAGGATGTGGTGTTATCATGGGTGATCTAAATGACAAGGATGCACTAAGAAAAGGAGCAACCGAGGCGGACGGTGTTATACACTTAGCATTTATTCCGGACTACGAACACATGGATCGGTGCCTTAAGGTGGATAAGCAGGCAAGTGCAGTTATGCTTGAGGCAATGAAGGGCACAAACAAGCCGTTTGTGAATATTGTTGGCACATTAGTTTTGTCCAACGAGTCAGGAACACCTTCTGATGAAAATACTCCATACTCCAAGGCATCAGGATTTGGCGAAAGGGCAATTAACGAGCAGGCAGCACTTGATTTCGCCAAGCAGGGTGTCAGAGCCATGTCTGTCAGATTTCCACCTACTGTCCATGGTATGGGAGACACCCGTGCATGGATTCCCGCCCTTGTCAAATCTTGCCATGATAACGGAGTCTCGATCTATATCGGAAAAGGAGAAAACAGATGGCCTGCTGTGAACCTCGAGGATGCGGCAAACTTCTTGGTTCTTGCACTTGAGAATGGAAAACCAGGTAAAAAGTACAACTGCATCGGTGAAACTGGCATTCCTTTCAAGAACATTGCTGTGGCAATCGCTTCAAAGCAGATTCTTCCAATAAAAACAATGCGTGTTGAGGAAGCCTCCAAGTATTTGGGATTCTTGGCTTATGTCATGGCTATGGACTGCCCAACATTGTCGGATATATCACAGAAGGAGCTCGGATGGACTCCTACCCATAATACCTTGCAGCAGGACATTGCAGATTACTACTAAGTACTACTTATACATGATGATAAAATTGAGCATGACCACTAACGACCAAACACGATTCGTACATTGTAGAATCCCAAATGACAACTAAACTACTACTCTTACACCACATAAACTTTTATCCAAAATCATAAATTCATTAGTAGTACATAAATAAGTGTCCAAGTCAACAAAATTTCCAAGCTACCAGAGCCGAAAATTTTGCTCATTGACTTCTCCACCTCTGATACTTACGAGCAATAAGCTCGTTCAACGTGTGTCCTGGCTCACGGCCAACTCGCCGCTCATATAAATAATAAGCTGCAACACCCATCGAAATAGCAAATATTGGATCCATCCATCTGTTTGCAAGATGTTAGTAACACAAATAAGGTCAAAAGAAGCCGTGCTTCACAATTTCACTCCTCGCAATATACTTTATCTTTCAGTAGGAAGGCAACATAAGTTTGTAATCAACGCCCAGGGGGCTAAGAGATTGTTCACTCATATGTTAAATCATCATTGAGATTTGTATTTTTTGAAGAATAAACAAGTGTATCTTTTCAAACTCTACTTACTTAGAAATTAGATGAGGGTAGTGCTGAAACTGTTGCACTGCAGGCGACATCATTTTCGGACTGGATAGATGAGGAAAGGAAGAGTAGAACTATTTTTAAAGTTAAAATAAGTAAAGTGGTGCTAAGAAGACAGAAGTAAATTAATAACGAGCGTCCAATATACTGGAAGAAAAAAAAAGTTCAAAAAAATTTGTTTCTTAGCTTTTTTTCATTCAGCGGGTTCCAGCATCAATATAGTGAGGGCTTGGGCATACTTTTTCAGAGCGGATTTCAAAGCTCAGGTCACGTGATAAAAATAAGACGCGTGAATATAATTGCTGGACCACCAATATCAGCTTATAATACATTTTGATTCAAATGATTCAAGATCGAAGAGATACTTTTGGAGTAAAATGAGTATCACGTACAATTTGGAGCAAAAACAGGAGCTGGGCAATCTGTCTGATGGTGTAACATGCAATATATTACCGGTTCACATTGATTATACTGGATATGTGAGCTCAGGCTCTAATGACTGGAATAGGACTGTTGAACAAACACAAATGACGGATAAATTGAATAAAGGGTGGAATGGAATATCCGAGGAGGATCAGAATAAGCCTGGTGAAGATGCTGGGGTGTTAAACAAAAAGGACGAGCATGCTAATTGTGATACTGATATAAGTAACCCCAAAGATAGGGTAAATGTTGCATATCTACGGGGTAGGCGACTTCTGGGGAGGGAATACAACATTAAAGAGAAGTACAATTATGAAATATCGGTGTTTCAGGAGAAGGACGATGGCATAGGTGGAATTTCGGATGAAAAAATATATGATAGGATTGGTAGAGGTGATAAACTTGTGAGTTATGGACATGACAGTCTTCCAGACATAGAAAGCGACAGTGCGAAAAAGCTAGAAGAATGGCTTGAGTTAAGCAATGCCATTCATGGAAATCAAGAGTAAATGTTGAGTTTCAGGAGAATAAGGAAGACAGTTCGGAGTACGATGATGAGTAAATGCCGGACATAGGCCAAAATGCTATGCTTGAAGAGTTTGTGTCTATCACATTTCAAGAATTACTGTCTTCATTTCTGCACTGAAAATATTATGACATGTGTATTTGCTTAATTATATAAGATATTCCATAACTTTCGAATGAGATAATAAGATGTCAAGAAAACACCCAGAGATCCAACGAAATATGTATGTTGTTAAGTTAGTTTTGAAAACTCCTGTGATGACTCAGCATGGGATAAATAATACCGGCGCTTATACTTATTTACTATAATAACCGACAAAGTAATTAAAAAGACCAAATACTGAATTACCTAGACTGATCAAAGAGAATAGTAACACAAAATAGATAATTCACAATGCGACTTACGGATAGATAGATGGCATTGCCAGTAATCAGGTTGAGTCAGTGTGGGGAAAATGTATTAGACAATAAAGCCAGAAATAATGAGCAACGGCATTTCAGCACGAGAGTGCAGTGAAAAAAAAAAAAAAAAAAAAAAAATACACCATGCATGAGAGAAAATGGAAGTGTGGAGAAGATCAGAACAGTCAACAATCCTGATGAACCAACATCTGTTCTATTATTTATGTGATTTAAATATAACAGATCATCGGCAATTTTATCAGTCGCGTGGACGACACTATCTTTCCCCATTAAATACTATAATTCCACAAATCGTCACAATAGCACGCTCAAGTATACTTTGATTCCTGATAGTCGATATCTGAGGAAGTGCTGACACAAAAAAAATTCAGGGTACTGACAAGTATTTTCAAAATACCATTTTACTTCACCCCATTTAACAAGACTAGACTAAGAAAACAGCACAATGCCGGTCGAACCAATTATATGCACAGTTGACGTCGGAACCACGTCAACAAGAGCAATTCTCTTAACGAAAGATGGCAGAGAAATCGCCAAGCATCAGATCGAGTATTCAACATCAGCTCAAGAAGGTTCGAGACGAAACTCACCAACCATTTTCTCCAGTGAGGGTATTGCATTGAATATGAGAGACAACAATCTTGTGATCGAGGATGCACCAAACAACCCAACACTTCTATTTCCGAACCCTGGGTGGGCAGAGTGCAATCCATGCCATATTCTCAACAACGTGATTCAGTGCATGTCTGAATGTGCCATGACACTTGAGATGATCAATAGTGAGGTGCCATTGGACGATTCAGATGCCAGCGAGCAAGTTCAGTATCAGATTGAGGCAATTGGTATTGCCAACATGCGAGAGACCACCATAATATGGTCGAAAAAGACAGGCGTGCCACTATATAACGGCATTGTCTGGAATGACACCCGTACAACACCGTTGATGCTTCAATACAGGAAGGCCACACCCCAGAAGGTGCTAGATGACATGACTGACCGCTCCGGATGCCCTCTTTCTACATACTTCTCTGGCCTAAAGTGGGTCTGGATGTACCAGAATGTGCCAGCAATACGGAAAAGTTACGAATCTGGAGATTGCGACCTCATGTTTGGTACTGTTGACACCTGGTTGATCTACAATCTCACTAGAGAGCACACTTTTGAGACAGACATGTCGAATGCATCGAGAACGGCCATGATGAACCTCCAGACGCACGATTACGACGATCGACTCCTCCGGTTTTTCCAAGTCGACCCCAAGAAGATCAACCTGCCCAAGATCGTCCCTAGCAGCCACTTTTTTGGCTCTTTCAGCATGCCTGACATCAGACGGCTCGACAACCAATTAAAACCGTTGCCAACTGACCAGAAAGACTGCCTCCACCGGATTTTCGACCACATTCCCATCACAGGATGTCTCGGGGACCAATCGGCATCGCTTGTTGGCCAGATGGCTTTTGATGAAGGTGATGCCAAGTGCACTTATGGCACGGGAGCATTTATGTTGTTCAATGTCGGACCAAAGAAATTCATCTCCCGGCATGGGTTGGTGACCACAGTTGGGTACTGGTTTGATTCGTTAGACCCGGGGGTGGATGGTGAGAATTGCAACAAGCCACATTACTGCTTGGAGGGCTCGATAGCTGTGGCTGGTTCATGTGTGCAGTGGCTTAGAGACAACCTCAAACTTATCGATAAGGCATCTGACATCGGGCCTCTGGCAGCGGCAGCTCCTGACTCCGGAGGTGTGGTGTTTGTTCCTGCTTTCTCGGGCCTTTTTGCACCTTACTGGGATGCATCTACAAGAGGCTCTATTTTTGGCTTGACGCAGTACTCAACTGCTGCACATATAGCGAGAGCAGCCATAGAGGGCGTCTGCTTCCAGGTTAGAGCCATTCTTAAGGCCATGCTAAGCGACCGAGGTTCAGAGACCGGATTTTTGGACGATAGCACTAAGGGAGAAGGTATCAGCATCAATTCTCTACATGTAGACGGTGGTATGTCCAAATCTGCACACGTCATGCAGATCCAGGCCGATATATTGGGTCCCTGTGTCGACATTAAGCGGGCCAACTACTCCGAATGTACTGCATTGGGTGCTGCAATTGCCGCTGGTTTACAAAAAGATGTCCGATTCTGGAACTCACTCGGTGATGTACGAAGAACTTTGGGTGCAGGAATGAGTGCAAAGAATACATTTCACGCCAGACTCCCAGACGATGAGCGTAGAGCAGCCTGGCACCTCTGGGAGAAGGCTGTGCACAGGGCTCAAGGCTGGCTTAAGGACGAGTAGAGATTATGTACGAGTATAATGTATATAGACTTTGAGAAAACACATCAATACCAAGAAAACTGACAATGCAGGCCGCTGCTAGGCACAATTGGGCTGTGCTGATTTCCTGACCCATGGGCAATTTCCGCTTTTGAATGGGTTACTTTGCGGTTGCTGGGGTTGTATTATGTGCCCCACCTTGTGAAAAAGCTGGCATTTCTAAAAAAAAAAAAAAAAAAAAAAGCTTCGGCTTTTCAATTTTTTCACATTCTTTTTTCTCCGCCAAGTTTGCTATTTATCCAGAAGTATCCCAAATAGGCAACCCATACGTAATTGTATTAGGAAGCAACCATACAGCTAGGAAGTGGGTTGTGTGGCAAGCATACTTGCTACTTCCACTACAGCGATATATAAAAGGCGGGAATTATCTTGGTTTGTATTATTTTATTTTTTTATGATGCGTCCAGGACCATTTTTGTGATTGCTTCCTCAACTGTATAGGTGTATTGCAGATATCAAAGCAGATAAGAGGCAATCATATATTCAGTCGAGTATCGAGAAATAAGTATGTCGGATCCAGGAAGAAAATCATTTACGGACAAGGCCACCGAGGCTGTGACTCCAGATTCCCAGAAAAGCGGATTCCAAAAGGCAAAAGAGACTGTTACAAATGAGGCAGACAAGATTGCCGCCAAATTCAACCCCGACAAGAAGAAATCAGGACTGCAGAATTTCGCAGATAACGCTCAAAAGAAGTTAGATGACACAAAGGGTCAAATACAGAAGGATAACGAAGCTGCCAAGAGCGGCTTTGAGGCTAAGAAGGACGGAATACAGAAAAAAAACGAGGCTGCCAAGAGTGACTTGGAAACCAAGAACCAGGACTGGAAGAAGTCAATCGAAGCTCAGGGAAAGAAGTTTTCAGAAACCGCGGGCGAGTATGTGGAAGCTGGAAAGAAGGCTGTGAATAATGCTTCTGAGTACATACAAGGTGTTGTTGGAGGTGCAAAGAAAGGTGGTGAAAAGGGAGCTGAAGAAGCAGCCAATAAATGAATTTCTCGTAGAAATGGATAATTTGAAGAATAAATGATACTTATGGATTTAATGTAGGTGGGTTGATTTTGTGGTTGATCTTCCACAATTGATTCCTGTAATTGGTTTTTATGATTGATTTCTATAATTGAATTATATGATTGATTTTTGTGGCTGATTGTGTATTGCTGTTCTTGGAGAGTGTGCGGTGGCTGCTAGGAGTGCAATTTATTCAGGATTCATGCTGTCATGCACATCCGTACATTTGTAAGCGTGCGGCGCGCCAACAAAAATAGGCGATGAATGTGAAGATAGAGGTAAAATTCTGCACATGAACTTTTACTTTCATTCTTACTTTAATTTTTACTTATTTTCAGTTATTTTTTTTTATTTTTATTTTTTTTTTATTTTTACTTATTTTTTTTTTTCCGCACTGATGAATCGGTGATCTGTACACATTTTGATTTTCCTGTTTGTTTATCTCAACTGCCGTTTTCTTTTTCCTACAGGTTCTACTTCCGTTTAAAATTTCCCTCCTTTTCTCTGATATTGGGCTTTTTTTCGCAGTCTGTTCAAACTGCACGTGTTGCATACAAATACGAATACACTGAAAATTGCTAGTAGTTGAAATGGCTTCGGGAGTAAATACATCCGGAGCTAATGCCCATGAACCCGAAAGCAGTCCACGAAAGACTAGTATATCACTTTCACAAATCATAGATGAGGAAAATTACGACGAGTCGGCGGATCCGGACTACACTTTAAATAAAGATACCATACTTGAGGAAGACGAATACGAAGCTGATGACGATCTTTTGTCAGATATCTCGGAAACTCATATCACGGATGATGACACGTCGACCTTTTCCGAGGGGGATGAGAAGAAAGAAACTTTGGAAGTCCCGGTTTCGAGCACAGAGATGTCCACCAGCCAAAGTAGCCTAGAAATGATTGAAGAAACACATAAAAAGTTCAAGAGATTCATACACGAGCAAGAGATACCGAGAAAGCTTCTGCATGTTTCGATCGGATTCTTCACATTGTATTTGTTTACGCTTGGACACCAGACGGGGGAGATTCTTCTTCCATTGGGAGCTGCTGGTTTGGCCATATTCTCTTTTGACCTCCTTCGTTTCAGGTGGAAAGCTTTTAATAAGGCTTATTGCGCTGTTGTGGGTTTCATGATGAGAGAAGGTGAGGTCAATTCGATCAACGGCGTTATCTGGTATATTCTTGGATGCTATTTCAGCTTGAAGTTTGCCCACAAGGATGTTGCGGTCATGTCAATTCTTCTTTTGAGCTGGTGTGATACTGCTGCATCCACAATTGGTCGCAAATTCGGCTATTTGACACCAAAAATCGCACGTGGCAAATCATTAGCAGGTTCTTTTGGCGCTTTCGTGATGGGCGTTTTTGCGTGCTACTTCTTCTACGGATATCTTGCTCCAAAGTATCCAGAATATTCGCAAGATTTCTTCTGGACTGCAGCCACAAGTTATCTTTCTTTGCATGCTTTGGCGATTCTCTGCGGATTTATTGCTGCACTTAGCGAGGGAATAGACATCATGGAGTTGGATGATAATCTCACCATTCCAGTGTTGTCTAGTTTATTTTTGGATGTCGCTATTAAGATTGCCAAGAAGCCGTTGGGCAATAGTTTATAAGAATTGGAAGAGCTGGCCGGGTAATAATTGTAATAAATGTTAATGTTTTTCCACTTCTTAGTCCATTATTACAGGGTGCTTATATATATATAATGGGCCTAATTCGGCAATATCCGTGCGTACAGTATGCGAGTCCGTACCCTTTTTTTTCTTTTTAGAGCGTAGATTTTTATGATGGTTAAGTCTATATCATTAATTTATATTACTACCCAAGCAAATGTACTGGTAAGAGGGGATGACGAAGGAAAGAAATAATAATAAGATAAAATAAAGCCGAATCAAAATAGCAAGATATAATCAAACAAAAAGCAGAATAGAACCAAAAGCGACAACCGTAAGACGCAAGCTTAGATTATCAGTAAACCAAAACAATTTGCCAACTAAAGCGCTGCTTCTTTCACAGTGAACGAATCACTCCAATCCATAGCATCATCTTCTCTTCATCTTCTCTTCATCTTCCCTTCATCCTCGCTTTTTTTCGTAATTCCAACCCCATAGATCCGCATCAGTCCAGTATGTGCAACCAGGCGAGCCCAATCAGAAGTCGATCTCCTTTCTGGACAAATCCTGAGAAAGCACATCATCCAAGATTCCAGCAGCAGCAGAAACCAAACCAAGGAATGGTCTAGAAGGATCCAACACCTTGGACAAGTACTCTGGGTGGAACTGGGTTCCAACAAAGAATGGGTGGTCCTGAAGCTCGAAAATCTCCATTCTCTCACCGGTCTCGTCTCTTCCCACAAACTTGAGTCCTTTCTCCTCCAGCTCCTCGGACATGGCCGGATTCACCTCGTATCTGTGTCTGTGTCTCTCATCGATAACCTCAGCATCTCCGTACAGCTTTCTGATGACGGAGTCCTCACTTCCAGGCTGGAAAACAGTCTTTCTGGATCCCAATCTCATGGTTCCACCCATGGTCTCCTTGCTTATCTCAGGCATGTACACAACGGCACGGTCAGCCTCGGCCGAATTCTCGTCAAACTCCTGCGATGTGGCACTGGCCTTGCCAAGAACGTTTCTGGCAAACTCAATGACTGCAATCTGCAATCCGAGACAGACTCCCAAAAATGGGACCTTGTTCTCCCTGGCCCACTTGGTGGCAGCAATCATACCTTCGGTACCTCTGTGTCCAAAGCCTCCTGGAACAAGAATACCATCCGCGGTACACACAGCCTGCCAAGCCTTGTGGAAGTTGGCCTTGTTCTTGATCTCGCACTCTGGCTCAAGGTCCGTCGACTCAACCCAGACGATCTCAAGCTTTCTAGAGCAACGCATAGCACTGTGTTCCAAGGACTTGATCACAGAAAGATACGAGTCATGCAAATTCGTGTACTTTCCAACAATCGCGATCGTCACCTTCTTGAAAGAACGGTCCTCCTGCGTCGTAAGGCGGGTCCAGTCTTCGAGCAACTTCTCCCCCTTGCTCTTCATCTCATCGCTGATGTTCAACTCCGACAAGTGCAATCTTTCTGCCAAAAAGTCCAACTCCTTCTCCTGCTTCAAGAGCAATGGAACATGGTACGTCGAAGAAACGTTGTGCACTGCCAACACCTGCTCTGGGCCCACGTGGCAGAACATGGCAATCTTGTCGATGGTCTTCTTCACCAACTTCTGCTTGCAACGGCAGGCAATCATGTCTGGGTACAAACCAAGAGATCTAAGCTCTTTGATAGCAGCCTGCGTTGGTTTGGTCTTCTGCTCTCCACTGACAACTGGAACCAGTGAAACATGAATCAATGCGAAGTTCTCACGGCCCACGCGGAACTGGAACTGTCTGAGAGCCTCAACGAATGGGGCAGACTCGATATCACCAACGGTACCTCCCAATTCGATAATACACACGTCTGGCTCGATACCAGAGTTGTCAACCGGGATCTTGGCGACCTTCTCGATCCAGTTCTGAATCGTGTCCGTGATGTGTGGAACGACCTGGACGGTCTTACCAAGATAGTCACCTTTCCTCTCTCTTTTAATCACCGTAGAGTAAATCTTACCGGTAGTGATGTTGTTCTGCCTGTTGAGAGAAATTCCGAGGTATCTCTCGTAGTTTCCCAAGTCCAAATCAACCTCACCACCATCATCTAGCACATAGCACTCTCCGTGCTCCAAAGGAGACATCGTACCAGCATCAATATTCAAGTAAGGATCGATCTTGATAGAAGTAACACGGAGGCCGTATGTCTTCATCAGCATACCGGTAGACGATGCAAGAACACCCTTACCGATACCGGAAATAACACCACCAGAGACGCAAACGTATTTCATTCTGTATGTATTGACACTAGTAAGTAAGTACAGGGGAGTTTTGTTTTACACTTATGTTAATCTAAGCGATAAGAAATGCCCCAAACTCAGCCTGTAGTATATGTGAAGAACGCGTAAAGTTGAAAAATGCGAAAATTTTTTTTTGCGATGACGATTGTCAAGAAAACGGTCCAGCTAAAGCAAGATCTAAGTCTCCTTAAAAATAAAGCTAACAAACGTTCGGTTTCACCGTAAAGAAAAGAAAATAAGGCTGAGAGAGGGGAAGAAAGAAGAGAACCAAAAGAAAGGGGGCGAGAGTGCGGGAAGAGCGGAGTGTTACAACGTAGTTCAGGATTTGGTTCCACTCAGCACAATTTCCCCCTATATATATATGAGAGGGTTTTTGAAGAAATTTTACACACGCAAAAAAATATATACATAAAAAAAAAATTTTATCAATAGAAGCTTTTTGGCTTAACAATGCCATTGCTTCATCTCTCTTCAGTTGCTGACAGTATTATATTTCGCAAGACGAACCGTTTTTTTTTTTTTTTTTTTTTTTTTTTTTATCTTTTAGGGTCAATCCTAAACACCTAAAAACGCGTCTGGGAGTGGTTACTATATTTTCCAGTCAAATGTGGTGCATGCTTATTACGCTCTTTTCACTTTGGACATTTATGCATTTTATATTAGACATCGTGGCAGTATGCATGCCACTGTATTTAACGTTACAATACACCTTATAGTAATTAATCGATTTTGTTGAAACATCTTGCACTATAATCTCTGCAAACTGTTTTATTTCTACGTGTAAGTCAAAGTACAATGTTTGTACGATAACTGCACCAATTTATAGAGATGGTCCAGAAAGATCCTTATTACATCAAATATTTTCATGCTGCATGCTCTAGAATGACCAGCAAAATAGTAAGTACTGCCTAAAAGAAGCTTTCAACCTCTACTGCGTCTTTTTGATTCATTATGATCCGAATTTGACTCCAGCGATCGTTCCATCGTCATCTTTAAGAACTCTTGCTCTTCCTTCCTTGGCGAGAACAGAAATCACCCGTGTAAGTGTCTCGGTAGCCATGCCAGCAAATTCTTGATCTTGAACTGCTTCACCATTCTGAAGTTCGTATATAGTTAAAACATTTCCGTCTTGTCCTGTTGATACCACCTAAATTACTCAAGCAATGTTAATAAAAAGTTTCGAAAATATTCATATAAGCATCCATTGGTTACTTACCCAGTTCATTAGCATTGTTGCCCAGTCTTCAAGACTATTCCAATATATCAGAATACCTAAACGCTGGTTTTGTTCATTTATCCAACTAGCCTCTTTCTTCTCAATCAAACTCTCGTAGATTGTCATAATGAAATCACCCTTCACTTCACGATTTATCTTTGTGTTTTTGAATACCGATGCTTTTTCACCTTCCGTCCCAGAAGGTTCAGATTCTTCATCCTCATCATCACCGGAAGAGGACCCGGCTTTTACGTTTGTCAATGCTATCCCATTCAAAGAGAGAGCCCATATTCGATAAAATCGACAATATTCTATCACAATCTTCCTCCAAGCCTCGAGTTGTGTGTGATATGTCTGCTGATTAGGCTGCCTTGTGAAAAAAGGCGGAAAGTTATAGAGCTTTGGGAATGAAAAGGCTGTCTTCTTTAATGATGTTTGTTCATCCATAAGTCAAGAAATGTCTGTAGTAGTATTACCTATTACTAGTATACTGAGATTTGCAGTACTTGTTGTCTTCGTATGCAAATATAAGTTTCATCAACAATAAGTCTTACAAGACTAATTCATTTTTATTCATTTTTTTTTATCGCGACTACTTATTTACATAACATGTATAGCACAATCTAATAATCTTCGATTGTATATTATTTAATAGTATGACTTTTCAGCATTAAACAGGTATTATTCACACATTTGCATGCTTCCAAATGTCTGAAATATCCGAAGATACAGCTGACTCGGACAGTTCTAAGAAAAATGTTAGAGAACTTGAAATTGAGCACGCACAAACATACAGAGAATTGGTGAGCACAATTGATAACTTGGTACAACAAACAGTGAAAAACAATGGTTTAAATGAAATTGATAAGGATGCAAAGTTTAGGGAAACAATTCAAGGAAACGAGTCTCTTGTTCTAGGTACACTTCATCAGAATTTAATAAATGGTGTATCTACTGATGCGAATTTCAATGACAGGAAGAATTTGGAAAGCATAGCCAGCTTTTTAAGGCAACTAATTAGAATAAGACGTCTGATAATTGAGCAAAGACTAGTGACATCCCCAATCTTAAAGACTACATATACTGAAAGAGATTTTAAGAATACCGATGCTGCTCATGATAATGATCTTTCATCCCTCATAAAAGAAAATGATAAGAACAATATAGAGGCTGCCAAATTGATTCAGGAAAACTTCAAATTGGAAGAAAATTTGGGTCACCTAAGGGAGATATCTGCACCAAAATTGAAACTTCTCAGAGATAAAGTGGCACGTGATCGAAAATTATCTGAGGTGGTTAACAGCATGAAAGGGAAAGAAAAAGATATGCTATCTACACGGGAATATGAAAAGTTGAAAAATAAGTACAAATCCCTGGTGCGTAAGGATAAAATACTCTCACAATTCAATATAAATCTCATTTCGTCATTGTCAAAAGCAGATATGGTAAATGATCAAAGGTTGACGGATATGATCTTATTTTGTGGAGATTATAGTGATTATAGTGCTTTGAGTGACGAAGAAAGCAGCTGATTGCATTACATTTGGCCTATCTTTCTATACAAACATCGTCTTTGCTACGCAAAATTAACTGCCTTTATATGTATTACTATTTTTGTCTATGTTATTTACATGCACTTCCCATCTCCAGTGGAATCTCAATTCTGAACGTTACTGAATATCCGCTTATTGATCACTTCCCAATTTATACAGTCCCAGAAATTCTCCAAATAATCAGCCTTTCCTGTGACTCCGTAATCTTGAATATAGGCAAATTCCCATACATTCACGCATAGAAGGGGTAACGAGTAGTCCTTCGTATGATTTATAACTCCTTCTTTCTTTGAAAGCAACTGCTCATACTCGGAAATATCTATTGCCCCATTGAGATCAATGTTCTGGTTCCTTCCAAAGAAATACGGTGTGCCGTCATTGTTGCACTGGAGTATTTTCAAGGTCTTGTCACTATTTTCCACCAAAAACACCCATCCATTTCCAGTTAACGAATCAGCATTGAAAAGAAACTCATTCTTGAAAGTATCTAGATCGCCATACTGGTCGTTGATTTTCTCAAGCAAATTCGTTTTGATGGGTGTAGTACAAGTTCCCTTTGGCATCAACTGTTGGAAAAAGAGATGATTATTGTGGCATTGAGAAGCATAGTGAAAAACTGAGGCTAGTCGTTGAGTTTTTGCCGTACTGAGTAAAATTGCCAACGGACTTCTTGCTTCAAATTCTGTGTCGACTGTCTTTAGTGTTAAGTTCTTAGTTAAAAAATCTTGATAATCTATCCATCCAATTTTAAACTGTTCCTTAGACATCAACCCAGGAATACCGGTCTTAGAGAATTCTGCCTGAAGGGGGAGCTTGGGGGCCAGATGGATCCCTCTTCTGGCAATTATTTGACCTAAGAGAGCCATGCTTGTGTAATAAATATGTTAGATAATACTTGCTAAAAAAGCAATATGGTATTTTTGCCAAGGTGCAATGCTTGATTTAAATGTATCTGAAAAAATAAATAGACTGGACTGTGTTGTTAGGAACTTCGAAGATTCAGCTGGTCGATCATTCGCAAAAAAAAAAAAAAAAGATAGGATTTGTATCTGCGGTGTATTGATGTGCTCAATATAATTGATAAATTGCATAATGGCAAATTTATGTACTCTTGGGAAGAGGAACAATCTGGAATAGTCTTTGCGCTCATGCCTATGTGAGCTAGAGACAACAAATAACGCTGCGATTATTTATTTCAACTTAGACATCTTGCAAGATCAACCTGTTCCAATTGGTTCAAATTTACTTTTTTTTGTGATGTTTAAGCTGCCCTGCTTTCAAATAGCCACTATTTCAAAGCGTTCAATAAGTCATTCCTCTAAGGCAGGAATTTCTGCTTTCCAGAGTGGGCTTTTTCCTCCTTTCAACTACTGTCAGTATCACACACACTCGAAGGTGCATCAAAGGTATAATCCAATGGGCCGGTCGAACGGATACAGAAATGTATATGGAAATAATCCTGGAAATGGTACTTCACAGGCAGAATATCAAGCGCAACCAATATTCACAGAGAACCCAAATGGAATAATCGGGACTTCTGATCCTGTCACACAGATTCTCAATCAGCCAACTATCGTTATTCAGAGGCAGATTGAATTCATGAACTTGTTTCTTGGGTTTGAGCAAGCAAATAAGTATTCGGTGATGGATTCAATGGGAAATCAGATCGGATGGCTCATTGAGAGAGACTTCGGTATAGGCAAGGCCATAATGCGGCAGGTATATCGTCTTCATCGACCATTTACTGTTGACTTGTTGGATAACAACGGAAACTTGTTGCTGACTATTAGAAGACGCTTTAGTATCATCAACTCGCACATTAAAGCCATTCTTCCTAACGTGAGATCTCCCAACGATCCAGATGGAATTGTTGTTGGCGAATCTGTGCAAAGTTGGCATCTATGGAGGCGTAGGTACAATTTATTCGGACGGGGTACTGGATACGAAAATCCAGTTGGTGCAAACCAGGACGAGGAAAGCTTTATACAGTACGGAAAGATTGACAGTGGCTTTCTAAGCTGGGATTTTCCGGTTTACAACAGAGATAAGGAGGTTGTTGGTGATGTGTCACGGAATTTCGGTGGTCTTTTCAGGGAGATGTTTACCGATACTGGTGTGTACATTGTGAGAATGGATCCAATCAGCTTCCAGGGAATGGAGAACTATTATGGCCAAATATCGAACCGCTCGTTAACGTTAGACCAGAAAGCTGTGATGTTGGCAAATGCTGTTTCAATTGATTTCGACTACTTCAGCCGGCACTCATCTCAAAACTCCAGCTTTTTCATGATTGGTGGAGGCGATGACATCTGAACACATCTGAATATATGCTTTATTGCACATCACATACGTTATAGTATTCCTTATTATGATATTACATCTACCCGTAGTACCACAGAAACGTGTTCAATATGCTGATAATTACTTTGAATATAGAATATCTGCCTCCCTATTTACACTAGATTTTTGTTAAATACATATGACGGGCCAAAAAGATGCTTATGCAGACAAGCCAATGACACCACATGCTGGTCTGCCACCGGCGTTACCAGTCTGCAAAGAACCAGCATCGCCGCCCTTACCCAAATCGTCAGTTCCAGCATGAACAACGACGGTTCTTCCAATGATGGAGTTCACACCAATAAGCTTAACTAACTTGTCCTTGATGGTGCCCTTAGCAACTCCATTGGCATCCGTCTTGATGTTACCCAAATCACCAACGTGCCTGTTTTCGTCAGTTGGAGCACCATGAGTCTTACCGAATGGGTTGAAGTGAGGACCGGCTGATGTGCAACCGTTGGTGTTGTCACCAAATGTGTGAATGTGGAATCCTCTCAAAGCATTTGGATCGTTACCCTCGATGTTGTAGTTAATGGTTGTTGGCTCACTCTCTGAGGTTTGCTCAAAGGTAACAACACCTTTGACTGTAGAGTCTCCTCTGACAACTGCAACTGCTTTAACCATTTCTTTGTGTTTGTATGTTTTTATAGTTTTGTAGTAAACCAATCACTATCGACAATTTACTATACTGACTGAGTCTAAAGTAAATAATCACTCAGAACACACACAGTTTCCCACATTTAATTCAGGATTGCGGCCCCCTTTTTATACGCTGCTAGTTCCCAATTATTTTGCCTCAATTGCATTCATTTTCCTTTTTGAATTGCGACTCATATAAACTTTTCTTTTTTTTCTTTCCATGCTCTTCCAAACACGGAGAATATGATTCTTCTATAAATTTATCCCCTTTGTTTCGCAAGATCTGTTGGCTATTATTTTTGAACCCCTCAGTCAGCCAGCCGCTTTGAGTCCAGTACTGTTCCCCTTGCTTACTAATTTTTTGTCTCTATCGTTCCCCTCAGCTTATTGTCCAGGCAAATGTCTGATGGTGTACGGACGTGCCATTAGCTACATGCACTGGTGTCATTGCTTTGAAATAAGCGTTAAACCAAAAGGTATAACTGAAAGATATAAAACGTTACCAAAGGTAGAGATAAAAAGATATTATGAATAGAGACAAAAATAAAAATCAGCATATTATTGGAAATGGCATCCCTTTATAGTTTTCGACAACCATGAAATGCAGCTTCTGGGAACCATCATAGTACCAAAAAAGAAGCATAATTTGCTCAAACATAATGGTTGTACCGAATATTGGGCGACGCGTCTGCTCAAGACTTTTTGTGCCATCAAATTTTTCGGTACCATTGATCAAGGCAGTGCCGACCTTAAGTGGTACATCAAATTGAAATTATCTCCGAAATCCCCATACATGAAAACGAAGTCTGATATCAGACGGACAAAAATTTAATATATCAAGCTAACGGATAGTAAGTATGATCTTTATGAATCGCCTTGGTGAAGGACTTATGAGTCGGCGTAATGTTTGTCCCTTTATTCCTTATTGCGTTATTTGCAATATTGCAAATTATTACAGCTTCCGTCACAGAGGTTGATGATACCAATTTTGAGAATCAGGTCTTCGGCAATCCTGGAACATACTCATTGGTCTATTTCAATTCACCTTATTGTTCTTACTGTCGCCAGTTTGATCCGGAATTTGAGCCACTAGGTGATCTTTACAGAGGAACTAGGTTAAATGTATTTAAGATAGATGGTTTACATAATAAAAGAATTAGAGCAAAATACAAACTTATTGGATTTCCAGTGGTGAAACTCTTTTCATCAGATGGTACGCAGGTTGGGTTTTACAATGGAAAAAGACGGACACCAGAGATTATGGACTATATATTCGAAGCTACAGGTGCCGTCGCAAATAAACTACCAAGCTATGTCAACCGCCTTGATAACTATGAAGGGAATACGGAGGATATGAAATTGAATATTTTCAATCATCAAGATCGTGACATTTTTGTGGCATTCTTCCAGCCGTGGGATAAGAAACTTGGAAACCCGTACAACTCATATTTTGAACGTCTTGCCAAATATTACGGTGAGAAAGAACATGAGCCGAGAACAGAATTCTATGGTATCGATGTGACGGATAGTAAATCCACTGAATTGATGAGTAAGTTTGAAGTTGGGCAGTTTCCTGTGATTTTTTATCTTCCTAAGGGACGCTCGGCAGATGAAAAATACACGGTTTATAAACTTCCGGAAAATCCTGACTCAAAAATGATCATTGATATACTTTCAGGTAAAGATATTGGTCAGAAGCCTGTCAATTTGGAGGAAATGGAGCGTAACATTGCCAAGGTAATCCAGAAACTTCAAATTGAGGATATAACCGAGGAGGAAGAAGAAGATGATGATGATGATGATTATGCTGTGTATAGAGATTTATAATTCCTCTCCAAGAGTTTGTACTCTTAAAATTCAATCTATAACATTCTAAAAGGATTTGATTTAGTGGGGCTGGAGAAACGGTAATTATATATATCGGGGACTGGCTTTTGCATTAATCTGCAAGAAGCCAGGTGAAAAATTATGACCCTGTGTCGTAAAAAATATGGCAGGAAAAAAACAATTCAAAGAATTTATAAGATCAACACACGCCAAGCTTTTTGTTGAAACTGACACCATTCACATATATAGCAAATAACATAGAGAGATTTCAGAGTGCATTTGAGCCATAAGAATTGTGCTGAATTTAAATTGCTGTCTGTTGATACGTTCCACTCAAAGCAAGAAGATAACACATACACATCATGCTAAATTTATTTAGAATGGCTGGAGATCTGAGCCATTTGGTCTCCATCTTAATTCTTATACATTCAATCCAGAAGAAGAAGAGTGCCAAGGGCATATCCTTGAAAACACAGGTGCTATACGTCATTGTTTTTGTGACAAGATACTTGGATTTATTTACCACATTCATCTCAGTATACAACACACTTATGAAGATATTCTTTATCGCCTCTTCCATATACGCGGTTTATCTTCTCAAAAAGTACTCCAGCGAGATAAAAGAGAATGCGGACATATTTCCTGTTCAGTATCTATTACTGGGTGCAGCTGTGTGTGCTCTTCTTTTCCACTACAGCTTTTCCCCAATTGAGTTACTCTGGAGCTATAGTTTATGGCTTGAATCTGTGGCTATTTTGCCCCAATTGTTTCTTCTAGAATCAAAAGGTGAGGCCGAGCTTTTGACAATTCACTACATTTTTGCTTTGGGACTCTATAGAGCATTGTATATTCCAAACTGGTTCTACAGATATTTCACCGAGGGTCGTCTTGACAAACTTTCCATTGTGACTGGTATCATACAAACTTTGGTCTACTCTGATTTCTTTTACGTTTACTACAAGAAGGTTATCAAAAATAGTGTCTTTAGCCTTCCTCAATGAAGAGCCTACACTTGCTACCTGCTGTTTGATCGAAACTGTTCAGACATATATAAATCCGATACTATGTAATATATGAAATACTTTTTTTCTCCATTGCAACTGAACTGTAGCTACTTCTGAAACTTGTTATCGCCTCAATCTCTCTTTAATGGATAGTACTCTGTCTTAACGCCATCTTTTGTAACCACAAGAATCTGAAGACCATCACCAACTTCTATATGTCTTTCAGTTGCTGAAGTGAAGGCATCTCTAACCAATTGAATCACCTCATCTAACTTAAGATATTTTATGGGTCTCTGCTTTGTTCCGTTGCTCTCTGGATCCATCTGATTCTTGAAATTCACCTGATTATCAAGAAAAGGCATAATCAATGAGGCAGCAGCTCCACCTGCCCTACATTGCTCTCTTTCATATGATCCAACTGGGTCAAACGAGTATATTGCACCTTTTCCCTCTTTGTCAAGACCAGCCAATATTGTAGACACATAGTATGGAAACATTCTCTTTCCATAAAGCAAATGTTGAATTAATCTGGCGGCACTATCGACGGACATATCCTTGTTGTTGTCAAAATGATACCATTTAAGCTGATTCTGAAACACCTTCACCAATTGAACACCATCTGCGGAAAATCCATTCGCTGATAAAAGTAGATTATCGCCAACATTGTGCACTTTCGGCTCGTATCTGGAATCAATACTGTATCCAACCGTCTGTCTTGTATCTCCGGCTAAAACAGCAAAATCCTCTCCGGCAATTCCCAAGATGGTACCACCATTATCTAAATTGATTATGGCATGTGGTTAGTAGCTGAAATATATAAATTACTGTGACTTCTGTAATTTCTGACATTCGTATACTTACCCTGATATGGATTGAATCTGTGCTCTATAGGCTCTTGCTGAACATCAGTCGAATACTCAGTATTCAAAAGTGTACTTTGTTGCATACTTGTGTTATTGAATTTATGTATTGCTCTAGTAAAATCAGGGTAATAATAATTCATTAACCTATGTTGCTGATATATGCCATTTACCAAGATGTTTTCATCGCTGTCTTTCTTCCTTTCTTTGCCTTCCGGACACATCAAAGAAATCTTTCGCGAAGAGTATACAATTTTAGTTACTGTTTTTTTTATTTTTTATTTTACGCTCTCGCTTGATTTTTTTTTTATTTGTGACACAGCTATTCCCGTCCCTTAAGTTCTAATATATGTACACATTCTGCTTCTACGTACTCCACAACATAAACACTTATCATCGCATGCACAGTTTAAAATCGCATCTATAGAAAAAGTACACTTATAAAGTCAACCATCTCACAACTCAGCTGTTGGTGCTGAAAACACCCTTTGTTCTGCACCAACAATCATCGATCTCATTTTCCACCTGAATGTAACATTTTTCAATTACATCTGACGAAGCAAATATCTTATTAACCTTTTCTCTGATTAATGTTGAGTTTTCTGTGCGATAATACACAACGTGTAAGTAGCCTATCAAACGAGAAGATGAATCATTCTTGGGCCAAAATCTTGGCGTAGCGTAATTTTTCACTCCTTGAATTTGTCTAACCTGTCCTAATAAATTCTTTAATTCAGTAGCGTACGTTTCGTTCAAGGAGAGTAAAAGATTTGATGACGACGATTTTAAAAGGGGAATCGCCGATATTAATATCAAAGCGCCAATCAAAATTGATGTCAATGGATCAATAAGCTTCCAGCCAAAGTACTTAACAAGAAGAGTGGAAACAACAACACCAACTGAGCCTAATGTATCTGCCATAATGTGCAAAAATATTCCATGCATATTATCATTTTCATATTTTATATTTTCCTCTATTTCTGCCTCACGAGACGAATTCTGGTCCTGCTCCTGTTCTTTTTCATAATTATGCTCATCTATATCCTCATGATCTTGTTCATGCCTGTGTTCATGATTATTTTCTTGTAAATTCACATTTTCGCCATTATCTGTGTGCTCAGCATACGAATGATGATGATGGTGGTGGTGGTGAGCATGACTATGGGAATGACCATGTGCATGGTCGTGATCATGACCAACTGCAAATATGCCAACAATATTTACAAGCAAACCTAAAATACTGACAATTAGCAACTCTGTCGTATTTTCTAAAGCAATTGGATTAATGAGTCGCTGAATAGCTTGTGAAAATATGCCAAAAACAATCCCAAGTAATAAAGAACCATTTGTAAAGCCGGCCAGAGTCTCAATTCTTGCCAACCCAAACGGATATGACAAGCTCGGATTCTGAATGTTGTGTTTTGCAATCACCGAAGCCAAGAGGCCAAGAAACAATGATGTGCAATCCAAGAACATGTGCAAAGAATCACTAAGTAAGCTTAATGACTTAGATCTAAAAGAATATAGTATCTGAACGAACATGAACGAAAGATTAAGTAGAAGAAAATTGAAGATCGACCTTGAATCTTCATTACGAATCAGTTGAACCAGCATTGAAGTAAATGAGATCTTTCGACCATTTTTAGTTTCATCATCTGCCAACTCCTTGTCCTTGATATCTGAATCTTGTTGTGAGGTTTGAGGAACTCGAATGGTAAATATGAGAATAAAATTTGATAGAAAGTCTGAGACAGAATCCTTAATCATTGCCATCTGTAATGAATTATAATCGTCCAAGCTTGATCGATTTACATTTATCGTCAATGCGTGGACACATGCCATAATAATATTCAAGCCCACGAGAGCCACTTTGTAATTTTCCTTAGTGACATACCTATGAAATATTTTGCAAGCATTTCCCTTCTTGCCAATATTCTCGTAATCTATTTGGCTCATTAGTAAGATGAAAAGAGAGCCCATTGCAACAAAAAGCATTTTAAAGTTGACATTCCTAATATAAAGGCCTAATAGTACCAGTAATGAAATTATGGAGAAGACCAATGAACTCCTAATCTGTATAAGTGGAATCATGTTCTCACGGAAATTCTTGTTTGTGCTAGAATTCAAAAAGAGAGCATGAGGAATAAGTAATAAGGCATATCCTAATAGCGATGAATTGGCCATGCCGTTGCCTTGCCATGATGAATATATATAGTCATAAATAAAGCAAGCAGTGTGTACAATTATTGGTTGGTACCTTCGAAATGCTACCCCGGCAATTGATTGCGTCATAGAGTATTCTTGCTCTAATTTCAAAGATCTGTATGTCGATCTTGGTGCTCTATTTATAAGTATTGCAATCATAACCAATGTTGATGTCCGCACAGGGAGTAAGAGTTGGTTCGCCAGAAATATCATGGCTATTGGTATAAGAAGAAGGCAAATAAATCGAATCGGCTGCAGTACTATGCGAAGAATAGTAATATCTCTTGTGTTGCTATCAGTTGAATCTTCCTCCTCTTCAACCGGTGATGATATCAATTGATGTTGCTCATATGAACCAATCTTTTTAAACGCTGCCGTTATCAATAGTGTAATAGATGAAAAGAAAATGCTTTGCACAAGCAAAGGCGGCACTCTCTCCGTTAATTTTGAAGATTTATCGAACAGTTGACTCCATGGGTTAAGAGACTCCTGTAAATATAACAACGAGATGGTTAGGCCTGGGAGACAAAGAAGCACCGGGGATAGATCCACAAATGCTTGGAGTCCCATAATTGGCGAATTTCCAATGTTGTATTCTTGATGTGTTCAGTTTAACAAGAAGATGTGATTCAAAATGATACTCCGACAAGAAAGAATGCTCAGTAGCGAAATCATTGAAGCTGTACATTAGACTGTGTTGAAGAAAAAGGTACGAGATGAATAAATAAATAAATAAATAAATTCGGGGGAGGGGAAAAAAAAAGCCCTTGAACGGGCATCGTGCAACGGAGAAACTATAATGGTTGTGCAGCAAAAAAGTCCACCTGGCATTTTACGTTCAATCAGTTTAACCAAGCTATTCAGTAAATAAAGAAATAACCAGTGTTGAAAACATTTTCAATAATTAGACTTAATTCATAATATTATTGCCCAATATATGTATGCTTTTATATATATGTATTTTTCCAAGCAGAATAGAAAATGACCATACTGTACTGATGCCCTAACAATCTGAACGATTTAAAAGTATTTCACTCTTGATGTTCACTGCATATATCCTGATGCAGGATCTATCCAAATTAGGAAGTCAAAATTAATGTGCGGTTTTCAACTGGAAGTATTTAATACTTTAATTCAATTACCATATAATAGTTGCTAGATGCACTATCAATTTGCTTTTCTCACTAGTGCATGCTTAAAAATGTGTCTTTCTATTTCGATCGTTGGGAATTGGATTTGGCGCCTAAATTATATTTCTGGTCAGCCAAGTCAAAGAAAAGGATTTAAAATAGCGCTAAATCTCTAACAAGACAAAATGTTTGCATTAATCATCACCGTACTAC
>ERZ746981.122-NODE-122-length-64386-cov-13.756908_pt1 | contig 64386 bp, 40 predicted proteins | sample MGYA00374948_ERZ746981 | MGnify/ENA primary metagenome ERZ746981 (study PRJEB28757, sample SAMN06711160) | food metagenome | host: microorganism | place: China:Harbin | collected 2017-01-30 | study: EMG produced TPA metagenomics assembly of the Analysis of...
TTTTCTTTCGCGACTGTCCGAATTCTCTAATTTTTCATCCTTGCCAAGGAGCTGGGAAAGAACGCCGAGCCTCTAAAAAAACTATTGTGCCAATAGTCGCGCCTGTGCCTCAACGCTGAATTTTGTGAAATTTTTCCGCATACGAGATAAAAGGCTGAGGCTCGTGGGATGGATTGTACACAATACATTTATTGTAGATAAGCCCCGATTACGCACACTTGAATTTGCAGCGAGTTCCACAATAGTGAAAATGAAGGGTCCAGTGAAGGTGGGTGCTCTCTGTGAGCTCTGCCATTGCAGAAAAGCAGTCATGAGAAGACCCAAGAATCTTCAAAAATTATGTAAGGTGTGTTTCATAGCTGTCTTTGAGGAGGAGATCCACAACACGATAACGCGGGAGAAGCTATTCCATAGAGGGGAGAGTGTTGCCATCGGTGCTTCCGGCGGAAAGGACTCGACGGTGTTGGCGGCGGTGATGAAAACACTAAATGAGAGATATGACTACGGACTACATTTGGTACTTTTGAGTATAGATGAAGGAATAGTGGGGTACAGGGACGATAGTTTGGCCACCGTGAAGCGCAACCGTGCACAGTACGGCATGCCGCTTGAGATCGTGTCGTACAAGCAGCTTTACGACTGGACGATGGACGAAATAGTGGCCTGCACCGGCATAAAATCGTCTTGTACGTACTGTGGAGTTTTCCGGCGGCAAGCCTTGGATAGAGGGGCCTTAAAACTCGGAATCCACCACATAGTGACCGGCCACAATGCAGACGACATGGCTGAGACCGTGTTGCTCAATCTATTGCGCGGAGATACCGCGAGAATCGAGCGATCGGTGAGTATCAGCACAAATTCGACCGGATCTCCTGTTAAGCGGTCCAAGCCTTTCAAGTACGCTTATGAGAAGGAAATAGTGTTGTATGCACACTACAGGAAGCTCGACTACTTCAGCACGGAGTGCACATACTCGCCACAGGCCTTCAGGGGCACAGCCAGGACGCTTCTTAAGAATTTAGAATCTGTTAGGCCGTCTTCGATTCTAGATATAATACGAAGCGGGGAGCAGTTCAGGCTGAAGCCAAGGGGTAAAAAGAGGAATGCGAACAGGGAGATGGAGGTTCGTGCAGACGGGTCGGTATCTCTAGGAAATAGGGATGGGAACAGGTGTGAGAGATGCGGATATTTATCAACAAACCGGATATGTAAGGCATGCATTCTTCTTGAAGGTTTAAATAAAAGCCGGGCGAAGGTCCGGGTTGAAGGCATGGAGGAAAAGGGGAATGCGGCGGTAACGAAAAAGTTGGAAAGACTAACATTTTAAGGTGTAATATATCTATATGTATATAGAATTTATAGACCAGCGTACACAATAAAAGCAAGGCGCATTCAGATGAAGTAGGACTTCCACAAAACACCCTCAAGGTCCTCCAACTGCTCCGGGGTGAAAAACTTGGAGTCGATGTGCCAGGTGTCCTGTCTGGTTTTCTTGAATTTGCTCAAGATGTCCTTTGCAGTGCGGCCGACGATTCCATCGATAGAAGAGCATTTGTTGGCCAAAGTGGACAAGACCTTGGGCATCCAACGAGGAGGAGGAGTGGTGTAAGGGAAGGCTTCAATGAGAGAGCCGAGGCCCAAAGTGGCACCGTGCAACTGAGAAATCTGGGAAGTTGAAGGTTTCATGTGCCGGTCGTGCTTGAGCTGCCGGCGGTAGGCCTTGATGAGCCGGCGGAAGCGCTTGATGCAGCCGTGGATGAAGATTTCCTCGTGGGAGGCCGGATAAGAGTGCACGAGGAGCGTAAAGAAGGCAGATGCCCTCTCTCTGACCTCGAGATGCTCGTCGTATAGGAAGGAAATGCAGCGGTTGGCAAACATGTCCCTCTGAGAGTCGGATAAGACGAGGAATCTGACCATGTAGAAAGCCTGGGTAAGTGATACGAGCTGCAAAGACTGCGAAAGCGACGGGTTGGCGATGATTGGGTGGTTGCAGAGCACGTCCGATATCTCGGCGATCTCCGGGTCCGTGTACCGTGTGGATGCGATGAGATACAAGGTGAGAGTGGTGTTGATGTTGAGGAGCTTGCAGGCATCCTTCATATTGTCCAAGTCGAGGATGAGAGGGATGATGTGGCTCTTCAAGTAAGGGAAGAGCAGGTCGCCGTGTGATGTTTTCAATGCGTACAGCACGAAAAAGTGTAATCCTCGCACGGCATACATGTAGTCGCTGGATGCGATCTCCTGGGGGCCCTTCCCGTCGACTGTGGGCCTTAGTTTGTGGATTTTGTCCATGTACTCGGAGAGGCATGCGTCGAAAGTCGCGTCCATAGCGTAAGGGTAGATTCCGCGGCCGCCTGGGACTTTGATGTTGGCCTCCAGGAGGCCGGAGAAGGCCGAAAATGTTCTGGTGGAGGTATAGAGGAGACAGTCAAAAAGCAGAGACGCGACCCGGTCGGCCACAATGTGGTACGGGTGCGAGAGAGAGCTGAAAAGCTGCCGGATGGTGTCCGGGAAGCAGTGGTAGGTGTTCAAAGTGGACGACATGTACGCCTTGAGCAAAGTAAGCCTCGTAAAAGTGGCAAAGGGCGATGAAGCACCGTCCCGGTCGATCTCAAAGCTACAGATTGTGTGAACTAGTTGGGGGGATCTCCGCATGTCAAAATGGGCTGGAAGCCACCAGCAGAAAATCTTCCAGATGTTGACGGTGGACTGGGAAATGTCCGATTTGATGATTGCCGCCAGCTGGCCCGCGATCTTGCCGTCTATAGCCGCGAGATGGTCCTTGTGGACCCGGCAGGACAAAAGCAGCCCTGCGTAGACCTCAGCAGCCGCGAGGTGGGTGGCCTTATCGTCTTTCTTGTAGAGAGAGCCGAGAATGTCGAAAAATTGCTCATGGTGGAAATTCGGCGTGTATCCGTGGAAGGAGAGCACGCAGAGCGAGCAGACAAAGTAGGCCATGCCGGGGAGGAAGGCTGTGTTAGACTCCGACTCCTGGATGTGCAACTGCAAGATCTGGGTGACCCAGTGGCGGGAGACGAGGTGGCCGAAGCGGCGGACGGCGCGTCGATCGGCGGGACTAAGGCCAAGGCCAAGCGAGGTGCGGTCGAACGACGCGTCGACGACGTCGAATTGGTGCGGGTCCCAGCACAGCGTCGGGACCCAGAAACGGCTGTCGAGGAAGAATTTCGGATTCCTGAAGTTGTGCATTTCGGCAAAGAAGGCGTCTGGGTTTGAGAAGGCGCCGTTTTGGATGGAATCCAGCGGCACGATGCCCGGTTCCGGCGGTTTGACGCACAAAATCTTGCCGAGATCGTATTTATAGAGCCCCTTTGTGGACACGACGTCCAAAATGGATGCAATCCAGATGACGCACTTCTTGGAAAGGGCCGGGTGGATGCCGTTGACGGATTTGGCCAATACCTTGAGGATTTCTGGGCTGAGCGGGACCTCGAAGTGTGTCTGTAAAGAAGACACCATCTCCAATGCACTCAACCTCAACTTCCAGTACATGTGGCCAGAAGTCCGCCGCAAAGTCCTAGACATGAGCCGCGACACCAGGCCCAGATACAACTTCTTCTTGGTGTCCTTTGCGAGCTTCAAAACGCGAATTCTGGCGTCGACGTCGGGATCCGGCGGCCGGATCGACTCAACAAGCTCGAAATTCATCTCGCACACCTCGCAGGGAACCCGGACGTACTTACGGATCGACCCGTAGAGCTTCAAGGCCAAAGTTGTGGTGTGGTACTCATCGAATTCCACCGATCGCACAAGCAAGTCCTCGTACCGCCTCAAGTAGTGGCTGTTTTTCTCGGCCAAGCCGCGGAACTTCCGCAGAGAAAACACACGCAACACGTTGCGAAGCTTGTCCTGGTCGCGGTTGGCCAACGCCGAGTCCCACTCCTTGAAAATGCCAAACACCAAGTATGTACAGTTCATGATCTTCGATAATGCCGAACACAACACACTACTCGCGTGGTATGAAGTCACTGCATAGCTCGATGCTGCAAGCTGCACTAGATCCCGAATGAGAAGCTTGTCGGTGGCCGTTGGAAGTCTCGTACACCGAGAAAGACTCGTCCTATTGCAGTGGTAGACGGCCGCCCTTGCACCAAAAACAGACCGTGTGAAGGGGCTGTTGACACCGGCAAAATCCAACATCCCCGCCAAATGCATGTTGTCGATGAGCACCGGGTTGTTCGTGCTGAAGTACCCGCAGTTCTTGAGCCAGTCGCTCATCGCCTGGATGACTTCACCAAGGAGGTCGATCGACGCGTCGGTGCCAGACACCGCCGCCGCCAACCGGTGCAACGCGTGTCCGACGCGCTCGCGTGCCGCGTGCAATTTCACGTAAGATGGATCTGAGAGACGCGTAAACGTGTTGCCCTCGAAGTAGTAGCCGAAGCTGTACAAGCCGGGGGAGCGGCGGGTGAGCGACGCGTCGATCGACTCGAACTCACCAGCACCCGCCGTAAGCGACGCTGGAGTCGACGCGCCGGTCGGCGTCGCGGAGTCGGGCGGCATGTGCACGTCGATCGGCGCGTCTGACACGGTGTCGTCCTCGTTCTCGTCCTCTACTTCCGTCACAGCAGACTCGAAAGTGGCACCGGCGGGCAAGGCTGGAGCCTCGGCGGAGTCTGCGACGATGGACGCGAGAGATGCGGTCGATGGGAGGGCGGAGATGGACTGCGACTGCAACAAGTTGGACTGCGAATTGGAGTGGGAAATCGGCAATAAGTTGGATTGAGAATTTGATCTAGAACTGTACTCGGACCCCCAGTCAGCCCGCGGTCCGACCCGGCGGCTGAGCACCTTTGCCGGTTCAAGAGTATGCGGTTTAAAGGAGGGGTCGAAAAGAGTGCAGATTCCGGCAACGGAGCCGTCGAGGATGTTGACGTGGTGGCTGAGTCGATCGACGGTGTCCAAGGGCAGTCTGTTGCCCCTTTCCACGTCGCTTAGAAGCGTGTCTATGCTGTGGATGCTGGAATCGATGACCTTGTCGAAGCCATCCACCAAAGGGTCAATTTCTGCAGCCGACGGCTGGTACCAGCGGAATTGCAAGTTCGACGCGTCGAAACGGTACGGATCGAACTGGAACGCACCCCAGCAGGCCTCCGTGACGTGTCCGCCGTGTTTTTCGAGCCAGTCGGGCGAGATGAGCCGCCTTTCAAGTGGTCTCACGCAGGAAACAGCAGTAAAAACGGAGTTTGCAAGCATGCTGACGCTGTAGGAGGCCTCGCCGCGCAAGTTGACGGTGTCCTTAGTGAGGAGCTGCAGCAGGTCACCAAGCAGAGGCACAAGGTGGCCTCCGGCACCAAGACACACACCACAAAGCAGCTTCAGATACCAAACTAGCGAGGCATCCTTGTTCAGCACGTGCTGGCCGCGCGAAACACCGGCTCCGACGGCGATCTCCCGCCGGATCTGCCGGAGGAGGTACCCGTAGAGCTTGTGGAGGAGTGCTGCCGGGTCCCGACGCACCAAAAGTTCGGCAATGTTGGAAAAAATGACCGCGACAGGATGCTTGACGTGGGTGCTAACGTAAGCGAAGAATTCGTCGGCGACGATTTGGAAGAGGGAGTCGTCGATCGACTCGACGAGTGCGTCGAACGCCTGTGGGATCAACACGGAGGCCCTGGTTTCGACCCCGTCGTCTGATTCGACGTCTGGTGAATACTCCAAGTACTTGAAGCAGCTTCTGCAGAACTGCCTTGCGAATTCGGGGAAGGCCGAGGAAGCACTTTTTAGGGCATTGAGTTCTTCTTGTGGGGAGTAGGGGAAGGAGGGAGGGGGGGAATCAGTGTGATTCTTTTCCTCATTTTTTTCCTCCCTTTTTTCACTTTTCTCCTCATTTTTATTTTTCTCCTTCTCACTTTTCTCACTTCCATTTTTCTCCCCCCCGTAAAACTCCCCCTCCAAATATCTCACGTGGCGCGCGGTGAAATCCAGCGCGAGGGCCCCCCCGTCCCCCCGGCCGGCTGAGAGGTCCGCGAACGGCACCACCAGGCAGACCAATTTCACCAGGCCGATGGTCAAGATGGTCTTATCCGGGTCGTTGGAGTCGATGCCGGGCACAAGCATCGACAGAAGCCGGGGCACGTGCACCCGGTAGACGGGCAGCTGCACCATGTACCGGGCAAGGGCAGTGACCTCCCGCAAAATGACGTTTATGCGATGTGTGGAATTCACAGACCCAAACGAGCTGTAGATGTCCAACAACACGGTGTCCAAAACACGGTGCGGGGAAATGAAGCAGAGAGTCTGTAGAGACGCGATGTACCTCCTCCGCTGGCCCGGGGCCTTGGACTGCACACCTAGCATGATAACTGGCAGAAGCATGTCGATGTAGGCGGCAGTGAGCTCGTCAGAGAGCCGGTACTGCAGCGGGAGGCCCGAGTAATCGTCCGCGTACCGTGCCACGAGTGTTTTGTCGACCCTCTCCTGCAGCAGCCGGCGGTGGTACGCGGTGGCGAGCCGCTTGACCACGCGGGAGAGCCCCGTGGACCACACACCGCTGTTTGAAGGGTGGACGAGCGTGGTGATGGACCCGATGAAGGTCCGCAGCAGGTCCAATACGCCGGACTCGGAGTGCACGAAGCGGGCAGTCAACGAGTGCACGGCGATGTCCACAAGCAGCTTGAAGTACTTGGACTGCTTTTCGTCCGCGGGGGACCGGCAGGACACCGCGAGCAGGTTCAGCAGCATGGCGAACTGCTGCCGGGTGAAGATGCCGTACTTGCCCAGGTGCACGAGCTCCGGGTGCCGCGAACCCTCGGCCAACGCCTGCTGGGCGATGTTGGCCACCACGGACACGAGGCTGCCGATCTCGCGGCTGGACTGCTGCGTGGCCCAGCAGCTGAAAAGCACCGGCAGGTAGTGCCTGATGTCGCCTGCATCGTACACGGGAGTATCCATGGTACCACTCACCGGCCTCTTGAACACTACCGGCAGCAATACCGCCATCTGCACAAACGACGGCGAGATCGTCTGGCTGCTGTACCGGGCCAGAATCAGCTCCACAACCTGCCCGATGCTGCCCGGGTCGAAAAAGCTGCTCACGGCCAGCGAAAACCGCACCAGCCGCTTCATCCGCAACTCATCTGCCACGTGGCCCGACTCGTTCGGCCCCACCAGGCCCCCGGAGAGATCCTGGTAGATCGGCCGCCAGTCCAAACGCAGCCCCAGCTCCCGGAGCACGTCCTTCTCGCGCATCAAAGCCACTACCACCTCCGTGTAGAACCCGATGTCCACACTCTGGCCCCGCGACAGCACCACCGCGTAAAACACCTTGATCAGGGACACGCACAGCCTTCCGGGCACCGCCACACCGATCGTCAGCAAGTTCTTCAACTCCTTGGTCCAGTACTTGAGGCTGATCACCGACGCCGACTGCTTGTCCACCTTCGACACCGGTGTCGATGCAAAAACACTCGCATCCTCGTCCTCCGACTCCAGGTCCGACTCGTAGAACGAATCCGACGAGTCCTCCTCCTGGTCGTCCTCCTCAGCCTCGCTTTCCGTGTGCATGAGGGTCTCGAACCGCTCCCCTTCAGCATCCAGGCCCTGTTTTTCCTCATTTTCGCCTCTCTCCTGCCCATCTCCCTCTCCAACACCCCTCATCAGCTCGGCCCGCGCCCGGTCCAAGTCCCCAACGCTGATCGAGATGTTGCTCTTCAAGTCAAGCGACTTGATCGCCATGTAGATGTGTGTCACGATGTGGCAAAGATATCGGTACTGCTCCCTGATGCTCTCCGTCCGATACGGGAGCAATTGCTCGGGCCTCACGTCTTTCTTCGTCTTCGTGGCATAGAAAACAGACTCCCGGCTCTGCTGCTGCCTTCTCGCCTCGTTGTCATCTTCCGAAATGTTCAAGTGGTACCTATTCAGCCGCTGCATCTCCATGTTGGCCTCCTCGCGGTTCGGCCCGGGGCTGAACGGCCTCCGTGGATCCGGCATGCCGAATGCTGCCGCTGAGCTTCCTCTCGATAGCGACACTGCCGATATAGACCTTGACATTGGGGCCGAGTCCCGGGGTGGATACATCCCGGGGGTATGTTCGCCTCCCCTGTGCACGAATCTGCCTCTGTCTGTCATGATTGGTGCAATCACTGATGTATTCTCAACAATGTGTAATCAGCTGCAATTAGTTTCACTTCACTTCACTTTCCAATTCACTTCACCTCACTTCACTTCTCACAAATATCTTTAAGTACAGCTCCGTGACAAATTCAGTCTGCAATTGCTAACTGGCGTCAAATACACACTATGCCTAAAACAATATCTGAAGCAATTCCTAAAATAATGTCTAAACAATACCTAAACAATATCTAAAGCAATTCCTAAATAATACCTAAACAACACCTAACCGTCTAAAATAATGCCTAAAATGCTATGCCAAAACACTATGCCTACACTACACATAAAACTCTGCATAGAGCTCTACTGCTTTCCTATACACCTCACCTCGATCTGCACTTGGGCCAGCTTTTATATTTTGCCTCGATCCATTTTTTATCGCGGGGTGGCGAGTCGAAAAAGCTGCCTCTCTATTTTTTGCGCTCCTTCCACCGTTTTTCCTGCATTTGCTGCCCCGCAATTTTCTCGTCCATCTTTGCATTCTCACTTTTTCATTTTTCCATTCTCTCATTTTTTTCACTCGGAGCACACTCCCGATTATTCTCAACCCTTACTTATCCTACCCAACTTTCTCCTAATATTACTTTTATCTATACCTCTATAAGCCTTATATCCCTCCCATCCCGGCACAATATGCCAGACACCAAGTCCGCGACATCCCGTTGTCCAACCATGCATCCTGGAAATTCTCATCATTGAAAAATTTCCATGCTTCCCCTGGTTCGATTATGGCCGAATTCAAGTACAAAAGCCCCTTCCATCCTGAATCAATGCCCCTCACCAACTCTCCCAACCTCATCTGCTCCCACTCCTCCCTCACAAACCTCGTCTTTCTCATGTAATTCGACATTGGCGTGATTGGAATCATGTGGATCCCGTGAATAAACTCCTTATTCATCCCAAAGTAAGTAGCATGGTCGATTTTATTCTCAAATAATATGCCAGACACCTTATTCGCCTTGAAATTCGCCGGCACCACATCATTGTCACTCGAGTAAAGCATGTATAAGTTCATTGCTCGGCGCTCAATGGCAAGTATTAGCGATCCCAACTGCTCCAACTGCACATTTCCAATAACTCTTCCCCACAGCTTCACACCGTAGTAGCAGTGATAATCTTCGCTTGACGACTCTTCATCTTTTCCATCTCCATGTGCAAACAGCCCGTTCGCAAAGCTGTGGCCATTGAAGAAGTCAAACGACCTGAATACTGGGAAATATCTGTCTTTCTCACTCGGGTTGCAAACATCTCTTACCAAGGTGTTAACCCAATCCTTGCACTCGTTCAAGAATGTGTTATCACCGTACTTGCGGTCAGCTAGTGCCACTAGGGATGCTGCATGGATATGATAGCCGTAATGGAAGTGGTGATCGTTGTAGAAGCAGTTGCCAAAGTCACAGTAGAAATTTCCATCTTTCAATCCTGCCGAGCTCACTATTCCCTTCCATGTGCTGTTGTACACTAATGGAGCCTGCTGTTTGTTCTGTATGAACCTTGAAAATGCCTGCTTCATCTTCAAAAGCTGCTTTCTGGCCAGCTGCTCGTCCTTAAGCACGAATCCGGCCACGTACAACATGAATGCCCCTTTATCGAGTATTTTTCCTGACGTGTACATCGAGTCTGTGTTGGACGCATTGACCACATCAAACGAGTCTATTTCTCGGCTTGCAACCTCCTTGATTCGTCTTATCGCCTGCTCTGAGTACCCAGTGCATCCTTTACCCTCAACATATGGATCGAACTGCAATTCCTGTGGTGGCAATTGCTCATTCATCACAAGCCGCTTTGTTAGATATGCCCACATCGCACCTTTGCACGTGGAGTCTAGCTCAGCATTCGAGATGCGTTCGCTACTCATACATTTGTCTGCAGAGCGATATTGATGAGGTAATGCCCATTGCACCACCTTTCCTGAGCTCGATCTACCTCCAATTCTGTAATTAAAGCTGTACTGTGCATTGTTTTGGTTACCTACATTTCCAGAAAGCGTCACATCCTCAACATAGGCACCAGCAGCCAAATCATAGGCACCCTCATCGCCGTTCTTGGGAACTCTTCCCACCTGAATGATGGCACTATTCTGAAAAGAAGATGACTCAATGCAATTGGCATTTCTCAAACTAAATGCGTCCATGTTCGAAAAAAGCACCCATTTGGATGAATCGAATAGTGTTAGGATAAACTTGTAGAGTCCATTTGCAGTTCTTCCTCTGGGATCCAGCCTTTGGAAACCCACTTTGCTCGTAATTCTGGGATGGATGTTTCCTGAATAAAGTGCAGTTATGAGACCCATACCTTGGACAAGTTTCGAGGTCATCTTGCCAGAATTTCCACCGTTTGCAGCAGTGAATTCCACACCGCAGCTAAATCGTTTACATTCCCCAATTCTAAATCTGATTCCACACTGAAATTCAGACGCTCCTAGAGAAATCGAGCAGATCCCAACCGGCGAAAAAAAGTACTTGCACGGATTTGAGTTGGGATCATCACCAAAAACCCGCTGGCTGGCCGTGGTGCAGGAAACGGCAAGACCCCAGAACTGATCATCGTCACATTTCCACAAACTGTAAGGATGAGTCCAAACTGGTAAGTTTTGCTTTTCCACAAGCATATTTCCGTAGAAGTTGTTCGTTTCGATTGGTCCGTTCTGCTGATAAAACTCTGGAAGTGGAACTGGATGGTTGTTTGAAGATGGGATCTGCGAAACTGGGCCATCCAATGATATTGGCTCGCTAAACAAATCATCCACTTTTCCATTACCTGAATTTCCTTGACCCTTCACATTGTTCAGCTGCTCACCGCTATTATAATTATTATGGTTACCACCATTACGATTGCTGCCACTATTATTGTTACAGTTGTAATAGTCCCTTTCCGGAATAGCCGGCGCCAAGTTCTGTCCGATTGGTTGTTGGTATCCTGAACTATATATTGGTTGTTGGTATCTTGGACGTTCATTGATATTCAATTCCTCAAGTGTCTCTTCGACTCTACCTTTCAACTTTTTAAATAATCCCATTCTTGTGCCACCACACAACCTTTCTTTGCCAATTCAAATGATCAATTACAACTTTTTAGGAGACATTAAAAACGTAATTTCAGTTATGACGACCACCCTCGCTCGGATTAACTGCATCAAGCAATTTTTTTCTGCTGTTTTTTTTCATTTTCAACAAGGATTGTTCGGTTTTGTAATATTTAAGTTTTAAATTTATAGGCATATGAGTTACCTTACCATATCAAAATTAGCAAATTATATTATCAATGAATCCATTTTTCTTTCAGAAATGGTCATATCAATTATAAGAAAGCTTAGTCCAAATGGTCAAAGAACAAATGTTCAATATGTTTCTTATAAATCATCAAATAGAGGTTATTTTTTATCAATTCAGAACATGTAAGGTACTTTTACATGCCTTAATAAAGGCATTCAATTGGTCTAACGTTTACATTTGTGCTATTTTAAACTAGATTTGGTTCCATATAACCCGGACCAATTGCTAAAGAGTAGAAAACTATTAACTTCTATATTTAAAGGCTTCTTATGATACTCAATACTAGACTCAGGAAATAAATGCCATCGATAATTGAATATCAGAATAAATATATATCTTATTTATGTACACTGCATTAATTTCCACTATGCGTTGAGCTCATTTGATTTCAGAACAATTGAAGTATAGAACAATAAAGTTCTAAGTAGAACAAGGTCTATTGTTTACATTGTTGTATAAGAAGAAGGATGTCCACTATATAAAGATGAGGCATCCTCTAGTGTCTATACTAAATGCTATGTACAAGTACTACAATAAATATTGAAATACTACACTAATCTCGTAACACTAACTTTAACACATGATTGATTGTCAGAAAATAAAGTAACAATAGCTATACTCTTAAATTACATAATTGTTTTACCATCTTTATGCTTTTTAATTCGAATCAAAGCTTAAAATCCAATCCTTGGCATGCAACAAAAAATTATTCGTTAGAAAAACGAATTTCCTAATTGGGATTACTGCCAGTGTCTAAACTCTTACAAACTTATTGATGATTCGATATCCTGTTCTTCAATGTAATGAAATGGTTATTATCAGATAGAATGTGATGTCACCTTTAAAGTAACAAACGTGCAGAGATATAATAATAAGTTAATTGGATGCGTTTATTTGAATCTGCCAAAAAAATTAATTTCCGTCTCTTGGTTATTTAGATCAGCCGAAATTTCATCAAAGAATTGATCATCATCACTTGGAAAATTGTCTAAGGGATCAACATAATTTTCAATATTCTTTTCTCCTAAAGGTAAAATTTCATTCTTATGATACCTTTCATTCTTACACGTTGGTCTTTCCACTAAGTGCTTCTCAGTGGTCAATAATTCATTACTTGAAACAGAAGTATCAACTGCTTCCAGAAGGCTCTCGATTAAACCACTGACAGAGTTCATCGTTCCATGCGTGAAACATGAAAGCTTCAGGTTGAGATCTCTAATTTTTTTTAGCATATCTTGTATACTTTCAAGAGTAATATTTTTTTTTGCTTTTAGCATTTTCGTATCTAGAATATTAGGTATGTTTTTGTTGGAAAGGATGAGTTTGGCAATTGTAAGAACTATCACACCGTCATATAAAATGTTGATATCTGTATAAATAGATCCATTGAAAATATGATTAACGTACTCATAATTAACAATATTGTAAAGTTGTTTTGAACAATTGATTGCCGAAGTGAAATATAACATGACCGGATTCTTTGCAGGAATTCTGAGCTTATAATCAGACCGAATAGTCCTAAGAATCATGAGCAAAAATGGAAGGCCCAAACTTGCAAAAAAATTATGAAAGCATAGATGAAGGAAAATTTTGTAATGAGATGAATAATTGGCTCCAAAGTTAAACACATCATTCAAACGGGGGGAAAGAGAATGTTTCCATGATAATAAATCATTTCTGATATGTGTTGCGTCATAAATATCTTCCTTTGTGGGGGCGTTCCGGTTTGGAGATGAAATAAGGAGATGTAAATTCAAAATTCTGTATAAGATCATGTGAAGCTTGCAAATGCTCCCAAAATATTCGTTATAGTCATCGGGCTCCTTCCAGTATTCTATATCATTTGAAAATGTTCCATATGAATCAGGAAATTTAACTGTGCAATCTGTTAGATTTACAGTGCTCCGTCGCTTTAATAAGTTGCATAACAACACTTCTTTACAAAAAAGCGACCACCAAATATATGAGTACGTCTTTTGTTTCCGCAAATCAAAGCTCGGAATGGAAGATATTATATCCTTGTTCAAACCTAATGATAATGCCTGCGCAACAGCTATTTCGATGACATAATACGCATTTTGAACAGAATCGGTCATCTCTAAGTACATGCCATAAAGAGAGAGAAACTGTACACCGGAGACACACGGCTTCAATATCGCAATGGGAAGGATCTTGTTAATAAGCTGTAAATAATTGCCTTCTACTTGAGCTGCAAAATGAGTACCCTTTACACGTGAATTCTTTTGACTGTCACTTTTAACTGCCAAATTACCTATCAACCAAACAAGATATAATATACCTTCTTTCGTTATATCTAGTGTGATTTTTGACTTAATAACACTAATGTTTTTAAATTTAAACTTTAGCCAATATAATTCGTATGATCTTGAAAATTGGTTTTGATCAAAATAGTGACAAGTAGGGTAAACACGATCGAAGAAAAGTTTCACACATGGATCCGTATCCTGTCTTGTTATACCACACGAATATTCATCAATTTTGACGTCTTTCGCCAAGCCATCTAAAAATGGGTTCTTAGGGTTCTCTTCCAAATTGAGGTTACCTTTTCCTTTAACCATTTTGTATATACTTTTCTGAATAGTTGATGAACACAATAAATTGGCATAATTTGTATGGCCTTTTCCATCAATTGTCAGTCGTGCCTCCGTAGATTCATCATGCAATTGCCTTTGCGCTACTGAAAGCATGTTTCAAACTGAATCTAGAGAGTATGATATTGATGTCCTGCTATTATACTCAGTTGATGAAGAAGTTTCTCGGCGAGAATCATTTGAAGAGGCGTCATCCACAATGTCACATGTGGAAATAGCATCGCTTTTATCAGAGTATTTGTATGATAAGGGGGAGAAATCCTTAGGAGTAGTCTGCAACGTTCCAGTAAATGGTGTCGGTGCAACGTCTAGATTACCTATGGATTCTCTTTCTTTTCTTAAATTTGTATTGAGTTTACCTTCATCAATAATATATTTCCTCTCTGAGAGGGATGTATGACAAAGGGCTTTTGCCTTTATGCATTCCATACAAGGATATGCGACATCAAATGTCTCCACAAAAGCGTTTTGACCCACTTCAATTTGACGAACACATTTTCTTTTCTTGGACTTGCATCGATCACAACTGTATGCTGCTTTTCTCATTTTGCGCTTTTTTATCTGATGGCCTGCTCCCATTCTAAAAGGTATATCTATCAGAGTACAATGATCTGAAAAAGGAAAACGTTAAGAATATTATTTCCCTCCAATTTAGCCCCAATCCATAATTTGGCCATCAAAGCATGTATATACCTTTTATGTGAGATGGAAAACATCACCACAAATTAAGAGATAAGCCCACTAGAATTTCAACCAAAAAACGCATTTCTAGTCATTTGATATTTCGTGTGTCTGCCATTATACAATCTAATAGTTAACTATATCAACTCTTTTTTGAAGTATGGAGTCTGCCACAAATTCCAAGCTTTTCTTCTCTTAGACAGGCAAAAACGCCACAGCTGGTTTTAAGGTCTACACTGCCTTCTTTACATGCAAAATTACCTAATCTTAGTATGCTGCTCACTAGATTCAAATTTATACAATATACAATATATCTCTCTAAATTTTTAAATATCCGGAGTCAAACAATATATTTACTGTTTGAAAACAGAATAACCTTTTTGGACGTTAGCATTGTCATCAAAGGATTTAATCCATTTCTTTACGTATGGGAACTGCTCAATCTCCTTTTCGAGACCTGGCAATTGCTCCTTTCGGATCCAAGGATAAAGAGCAATATCTGCAAGCCCAATATGTTTTCCAACAAGATATCCTGTTCCATTTCTTTGAAGCCTAGTATTGACTACGCCAAGATTTCTTAGTAGTTCATCTCTATACTTCTTAATTGCACTATCATTTTTGACTGGCAAGGTAGAGAAATACTTCCAGTTGCTTTTGTTTGGTCCTAATCCAGAGAGTACAAAGAAAAGCCATTCTATATCCTCGTAGTACTCTAACGAACCAATTTTAAAGCTGAACTCATTCTTTTTGTCCAATTTCTCAGCGAGAAAGAGCAATATCGCAGCGGATTCGTTCACATACGTAATTGATCCATCAGCTTCAATCCATGCTAGAGTTGGGATTTTTCCGTTAGCATTGTGCTCTAAATACCACTTCTCTTTTTGAATTTTCTTGCTAATATCCACTTTATTCAAGTAGTAAGTGGCTTCCAAAAGTTCCAATAAAATTGTTGGTCTTACACCATTTGTAGTAGACCAGGAGTAAAGATAGGTTTGTGATCCCTTAGTACCAACTGACTTTGGATCATTATTCCTCGTAATAATTGCTGTCATTTTTTTATCCGTTCTGATTCCTGGAAAAATAGGGGGAGCTGAATCCTTTTGCTTTTTATCTTTATTCTTATTGCAAAACTGTGCTTATCTTTTGTTACATGCTAACTTTACAATACGTGTAAACAGAATAAGATAATCTGGGATGTACAGGCCCTTTTATATTGCACTGTATCACTTCTCATGATCTTCAGCAGATAGTTTCTTTGAGGGTATTTACAATTTTATGTCTTTCTATTGTTCTTTTTTTTGAATCGAGATAATTTACCTTTTTCTCATTCGAGCAACTGTGGATATCTAATGGCACCCATTTTCAATTGGCAAGCACTATAATATCTCATTTGCGGAATCTTTATTTGGCTACCATTCCTTGCATTTTGTCTCAATGGTAGTTAACACTCATACCCCTTAAATATAAGCATATCTTAAATGCATAATAATAACTAATATTAAATAATGGAAATGAAATGATTCATTGAATTTCATATGCAAATAGTTCCCTGCCAAGTTTTTCAAAGGAATATTAAATTCTGCTACAGGAAAGCATGAAGGAGAAATAATATAACTATAATTTCTTATCCCTGTTATGTACAAATATCTCATACCTCTAAGAATCAGTATTAGAATCATACTACATAACTAAACATTTAAGTCCTATAAAAATTTACGTTTAAATATCGAAAAAAGTCAAAACAAAAACTCAAAAGCTGCAATTCTTAAAATATAGAAGTTCAATATGAAATGCTTCATTCAGTTGTTTGCGGATCGGGAGTACTTGTTTCCTCTAGTCCTCCCTCGACAAATCTGGCAAATAGTTTCTTTAACTTGTCTTTAGCATCACTAATATCAAGACCCTTAACTAACGGAATGAAATTGTAGCGGCCATCAGCGGAAAACTTGTATAATTCAGAAATGAAATATTGTATGTTTTGCTCATTGAAAACCTGGAAACCCGACTTCTTTCCAACAAATCTACCATCAATCCATTTTCTTTGTTCTTCCTTTGATGGTAGTTTATGCTTGTTAGACCAAACACCGGCTATTGCAATAGCATTTGCTTCGCAAGCCAAGAAAAAAAGAGGATTATGTGCAATTCCTATATGGGCCAAGGTCGGGTCTCCGTACGAAAATGTATAGAGATAAAGATTATCAATCTTAGTTCTTGCATAATTTTTAACTCCATCGAGACCAGATGAAACGGAAACGTAGTCCTTGCCATCATTTTCTGGTATATCCAAAAATGGATAGTATATGTGATATCCAGTAGCAAATATAATTCTTTCAAAGCCTTGTTCAGATGTTCCGTCTTCAAACGTAACTTTGTCACCTTCAAAGCTCTTGATTCTTGGATGCCTACGCACCTTAAGATTTGGGTTTGCTATGAGCTGATCGGTCCAATTAGCATCCTTCTCGAGCTTGGTTTCTTTTACATTTGTGACTTTAGAGACATTACCGGATAAATGAACTTCTTGATACTTGGGAATCAAGTACTGAAGAAGGTCCACAGCACTAACACTTGTACCGACGAGCAAAACTTTCTCAGTTCCTCTATCCTGTTCATTTCTAAAAGCTTTTGCATGAATAACAACACCAGGATTGGAATTCACAAAATCCTGAAGTCCTTCAATTTTTGGGAAGAATGGAATGTTAAATCTGCCAGTGGCAACAACCACAGCGTCAAACTGTTCTAAATACCAACCTATAGTTTTGTTCTTCTCATTTATTTGTAATAATACAATCTGCCATTTTCCATCTTTCTTGAAGACTTTATCGACCACTGTGTTGTAACGAATGTATTTCTCTAGCTTGGCCTCTTTAACAAATTCCTCGAGGTACGCTTCAACATCACTGTGAATAACAAATGGTGCATACTTCTTCGATCTGGGGTCTGGATTTGGAACTTCCACGTCATAACCCGATGAGAATCTCATCAAGTGATTTGGAATGTTTGTAAAAAGTTTCTCGTAAAGACCACTGTGTCTCCAAAAGTATCGAATCACATCCTTATTTTCTGAAATATCCTGAACTATTGGGTGCTGCTTATCTGTACGTAACAAATCATTAGAGGAAGGGGTCTTTAATTTGGTCCTAATTCCGGCAGGATCAAAATACTGTTTCAACCCTTCAGGAAATGGAGGATCTGTTTTCTTCGTGAAGTTCCACACACCTCCAAAATGATCATTCTGTTCAAAAACAGTGATCTGCTCAAATGCCGGATTTTCTGGAAGTGGGTTGTTCACTGTCGCCTTGGTGATCGTTGATGTTCCATCTTTACTAGTGTGTAAAAGTTCGTTCAATGTTGAAAGTCCTCCAGGACCCCCACCAATTATGGCAACCTTCTTAATATCAAATCTTTTTGTGGTGGACATATTTGGGTTTAATAGTATAATCCACTTTTTCGTATCCTTATGATTTTCAGGATGCTAATCAATTTTCCGTCCAAAGGTGCCCTTATGTAAGGGTAATCCCTATATTACCATTTTGTCATAAATTAATCACTATCCAAGAGTCATCCTTTCAAATGAAATCACGAATGTTACGGAACTCAATCTTATGGCGTGTTTGTGATGTGGGTTGGCATATTTGATAAACAGTGGCATTTGTTAGCACTTCTTTTTCTTTGTTTACAACAGTGGATTATCTAAATCACAACTTTATCGTATCCGAAAATTAAGGGTACATTATAAAAGCCATAGTTTTATACTTTCTGTCGATATCTTTTATTAGTAGTGCCACTAAATAAAACTTACCGGCTTAGACCACACGGATTATATGTGATGTGTACGCCACAGCTATACAGTTGAATTTTGAACAATGCGTTTTTGGAAATCTCGCATACTCTTCTTACGGAAGATCAAGAAAGAAATATACACAGCCCTACTTCTTCATGAGGAAAAATTTAAATTAGGGATTGGTTAATTTACAAGAACCGAGTAGTATTCCGAGAATAATGTTTTCAGAGTTATATGTATGATTATTTTTAAATGACAGATTTATTATCTTATGCTTTCAAAATAATAGCAGCAGCAAATTAAAAAGAAAAATGTGGACCCAAGAATTCTTGGATCGGTTTAAATGATAACCCATTAAACTGTATTTTTTTTTACGACCTTTGACCTATGCGTGGTCGGAATGTATCAAAGGATATCAATAAGTTTCAGTTCATCATTTAGTATAAAAAAAGTAATCAAAAATATAAGGTAAAGAAAATATAACGTCAAGAAAACAATTCATGAGAAACACAAACTTTAAACAGGTGCAGGAGCGAACCTTTTATTTATGATGAGATAAATGGTATTGGAACCTTTTTCTCTTGTTCATCATCATCCAAAAAGCAAGCCAGGATCTCTCTGCGTTGATCACCATATTTAGTCCTTCCATGGTAACTAGTGTAGTTATCAACTAGTACAATATCTCCAGCCTCGAATTTGTAATCAAAAGATAGTTCTATAGACTGCTCAAGGATAAAGTTCAAATATTTAAGAGGTATTTGCTCTCCGTTATCATATGTAACCGCTGGAGGAATATTGGGGCCGATGTTTTCCAAATTCCACTTGTATTTCTGGTAGTAACTAGGAATTGATCCAAATATAATAGGCTCCTTGTTATAAGGATCTAGTCGGATAGGTTTTGTATGCTCATTGATTTTCATACCTCCATCCTTAGTCCATTCATAATCCTCGGAGACATATTTTTTGCAAATTTCCCCTGCTTTCCTTTTCTGAGTTTCTAGATCGTCGCCTTCGTTGATGAGCCTGCCAAATGAGTGTTCTGATTTCCAACTATAAACTTTACCATTAGGTAATTTTTGACCCAAAGGCCAGGTTTGAGTCAAGTAGATACCTTTCTTTGCCATGGCGTCAATGAACTCAGGATATTTTTGCTTCACCACGTTGTAGAGTTCCGAGGCATTTGTCAAAGTCTCGTCACCTCCTGTTTTTGATGGATACTTGGCAAAAAATGTAAGGATAGATGGATAGGTCTTGAAACGACATAATTCTTGATGAGCATAAAGTCTTCTAAATCCGGTCGTCTTGTTCACAGTTGTCACACCTCCTTTAGCCACATCTTCTCTAGGGTGTGCGATACCATTTTGCTTAAATTCAGAAAGATTTGAGCCCTTTGCAAAGTTCCTAACAAATAACGAAAAATTCTCAGGATCAGTGCTATTGAAACCCTTTATAGCAAGTGCTCCAAATTTCCTGACTAACGTCTTAAAAGTGTCATAATCTTTCGAGAGATCATAGACAAATTGAGCTAATTCTTCATACAACCTTGAATCATCATCAGATGCTTCATTATTTTTTGTATAAGTTAGTTTAATTGCAACGGGGTATTTTCTACCGTTAACAAATCTAGCATTTGGAATTTCGACTTCTGTAAACTTGAAATTATAGTCCGTATATTGTCCCAAGATCACTGGTAAACTACCACTGATCACTCCCTTTTTAGTTTCTGTGCTCATATCTGATTATTTTATTGGTAAATGAGGCAAAGGGTACTACTTTTCACTAGACCATCAAATGGATCAATTTCACACGTATATAAATATATGTATAAATATAGTTCCGTTACAGAAGAAAAGTCCAATATTTTAAAGCCGCATATACCAATCATCATATCTGCGGAAAGTTTCTTTCTCCTCGAGCCATTTGAATTGTGGAGATTTATTGAATTTTCATTGTTATGCGAACCATAATAAGATCCCGCGAATTACACCAAGCACGGTGTCGACATTCCGCTGATGGTTTGATTTTTTTTTTTTCACTTATCGATTTGTTATTTCTTTCCTTGGGTTACGGGAAATGATCTATTGTTCCTCGGAGCCAAATTTGATTTTGTGATGATTAATAGATACTGGATAAAGTGTAAGAAATTGTTAAGAAGTTCCCAGATTTCTGGAATCAAATGATACGTCCCGATTTTTTGTTTCGTCATCTCCACAGTGGCGAATCTACAAATAAGATAAGCTTTGTTTAATGATACCATGGCTCATGGAACTCTTTTCTTTCAACTAATTCTTATCCTAACAGGAATAAACCTAATATTATCCTGTATAAGTATTTAAGAGTATGCATGAAGTTTGTCAAAAGATCATTTTTTTAGCCTCCTTTTCTGTAGCAGGTGACTACACTAACTGCCTGACCCTCACACTAGATCAAAAATTTATTGGTACAATATGAGTAACGCTTCATCATTGGATAAGGGCGTGCACACAGAGGAAACTGTCCGGTTGGATCACGATGATCAAAGCAAGTCGGATCATGATATTAAAATTGTGAAAAGGAAGACTATGGACACGACCTTAGCCTTCATGGAGGAGCATGATTCTGAGGTTCCGGAAATTACTCCAGAACAAGAACGTAAATTGTATCATAAGTTATTACGTCGGGTTTTTGTGATGGTCTTTTTGATCAATTTGTTCATGTTTATGGATAAGAACGCGATGGGATTTTCGAAGTTGCTCGGTATGTGGAAGGATACTAATCTCAAACAAAAGGAGTACAACAATACCAATACTTTGTTTTATGTTGGTTACTTAATTGGTCAATTTCCTGGACATGTATTGTTTCAAACTTTCAACAAGAGATACTTCATGGCTGTCACTCTTACATGCTGGCTGATTTTGATGTTCACACAACTTGCAGCTAAAGACTATGCTGGAATTGCTACTATTAGATTCTTTTTGGGTCTTACAGAGAGCAGTGTTACACCGTGCATTGAGCATACATTGGGAATGTTTTTTGATAGCAAAACTCAATCCGTTCTCAACCCAATTCTATGGCTTGGAGCTGTCAGTGTTGGAATTCCTACTGGATTTATTGCGTATGGTATCTCACACGTCAAAGGTAGTATTCATCCCTGGAAGCTCTATTGGATAATAAACGGTTCCTTGACTTTCCTTTTGAGTATCTGGGTGGTGTTAGACTATCCTACTAATCCAGCAGAATACAAGGCATTTACTATTGAGGAAAGAGTTCATATTATTCGAAAGATCAAGCGTCAGAATCGCTCATCTATCGAGGAAAAGAAAATAAAAAAGTACCAATTCATTGAGGCAATTAAAGATCCAGTTACATGGTTGTTTTCCCTCTATGCTCTCACATCAATGCTTGCAAATAATATGAATTTTCAGCAACAGGTTATATCTCTTTCATTAGGTGTGTCAAGAATCAATTCCACTCTTATTACTGTGGCACAATCTTGTTATAGCTGTGCTTTTTTCCTCTTAGGTTCATTCTTAATGACCAAGTTTAAAAGCTCACTATGCTATCTTGCCGTTATATTTAATATTCCTGCAATTCTAGGTGGTTTTCTTGCCGTTTTCCTTCCTTGGAAGAATAAAATTGGTATTTTGGCTTCCTGTATAATTGTTCACACTGACGGTTTCGCATATATCTTGGCTCTTTGCTGGTCCCAAATATCTGCGGCTGGATACACAAAAAGATTGACTAGAACGGCGATGTTTATGATTGGTTACGGTATTGGTGATATCATTGCACCTCAGATGTGGGTTACCGGGCCTCGTTATTATGCTGCCTGGGGAGTCCAACTTGGAATTGCATGGTTTGGAAGTTCCTTGATTCTTTTGACCATTCGTTACATTCTCGCTAAAAGAAACAATGAGCGGGTAAAAGACTTGACTTACGATTCTGATGGAAATGTTATTATGAAGAGATATGAGTACTTGGAGAGTGGATCTGATGCAGAATCAGGAAAACGTGAGACTGATGTTTCCAACTTTGATCTTACGGACTTTGAGAACAAAGAGTTTATTTATCCTTTGTGATAGTACAAGATCTGGATTTTTCCTTTAATCCATCTACTATTATTATTTATTCATTTTTTAGGTTTGCATCATATTTAAAATAACCAATCATCTTTGTGTTGAATCAAGTGGTGTAACCTCAGCAAGCAGGGAAGTGCACTATTTCCTATAATTTGTAGATTAAGCGTATCAATTTTAGCAGTATGAATTATCTTAAGCGATGGTGAATAATGCTTTGTGATGTAAAAGGCGAGTAGAATGGATGCAGAGTATAATATTGGTATTATTTTGTAATTTCTAATGCTATGCAGAATACTCCATGGATAATGTTAAATAACCAAACTCTTTCTTCGAAGTATGTATTTCAGAGAGTTAAGTAAATTAAATGTTCAAAACCTCTAGAAAGCCAAAGACATTTGAAAGCACATAAAAAGAAGGAGAATGTAATAAAGAGGAAAAACTAGAAATTATAACTATTCGGAAGAATATTTATTTAATCTTTTATCACCAGGTATTTGAATATGACCAAGTAAGAATACTTGAGTAATCTAAACTATAAGCGGCATAATTATATTTAGATCCTTAATAAATTAAGCTTCCCATATAAAATAGTGTATACTGAAAGCTTTTAATACTGTTCTTATCATATAGCAGGTGAAATGTTTGTATGATGATGATGATGACGAAAGCGAATTTCCCCCTTAATTCGTTTTCCGATTACTTTAAGTAATTTTCTCCATTACAGATTGTTTATTTCAGTATCATACCTAGTTTATAACTCGGAGTAACCATTTTTCACTTCACATATTAACTCTATATATGAGTTATAACTGCCATATAATCTTTTTGAATGAAATCAAAAGCGAGCGTGCTTCTGTTAATGCATTATTTTTGTAGGCCTATTGTCTACATTGTCTATGTGAGTGACCGAGCTAACTACTTGAAAATCAAATTTCATTTTTCACTCTCGCGCCACGAGTGTGTGCCACAATTCAAAACTCATAATATTTCATCTTGTGCGGAATCTAATTTGATCTTCAGTCATGACAGTTGGAATTACCTAAGAAAGAGAATATATAAGACCAATGATTGTAATTACTCTCTATATCACTGGGTTTTTGTAAACACGTACTATAAAAGTGAGAAAACACGGTGGTGAAAACTAAAGTATCGTAATTTATATGTTCATAAATGATAAATATTCCAAGGAAAGAATTGAACGATGGTTCGCATATTCCAATAATTGGTTTAGGCCTGGCACAAATTCCAGCTACAGAAGTATCCGATCTCGTGTATACTGCATTAAAAAAGGGTTATAGACAATTTGATTCAGCTGCTATATACAAAAATGAAAGAGGGGTTTGTGAAGGGATTGCTAAATGGATAAAGGAGGATCCTGGTAATAACAAGAGGAGCGATGTATGGTACACTACAAAAATATTTGAGACAGAACATGGATACGAGAAAACTAAAAATGCTATTCGTGTTTGTCTTGAAAATGCAAAGACAATTGGATACATTGATATGATTTTAGTTCATTCCGCTCGTTCTAATTGGGAAAGGCGACACGGAACTTGGATCGCACTACAAGAGGCAGTGGAAAGCGGATTCGTTAAAACAATCGGGGTATCTAATTATGCCTTGAAGCATGTTCAAGAGCTTCTGGAATATAAAGATCTTAAAATAAAGCCTGCAGTTGATCAAGTGGAATTACATCCATGGCTCATGAGAGAAGAGTTGGTGACTTATTTGCAAAAAAACAAAATTGCTCCGGAAGCCTATTCTCCCTTGACTAGAGGAATGTGGTTGGACGATCCTACTCTTGTGAGAATAGCAAGAAAGCATAACAAGAGTCCTGCTCAGATTCTCATTAATTGGTCTCTTTCAAAGGGATTCATCTGCCTTCCAAGGACTTCGAAGCCAAAAAGATTGGACAGTAACCTTGAAGTCTTTGATTTCCAGCTAGATCGTGAAGATTTAGATCTTATCGAGAAACGGGGTGAAGCACATCCTACTAAAAAAGACTCTACCGATTATCCGTTGGATAGTGAGAAAACAGAAGAGCAATTAAAGCGAGAGCAAGAATCGCTTAAACAAAATCAATGATTAGAATATAAATTTTAATTTTTGAAGTCAGAAGATCGTTATATAGATAACTACGGATGCTACTATCAGAAGTTATATCATACATACTCGGGATCAGTCAGCACTATGTTAGAATACCTTTATCAATACTTTCATGTCGATATAACCATCTTTTTACTTCAATTCTTTCTCTGTTGATGAAATAATGCATCATTTGACTTCTATTTCTGTACTTAAACTCCATCGACGTTTTAGTCTTTTGACAGACTTGATGATAAACCTGCTTCTACGAGTAACTCTTTTTCTTAAAGAGTAATCACGTGATGTAGAGTTTAAGTCTGAACGCAGTAGTGTGTCAGGCATGCCGATGGTCTTAATTTATTTAAAGCTGTTAACCATCGTTCTGGAATTTCAGACGCTGAAAATGTTATAAAAATCGAATGTTCAGTTACTGAGATTATGTAATTATGATACCTGAAATGGATGTGCCAATTCAAGACTTACTTCATCCTCACTCCGTTAGTATTTCGATGAACAAGTAAGGAAGTAATAAGAACAATACCTAATAATATCAGATGGGATCCCATAAATAAAAGTTATCTAGGAGATGAATTATTCGATTCTCTTTTGCTTTTTTGTTCTTAATTCATTAACATATTTCCGAAGCCTTATCACTTCAAGTCATCATTGCAACTTTCTCACTATGCCTTTCCTCAATACAGAAGCTATCGATTTATTGCACTAATGTTGAATAAAATCAAAAAACATTCACATTATTTATTTTCTTGGGGTTCGTTAGCTACTTTATACATGCTTCTATGAAATCATACCGAATGCTTAATTTACAGGAAAGGAAATTGAAAATTCGATGAAGAAAATCAGATCTTTCTGGACAAAGCCCAAAATCAATTTTTTCTTTTGGATATTTGTACATAGTTCTGTCCCTTAGGGGTCGTATTACTTTAATATTGATTATCTCCAGTACACGATAATGAATCCCAAACTCTTGATATTCTGCCTAGTTTGATACACAAGGCTTATCTTAGGCATGTTTCATTTGTTGTAATTTTTAGCTTTCGAACCATTTCATCAGGAAGGAGTTCGCTTTAATTTTTATTTTTTTTTTTTTCATATTTAGTACCTGTACTGAAGACTCTAATCCCGATTTTGGCACCACAAATCAATTTCGTTATTTGAAAAGCAACTAAAAAACAAGAAGATGAGTGGAAAAATAGTAAAAATTTGTGGTTTAAAGGATGCAGAATCTGCCAGTGTGGCTATAAAGCGGGGAGCAAACCTTTTGGGCGTGATATTAGTGCCGAATAGGAAACGAACAGTTGAGGATGATAAAGCTAGAGAAATATCAAATCTATGCCGGCAACAGCGTAAGAGGCTGAATAGACGATTTCAGACAAGCAAGGAACTCATAAATTATGCACGAACATTATCCAGCACAGGTGCACTATGGTTTGAAGACTGTTCAAAACTCATAATAGAGAACGGTCCGTTTTTGGTTGGCGTTTTTAGAAATCAACCACTAGATGATGTGATAAGCATATGCAAGCGACTAGATATCGATATTGTACAGCTACATGGATCAGAGAATCTCGAGGAATATGTTCCGGCTTTAGAATTGCCCGTTATTGCACGTTTCACCCCGGGTAGAAGCGATTTGTCGAAGGCCGTGCAAACACACAAGCATTTACTTCCACTTTTGGATTCAGAGGCAGGAGGGCAGGGAAAGATGATTGACTGGGCTGAGGCAGCGGAGTTTAATAGAGATCTGGATGGACAATTTATACTAGCGGGTGGATTGACGCCGGAGAATGTGGATCGGGCATTGCTGGTGTCCGGGTGTTTGGGCGTTGATGTGAGTGGAGGAGTCGAGACGGATGGAAGTAAGGATCACGAGAAGATCGAGAGGTTTCTAAGGAATGCACGAAAGGAAGTGCTATGAATACTTAGTATATAGAGGAACGAGATCACGCATTATGAAGTATGCTTTTCATGAAGTTGCACTTTGTGAAGTATACGAAGACATTGTACAGGATGCTACAGCTACAATAAGCATTGACGTTCAAATTCTTGTAGTTATATACGCTAGGGAAAGAAACAACAAAAAGAAGAAGTACAAGTCAAAAAGTCACAGAAATCAAAGCTGCGGCCTTAAAGCAGGAAACACTTAAGCAGAGCCAGAAATGAAGAACCACTTGTCAACAGACTTGTCGATTGGAGTGTCAGCGAGTGGGTGGGCTGGTGGAATTCCGGCATCCGCGGTGTATGTCTGAGTACCGCTCAAAGTGGTGTTAGCCAAAGCAATTCCCTTGTCATCCTTAGACTTTCCGCCAATAAGAAGCTTCCAGGCGTTGCTGCACTCGTCAATAACCTCCTCAGCGTACTTCTTGTTCTTGCACTCACCAGAGAAAGCAAACTGGTTCTCAGGCTTTCCATCTGGAATCTTGTAGATTCTAAACCACTCGTTGGTGGCTCTAAGCAAACCTGGGAGGTGCTTCTCGACATCTTCGATGTCATTCAACTTTGGAGCAAGTGGGTCATGAACGTCAATGACGATAACCTTCCAGTCAGTCTCACCATCATCCAAAAGTGCCATCACACCCAAAACTTTGACTTGCTTAACTTCTCCGGTGTATCCAACAGCCTCACCGATCTCACAAACATCCAATGGATCGTTATCACCCTTGGCGTGAGTCTCCGGGTTCACAACATTAGGGTCTTCCCAGGTTTGTGGGAAAGCACCATAGTTGTGGATGTAACCATGATGTGGGAAACAGTTTCTGACAAATCTAACTTTTCCCTTCTTAACATCCTGCTTGATTGGGTTCAACTTCTCATCCTTGTTAATCTCCATCTTAGCGTTGGTCCATCTTGGAATTTCCACAACCATGTTGTAGATCTTCTTTGATTCATCTGCATACAATGGGATGTCATGGAAAGGAGAAACTGGCTTTCCATCTTTCTCGATGTACACGGTATAGCCAAGAGTGTTCTTGGATCCGATTTGTCTAGTTCCGTATGCCATATTTGTTTTAAAATTCTGCTAGTTAGCTTGAAATATATACTTGTGCTTTTTATCTGGGAGGAGACTAGTGTAAAAGTAGTGATTGAGGGTAATAATAAGTAATTTAAAGTGAGCGACGAAACGAATAAAATTATTTTTTCGAGACAGCATTTTTCCAACAGTATGCGAATTCCACTTTTCACATTGCTCATTAATTTTCCAATTTTCCAATTTTCATTTTCCATTTATCCTGCTTTCACCGCCTTTTTCCACCTTTTTCCACCAACCACTAAAATTTAGCAGCAGCTTGAATCATGTCCAACTTTTGGTAATTTTCACATTTCTACGGTATTCGGAGGTTCCCGTCTGCCGGATCAGTGGTGTGATATGCTTAACGTCTCTTTTTTTGCAGATATCTATTTCTTTATATTAAATTAAATGTGTGCTCACTTCTCACTGGCATTTCACTGCCCCGGTATTTATATCGCTGATCACGTGACTTGACACCACTGGATGCAGTAAGACAGGAGAGCGAATAACAAGAAAGGAAAGAAAGACATATTATTGATGTGTGTGGTGGAAAGGATCAAATCATTTGAGAATATGGGATACTGAATATTGAAGTTTGCCGATTGGCTATATATTTATTAAAGTATGTCAGATAGAGAAGTAGTAATTAAAGTATTTTGAAGTAGTTAAATATGGCATGAGATCATGTCATTCGAAATGTTTTATTACGGAGCTTAGGTTTAACTGCAATGTGTATTAACAAACATAGTGCGGCAGGACCAGTATTAAACTAAGATTGAATGTGTAAGCTAGAAACGCTTAGCATTAATTTACTGTTAAGCGCCAAATAAATAAAATGCTAACGCACAATTTCACCATTGAGTTATGAAGAACGAGGGAGGCATCGACTGAAGACTAATTTATTATTATGCTTAATGTATTATGTATGATTAAACTACTAAGTATGATTAAGCTATTATGTACGATTAAACTATTATGTATACTATACACCAGTAGCAAAATCAACCTCCATACAAAATGGTGATAAAATGCAATATTATACTCAATTAAATTAATATTAGGCGGAAAGCAAAAGAAAAGAATACAAATAAACTTCCAAACTAAACAAAGGATCAGTATGCAAGCTTTGGCTCGTAGTCCGGAGGAAGTCCCGTGTACTGGGCCTTGGCCTTCTGGTCAACAATGGCATTCTCATCCGAAAGAGAAAACTTGCCGTCGGCATTTTCAATGAAATGCGTCGAAAGCCCGTAGGAGTCCCTTGGGATCCAAAGCTGGGGCTCATCGGCAACAACTTCAGGAGTACCATAGTCAACATTATCGGCAATTTCCTTGGAGCAGGCCTCCATCCAGCGGGCCGGCAAGATGGAGCGGGCATACTGGAAGCCGAGGCTGCGCCGAGGATGGAAAAAGTCCTTGACGCGACCCTTGAAAGATGTTGGAGACAAGATTTTCTTGGCTGCAGCACCGGCAGAGGTTTCAACATCGTTGTTGAGAGACTCGTTGAAAGGGTTTCCAGCGGTTGGTGACGAGCCGGCAGAGTTTGTGCTCTTTTTCTCGTCATCGGAGAGTTTTCTCTCGTTTGGCGAGTCTGCATCCACGAAGAAGTTCTGGCCTTCAATCTTGATCTGCTTTCTTCCAAGATCCTTGACCGGGTAAGCACCGGATTCACCCAGATCCACCTCTCTGATGGCACCCATAGGAACGGTGTCGATGACCTTTTCAAAGAGATACCGGAAGTACAAGTGCACGCAGACTGTAAAACCAATGAATATGGCCTCGAGAATAACGGCGGGCCAGTTTTTGGCCATGACGAAAAGACCAGTGAGGCAAATTTCCGCAAGGTAGAGGCCAACAAAGACCTCGAACAAAGCCAAGGGGTAGTTCCGACCCCTGGCATCGTACGAGTGGTCATTGACGTAGGTCAAGTTGTAGAGGAAGGCCACATAGATCATGGCGTAGGCGATGACGACAAATGCAATGATGATTGGTGAAATGACACCGTAGCAGAGCAGGATAACAGTGAAAAGCCCGTAGTTGGCGTACGTCGTTCCCCAGGAAGGAGCACTCAAGTTGTTGAACCGGTTCCACTTCTTCCTTGGTGTTTTATCCAACAATGGGCCGAGCACAAATGAGAGAATGAGACCAACGAGCTGGGCCAAGGCACCGGACGAGATCGAGAGTCCTTGCAAGAGCATATAACAGATGTAGAAGTTGGATGCTGGAGGAAGGTACTGGGCCAACATGCTCATGGCCGAAGATGGGTCATTGAGGATTTTGGGCACGACAGACGAGGCGGCAGATGCCAAAGTGGTCACGATGAAAACCTGAACCACCTGGAATGCAAAATACCACTGCTGGGTCCATCTCTCGACCTGCTGGACTGTCAAGCAACCACCAACTTTTCCCATTTTACGGATGAATGGAGGCAAGAGCGACATCAACACGGCAAGGGCCACAGTTGGCAAGATTCCTGTGATGATACCCATGAGTTTCTTTGGCATGTTGTTGATGAAACGGAGGAAGTGCACTTTCGAAGTCAAGTAGTTGATATTGGAGATACAGCCAACCACAGCCACTGGAATCGACCAGTAGATGATAGTTGCAGTAAGAAGGGAGCTGGCAGCGGTTTTCTTTGAGTTCCTAACGGCAAATCCAACATCGACATTTTCCCAAATCACGTCTTCCGGAGCCATTCCGGTGAACCGCCGGCTTCTCTTGAGCTGGTCGCAGAATGGAACTGCCTGATATGCCCTTTGCAGCTCCATATGGTTAGGGAACTGGATAAACACCACACCCTGCTTCTTGTGCTCCCCATCGGGGTACTCCGACTGCAATTTTGCCACTTTCTGGTTGTAGTCGCCGAGTTCCTCGAATCCATCTGTCAAAAGCTGCTTTTTCTTGCCGATAATCGGCTTGTCCCGGTAAGTAGGCAACTTCTTGTCCTTGAAATACGCATGAATGTCGTCTGCAGGCTCTGGGATCGGCTTGTGCTTCTTCTCAGCCTTGTTTCTGAGCTTCACTGCCTTGCACAACACCTTAGACACTCCTCCCTCGATCTTGCCTGCGAGTTTTGCTCTCTTCTTCAACATCTTCTGCAACTTTTTCGTCTCCCGTGGGATGTACACTTTGTTAGCTGCCGGGAAAAGCTTGCTGATTGCTGCCGTGTCGAGTAAATCATCAGGCACGTTATCAACCATGAGCGTTCTTGAATATGGCAACGAAGAGTACAAAGGCGACGTCTGAAGTGCATGCCTAAAGCTCGTGTAGAACACCAACTCCCTGTAGATGACGAACATCACGCATCCAAAGAACACCCACGAACAAAAGAGGTGTGCGAACGTCCTCCACTTGTGTGTGTTATGCGAGTAAGAGATGATATCAAAGCCATTGCTCGAACCACCTCCAGTTGCATCTACCGAGAAAAGTATCGGCCACAAGAAGACACCTGAAATGAGACCAACAACCACAAACATCTGTAAGTATCTCAAGAAAAAGTATCCATCCACACCCACTTTTTCGATTGTGTAAGGTGTAGGCTGCTTCAAAAGCATCGTCAACCACGAAAATGCCCCTTTAGGCTGCTTCTCCGTCCGGAGATTCTCCGGAACCGTGTCCACGACCGAGCGCGGCTCATAAACCCGGTGATACTTCCTCTTCGCCACCACAAATATGATGACAAAAACGCAAAACACAATCAAGTTAATGATAAGTGTCGACAAGAACGCAGAGACAGATGATCCCGTCTGCTGTGGGGATGAACTCGACATCTTGCTTTATATTTCGTCTCTTTCGACTCCTAATGCAAAAAAGGGCCTCTGAAAATGCTCTTAAAACTGTGCTTTGAAAGCTATACTCTGAAACTATGCCCTTCGAAAACTTTGCTTTGCCCTGATGATGTACTATTTAAATCAAACAATCTCCAGTGCTTTACTCAGTATGCGATAGGCTGAATAAATCGGTGTGAAAACCCTGGCTGGAGAAAGAGGCGAAAAGAAAAAAGTGAGTAGAGAAGGGAAGGAAACAAGTAAGCTTAAGTAGCAGATAAACAATTGTAATTAATTGAGTGCAAGATGATGCTTCTCTAGAGAAGCAAAATGTGTGGAAAAGGATAACGCTAAACAAACAAATAATGAAGGGAAAAATTAGGCAGAACAATGTCAGAAGGGGAAAAAAAAGAACGCACACAAAAATTAACCACTAAACAACCATAAAAACAGTTGCCTGTTAGTGCGGCGACCAGGGGCCAGAGAAAAGTTTTCGGTGACAAAGAAAAAAAAAAGAAAAAAAAATCTGAAAGAAAAAAATAAATAGAGAGAAAAAAACAATGCACGAGGGGAAATTTCCTACAGAAACACTTTCTGCTCTACGTAAACAAACAGCACGCTCGGTGGCAAGTCAATAGAAGAAAAAAAGTTTTTTACGATTCTGCAGGAACAATTGCGTGTTTTGGCAAACCTCCAAATGGGGAATGACCAATGGTAGGTGGGCCAATCAGAATTGCGGAAACTGCTTTTTTCTTTTTAGCTTTTTTTTGACCATAAGCTTAAGGAGAAGATTTCTTTATAGCCACAAACTTGTCTCCCAAAATTCTATGCATTGTCTTACTCGTTAGTGGGTGTGATGGACAGCACTCTCTTTAGTGCTAAGGGTTGGAGGCTCAGCCACGCGATCTACCCTTTTTTTTATGCAGTGTTACCACAATATGGGAATCTGGTCCAGCCACCCATTTTCTATTTTCTTAAGATTGCGTCTTTTGCATGTTTATTCCTGCATAGAATGCTTATTTTTATATTCCACGCGTCTACCATTTTCCCTTATCTTTTTACAAAGCTGCATTTTTAAAGCTTTCTTCAAATGTACAACACTACCATCAATACACTAATATGGCACTATTCATTGCTTGTCACAATTTTTTTACATACATTTCATTAACTGCTCCTGGATTCTGTGATTATTGAATTATATGATTAATCAATATCCTTGCTCTTGGGAATTTTGAACCGAGCTTTATCGCGCATCATTTCTCGTTTGCTGATTCTCTTATTTCTATTCAAATTTATTTTATTTATTATGCTTTTCTTACCTTTTTCTTGCTTTCGAACTTTTATCTAGACCACTGACTGCTTATTGCCTTCGTCCTATTTTAGATTGCGCTACTAGATAATTTTTTTCCCCTCGCTTAAGATTGCTGTTCCACGCACTTGCTACACCCGTGAACCAAACATTGCATCTGCTTTACACCCGTACACCTCGCTTTCCCCAAACTTGACGGCTTCTTGCCTAATTTTTTGGTGAATGAGGTAACGATGATTAATTTTAATTAGGCGGAGCATACGCGCGGCAATATACGTCCAGTCAAACTAGCTTGGGGTTTTTGCTTTGTTTATTTGCATGATTTTAACAAAACGTTATAGGTATACCAATCGGTGTAAGCTTTGTCGAAGCAAAAGATATATCTTGGACTGAAAATTTTGGATCTGACAAACAAAATTAGCGTGTTTGAAAAGATAAACACAGAAACAATACAATAAAACGGCAAGCCACTCGAAACTAATTCACGCGTTGAATTTTGGTACATTATTAATAAACTGCGCAAAAACGTACCCGCAATACAAGAGCTACATAGCGTCAACTTTTATTCTAGAAACAACGCTCCGTGAACAGGAAAAAGAAAGAGGGAAAAAGAATTATAATGAAGGTAAGTGAGAACTAAAAGTAGAGATGCAAGATCACCACTCGGTTGCCAAGGATGCACTAATTGAGGCTTTTTCGGGGTTGCCAATCGCTTAATTTTGATGGTCGGTGACGGGGATGCCATTAAAAACCGATGCAATTTTTAAAAGTGGTGTGCTCTTCACAGAATTGGACAAGTTACTAACACATCACCGACTAACAGTATATTGATGAATTCGATATTGAACTGGTGAACCAGTCGATGACGTTCGATACGACAGATATGCACGTGCAGGGAACATGCGACTTGTTCACAACAAAGCCAATTGGGATAGATCGCAAGCTCTATAAAAGGCTTGATAGGCGATATTCAGCTTCAAGACACGATACGTCCAGTTCTGAGGATGAGTATTCGAAAGAACATAGGGACTCAATTGGGCGGTCGAATAGTGACTCGAAGATGATAGAGAAACCGATGATTCGGAGTTTGACCGAGAAAAAGAGCATGGAGGAGTTGAAAAAGAAAACTGGAGACAGCACGAGTGTACAGGAGCAGAAAAGCAAAGAAACACCGAATAATGTGACGGTGGACGGTACCAAAGCTGGAGAACACGGCCAGTTTATCAGTCCGCAGTTTATGCAGCTGAAAAAGCGTTCTTACAGTTATTCGTACCCGTACAAACGGTCGCAATTGGCGAAATTTCTGCTGAATAGCAACATTTCCGGCAAGCACGGACGAGAAAGAGGTCATGGGATGGGGATATTGGGATCCGGCAACTCTATCCACTCCGAGAATGGCACCAAACCGCGTTCGAAGTCTTTCCACTACTCGATGACAGGAAATAGTGGTGAAGCTTTGGATTTGCTAAGGTCCAACCGAGATACAGATACAATGGACTATTATTCGCCGTTTGGACCACTTAGCAGGCAGTCGTCGAGACGGCTTTTCGCGTATTTGATTGCAATTCTCAACTCGACGTATCCGGACCACGATTTTTCGCTGGTGCAACCGACAAACTTCACACTTTTAACATCGCCAGAGGTGCTCATAAAGCGTGTGAACTCACTGCTTATATCATTGGGCAAGTCGAAGGGATTAGACTGGATCTGGCAAACTATAGACACGCACATGGATGTTGCACAGTGCACGTGCTTCCAGTATGAGCCTGAGCAGTCGTTTTTGGGCGATCTTCCCGGTACTCTGTGGTGTAATATGTACTTCATGTACAACAAGAAACGCAAAAGAGTTGCTTTTCTTTACTTCCGGGCCACAACTCTTCAAGCTGTCAAAAGCGGGTCTACTGCAAGTCTCAGCACTGATGAAAGGAGAGATGGGCGTACAGGTGGCTCAAGTGTGGATGAAGAATATGATTTGCGTGATGAGACGAGATTTTCTCGCAATACCAACAGCCCGATATATGAAGATGTGTTTGATGAAGATGACGAGGACAATCCTGCTGATTTGGACGGCCACGAGGTGTCTGGAGAACCTAAAAGCCAATCACAAGAGACCGCCGATGGAAAATTGATTGATAAAGAAGATCTGGAAGAAGTTGATGAAGAAGAAAATGAAGATAGGGTAGGAGACTCTGATTCAGACTATGCAATGGATGAGGATGAGCTTGCAAATGAGAACCAGGATGATGAAGATGACTATGGGAACTCGGCTGAGATTATGACTGACGGCATGGATATAAGTTGAGTGTCACAGAGTATGGTACTTAGAGACTGAATAAAAATGACAAGTAGAGATTAAGAAAGGACGCCTATACGTAAGGTCCGGGTTGAATTTAAGAAGTGTAGTGATTGTAGATGTTAATCGAACTTATGCTAGTAGATGTGGCGGATGCAGTAGATGGATTTGTTGCAGCATATTTATATATTACCGGATGACATTCGCAACAGAGAATGCTCTCTGATTTAGTCCTTTAACATTTTCCGGCATTTTCCTCAACAATGTTGGATCTGCGAATTTCAGAATTTTTCAGCGCGTCAAAAAAAAATAAAAAAAAATAAAAAAAAAAAGGTTAGACGCGGTCGTTGCTATCGAGGGTTTTTCACTCTAAAGATAGAAGTACTAGAAACGTTAGCAATCAAGAAACCCAGCAAGAACATCGGGCTCATGTGCATGCAAAGGCACACAGGACAATCATATGGACTTTACCAAGCAATCAGATGCTAGCGTGCCTGCCATATTGGACGATCAGTTTGCCGATGTTACTACTGCGTTTAAAAACAGCGGGATTTTGACAAGTGAGCTTTTGATCCGCTCAGCGGAGTCTTTAGCACGCAGTACGGGCATTTCAGAGGATCGTGTTAGAACGTTTGTTGCACAGTACAAGCAGGAATGCTGGTCAGTGATGGATCAGGACAAAACCTTACAGAATTCGTATGAGAATAGCATGAAAAAAGATGCTCACGTGAGCTTTACCACCGGAGATGATGAACTAGACTCGTGTCTAAATGGAGGAATACCGTGCGGATATCTGATAGAAGTGAGCGGCAGCTCTTCCACCGGGAAATCCAATCTGTTGATGAGTCTTGCCACGACGATTCAGCTTCCTGTCGAGTTTGGAGGACTTGGCAAGTCTGTTTTTGAGAAGGAAAAGCACCAAACGGTAAAGACGATGTACATCAGCACGGAATCCTCGTTAAGCACGCGCAGATTGGAGCAAATTATGAACTATTATCGGGATTTGATGCAGGGAAACGGTATCGAGGACCCGGAGATGCTTCCAAGCATGGAAAACGTGCTCACTACTTCATTTCCCATAGCAGATTTGGAATCTCAGGACAGATGCCTCTTCTACCAACTTCCGGCCATGCTGGAGCGCGATCCGGGGATTAAGCTTGTTGTCATCGATTCTATCACGCATCATGTGCGGGCAGAACGTCGGTTTTGGGACAGGGATACGTATATCACGCAAACATGTACGTTTCTTAAACAGCTAAGTCTCAAACATGGAATTACAATTATCGTGAGTAACCAGATGACGGACAAACCACCGACGGGGATATTTTCGTCGCGGAACGACGTGCTTTACAAGATGAACGTGGACTATCAGATGAGCTGGTTGGTCGGCTGGAACGACCTAGGTGTTATATATAGACAGCTGATGATCCGAAGACGGAAAAAGCGGCCTTGGGAGATTAAAACTGGCGAGGAAGCTGTAATAGACAGCTATGATGGCATAAGATATCCGGAAGAGCAGGCAGATGGAGACGAAGAAGCGACAAACGAACATGTGGATGATGCAAATGGTACAAGTATCTCAGTAAAAGAGCAATTGCGCTCAGAGAGAAGGCAACTGTTTGAATCCAAGTACAAAAGGGAGCTGTCGCATATCAGGACGATTCCTGCATTGGGGATGCCGCTATTGAACGTGATAGACTGCCGGATTATGCTCAGGAAGCGGTCAATTCCGATCTTAAATGAGGATTTGATAGATGAGTTCAGTGTTGATCTTGGGATTGACACCAGTGCTTTGAGGAGCTCAGAATCAGCTTCGCAGACACAGGAAGATGCCAAAGACGGGCAAAAGCAGCCCAGCTTTGCCGATATGTTGGCGTCCAACGAGTATTTGGCACACAACTTTGAGACTGAGCGTTTTATGGATGTCGTTTTCAGTCCATTGGTGGCATCTGGACAGAGGAAAGTGTGCAAGTTCGAGATATGGAAGGGTGGTATACGGCACGGTTGAAATGGGAGCCATCGTTACTGTCATTTATTTAAATATAGGTTTCAATACATAATTGCATTAAGGGAGGAGAAGTCACAATAGTGAAAACTGGTACGCGGATAGAAATAAAACGTTTAGACAAACAATAAGAAGAAGTTTTGCCACTACAAGATCAATCCCAGTGCTCAAAGCCTAGGTTCTTTCCCCAGGAATCGGTGATAAACCTCTTTGGGTTTTCAACGCCGAACTGATCCAGCTTCTTCAACTCCTCAGCAGTGAGTTTGACCACCTTAAAGCCAGTTCTGATCCGGTTGACGTTTTGTGACCTTGGAAGAACAACTCTGCCTGCCTGTGCATGGTAATTGACGAGAATATCAACCGGATGCACGCCATACTTTGTGGCAAGCTCCTGGACTACTGGAATCTTCAAGTTTGGTGCACCGTTGGAGCCTAGAGGAGAGTAAGCCTCGACGACGATTTTGTGCTCCTTGCAAAATTGAACCAATTCAACTTGTGGCAAGTGCGGATGCAATTCGACCTGCTCGGCAGCAGGAACAACATCAGTTTGGTCTAGCAATCTCTTTAACATTGCAACTGTGTAGTTGGAAACACCGATGGCCTTTGCCTTGCCGGTGTTCTTGTAGATGTCAATCATCTTTTTCCATGTTTCCAAGTAGTCGACGTCCAAAATGCGCACATTTCCGTCGGCATCTCTTGGAACGGCGGGCTTTCCTTCGGCACCAGAATCAAACGCAAGCGGCCAATGCTGTAATAACAGATCCACATAGTCCAATTGCAAATCCTTCAAAGAAGTTTCGAGTGACTTTAGTGGGTTGTTCCATAGGGAGGGCCACACTTTTGTGGTGACGAAAATATCCTCTCTCTTGATTTTTCCCGATCCAATCAACTCGGAAAGCACTTCGCCAATGAGTTTTTCGGTTCCATAGTACCAGGCGGTATCAATGTGCCTGTATCCGGCTTCTAGAATTGCCACTTTCAACGCATCCTTGAACCTATAGCGGAATTCTTCATCGCACACAGTTCCAAAGCCAACCGCTGGAATTTTAGCGCCGGTATTTAGGGTAATATCAATATTTAGCGCGGACATCTTTTCTGGTAATAATTTCCCACTTGTTTGCTGAGTGGGAAAGCTGGATATCCGGGAAATGGCCGCCTGCTGGACCACACTGCAGAATTGGGAAAATAGGCCGCTATTTATACCGAAGTGAAAGAGGTGGTGAGTGGAAAAAATTGGCAGGAAAACGGAAATACGAGTTATCTGAAAAGCAGAGAACGGGGTTGCTTAAACCGTCTGAGCTTGCCGGTTAGTGCATGTTCGCGAAACTAATTCGTAATACGATTTGCACCCCGCAGAAAGTACCAAGTGCGATGGATCAATTTGGATAACGGAGGGGGCTATCCGGGGTCCGTAGCTCCATTACCCGGTCAGTTTAACAATGTCGTATTGACTAAAGTTGCTTACGTGTTTTATATTTGAGGTTTAGAGGTCGAGAATCGAGTAGCTATGCGATTGTTGGATTATGCGAAGTAGAGGTGAATGATTAGTAATGTGATAATGAGTATGTAAGAGACACAATGAACGGAAAAGTGCAAAGTGTATAACTTAATATGAAAAGTAAGATCATACTAACATGGTAGTAGTAGTGCAGTCAGGACAATTGGATGATGTCACTGTCTGGATATCCATATGGTGTTTACTTATTTCTTTTCCAACTTTGAGAATTTAGGAATGGAACAACCTGGATAACGGAAAAAGCTGAACGCACAAAGCTGAACAATAACGGAAAATGCCTCTGGTATATGAATGCATCGAATCATACCAAGTGTAGTGGATTGGTGTATCTAAAGTGCTACACCGCCTTGCTTTATCCCTGGAAGCATTGTTCAATAAGATCAGCATGGGATAAGCGAAAAGAGATAAATGGTAGAGTTAGGCAGCGGGACGGAGAATATAGTGATATATACTGAGTACTTGATGTGGAGGTCGTAACGTGGTATTATCAGAAAATAGATGGTTGTGTAAAGCACAACAGTAATATGCAGCTCTTAGATGATTACATGGTTAATAAATTATGAGGTAGAACGACACAGAATTTAGAGAGGGGAAGTATTGAAATATACATTAAGAGTAACAATAGTATCAAGGTATAGTGCTAAGATATTATACCAAGCGAGATAGTAATACCAAGTAAGAGTATACTAAGTGAGATTGCAACATTGAGCGAGAGTAATATGTGAGATAGTAATACTGAGGATTTCATCAGAAAATAGAGACATCTAGCATAAGCACAACTACAAAAAAACAGCAATGTCATCTATAGCATGCTTAAGCATGGTAACAAGCAAGCAACAATGTCATTCATAGGATGTAGTTTAGGCACAGTAAGTGATCGTTTTATGTTAACAAATATATCATCTATAACATCTACCTTAGCACATATACTAAATACGAAGCACCAGCATTAATATCTAGCACGTAATTTAGAAATGACAGCCAGTATATTTATGATGCCAACATGTCATCTATAGTATATAGTTTAGGGACAAACTAGCGCGCTCAAAACACCAATATATCATCTATAGCCAATTAGATATGTTAATGGCCAAAAGTAATAGCACTTGCTAGTTTATTATAACGCCAACATAACATCTAGCTTGGCGCATAGACTAAATACAAAGACCCCAATGCTATGTATAGCATGTGGGAGTATAATTAGTATACTTGAAACACCAACAAGTCGTCTATAGCATATAGTCTAGGGATTTAACTAGCACACATAAAACGCTAACGTAACATCTACAGCCAATTAGATATGTTAATGGCCAGATGTAGTAACACTTGCTATTTGGATACAATGTCATCTATACTATCTAACTTTAGCACAGCTACTAAACAAAGACTTCAATGCTATGTATAGTATGTGGGAACGTAATTAGTATACTTAGGACACCAACATCTATAACATCTAGCATTGACAGCTACTGAATACAAAAGCATCAACATACTATCTAGCCTTGACAGCTATTAAACAAAGACTCCAATTCTATGTGTAACATTTACAAAAGTAACTAGTGTACTTAAAACGCCAACATCTAGCAGTGACAGCTACTGAATACAAAAGCAGCTCAAAAAGTAAACTCGCTGGCAAACTTGTTGGTGAAGCTCTCGATGACACTTCGGGAGGCCCGATCATCAGAATCTTGCTCCTGATCACCATAATCTTGCTCCTGGTCATCGGAATCTTGCTCCTGGTCACCATAATTGCCCTTCCGGGCGTAAGAATAGTGCTCAGCCTGGTCGATGGTTGGCCAGGGGTTGTTTTCCTGGCCTCCCAGAACAGAGGCATCGCAAGAAACCAAAGTAGCGGTATCGGACTCGCGGTAGTTGGATTTCTGGTACCTCTGGGCACGTGGGCCGGGCCGGGCATAGGCTGGGGCCCCAATCCGTACGGAGCACACACGCATGCGGCCAAGCTGCCCCTCGACAAGGCAGCCTCGATCCCGGTAGTAGTGGAGGAGCGAAGCCCACAAGCGGTCGCGGGAGAGTGTGATGGGGTTGCCGAGGATGATGAGGCCATAACGGGCACGGGTCAAGGCGACGTTGAGCCGGCGGGGGTCGCGGAGAAAGCCGAGCTGGTGGAAGTCGTTGGATCGGACGCACGAGAAGATGATGAAGTCCTTCTCGCGGCCCTGGAACGCGTCCACGGAGACCACCTCGACGTGCTGGAGGGCGTCGGTGATGTCCGGGGAGGCATTAAGCAGCATGTACGAGGAGATGAAGTGACGCTGACCCTCGTAGGGTGTCACAATGCCAATCTGCTCGGGGGACACGCCGGCAGAAAACATTCGCGAGACGATTTTGAAGCAGTTTGTGGCCTCTGTGCGATTCAAGTAGGACACGCCGGAGGATGAGAGCTCCTCTGGGCCGAAGCAGGCCCAAAACATGAGTGGGGAACCGGAGATAGGCCAGGGGAACCCGGAAGCAGCCCCGGAGCGCTGCGAAGCGGACACGCCGTTGTGCAAGGAGCCCTCGTAAAACACGTTTGACGAGAATTCCGCAAGCCCCGGGTGCATGCGGTACTGGACCTCCAAGCGGACCGGGGTGTTGCCAAGCAAGATCAGCCGCTCGAAAAGTGACTGGCCCAGACCCAGGCTGCGAACCCGGGGGTCGCCGATCACGGGACCGAGCTGCTGGTGGTCTCCCACCAGGATCACCTGCCGGGCGCCCCGGGCGATCGGGATCAGGCACTCCGGCTCCGTCGCCTGCGTGCTCTCGTCGATCAACACCGTGCACGCCGCCCAGTGGCCCGGTAGCTGCCCGCTGCCCGCCGTCACGCAAGTGCAGCACACCACCTCTGCCCGTGCCACCACCGCCGCCTCCCGGGCCCTCACCAGCGACGTGTACTCCCGGTACTCCTGCTCCGAAAGCTCCCCGGTCTCCTCCCGCCGCCGCAGCAGCCTCCGGAGCCGCCCGCCTGCCGTCCGCGCCACCACGCTGTCCAAACTACACTTCTCCACCTCCTCCTGGTCGCACGTCCACCCGCGTGCCGCCACACGCACCACGCGGAGCCCGAGCCGTGCAAGCTGCAACGTCAAGTGGTCCACAGCCACGTTTGACGGTGCACACACGAGCACCGGGGGAGGTTTGCGTGTGCTACCTTTATCCTTCCCCCCCTTATCCTTGGCCTTATCCTTAGCCTTACCCTTAGCCTTACCACTCCGCCGCATCCGACACAACTGATACACTATCGTGGCAGACGTAACCGTCTTTCCCGTACCAGGAGGCCCCTGGATGAGCGTGAGCGGGTTTCGCAAGGCTGTCTGCACGGCATTCAGCTGTGAGGCGTTCAACTCCAGTTCCTTACTCACCGAAAGACGCGCGGGCAACTCCACATCAAAAGTCTCGGCGGGCTGATCCTTACCAAGCAACTTGTAGTAAAGATACTTGGACACAGACTTCTGGTCCAACGCGAACCGCTTCAATGCCTCCTGCATCCGGTCGTACGGCACGCTCTTCCACACGAGCTCGGCTGAGAACCCCTGCTGCACGTGCATCGGCGCGTCTTTCGACCGCATCTGCACCGTCAGCTCCTCCGTCGACGGGCCGGGCAGACGCACCACGTACCCGGAGTCCTGCCAGGCGTCCAATTCTGGCCCGGCCTCGTGCGACAGCCGGATCTCGTCGCCAACCGCCATCTTGAACTCCGCGAACTCGTACGACGGCAAAATGAACGACGCCATCTTCTTCTTGTTCACGCCCACAGACCACCGCACCTTGATCTCTTTCAAGATCTTCGACTCCTTCACTCGGTGGAAGTAGTTCGCCTCCGCCTCCACCAACGGGCCGAACGTCCGCTGGTACTCGAACCCGTCCTTGTACACCAACTGCACTGGTTCCAGTGCCTCCACAGCATCCCCTCCGGCGTCCTCGACGCCTGATTCATCCACACTTCCAATCTTCCGGCCGTCTGAAGCCGCCTGCTGCCCGCTCTCACGCCACATGGCCTCCAGGTCCGAGATCTGCTTCATCCCGGGAACCCCGGACACCATCTCGTCGTCCTGGGGAGGCCGTGCAAGCCATGGCAACAAGTGCCGCCCCTCAATGAGCGGCTGCCAGTGCTCCATGTCCCACTCCGGGTTCTGCTTCGTCTGCGCGCACGGCAGACGGCACAAGAGCACCACGACCGACTCCTCCTTGGCCGCCACGAAGCCCAGCGAAAACACGTTTTTGTTCCCGCACTTGTAGCACTCTAAAGGCGTGTCGCCCATCTCCGACTCCGGGTGCAACGCCAAGCTGTTATGGTGGCTCATCGTCATGTGGATCACGATGTGCGACCCCCTTGCACCGCTCTGCCCGTTGCAGAACCACCTCTTGCACACCGTGCACTGGATCACGCTCTGGGGCGAGCTGCAACCACAATACGCACACGCGTATGCAGGGAGTGCGATATCGTGCAAATCGGCTCGCACCGTGGGGGCCATAGTCGATGGCTCCGATTGTGCAAACGACGATGTTTCAAATGTGCCTGATACGCTTGCACTGCTTTGCATTTCGTCCTCATGCCCGGAGGTGCTCATCTGCGCCGCCGAAACGTCCTCTTTTGCATTATAATCATGTGAAATAGTCATAATTCCCATGTATGCGGATTGATCTAACTGATCTCCCTGCTGGCAACGGAAAGATGGAGCATGTTCTGCGTATTGAAAGGTGAGGAAGTAGGTGAATGAATGGGAGTGAAAAAAAAAAAAAAAAAAAAAAAAATTGCCAATGCAAACCCTTACACAGGCTAGAAAATTCCGAAACAGGAAAGGGACTAGGAAAGAAACCGGGAAATGGGTGGGTCTTATATAGTTGTGGAAAAGGGATCAGGGGAGAAAAAAAAAATGAGGATTAGAAAATACGAATTGGGTACTAAGTAAATAAGTAGGAGAGAGAATTTTGAATTGAAAACAAGAATAGGTAAACTTTTTGACCGTTCAGAAACAACCTTTTTACAAGTCACCTATCTTTAAAACACAAAACTTGTAGCACAAAAGCCTATCGAGGCAAACAAATAAAACAGTACAGCATAAATGAAATAGAATAAGTAGGGCAAAAAGCAAGACAAGGAGAGTTTGTAGTATAGAGGGAGCAGAATGCGTTATATCATGGTTAATTTGATCAAGGGAGTAAGGGATGAAAAGAAAGTGTAATGGAATAAGAGAAGAAAAGATGTAAAAGTAAAATAGAAATCAAAAGCAAAAGATGTAAAAAAAGTTATGCAGTACGATCAAAGGGATAGCGTAGGTAAATAAAAATAAAGGTACATATTTCTACCAAAACGAAAATGCCCCTAATGAGAGACAGACCACGATAATCACGAAGTAAGGTTAGGTACTCGAGAATGATTAATATACGTGAAAATGTAGGATACAAATACATACCAACCGAAATGTTTTTCTATCATTTTCTCGGATTTACACGTAATTTCAACATATTTGATGAAGATCAATAGTTGACTCTCGTTGACAGTTTAGATCTTGTTATCTAATGAAAATACAGTGAAGTGTTAATAAAAGGTTCAGGAGTAAATTCTCGCCTCTAGTTTTTAGACGCCTTATCTCAGCTCCACCGTCTAAAATAAGATCAGTTCTATTTTTCCAACATATTGTTGTCTAAAGGTTGACAAAAGCCCAAACACAAAATTTATACCACGACAAGACATCGTATGCCAATGAATGTTTCAAAAATGAAGAAAACTAGTGAGGTATTGTAATAATTAATTATAGTCATTGTGATATTCTGCCGTCAGTGAAATATTCCAACAAAGTTGTCTCTGCGAAGCTACTCCTTCCTATTCGAGATAAACTATCCTTGGAAACAAACTTTCGCGAACATGCCAATTAGCGCCGCAGTTTTCATTCGAAGGATTGATCAAAATCAGGCTACTTCTTTTCTCATCCAGCAATCATATCGTAACCAGTCTAAACAGACAAAGTTTCCTAAGTTGAATCTATGGAAAAATGAAAACTTTTAAAAATGAAGACAAAATTATCCTGTTGCTTGCAGTATATTCCACGACCAATTAAGAACAATGATATTGGCAATATTGTATTTATAGGGTTCCATGTTGAATACATTCATGATTGGTACCATGAGATTAATTAATATTTTAAGTGGCAGATTTCAAGGCTCATCCGGAATAAGTTTCGTAGTTAATGCATTAAATAGGTACGCAATGAGTGTAAATTTCAGGAGCACTGCTTTAATCAAAGTTGGAATAAAGCTGACTAGCGGAAGACGAAATTGTAAATTGTTTTGAGTAACAGTAATCCTGTAAGGTGCAAGTTTTATGGATACAGGATAAGGTGGTGTGTAAACTTTTAAATCGGCGGATCTATTACAAAAGTTTCGATATTGATAGATAATATTCAGGTTTGGTAATAAGGGTATCTGGCGATATTGAGGGATATTGAGTGATGCCGAGTGATATTGAGAGACCTGAAGTGACTTCGAATGACCTTGAGTGATTTCAATATTGGCATAGTCTAAATAATAGAAAAGAATCTACACCCCAAGAAAAGCCCAAGTGATCAAGAGCAGTCACAGATGATATTAGTACAGCAAACGATGAATAAATAGAGTAAAGAGCGAGACAAGAAGTGATGGAATAAACCGATCCTAGCGAATGTAAGAAAGAAAGAAAGAAACGAAGCAAAAACAACACAAAAATGAAGCAAAAATGAAGCAAAAATGAAGCAAAAACAAAGCAAAAATGAAGCAAAAACAAAGCAAAAACAAAGATCAATAACAAAGACAGAAAGCATGATCACACACTAATTGCCACCAAAACCATTATGTAGCTCTCTGGAGCGCTGTTGAAGCAAATCCTTGGCTGAACAAACGTTCACCGCCTCATTGCGCTCCAAATTAGTTTCCTCGGCACTTTCTGAGTCTTTGCGCTCCCCGCAGAGAACCGCATCAAGTCCACCGCTCTCCAGATTAGCACCACGCGAAAAGCATGTTTCCAACGGCGTGCCGACGGCTGCCTGGTCCCTTGTGCGCTTTCCGCAGGGAACCCAGTCCGAAATAATGTCTGTTGCCTCGTTACCGTTGGAAGACATCGAATTCACATTATCCTCGGGCTCCGACGAAAGGGAGAACAAATCGCAATTGTCATCTGTGGTGGAGGGCGGGGAGATGGCACCGAGAGAGCTTGAAACTGCGCCGGCCATGCCGACGGCACGAATCTTGCCGTCTGGGGAGAGGCCGGGGCGCACGAGAATGGACGCGCCAGCGCCAGCGCTTCCTCCCGCACCCGCACTGCCCCCTGCGCTTAACTCCGAAACGCCGCCGGTCGACACCGAGGACGATGCCGCTGTTGCGGGCGACATCACAAGGTCGCGTGAGAGCTTTGAGCTTTTCTCAAAGTTCACAAGATCGGAATAAGAGTAGAAACTGATGCTTTTGCGGCCAGAGTCGATCGCCCCGGAGAACGATTCTCCGGACATGTTAGAGCCGGCGGAGCCAACTGGTGCCACTTGCTGCGCTGCCTGCACCGGCGCTGGCGCCAACTGTACCGATATAGGCGACACCGACGTCCCCGTAATATCCGCAGCGCCGGCGGTTCCCGCAGATGACTGTGTACTACGCCTGCGCCCAACAGAGCGCATGAATGCGGACGAGGGGCTGCGGAAGCCCAATTGCACAACATCGACGTCGTTTAGATTTTGGTTTGTTATTAATTCGACTGTCGAGTCCAAAACAGGCGACGTGAAATCTTCAGTTATAAGATGTGGCGCCTGGATGCGCAACGAGGACGATCTTCTTTGGGATGCGGGGTGGAAGCCTCGGCATGATGCGGAGCGCGGCAGTGCGCCAGGGGTTGGCGCGCCACACTGGCTGCGCCTGGATGGCGCAGGAATCGAGATAAGCGACGAGTGCGCTGGTTCAAATGCAGATGACCGCCGCAATGGCGCACACCCTGCGCGCGCACGCGCCGCCGCCGGCTTATTCGGCGACCAGCTGTTCGACAGCCGCCTGTTCGCTGGCGCAGCGCCATCGTGCTGCCACCATGCGTCGCGCTGCACCGGCTGAAAATCAAAGTACTCTCCCTTTGCCTCCTGAAGTTTGTTGTGATACTTCCATTTGTGCTTGCGCGACGAATGACGCTGTGTGTCGGGTACATCGTGCGCATCGCGCTGGCTGTGCTCGGCATGCTCAGTACGCTCAGCGCGGCTTGCTGCAGGCGGAACCACCAACGGATCACCCAGCGCACCCTCCTCCTCTTTCTCCGATTCAACAGACCCAAACTCTGCACTTCCATCAATGCAGTCCGAGGTGTCGAGGGGACCGCCTCTCTCCTCATGCTTTGCGCTTATCTCCCCGGGCTCTGCGCTTATCTCCCCGGGCTCTGCACCTACCTCCTCACGCTCTGCGCCTATATCCTCGCGCTGATCGCTGCGCATACCCGCCTTGCCGCCGGCCGCGCTGCCGCTCGACTTGTGTCGGCTAAAATGAAACATGGAAAACATCCGGGTCGGGCTGTGCGAGTGGGATATTTCCTCCGGACTTGCGTCCGCAGAATTTCCGCTTTTCGAAGATGAAATAATCACGCTCGCAGACGGTTGCCCATTAGAGGTTGATTCTGGTGGTGCCGACGACCCTTTTTGAGAACCGGCAGACGATTTTCGCCAGTTGAAATACGGCATTTTAATATGTGGGGATTCAAACGGGCGATTTCAAAAAGTCTATGTGAAGGCTGACGTGACTCGTGTATACTTTATTGCTTGTTGTATACTGTAATATATTTGCGTATTTTTATACTTTTGTACTATGTGCTTGTATTTGTATACTTCTGTACTATATGCCTGTATTTGTATACTAATATATTATGTATACTTGAGTGCTGTATCAGCGTATTTGTGTTATATACACTGATGTACTTGCTTATCGGCTTATCTGGTATCTGGTATTTGCGTATTTGCACTTGTGCAGTTTTACCCCCAGGTTGCTTGTTTCTATTTGTATATCGCCGTATTCTCCCTTAAACCACTTATCTGTGTATATGTTACTCGTATGCCTGCTATAGACTGACTGCTTGGCTGCTGGCTTTAAACAGTATGGTAATTGGTAGGGCTGTGATGAGATGGTGAGGACAAGAAACACTGATGAAGGAAGTGAGAAATTGAGAGGTGCCAATGATTGTATGGTGGAGATAATAATTAATTTCAACTATGCAGAACAAAAAATAAAACTGAGTTCTGGAATTCGCAGAAAATGAAATGAAAGGGAAAAGAAAATAGAAGTCAAAGGGAAATCCAAGGAAAAGGAGCTGGAAAACGATGATACTAGATAAAAAAAAAGATGACAGAGAGAGAGAGACCTTACAGCACCAAGAAAGACGGAGAAGGAAAACAAAAATAGCAAATACGACACCGCGGGAAAAGTCGTCATGCCCGGTAGTGGGGAAAAGATAACTAGGGAAAAACTACGACAACAAACAAGAGCGACAACAATGGGAAAAAAGTGGTTGAGCTATCTGAGAATAATGGAATCAGCGAGTTTGCCGAACTGAGGCACATAATTCGTTTTGAGGGGAGGAGAAAAGGAGGGAGGGGACGAAGGGACTCGCGCGGGTGCACTAATCAGCATGTGGCTTTTTGATGTTGAAAAAAGCACAATTTCAGTTCAATGCCCATATTCCTAAGCCAATGCCGGCAGCGGAGGCTCATCCCATCCATAATTACATAGAGTACTGGATATAGAAAAAAACGTATCCATAAAACTGAAGCAAAAATCTAAAATGGCTCCACATTTGGCACACGAGTACAAAGGGCGGCTTTAATGCAGTTTGTGCTTGGCCTTTCTTGGCAATTGAAGAAAAAGCACGAGATTCTGCTTGAGATGGTGAGCGCAGCAGGGTCGGCAAGTTGTAAAGCGCAAGTCGGACCGTTGCAGCGTGCGCTTCCTGTTCTCTGCAGCGCAGGGGTCATGCGCATTTCAGCTTCACACTTGCCCCTCACCGGAGTTAACTGCCTAAATTTTTTCCGTTGTTCGAAATTGATGCACGTGCAATTGCGTAGCGAGTTGATTGAATCGAGTCGCCGACGCCGACGCGTCGACGCCAGCTGCGGGTCGATAGACGAGACTGCGTTTTGAATTTTTTATTTTCGTTTTTTTTTGCCGTCACTCTCTTGTGGCAAAAATACAGCTTCGTGAATCTCTTCAGCCCCAGCTAGATCTGCCAAAACTAACAAAACCATACAGCAAAGCACAATTTGCGTAAAGAATAACACTTAAACGAACTGAAACCACACACAATGTCGTTGGAGAAACTCACTACGGAATTAACAGCCCACTTTAAGCAAAACGAGTACCAAACATGTGTGAAGCTGCTTACACCGATTAGAGTAGAATTAGTGAAGAATGGGCTTTTAGTGCCAACTATAGACGCACGCATTAATCCAAATGACATGGTGATCACGAGATCGATCCTCGAGATCGGCGCTTTGGCATCGATAAACACGAAGAATGCATCTGAATTCTCCAATTACATAACTTTACTCAAGCCTTTCTACAACTTACCCGAGGAGGTCATCCCTACATCTGCAAACAGAAACAAGCTCCTTAGTCTTTACCTCTTGCTTTTATTGACACAGGACGGGCTTGCCTCTTTCCATGTTGAACTTGAAAAGTTCCAGAACTTTGGACAGTCGGTCGATGAGATGGAGAAAGACGAATTTCTACAGGTGCCGATCAAATTTGAGAAATGGATCATCGATGGCGACTTTAACAAAGTGTACGAGGCCCTTTCTTTGAAGCACAAGTTCCCATGCAAGGAGTTCAACTTTTTTGAGTCGGATCTTTTGAGTTCTATCCAGTTAAACATCGCCGAAAGTCTTCAGTCAGCCTACAAGAATCTTCCACTTGAAAATTTGAAGATGCTTCTTTTCCTCAAGTCCAACGAGGAGGCCAACAGTTTCATCACAGAATTTGGCTGGACGCTTCACAATGGAACTGTGTACTTTGCCAAAAAGCAGAAAGTGCTCGAGGAGGAGATTACAGATGAAAAACTCATCATCAAGAATGCGTTGGGTTACGCTAGAGAGATGGAGAGCATCATATGATTGGTGCAAGGATGCGGCTGCGGTCTTGTGTGGGATGAATAAAGAGAATGAATAACAAACAATAAAGAAATAATTGTGATGTCGGGCTTCGAATCGTTTGAAACATCGAATGTGTAGAGGTAAAAGGGAAGAAGGTGAAGTAAGAAGGGAAATGGTTATATTAGATAAAGATGAGTGTAAGATAAGAGATGGTGATGTTGGATAAAAGAATCAAGATGGAAAGCATATTGTGATGTGCTGATCTCTGCCATTTGTTATTATAAGTAGATGTAAGATATACAAATTGTACATATAGGTGCATACAATAGTACATATAGGTGCATACAATAGTACATATAATGGTGCATTCAATAGTACATATAATGGTGCATTCAATAGTACATATAAACGTTACATACGATGTTACATTCAATACTACATACAAATAATACATAAAATGTGGATGTCAAACGTGGAAAGCGAATATGGCAAACAAGGACAACAAAAGATACGAAATGGCATAAAGAGTAAAAAGGACTATTTACGAATCTCTAGAAGTATAGGCTTTGAAAAGTAACCTGGGGAAAAAGGCGTGGGGAGAACGGGTGATGCCATTTGAAGCCGACTTAAGTTGATCAAAGCTGATCAAAGCTGAGCCGATCTAAGCCGATCTAAGCCGATTTAAGTTGATCAAAGTATAACAAAGCTGATTAAAGCTGATTAAAGCTGATTAAAGCTAATAACCGACCGAACCTGATTGAAGCTTAAAGCTGCTTATTAAGACATAAAGCTAAATAATATTTTGGTCACAGACGCGCAACTTTTTTCTCCTTTTTTCATTCTGCTTATTTACGTTTTGCGATTTTTTCGAGCTGATTCCATTTATCTCCCTCACCGAAGCCAAAAATCGCAGATTACCCGATTAGGATAAACGGATCTTCAGGATGTCGGGATTCTGCATTTCCATCTTTGGTAGCCTAACCTTGAATGTACACATCTTGTTCTTGCAAAAAAGATCATTCATCCGCGAATGTGTTCGGAAATTAAGGATATACCCGCAGACACACTTATTCTTTTTTGGTGCCGAGGGCTACCTTGCGCCAGCGCTATAGGGGGTGCGCAGGCCGGCGGCCCCACCTGGTGTCTCGCCTGCGGCCCGCCGTATTCTCCGGGCCATCACACGATGTTGCACCCGCAGCCCCAACCCTGGCGCACACCCCATGCGCCCGCCCCTCGGCCAGATCTGGCGCCGGCGGCACTCGGTCAGGTTTCGGGAATAAACACAAAGCTAGCTGGCCGGCGCACCCTCGAATTGCTCCCTTCACTTTTCCCTCGGCTATTTTGTTTCTCCATTTCCTTGTTTTTTGTTTACGTATTCGGTTGCTTTTGTATTGTCCGGTATGAAAATTCGCGATTTCGAAGGTTTTTTTTTTTCCTCCTTACACTTTACTGGTGCAGGCATCTTTTCTTTTTTTTTGTTCTGTTAGGTTTTTTTAATTACTAATTTTTTTTTTTACTTATATATATGCATAACTGCAAACAGACCTTTGATGGCCGATTGAGTGGGTCCTCGCCTTTTAATCTCGTAATAACCAAGATTTCCGTTGTGTTTATCCACATATTAGCTTTTTGTCGAACTGTTCGCAATTGCAAATTGAGATTTCCACATAGGCAGCACAATATCCCGAAGCATTTTGCGTTGTTCCGTCACTTCCGGTTGATTTTTCAGCGTGTTGAGAGATTGCACACTTGAAGCCAGAAATTTTACAGAGAGGACGAAATCCATCAGAAAAAGGGCAATAAGGCATCAGTATAGCGAAGAAAAGCACACACGCAGACGGTATATAGACGTTTAAGCCAAAAAAAAAGCGACTAAAAAGGGCAAAACGTGCATCAAGCAGAACTAAAAAGACTAAACTACAGACTGAAGTATGGCAAACACGAAATTCCCATCTACAGGAGCTGCTAACGCACACTACCACCTCACGGCACCGTTGACGGGCCGCCGGAGACACTCGTCAGTGGGAAAATTCGAGTTGGGAGACACGTCAGTGCGTGCACTCCACTCAATTCCATCAAGAAAGACGATTGATGAGCAGGCACACGATCTCAACAAGATGACATCGAATGAGGCGACAGACCGCGATGTGCTGTCAAAGCTGTGGGTATCGCTGCGGATCCTGAGTGTGCGGCACACGTGGCTTCCGCCGCTTTTGATTTTGGGTGCGTTGAGATTGATATATGTGCTCTCGAACAATTATACAGACAGTAACCCACTCTATCCGTTTTTCAACCTCTCGTACGCGATCCCGGGCACGGCACCCACGATGTACGGCAAGGGCTGGAAGGACTTGGTGTTCGTGTCACACATGATGGTGTTCTTCACGTTTTTCCGGGAGTTTGTGATGCAGGTGTTACTCAAACCCCTTGCGGAGTCGTTTGGGCTGAAAAAACGCGGCAAGAAGCAGAGATTCATGGAGCAGGCGTACTCGATCGTGTACTACGGGATCACGAGTCCGTTGGGGCTCTACATCATGTGGAAAACACCGATGTGGTACTTCAACACGCGGCAATTCTACCTCAACTACCCGCACAAGAGCCACTTCTGGCTCTTCAAGTTCTACTACCTCTTCCAGGCCGGTTTCTGGTCTCAGCAGTCGGTCGTGTTGATGCTCCGCTTGGAGAAGCCCCGCAAGGACTTCAAGGAGTTGATCTTCCACCACATTGTGACGATGCTTTTGATCGGTTTGTCGTACCGCTTCCACTTCACCTGGATGGGGCTTGCAGTCTACATCACGATGGATGTTTCGGACTTCTTCTTGGCCTTCTCCAAGACCTTGAACTACCTCGACTCTCCTTTGGTCATCCCCTTCTTCCTCAGCTTCATCATCGTCTGGTTCTACACCCGCCACTACTTGAACTTCAAGATCTTGTGGTCTGTGCTCACCGAGTTCAAAACAGTGGGTCCCTATGAGTTGAGCTTCCCAGATCAGCAGTACAAGTGCTGGATCTCCCAGCCAATCGTCTTCACGCTCATCTTTGCGCTCCAGCTCGTCAACATTTACTGGTTCTTCCTGATTTTGCGCATCCTGTTTAGGTACATCTTTTTCGATGTCGTGAAGGACGACAGATCCGATGATGAGTACACTGAGGAGGATGAGGACAAGGAGGATGCACGTGACGAGGCTGAGGTCAAGCTCTTCCAGAAGAAGGATGAATGATGCGCCAGCCAGCGCCTGCACTTCCCACCAACTAATTATCCTAATAACTAATGTCGTGCGACCTGGTGTGTATGTAATATAATATAATAAATATGTCTACATGCTTACGCGTCGAGTAGTTCTTTTTTTTTTTATCTTTACGAAATGCTTTGCCTGCTCGTTTCTTTTTCCCGCCGGACATCTATGTACATGTAAAAAGAAACGAGCAGCTGCTGGGTGAGGTGCGATGGCGCCTGCGCAGGGACTACCTGGCGGCGCCTGCACCCTGCGCGGCCTCCGCAGCGCCGTCGCCGTCAACGGGCTCCTCCAGCGGAATTCCCAAGGCACTCTTGTACGCATGCACGGCGCTCAAGCGCCTCTTGTAACCAGCCTCCCCTGCGCGCCCCAACACGCCACAAATCAAGTTGGTCGAGCGCACCGAGTCGTCGTTCGCAGGAATCGGGTATGTCACAATTCCAGGGTCGCAGTTCGTGTCCACAATTCCGACGGTCGGAATTCTTGCCTGATTCGCTTCCTTCACCGCCACCTGCGACTCCAGTGGGTTGAGCATCACTATAAGATCAGGCTTGATATTTAGCGCACCCTCGTCTGCCGAAAGCTGGCGCTTTGTCGGGATGTCGGCCATATCGACCTCAAGGCGCGGCTTCGGGTTCTCTAGAGCATTGGTGATTGTTCCGGGCGTCCACTTGTGAATCACAAAGTAGCCATTGCACCTGCGCGCGGCCTCTCTGACTGCGCGCATCTGGCCCTCTTTTAATCCGAGAAACAACACGAGCCCGCCGTTCTGCGCAACCCCGCGCACCGCAGCCGCTGCGCGCTTCAGGTGCGCTAGCGTCTGGTTCAAGTCGATGATGTGAATCCCGCCGTACTCGCCATACAAAAACGGCTGTGTTTTGCGGTTCCAGAGCGCAACCGAGTGGCCCAAGTGAACGCCGCAGGCCAACATCTTCTCAAGAGACACCCGCACAGGCTTGGGCGGGTTGCTTATCAACATGTGCGGCTTGTAGACGCTGCGCACGACGCTGCCGAGATTGCCCATGAGCGCCGCATGGTGGCGCTGGCGCACGGCCAACTCCGCCGCAGAGTACGGCTCCGCCTTGCCGGTGGGCGCCAAGTTCGGGAACTGCGCCAAGAGCGCCGAAGACGACTTGAACTCCCTGCGCACGCTGTCCCTGCGCACGTACGCCTTGAGCAACTCGCGGAATTTGCGCAGCACAGCCTCGTCCCTGCCCAATGTCGGCCGCGGCGTTGAATTCAGCACAGCCTCGAACTCCTTCACCGTCATCCCGCTCACCTGCTCGAGAATATTTTTCTGTCCTCTTAGTCTTTCCATCAATTCTGTATCCTTGCTTTTTGAATTTTTCAACTCTTCCTTTCTTGCAATTTTTTTTGTCCTTTCGTATTTTTCGTCTTCCTTCTTGCTGCCTTCCTCATCCTGCTTCTCTGGCTCTGCCGGTTGCCCTTTAAACTCGTCTCCGATGCTCCGAATCGCACTGCCTGAAAAACATCGTCTTGAAATCACTTCTCTCACTATTCTGCCTCCAGAAACATGCATTGCTTCCATTGCTTGCACCGCCTGCCTCATTTCCTTGAGTAAGTACACTCTAACACGCAGAATCCGCTGCCCAGGTACTCGTGATGGAAAAACTATGCTTTATGGGGTGCTTTAAATGTGTTTTGTGTAGTGTTGGTATGGCAGAAAATCGAGCGTAGCATTAATTTTTTTGGGGTTTTTTGGTTTTTGATTTTTTTGATCTTTTTTATTTGTATTCTTTCATTTTTTTTAACCTGTTCTCACACCCGTACACCACAGGGTAACTTTTTTTCCCCCGCGATTTTCCAGCGCTTATTTGGCCAATTAGTAGCTGCTTATTTAGACGCCTGAAACACATCTCTGGCACCAATTTCAAGGCCAAAAGAGGTTAAAAGGCGATTTGTTTTGGCGGTTACGTGTGGAAGAGGCTGTGTTTACTAACCATGATGCAGCAAAATGCACGCTGCGGCTCCAGAATGCTGAGGGAATTGAGACTATTTGGAATGCAGATTTCGGCAAGCTTGAGACTTCATCGGCCCATTTACGTACACAGGAAGTCGGAATCGCCGTTTTTTCGGCATCTACAGCACAGAAGCATGTCCAGCGAAGATGCCAGGCTTGGATTTGGGGCAGACTTCGAGGACGACTCAGATTTTTCAGGCCGCAAAACGCAAATATCCGCATTGAGTGCAGAGGAGCAGGATAGTAAGTATTATCCATGCATTGGGGATGCAAGAAAGGCACTAAGTGAAGGAACTGGTGATATACGGACAATACGTGTGCCGGAGTTCCGAAAGCGGTATGCTGAATTCTTCAAAACGCATCCGGATGTGCGGAAAATCGAGAATGAAAGTTACATTATGGGGGGAAAGATCAAAAGTATCCGCAAGGCGGGGAAGGGAAGTTACTTTATCGATATAGTACAGGACGGTGTACGGGTGCAGCTGATGGCGCATCACAAGGCGATGGCGCTGGATAAGGCTGAGTTTGCGCTGCGCCATGCGCAGCTGCGCGCAGGCGATCAGTGCCTATGCGTGGGAAATCCCGCGGCAACGAGGGTCGGCGAACTTTCCTTGCGCTTGACGCGGCCTGTGCTGTTGGTTGCACCTGCGCTCCACCCGCTCCCGCCCAAGCTTGCGGATACTGCGCTTATCAACCGCAACAGGGTCGTCGACTACCTCGTGAACCAGCGCTCGCGCAACGTGATCCTGGCGCGCGGCGCCATCGTCTCGGCGCTCCGGCGCTTTCTCGAGGCGCGCGGCTTCCTCGAGGTGCGCACCCCAATAATCGGCGCTGGCAACTCTGGCGCAAACGCTACTCCGTTCACCACCAGCTCGGCGCATTTGAGGCGCAAAGATGACCAATCAAAACTCGAGAAGTTGAGCCTTCGAGTGGCGCCTGAATTGTGGCTCAAGCGGCTGATCATCGGCGGTTTTGACAAAATATACGAAATAGGTGCGCAGTTCCGCAATGAGGGCGTCGACGCGACGCACAATCCTGAATTTACCACATGCGAGTTTTACCAAACGTTCACAAGCCTGGAGGAGTTGATGGCGCTGACCGAGCAGCTGTTCAAGGAGGTGTGTGGGGCACTCGTTGGTGGCGCCGGCGCGTATGCCGATTTGTGCCGCCCGCAGTGCGCGTCCCTCTTGGGCGCCATGGCGCAGTGCGGCGGGCGGTTCCGCCGCATCGACTTTGCGCGCGGGCTCGAGGCGCAGACCGGCGCACCGCTCCCAGACAACCTCTCCCAGGAGAACTTGCTAGAATACTATGCCAAGTTGGGACTGCCGGTGCCGGAAGTTGCGTCGGTGCCGCAGCTGCTTGATAACCTTTCTGCAGTATATCTTGAGCCGCAGTGCGCAAAAATCCCAACTTTTATCTACAACATGCCGGAGGCGCTATCGCCGCTCGCGAAGAGCGCTGGCGCGCACTCCCGGCGCTTCGAGCTCTACATTGGTGGCAAGGAGGTGGTGAATGCCTACGAGGAGGAGAACAACCCGTTCAAGCAGCGCAGCAAGTTTGCCGCCGAGTTGCGCAACAAGAACCAGTTCAACGACCAGGAGTCGATCTTGCCGGATTATCGATACACGCAGTTTATGGAGTGGGGAATGCCGCCGACCGCCGGCTGGGGACTCGGCGTCGATCGACTCGTCATGCTTCTCACCGGCTCCGACCGAATTGACAGCGTGCTTACTTTTGGCCGGTTACCGGATGTGTTGAAGCAGTGATTTGTGAAGGATGTTTGTGATGTTGAAATGAATGTATGTGTAGATGATTGTTTGGATGATTGTTTGGATATTTGTTTAGATGTTTGTTTGGATATTTGTTTGGATAATTGTTTGAATAATTGTTTGCTTAATTGTTTGCTTAATTGTTTGAATAATGGTTTGCATAATTGTCTGTGATGAATGTTAGAATGTTCGGAATAGATACTTGGATAATTGTTTGAAATGTTTGGGATAAACGATGATTGTTTGGATTATTGCTTGAAATGAGTGCTTGAATGTTTGGAATGGCTGTTTGGTTAATTGCCTGGATTGTTTCCCATGTGATATTTAGCAAAATGCATTCGAGACTAAACGAGTGTCCATTTTAAAGTAATAAGTGAGCGAAATGAGACGAAAGGTGGAAGGTAGAAAAAAGGGAGGAGATGGTATAAGAAGATAGATAGTATGAGAGGGTGGAGAATATGAGAATATGGAGAAGTTGCATATATAGGAAGAAGGTGGAGAACATGAGAATATGAGAATATGGAGATAGTAAAAAGAGGAATTTGAAAGTAGGGGAAGCTGAATAAATGGAGAAGCTACGGTAGGATAAGCTGAAAAGATGAAGTAGGAGAAGTTGGAGAAGCTAACGAATAGAAGAGGTGGGAAATTTGGAAATGAACAAGTTGCGAAAATGTCATTTTTGAAGAATCATGAGGTTGAAATTTTTTCATTAGTCAGAATGTTATTTCAGTATTATCGAAGCATATATTACTACGGTAAAGGAGAAGTGATTGCAATCTTGTGAGCTAAGGAACAAGTCAGATAACATATTAATGTCAAAAAAGAAGCCTCAAGTCTTTTTGGTTGCTTTCCTGACTCGAATCATATCCAAGCGAACCATAAGGTGCCATAGCACAGAAGCAGACTCCAGTGCTATCCTTGCTACTACATATCTAACACTCGTCATCAAATTCATACAAGTGCTACTTAGACAAATAGCAAGCAAAAATCAGTGCAGAATTCGGATCTGCAAAACAAACCTGTAATACGACGCTAAAAAACTCGGCCTAAGGCCTTACTGCGTTTGTTCCTTCAACACATTTTTTGAATACACGAGATCAGGAAGAATGACACGCCAGGTATCCGAGATAACGCTATTTTCTGATTTGTGAACTGTGGATATGAGCAAACAGCACCACAATATAATTCAAATCGTATTTATGGACACAATAGGGATGAAAGACAAAGACAAAAAGACTATATTCACCACGATTGGTCGTATTGTTAGAACAATGCATCGATAACACTCGCAACAATCATAACTAATCGATATCACAGCTACGATTCATTGTTTCTTGTACATAAGCATGGAAGAGAACAAGCCAATTAGAGAACAAATTACCTCAGGCGGGGACAAAATAAGATAAGCCGTATATGCAGAAGTGAGAAAACCAAGATGCAAATTGCAGATATGTGGTTTGCGATGGCTAGATTAAGAGTGGTTTCAAGATAAGACCTTATATTGTACTGTTATTTCCAAGCTTCGTTTTTACAATGCTTATTACTTTTGCCGCTGCTTGCATATACATACGAATATATCCACAGCACAGCCTTGCATGTATACCGCATTGTTCGTGTGACGGATATGACGAATATTTAAATAGGTAAATTCAGATAGAGGAGAAATATGATTTCGTATATAAGCGTATTTTTTTCTATTATATGGCGGGCTGTAGCCGGAAACCGGAGCAAGTGTAAGCGCAATTGTGAATCAGGAGTTGTGCGCGACAAGTAAAAAATAAAAAAGGAGGACGCAAAAAATTAAAAAATCACAATTGTATGAATTCTAAGATTTAAGTTTAAAGATGAATAAGGTTGTTTGGTTGCGCCGACTGGGGGTGAAAAATTGAACTCGTATGTTCAAATGCCGGGATATGAGATTCTTTTTGTACCAAGTGGACGAGTAGGTGTAAGTTTGCGAAGTTAGTTCAGGTAAAACGTGAAATGTGGATAGGCGCCGAAGCGCCCTGTGGTGGCGCTGAAGCGCAGTTGGAGCGCAGCCCCATAAAGTTGTATCCGCGGACATAAACGGGAAGATTACCTCAACCGAACATGATCCGAGCAAAAAAGACTAGATAGGGTCGAGAAAGTGAAAACAATATCGGGATACAAGGAAAAATTGCAATCGCATGATAATTGAATTTTGCAAGGTCAAAAATAGTAGCATGCTCAACTAAAGGGGGATTCCTAAATAGGAAACCTGATTTCTTTCCTGTGTGGAATATGTGCCTGTTTGATGCCTGAAATCTCAAGTAGGACCTATTTACAAAACTTTATAGTAATGCTTGTAAAGAAGTGCCTATACGTTTAATTGTGGATATCTGTCTCGCAGATCAAACTTAACTAACTTAATCTTGAGCAAGCACACAAAACAAAATTATATAGTGGGTACTATACGCACCAAAGCGCCAAGGTCTAGTGAATAAAGAATCATATCAGTCATTGTTTTTTTTATAGTAGGGGTCTGCGAACAATAGGCTAACAAATTTAGAAAAATATTATTATTTAAGATCAATATGGGTTGAACAGTATTATTTTTCCGCTATTGTTCACTTCTACCGGCCTATTATTTACGTCCTCTCTTTTCCTCAATTAACCTGCATGAGACACATGGTTACTGCAGCATCTATCGGGGGCATTCAATTTTATTGTCCTTGCAGTTCAAACAAGGCAGTGCGAATCTTGATCTTGGAGAAGAATATATCATTTTGTGGTGAAAAAAAAAAAAAGAGCAAGGAAAAAAATTGGGGCCAGAACGGGACTGGTAGGAGGGAAAGGAAGATGGGATTTAAGATGTTTTGTAATCTTTTCTATATGGGATTTGGACCTTGATAATATGTTTGAAATGGGAGAAATATATAAAAAAAAGAATAAGAATCGTGCAAAAGACCAATTTATGAATTCTTCTTTAATGCCATTTGCATGATTTCTTTTGTGTGTGGGGAAATGTGGTGAAGATGTTTTTTTTTTTTTTTCGTCGAATTTAATGTTTAACGTTTTAATGCAAGGCTGTGCTGGCAACAAGTGAAGTGAAAAAAAGAAAGAAACCAACAACAAAGGAATTTGAGAAGGATAAAAGCAGCACAAAAGTGTGGTGAATTGGGCCGGGCGGGGGAGAAAGGAGATTTAGATAAGGAGGAGATGTCGGGAGCCGACCGCATAGCATAGTGCGCAAGCAAGTTGGACTAGGCAGGGGGTGTTGCGCAGAGTGAGGGACGGCAAGAGCGCCACCGGATATGCGCTGTAGCGCATAGCGCCTGATGAGCTGACTTGGCGCCTTAATGATTGCTAAGGCTCTCAAGTGATTAGTGAAGTGATAAATGTGTGAAATTTGGAAAATCAGCTTCAATTCTGAAAAATTCCACATTTACCGTTGAGATCCCAATTAGCCCAAATTTACAGACCCTCCACTTTCAGATGGGCTGAGCACATGGAGAGCGGGAAGTGTGGCAGTATTCGGCAAGGTAGGGGCTTTTCGTACGGGAAATCAGCCAAAATATTTCATTCCTTCCTTATTTAGATTCTTAATTACGTACATTGGACTTCCCGGCTTTGTTCTATTATAGGTTTTTTTGCTTTTTTTTATCTTTGCAAATTTCTTTTTTACCTTCCCTTTGTTCTCGTTTTTTTGAAATTAGCCCTCACAGAGGGTGGTAGGATTATAATTTGTCCCATGATCTCTTTTTTTCTTTTTAGAATTTCATTGAATTCGCATGCTCGGATTTTTTCAAGAGGAAAAAAAAATCACAGAAAAAAAAAGGAACAAGTGGGAGTGAGACACAGGATGGAACAAGAAAGGAGAGTCGGCTGATTGGGCTGGAATCATTTTGTGTATATCTGTTTGAACGAAGTCAGGTTTAATGATCATTGAAGCTTGAAACTAACAGTTTTGTGTAAAAATATCCCTCGTAACCCCCTTTTGTCTAACGCTTTTGTTCAATCATTGCTCATTTCTTCTCTTGTCCCCCATCCCATGGTATGGTTGAGCTTGTCTTGTCCATCTTCATTTAATTTCCATTTAATTTCCATTTCTTATTTTTTATTTATTGAATTTTTTTTTTGTTGCCTTTTCTTTTTCTTATCTCATGACAAACGGAAATACGTAATATGAGGGAGTTCAATGCTCCATAGTAAAATTGCGTGCATACGTTCGGTGGGCCACTATGCCCTAATTAGGAACTCTGGGCTTTATTACGGTTGCCCTTCGATATCTTTATCCGATATTTTTTCTCAACGCAGGTTTGGTCGTGGCTATCCGGATAGTGCATGAATGGTTTTGATTCCAGGCCCGGTGGTAGGAGAAGCCAGATCAAGGCCAGATGGTTGGTAGCCAACAGTTTGCCAGTTAATCGATAAAAGTTGATTAGGATAGTTTAGGATAGTTTATTATGATGGTTGATTTCAGTTTTGCCAGTCACTTAATAGGACCCACAGTTTATTTTGAGCACATTAGTCGGTCTAAGGCAATAACCAGTCGTCATCAGATTTTCAACCCTCAACGATTTCCAACAATCCCCCCTTTATTCAGTAATCAATGGTCGCTTTTCCTGATCTAAATATATCCTGTCCTCACCAATTAGCGTAACAAACACTATTATATTATTATTATTACTTTTACATTTTTTTCTTGCTCTCCGACTGATCATGCGGGTTCCAGCAAGCATTTTTTTTGATTTCTCTTTGATTCGCTCTACCAAAAAAAAGCCTATTCTCTCGTCTATTCAACACACCCTCTCACTCACTGCTTTTACTCTTTATTGGTGTTTCTTGTACCATTACTTTTCGGCCGTTTCCCTCTCTCTTTTCTTTTTCCGATTTTTCGTTCCCTTGTCTTTTTGTTTTTGATTTTTTTTCTTTTCTCTTCCCTCTCATTCCCCTTCATTTTTTTCTTCCACTGATCCCCTCTCCAATCTTGGCGGTAGCCGTAATTCCAATTCTGTGTGATACATCACAGACGATTTTTTTAATATATATAATCTTTTAATATCCTGATTCTTCGCAACTTTAAACTCGGACGTTTTACTTTGATTTTAACTTTATCTTGTTTTGGTAAATCTTTCCATAGATTCTTTTCATCACCACATCTAACCCAGTCTGTGTTGCTGGCATCATCCCCGGAGTTCTTTTTTTCTTTTCTTGACCAACCATCTGGCGATCGAATACAAGTAGAGAGTGTTGGTTATATAGCATATCACCTTCACCTACCATTGGTCAGAGATACACTTCATCGTCATAACTAGTATAGGAAGCTGGATCTAGTGATTATCAGTTGGGCATAGTCATACCTGTTTGTACGTTTATAACCGTGCTATTGCTTTACTGAAATACTGGAGTACTGAATACTGGAATACTGGAATACTACCAATACTACCAATACTACCAATACCACCAATTATACTATCAAGCACACAATTGCAACGTGAGCGATTCTGTTGATCACTTACTAACCCGAATTAAGACACAGCCACAAGTCACACTAGTTCATCCTACACCAGTTCATCGCACCAATCCACCAATCATCTCATCCAATTCATCTCATCCAATTCCATCAATCATCCCCTGTGATCCCACCCCTCACCCATTTCATCCCATCAACTCTCCCTGCACCACTTCTCCTCACATATACCCTTGCCTGGTTTATGCCCCATAGACTCCAAAGCAGACCAAACAAAGCAAAAAATAAGACTGTACCCGTTGCATCCCCCTGCATCAACCACACGCTCGCCACTAGCATCTAAGACTCCCAATTCGGCAGCATGCACACAAACAACTCCGATTATGTGGCCATGCGGCACTTTTTCGAGAGCCAGGCGCACCAGGCCGCTCTCGAGGACTACGAGGGCACAATAAGTGGCCACCTGATGCGGCTCGAGATGGCGCTCTCGCAATCCGCGTACTCCTGCCAGCCGGACTTCGCAGGACTGCGCATGTGCTGCGTCAACTCACTTTTCGACGTTTGCAACCGCCTCGAGTGGCGGAGCGCCACCTTTTCGCTCGCAGTGCACATCCTCGACTTGTACGCTGCACGCAGCGCCATAGACAAGGCGCGATACCGCATGGTGGCCTTTTGCTGCCTGTGGATTGCCTCCAAATACAACGAAAATAAGCCCAAGGGCAAGCTGGCCGATGCGCTCATCCGCCGCGCCGGCTACCGCACTGCGCAAAAGAAGCTTTTCCTTACGCTCGAGGCACGCATCCTCAACTGCATTGGCTGGAATCTCTCCTACCCGGCCACCGAGTCCTTTGTTGATCTTTTTCTAAATAAGGCCGAGCCCAACAACATCGAGCGGCGCTACGGTGCGCTCTTTCTCTGCGAGTTGGCGCACTTCAACACCGCCATCTTCCACCATTACAGCGCCAGCGCCATTGCCGCATCCGCAATTCTGCTCACCAATGTCGCTTTGCTCAACTTGCGCCACAAACACGTCTACCAGCACCGCTTTGGCGCCTTGGATACGCTGCTGTTGCGCTCAGTGCGCTTCATGCCCTCCGCTGTGCGCTACAAGTACGTCGACCGTGACGCGCACGCGCAGGGCGCACACGCTGCGCAAAATGTGCAAAGCGCCCTGGGCGCCCACTACTCCAGCAAGGCCGCCATCATCCACAATTTGGTCGAGTTGGCCGACTCCTTCGCCACGGAACAGCGCGAGCGCCGCCGCAGCGCATGCGGTAACAAGCCACTCCGCGCATGCGCCTCTCCTGTGCAAGACTCCAGGCGCTATCTTAGCCTGCCAATCTCGCCGATCGCGTCACCCACGCGCACCAAATCTGCGCCGATCTCGCCTGCATCGCCGCGCCTCACATCCGCACAGGGCGCCCCTGCGCGCTCTGCATGTCTGCGCCGCTGCACCATCCCAACACCGGGTTCCACGCCCACTGCGCTCTCCGCGCAGGGCAAAAACTACAGCTGCACCCCGCAGATGGCATTCACGCCAGCGCATGCGCTCCCGCTCCCGCAGTTGCAACTTCAGCCACAAATTGTTGAGATTGCACAGCCGGCGCCGGTGCCAGCGCCTTACCTCTGCCAGGCGCCCCTGCGGCCCTTCCCGGGAGATGCCGCCAGCGCACCCAAGCGCAGAAGATTGTGATTTAGATTCTCTCTGTTTCCAATCTTTTCGTCCGCCTCTTCTCGAGTTTATTCGTGCTTTTCATCTCAGTCCCTGCTTCATTTGTCTCTTCCATTACTTACATTACATTCATTAGACTTAGAGTTATGCCTCACTTTCCTGCTGACCCACAAATGCCGCGTTTCGAATCATTTTGTATCTTGTCCGGCTTTGCCTGGTGTCTGCATGCTCTTTTTCTCACGACTCATGATACTTTTTTCTATAGCTTAGCTTTACTTACGTTCGTCATATCATGTTGGCATTTCTTTCTTTGTGATTATTTACTTATGCTTTGTGCTATGTATCAGTTACCAGATTATATTTAGGTCATTGCTTACGTATGTGTCACGTGCGTTCTGTATCTGTATGTGTAATGGTTGAACATTCATTAATGTTGGATTACGTATGGCCGTTTGAGTTATTGCTAATGCTTATATTCGTGCCTGTCAAAACAATAAAGCTTTCAAGCAATGGAGTTCAAGTAAGGAAAAATGGTACTGCTCTATCATCTGATTAATACGAGAACTACATCTATGTAAAGTGAAGATATTCTCTTTTGTATATCATTATACATACTCTTTATTACATACTACAATAAATATCGAAATACTATATAAATCTGGTAACACTAACTTTAACA